>Ga0208544_10000090_pt1 | contig 69162 bp, 60 predicted proteins | sample DEB08_DNA_9_FD_184526 | JGI IMG/M metagenome (GOLD analysis project Ga0208544, IMG submission 184526) | Aqueous microbial communities from the Delaware River and Bay under freshwater to marine salinity gradient to study organic matter... | ecosystem: Environmental > Aquatic > Marine > Coastal ...
GGCGTTGGCGATCATGCCCCGCTTGAGGGGTGCATCGGTCTGCAAGCCGACGACGCGCTCAAGATCTTTATTGATATAGCCAGGTTGGTGGGAGGTGATGGTGCTTGGTAAATCGGTATCAAAGTCCAGTGGGCCCTGCAGCCGTTGTTCTTCTTTCATTAGATCCAGAACGAGCGCCCAGACATCTTTGGTGCGGGTAGTCGCACCGACCAAAAAACGGGCGTCGCCGGTGTACGGACGATAGTTTTGTTGGATAAAATCGCGCACATCTACGTCGCGTTGCCAAAGTCCGGAGTGGAATCCATCCCAGGGCGTGGTTTGGGTATTGATCGTGTGATCTGCCTGTTTTCGGTACATAGGTTTTTCTCCGCAACGTTTCTATAAGCATAGAAAATTTTAAAACTAAGAGCAGGAGCGGCTGAAAAAAAGGTAGGAAAAAGGCCGAGCTAAGCGAAATCTTGAAACGATTAGAAACTGGTTTCAAGAGTTATAGGCCAACACCAGCGCTATTATCTCTGCTCAAGAAGTCGCTTTAAGGCCTTTTCCTACAGCCAGAGAGTGATAACAGACTACCTTCATTTGTTGACGATATTTTGGCTTACATCGATGTTTTAACCATGACTGAAAAATAGTTTTATTACAGCTTTCATCGATTCATCGAGCCAAAAAGACTTCAACACGCTCTACAAATTCTGTCTGGCGTTATTATCGATCTCTTAGGTCGAATCCGTTTGATCTGAGTCAACAAAAACCGGGCTTAGGGCCATTTTCATGTAGTTAAATTACGCAATTGCATGTCGCTCATAGGACGCCAGCGAAGTGCAATCTGGGAGCGAAATTACGCAATATTTTTTTTCTAACTGGGGTTGAAGAAAACCCATCGAGGGTGGATTTTCTTCTTGTTGAGGCTTAGGCCCAAGGTATTAGGAGAGGATTTTGGTGAGGTCATAGATGGACTGATTGAAGGGCCGGGCCATGTTCTCGATGGCATCGATAATATCGTGGTGAGTGAGTTTATTACTCTGCATGCCAACACAACGGCCGGCTTCACCCTGTATTAATAATTCCACGGCAAAAGCCCCCATCTCACTGGCCATAATCCGATCGAATGCGCACGGCGAACCGCCTCGCTGGGTGTGACCCAAGATCGTGGCACGAGTTTCCAGGTGGGTGCGCTTTTCGATCACTTTCGCTAGATCCGCGACATTGGTGATGTGTTCGGTTATCGCGATAATAGCGTGTTTTTTACCTTTTTCGACATCACTGACGATACTGGCGACCAACTCGTCTTCGTTGTAACCCTTTTCAGGGATGATGGTGAATTCCGCACCGCCCCCGATGGCCGCCATCATGGTTAAATCGCCACAATGACGACCCATGATTTCGACTATTGAAATACGATTGTGTGACGAACTGGTATCCCGCAATCGGTCGATGGCATCTAGCACTGTATTTAAGGCGGTATGAAAGCCAATGGTATAGTCGGTGCCGGCGATATCATTGTCGATGGTGCCGGGCAGGCCGATACAGGGAAAACCCATTTCGGTCATTTTCTTCGCGCCCATATAGGAGCCGTCGCCTCCTATGACCACCAGCGCCTCAATATCGAGCTTGCGCATATTGGCGATCGCGGTGCGGCGTACCGACTCTTCTTTGAATTCCGGAAAACGTGCCGATCCGAGAAAGGTACCGCCGCGATTGATCATATCGGAGACGTTGTGCCGTTCGAGCTTCTTAATACGACCCTCATGCAAACCTAAGTAACCGTCATAGATGCCGTAAACTTCAATGCCCTTAGCAATGGCGGTTCGAACCACCGCTCGAACTGCCGCATTCATACCTGGGGCATCGCCACCGCTGGTAAGTACACCGATTTTCTTGATCATGGGAGGACTGCCTCTAGAGTTCAATGCCTGTGAATGGATCAAAAACAGGCTATTTGGTATCCGATCTGGGGCCGTAAAATGTAATGAAATTACATTAAAAGGGCCTGAAATTAATAATTGGGGCTATTTTAGTGTGCTTAAGCAACTTTTGATAGGGTCAGTAGGGCGTATTTAACCGGAAATGGAAATTAAGTACCAAAAGTTAGGAATAGGGCCGTGTGCTACCCACGAGGTGGGTCAGCGTTCGGCCGAAGGGTTCTTAGCGGCGCATCTCAATATTGCGCGACGCCATATGCCGCTTCGCATCGGCGATGGTGAATTCCCCGAAGTGAAAGATACTGGCCGCTAGCACGGCATCGGCATGTCCCAGATTAACGCCCTCGGCCAGGTGCTCCAAGGTGCCGACACCGCCACTGGCGATCACCGGTATCGATACCGCATCGGATATTGCGCGCGTCAGGGCCAGGTCGAAGCCGCTTTTGGCGCCATCTCGGTCCATGCTGGTCAACAGCAATTCGCCCGCACCATACGCCTGCATGCGGATGGCCCACTCAACGGCGTTTATGCCGGTCGCCTTGCGGCCACCATGGGTAAAAATTTCCCAGTGGTCATCGACGCGTTTGGCATCGATGGCGACCACAATACATTGGGCGCCGAAGCGCTCCGAGGCTTCCCGCACAAAGGCTGGGTTGCTGATGGCGGCCGAGTTAATGCCAATCTTGTCGGCGCCGGCATTGAGCATGGCGCGGATATCGGCGACGGTGCGAATGCCACCGCCGACCGTCAGCGGAATAAAGACCTGCCCAGCGATGGCGCGTACCGTCTCGATCATGGTGCCGCGACCTTCGTGGGTGGCGGTTATGTCGAGCATGGTGATTTCGTCGGCGCCCTGCTCGTTATAGCGTTTGGCGACCTCGACCGGGTCCCCTGCGTCGCGGATGTTAAGGAAGTTGACACCCTTAACGACTCGGCCCCGATCGACATCCAAGCATGGAATAATTCGTTTGGCTAATGGCATCTTGATTCCCTGTTATGCGCTGGTATAACGGTCGCAGTACTGTTGGGCCGCGCTTAAATCCAGCGTACCTTCGTAGATGGCACGCCCGGTAATGGCACCGGCGATGCCGCTCTGGGCATGCTGGCACAGCTCGGTGACATCGTTCATATTGGTGACACCACCGGAGGCGATGACTGGAATCCCGCATGCAGCCGCCAAGGCTTGAGTGGCCGGCCAATTGACCCCTTGCATCATGCCATCCCGGCTAATATCGGTGTAGACGATGGCACTGACGCCGGCGTCAGCAAAACCGACCGCCAGATCGGTAGCCTTGACGTTACTGATGTCGGCCCAACCGTCGGTCGCCACCCAGCCGTCTTTGGCGTCGATGCCCACTATGATTTTGCCCGGGAATTGCTTACAGGCCGCCTTAACAAAGTCCGGATCCTGCAGGGCCTTAGTGCCGATGATGCACCAGCTGACACCGGCCTCGATGTAATGGGCTATGGTCTCGAGCGAGCGAATACCGCCGCCAATTTGAATCGGTAACTTGGGATATTTCTGTGCGATGCGCATCACAGCATCGGCATGGATCGGCGTACCTTCAAAGGCGCCATTGAGGTCCACCAAATGCAGACGCTTGCAGCCAGCCTCGACCCAGCGGGTCGCCATGGCAACCGGATCGGCACCAAATACGGTGGCGTCTTCCATGCGCCCTTGCAGAAGGCGAACGCAGTGGCCGTCTTTTAAATCGATGGCAGGGATAATCAGCATGATGTGTCCTATTGAAGAATCAGTCGGTGGGTTACAGGTGCCCATTCCAGTCGGTAAAGTTTTTGAGTAGCTGCAAGCCGGCGGTATGGCTTTTCTCCGGATGGAATTGAGTGGCAAACAGGTTGTCGCGCCCAACCATCGCCGCAAACTCGGGTCCATAGTGGCAGGTACCAATGGTATAGGCCGGTTGTGGCTCAACATAGTAGCTGTGCACAAAATAGAAGCGCTCGCCTGACTCAATGCCCTGCCAGAGTGGGTGTTCGGCTTGTTGGTAGACGTTATTCCAACCCATATGGGGCACTTTCATTGGCAAATTGTGAACATCGAGCGCATCTTTCGGGAAACAATGGACCCGACCGGGGAAGGTGTTGAGACCAGCCACGCCCCCGTTTTCATCACTGGAGTGCATCAGCGCCTGCATGCCAACACAGATGCCCAAAAAGGGCGTGCCGCTGGCCAGAACGTCGCGCACCAGCGTGTCGACGCCCTGCGCGCGTCTTTCCGCCATGCAATCGCGGATGGCACCGACGCCGGGCAATATCACGTGATCGGCAGCGGCGATGCGCGCCTTGTCGGCGGTAATTTCAACCTGAAAATTGGGTGCCACATGCTCTAGGGCTTTGGCAACCGAGTGCAGGTTGCCCATGCCGTAGTCGATAATGGTCAGGAGGTGTTTGCTCAATTCGAACTCCAAAAACAGTGCGGCCGGTCAGGCAGAGATGACCGGCCGGTCCAGCGGAACTATTACAGCACGCCTTTAGTGGACGGAATTGCGCCAGCTTGGCGTTCATCGACGGACACGGCCGTTCGTAAGGCTCGGCCAAAGGCCTTGAAAATCGTCTCAGCCTGGTGATGCGCGTTGCGACCTTTTAGATTGTCTATATGCAGAGAGACTAGGGCATGGTTGACGAAACCTTGAAAGAACTCGACGAACAGATCGACGTCAAAGGTGCCAATACTGGCTCGGACGAAGGTGCAATCAAATTCTAGGCCCGGTCGGCCGGATAAATCGACCACCACGCGGGACAGCGCCTCATCTAGCGGGACATAGCTGTGACCGTAACGGGTCAGGCCTTTCTTGTCGCCGACGGCCTTGGCAAAGGCTTGCCCCAGGGTAATGCCCACATCTTCGGCGCTATGGTGATCATCTATTTGATTATCACCGTCACAATAGACGTCTAGGTCAAAAAGCCCGTGGCGAGCAATCTGATCGAGCATATGGTCCAGAAAAGGGATAGACGAATTGAGCGTCGCCTTGCCAGTGCCGTCTAGATTGATCGACACCCGAATCTGGGTTTCGTTAGTGTTGCGTTCTACTGTCGCCTGGCGACTCATGACAATCTCTCTGTATGAAAGTGAGGTTAATCTTCCTGGACGGGTGGCCGGTTTATTGACCAAAACCACTTGCTGAAGGCGATTATATAAGTATGCTGACCGTCAAACCACCCATGCGTGTCAATCTGGTTCATCGAAGAGCGCTATAGTGAGCGAAACTATCACTTGGGTGACCCGCGTGCGCACAGGTCATAGCATACCACTGGGGTTGCGGGTCGTGCTGCATTCCGGGCTAGCGAACCAAATAATAGTGGTACTCCTTGGGCCAAATGCAAGCTTTAGGGCGGCCTCACTGCCTTGCTGTAGGCTAATGAAATCGAGCCCCTTAAAGGTATGCCGGCGTTATTTAAGAGAACCCGTTCCGCTAGCATTGGGGCCATAAATAGATCCTATGGGTTGTTTAGATGTTCCTGCCAGGGTGAGATATTGAGTGCTACCAACGGCTAAGAGCACGCCCCCAAAAGGTGCCTTCTGTGTGTTTAGCGCACAAGAGTCATTTAAAAATCGAAACACTCGCCAGAGGAAGCACCGTGATTCAGTCATTAGAACAGTCTGTTTATGAAGAAAATGAAACGCGCATCCGGCTGTATGATTTTTCTACCGGCAAGCAAACCTTTTTTCAGTGGCAGGCCGGGATGTTGCCCTCCCTCGCCGGGAAAAGGGTGCTGGAGCTGGGTTGCGGCAGCGGTGGCTTTTGGCAGTCTCTATTACCGCGCTGGTCAAACTGCGCGCTGACCCTGACCGATATTTCTCAGGATATCTTGTCGTCAGCCCAACAAAAGCTCGAGCCGCTAAGCAACCTAGCCGCGAGCCTTGAATTTGCAACGCTGGATTTTAATGAGTTAGCCAAGGTCGCGGGCCCTTTTGATGTGGTTATCGCCAATCACAATCTGTTTTACGCACAGGAAATCGACGGACTGCTGGCCTCAGTGACCCGCTTGCTGACGTCCGACGGACTGCTGATTTGCTCGACAGTGGGGCAGGACCATCTGCATGAATTGGCCACTTTATTAAGGTTAAAGCAGCAGGATTTGACCTGGGGCGCCGAGACATGGGCCAACTGCTTTGGTTTGGAAAATGGCGGTGGCATCTTGCAGCGCCACTTTCAGCAAGTAGACCAGTTTGAATATGACAACAGTCTGCACGTCAACTCCGCAGAACCGGTAATGGATTATCTGTTGAAAACCATGAAGAGTAGTCTGGCCGAGTGGGTGACGGAGCATTACGACGAGATCCATGCCGCTATTAGTGACGCCATGGTGGTCAGGGGATATTTGCGCCTCACCCCTCATTCAGGCTTCTTCATCGCTCGAAAAAACGGTTAACACCTCTACCTTCGTCCCAGCATTGCAACCTATTGCGGGCCTTGGTGTGCTTATTCAATGCGCTATTTTAGTGCACATTTGTTTCTTATTGCTCTATATTGGTGCCTCGGTCTAATTTAGGCACCTTGATTGTGCAAACGGGGTCAACTCTTTTGTAGCTCTGGGCATTTATCCGCGCCATTTTAAACAGACCCCAGAACACAAGTTCCCGCCCCTCGCTGGCTTTGTTCGCTCTAGGCCTTGCTCGCATCAAATAATACTGCATGAGTAGCGGACTGGCCTGTTTCTTGCGTTTCTCACTCGTACTCAGACTAGGATGATTACCTTGGTGGATAAGGATTCAGCATTTCGACGTATTATGGCACATCAATATACGGCAGTAGTGGTGCTGGATGGGTCCTGTGTCGTGGAGCATATTAACTCTGCCGCCGAACTCCTACTGGTGCGTTCCGAAAAACAACTGCTCGGCCATGCCTTTGATAGCCTGTTTGCCCAACCGGATGAAATTCGGTCTCTGCTGGCGTCGGTTGTTCAGGAGGGCGCTTCGGTATCGGTGCGCTCGGCCAGCTGGCAGATGCAGAGCCGAGAACTCCTGACACTCGACTTTATTGTCAGTCCCGTTATGGATAGGAACCAAATACACCTAATTGTGGAAATGGTACCGGCCGACCGATCGGTGCGCATCAGCCGCGATGAGGGTCGAGTGGATCATACCGAGACCAGTCGGCATTTGGTGCGCGGCCTGGCGCATGAAATCAAGAATCCGCTCGGTGGTATTCGCGGTGCCGCCCAGCTATTGGCGAGCGAATTGCCCAGTGATGAGCTGCAGGAGTACACCCGGGTAATCATCAAGGAAGCCGATCGATTGCGTAATTTGGTCGACCGGTTATTGGGCAGTCACCAGATGCCGGCCTTCTCGCAATTGAATATTCATCAGGTCCTAGAGCGTGTATTGGCGCTTATCAAGGCCGAAGCAGGTGATCGTGTCACCCTGATTCGCGACTACGATCCGAGCATTCCGGAGTTTCTCGGGGACGAGGCACAACTGATCCAGGTCTTTCTCAATATCGCCCGCAATGCCCTGCAGGCCCTGTCGGAAAGCGATCAATCGGCTGCGGTAATTCGCTTCCGATCCCGTACCGTGCGCCAATATACCATCCGACAAAAACGCCACCGTATCGTTGCGCGTATCGATGTTATAGACAATGGCCCTGGCATTGAGCGCGATATGCTGGAAAAAATATTCTATCCGATGATCTCCGGTCGTGCCTCGGGCACGGGCTTGGGTTTATCGCTGGTGCAACAGTTGGTTGAATTACACAATGGTTCCGTAGCGTGTGAAAGCGAAGCGGGGCAGACATTATTTACCGTCCATCTTCCCTTGGAGACAATAGATGAGTAAGACCAAGACTATTTGGGTGGTTGATGACGACCGTTCTATCCGCTGGGTGTTGGAACGCGCTATCAGCAAACAGGGCCATGATTGCTCGGTGTTCGAAAGTGGTGAAGCCCTGCTGCGCAAGATATCGACCCAGACCCCCGATGTCATTATCAGCGACGTGCGTATGGATGGCATGGGCGGGCTGGAGTTGTTGGCGCGGATGCAGGAAGAGCATCCCGATATCCCGGTGATTATTATGACTGCCCATTCTGACCTAGACAGCGCGGTGTCGTCGTTTCAGGGCGGCGCCTTCGAGTATTTACCCAAGCCATTTGATGTCGACGAGGCGTTGGCCTTGGTCGAGCGAGCAATCGAGCACCGAGCGAAGCACCAACCCAAAGAAGCGGTTTTTGTTGAGGAGTCGCCAACTGAAATTATCGGTGAAGCGCCGGCCATGCAGGAAGTGTTTCGAGCCATCGGACGCTTGTCGCAAAGCAATATCACCGTATTGATCAATGGTGAGTCCGGTACCGGTAAAGAATTGGTGGCTCAGGCCCTGCACCGGCACAGTCCGCGTAAGACCGAGCCCTTTATTGCCCTGAATATGGCGGCTATCCCCCGTGATCTGATGGAATCGGAACTGTTTGGCCACGAGAAGGGCGCCTTTACCGGGGCGCAGAATTTACGTCGCGGCCGCTTTGAACAGGCCGATGGTGGCACGCTGTTTCTCGATGAGATCGGCGATATGCCGGCTGAAACTCAGACGCGTCTGTTGCGGGTGCTGTCCGACAGCGAATTTTACCGGGTCGGTGGGCATTTGCCGATCAAGGTGGATGTGCGCATCATTGCCGCAACCCATCAAAACCTTGAGCAGCTGGTCGAAGACGGGCGTTTTCGTGAAGATTTGTTTCACCGCTTGAATGTGATTCGAATTCACATCCCCAAATTGTCCGATCGGCAGGAGGATATTCCTAAGTTACTCGACTTCTTCCTGCACAAGGCGGCCAAAGAACTGGGCGTCGAAGCCAAAACCTTGCGACCGGATACCCAGTCTTACCTGACCCGGTTGCCCTGGCCCGGTAACGTCCGCCAGCTGGAAAATATTTGCCGCTGGATTACTGTGATGGCCTCGGGTCGGGAAGTCCTGGTGAATGACTTGCCGCCGGAGCTGGTTGAGGAGGTTACGCCGGGTGGCGGGCATGAGAACTGGGAACAATCGCTGCGCAACTGGACTGATCGTGAGTTAGCCCGCGGCGAGAACCGTATTCTTGATCTGGCGATCCCCGCCTTTGAACGGGTGATGATTGAAACCGCGCTGAAACACACCGCGGGTCGGCGTCGGGACGCCGCCGAATTGCTCGGCTGGGGTCGTAACACCCTGACCCGTAAGATCAAAGAGCTGGGCCTCGATGACGGCCATGACGAATCGGATTGATCCAGAATTGACGGGTATCAACGCAATCAACAGGGCGAGCTTAGGGCTCGCTTTTTCATGGCGTACCAATAGGCCGGATGAAACAGGTTATTGTCGGCATTTTACTGGTGCTTGGCGACGTCAATCCATACAATGTGCCCGAAATTAACTGAACTCAATGCCGGGAGTGCATATGTCAGATATTAAAAAAGTTGTGTTGGCCTATTCTGGCGGTCTCGATACCTCGGTGATCGCTAAATGGATTACTGAGACTTATAAGTGTGAAGTGGTCACCTTTACCGCCGACCTGGGTCAGGGTGAAGAAGTTGAACCCGCCCGCGCCAAGGCTAAAGCCCTGGGCATCAAAGAAATCTACATCGAAGACTTGCGTGAAGAATTCGTCCGTGACTTCGTTTTCCCGATGTTTCGCGCCAATGCCATCTATGAGGGTGAGTACTTACTCGGCACCTCTATTGCCCGGCCGCTGATCGCCAAGCGATTAATCGAAATCGCCAATGAAACCGGTGCGGATGCTATCTCTCATGGTGCCACCGGCAAGGGTAACGATCAGGTTCGCTTTGAGTTGGGTGCCTATGCCTTGAAGCCCGGTGTGAAGGTAATTGCGCCTTGGCGCGAATGGGATCTGACGTCGCGTGAAACGCTGATGGACTATTGCGCCCAACATGATATCCCAGTCGATTTCAATAAGGCGGGTAAAAAATCACCCTATTCGATGGACGCCAACCTGCTGCATATCTCCTATGAAAGCGGCATCTTGGAAGATCCTTGGACCGAAGCCGAGGAAGAGATGTGGCGCTGGAGTGTTAGCCCCGAAGCGGCCCCCGATCAAGCCACCTATATTGAACTGTCGTACCTCACCGGTGATATTGTCGCCATCGATGACCAGGCAATGAGCCCGGCCGAAGTCCTGACCTATCTGAATAAGGTTGGCGGTGACAACGGTATCGGACGTCTGGATCTGGTCGAGAATCGCTATGTCGGCATGAAGGCGCGCGGTTGTTATGAAACACCCGGCGGCACCATCATGATGCGTGCTCATCGTGCCATCGAATCCATAACCCTAGATCGCGAGGTTGCTCATTTAAAGGACAGCCTGATGCCGAAATACGCTGAGCTGATCTATAACGGTTATTGGTGGAGCCCAGAACGTCAATTGTTGCAGAAGATGATCGACGCCTCGCAAGAGCCGGTCAATGGCACAGTCCGCTTGAAGCTCTATAAGGGCAACGTGACGGTGGTGGGTCGTAAATCCGACGACAGCCTGTTTGATGAAAAAATGGCGACCATGGAAGACGACGCCGGCGCTTACAACCAGAAAGACGCTGAGGGTTTCATTAAACTGAACGCCTTACGCTTAAAAATTGCTGCCGCCAAAGGCCGCAGCCCGCTCTAAACCGGGCCATACTCCGCCCCGACACTTTGCGTCGTGGCGAGTGGTCTTCGTATAATCTCGTCCGTTGGCCCCTTAGCGCCCCGCTTGGGGTGCCGTCCTTAAGCAAGGGAATGTCGATTGGATAACCTCTTCTTTATCGCCTCAAAACTAATCTGGATGTTAATTTCACCGGCCAATTGGCTTGTGTTGATCCTGCTGCTGGCGCTTCTATTGAACCGCTTAGGGTGGCGGGTATGGGCGCGTTGTACTTGGGCTCTTGAGTTCGGGCTTATTTTACTGATTGGTGCCTACCCGGTCGGCCAATGGTTGGCCGAGCCATTAGAATCTTATAGTGCGATTCCTGGGCCGGATGCACCGGCTCCCGATGGCATTATCGTGCTTGGCGGGGCATGGCAGACCGAGCAAGCCGATTATTGGCAACAATGGGAGTTGAATCACGCCGCGGAACGAGAACTGGCCTTTCTAACGCTAGCCGAGCGCTATCCGGCTGCTAAGCTAGTCTTTACCGGTGGATCGGGCCGCGTGTTTAGTCAGGGGCACAAGGAAGCTCATTGGGCACAGGCTCTGTATCGGGATTTTGGTCTCGATGAGACGCGCCTTGTTCTGGAAAGTGAGAGTCGCAACACCGATGAAAACGCTCGCTTCAGCAAGCGACTGGTGACCCCCAAAATCGACGAACGCTGGTGGTTGATCACCAGCGCATACCATATGCCCCGTTCGGTGGGCGTCTTTTGCCAGCAAGGTTGGTCGGTCACGCCCTACCCGGTGGACCACTACTATGCCGGCCTGTCCTGGCGTCCTAATTGGCAACTGGCCAAGCATCTGCAGGAGCTGGAGCGGGTTTTACACGAATGGCTGGGTCTGGTGGTGTATCGTGGCACGGGCAAAAGCAGTTATTTATTTCCCCCACGTTGTTAGCGGGTAACGGGCCACTTCAACAGCATATCGACCAATGCTTGCCGCTTGATTGGCTTCACTAAAATATCATCTGTCCCGGCGACCAGGCAGTCCTGTCGATCCTGTTCGCTTGAGTTCGCCGTGAAGGCGATAATAGGCTGGGTGAAGCCGCGCTCGCGTAAAGTTTTTGTTGCCGTTAATCCATCCATTTCGGGCATTTGTATATCCATAATGACCAGATCGATAGGATGTTGGCCCACATAGTCCAGAGCCGCTTGAGCCCGACTAAAGGGTTTAATCTCGATGTTGAGGCGTTTCAACAAGCCACAGACCACTTTTAAATTGACTTCATTATCATCAACAACAACGATGCGACGTCCCTCAAAGTCGGGTTGGCTAGGCTGTACTGCCTCCTCGAGAGGGCCTGCGGGTGCCGGCGCGACAATAAGTGGCAAGGTGAACCAAACCTGGCTGCCTAGGCCCAATTGGCTTTCCGCACCGATCTGCCCCGCCATCAGCTCAACCAGATCGCGTGCAATGGTCAGGCCTAAACCGGTTCCGCCATAGAGTCTTGACGTCGATGAATCCGCCTGCGAAAAGGGTCTAAACATGTCCTGTACGCTCTTGGGATCCATGCCGATGCCATTGTCGATGACTGAAATTTTAACCAGTTGAGACCGTATGTCGACTGAAAGCTCGAGTGTCACCGTGCCTTGGGGGGCAAATTTAAAGGCGTTACTGAGTAGATTGGCAATGACCTGTTCGATGCGTTGTTGATCGCCTATGATCCACTTTGGCAGTTCGGGCGCAATGATCAGTTCGAACCTGGCTGCGGGATTGTTACCAAAGCCAGCGGCATAGATGCGGGCGATTTGCTCGGCCAGGGATTGAATATTAAAGGGCTGATTGTCAATCGTAAGCTTGTTGTCCTTTAGTTTGGCAAGATCCAAAATATCGTTAATTAGGAACAGAAGAAACGACGAAGCATGGTCAATTACGGCCAAGTGTGCCAATTTCTTCGGTTTGTCGACCTGTTCGTTTAACAGTTCGACCGAGCCTCGAATGGCAGTGAGCGGGGTGCGTAATTCATGACTGATGTTTGCCAAGAATCGCTCCTTGCTACGCACTGCCTGATCGGCAGCGAAGATCGCCTCTCGAGCAGCAAGCAGGCTAGCGGATTTTTCAAGGTAAATAATATTCAGTTGATGGCCCAACACTAAGGATAACAACACGACTTCTATGGCAACGGCGATCAAGCCCAGGTGTTCAACAAATAGAATGGAATTGGTCTGGAGTTGTGTCGTGAGGGAAAGAAAGAGCGGAATCCCAAAGGCAACGATAATAAAGGCAATATTGGCAATCAGATAATAGCGTGCCGTCTTGTGACCCCGACGCGTCAGGGCAATGCCGGCAGTTAAGCCATAGAGAGCAAAGATCACGGCGCCAAGGCCCGCAAACTGATAGCTGTATTGAGGTAATAACGGTAACAGCAGCCAAAATGAGGCAATTGTCGCAATTGATAATAGGCCAGCTTTGTACAGCCAAGGGGTGCGGTGTGGGGCGATGCCAAGCAAACACATCACAAAGCCCATGTAGGCAAGGTTGGACGCCATGACGGTTAAGCTGATGCTATAGATGATTGGCCAAGCGAATATATCACTGAAGACATTTAATGCGGTCGCGTTGTAAATGAGGTTGCCGAAGATAAACATCGAGTAGAAAAAGTCGGCTAGATGATGGCGCACCAACCCGAGGATGAGGTAATACAGACCCAGAGCCAGGAACATGCCCAGCGCCATCAAGGTTAGGCCATTACTGAGCTTGATCGATTCTTGATAGGATGCCTGGTCATAGAGGGCTGGAGTGGGTTGGCCCATTGAAAAGGGCGTACTCATACGGGTAAAAATACGATATTGACCGGGCGGCACCGACAGGGCGCGGCCATGGCGTAAGAAATAACTATTCACCTCGGTACTTTGAATGCCGCCATGGTAGGCCGCAACTGCCTCACCGTGTGCGTCGATCACAAAATGACTGAACAGACCAACTACCGAGGAGTTTTGAAAATCGATCACCAGCGGTTTGTCGGCCAGGACCTGGGCCGACATCAGATGCCAAAAAGTACCGCCCGTTCGCGGCAACCTATCCGCGCGCGCAATCAGTTGCCCAGGCTCGTGTGCGAGCAATTCACGCCAGCCGGTTGAGGAGTCACTAAGGCTGTCATCGAGCCAGAAGGCATCTGCGTTAGCGGCTGAAACTGGATGGGCGACAAGCAACATAAGGGCCAAGGCAAATCGAGCGAGCAGTGAACCCGTACCGAAAACGCATGATCGCCTTAGTGTTTGGGCCGATAGATTTATCATTGTTGGCTGATACTTAGTGAGCTGAGTGACCCAAAGGCTAACAGCAACGAAATGGTTGTCAATTTTACCGGTGTCAACAGCAACCGGGCTCGGTGATCTGTTTAGCTCCCAAACTCATGCTCGGCCATGCTGGCTTGATCGGCCGATTCAGTTCAATAGGACTCATAACAATGTAATTATCACTACATTCTTAACGTGATTGTTCGTTGATTCCGATCAACTTTGTAATATTCCTACCGGTTATTCTCTTGCGCAGATATAAACCCCTAGGAGATTCGGCATGAAAAACCGTTGGCTTATCGCAGCATCTGCTGTGGGCGTGCATGCCTCAATTGGTTCAGTGTACGCCTTCAGCGTATTTAAAAAACCGTTGGGACAGTTAATAGACACGGCGACAAACAATGAAATCGCGATGACGTTTAGCTTGGCAATATTTTTTCTAGGTATGGCTGCGGCCATTATGGGCCACTTTGTCGAACGTCACGGCCCCCGCAAAGCGGGCATGTTAGCGGCCAGCTTCTTCGGCGGTGGCATGTTAATCGCCGGCCTGGGTGCCTATATTCAGAATCTCTATGTCATTTGGCTAGGCTACGGTGTGTTAGGTGGTATCGGTCTGGGTATCGGTTATATCACGCCCGTATCAACACTGGTTAAGTGGTTCCCGGACCGGCGCGGTCTGGCAACCGGTCTGGCGATTATGGGCTTTGGTTTTGGCGCGATGATTGGCGCACCCGTGTTTAACTATATTATTGAGACTTTTACCGTGGCCGGCGGTGGTATAGCCTATACCTGGTTCATCATGGGGCTGGTCTATTTGGTGGTGATGTTTGCATCCGCGTCCTATTTGGAACGCCCCCCCCAGGGTTGGCTGCCAGCCGGTATGCAAGCGGCGGTTGACGCTGGCGAGAGAACGGTTACTCAGGATTTATCTCAGCTTATGGCTAACGAAGCCATCAAAAAGGCTCCGTTCTATGGCCTCTGGATCATGATGTTTATTAATATTTCCTGTGGTCTTGGCGTGATCTATTCAGCGTCACCCTTGGCACAAGAAACAATGGGCTTAACCGCGACTCAAGCCGCAACCATGGTCGGTTTAATGTCGCTGTTCAATGGTCTGGGCCGTATCGGTTGGGCATCCTTCTCCGATGTTATCGGCCGTGGCAATACCTATATGGCGTTCTTTCTTATCCAGATCGTGGCCTTCATTCTATTACCCAATCTAACCTCCCTGGTAGCCTTTCAGATTGTCGTGTTTACCATCTTAAGCTGTTATGGCGGCGGTTTTGCGACCTTGCCAGCCTTTATCGGCGATCTATTCGGGACCAAGGAGCTAGGTGCGATTCACGGCTATATCTTAACCGCTTGGGCTTTTGCCGGTTTGGCCGGGCCACAAATTAATGCCTACCTACATACCGTGACAGGCTCATATGAGGCGACCCTCTATATTTTCTCGGGTGCTTTTGTGGTGGCACTGGGCGTTTCAATTGCCATGATTCTCTATATCAAGCGCGCCCGTGCCGAATTAAATGGCCAGCCGTCCATAGCCTAACTAGGGCTATCGCCACCGCTGGTGTCGATGTTGCGAGGCTAGCAACTGAATAGGGCCTATTGGATCTGTTGCTTGCCTTGGCGGTGGGTAGGGCTGGCGGGCTAAAGTTCCCCAATTCAGCGTCGGCTGTTTTGCTTTTCCGCCGCAATTAGCCGCCCTGGTTTGTGTGTGCATCGGCTTTATGATCTGATGCCCCCATTATCCTAAGAGATCGGCGCCGTCATGACTGCTAAGAAGCCCGCAACCGGTCAACTGCATCCGCGTAATAAGCATCAGGGCCGCTACGACCTAATGCAACTGGCGAACAGCCATCCCCCTTTGGCTAAGTTTTTTGTCAAGAATCCAGTCGACCAGCTGACCGTTGACTTCGCCAACCCGGAGGCGGTGCTAGCACTCAATCGAGCCTTGCTGGCGCACTTCTACGGCATTAAGCATTGGTCAATTCCAACAGGCTACCTCTGTCCGCCCATTCCAGGGCGGGCCGATTACATCCACTACGCGGCCGATTTACTCGGCCTGAAGAGCGCCGAGCCTCGCCGAGCTGCGAGGATTCTCGATATTGGCACCGGTGCCAATCTTATTTATCCGATTATCGGCAGCCAGGTCTATGGATGGAGCTTTGTGGCGAGCGATATCGATCCGGTATCGATTTCGGCGGCCCAAACTCTGGTTGCGGCTAACCCGGTGCTGAAGTCGAAGATTGAACTCAGGCTCCAAGCGCAGCCGGGACGGATCTTTCACGGCTGTATCAAGCCACAGGATCGCTTTCATTTAACGCTGTGCAACCCGCCTTTTCATAAGTCGTTGGCCGATGCTGCGGCCGGTACCCGCCGAAAACTCCACAACCTTAAAAAAGCTAAGCCGGGACCGGCCGAACCGATCCGCAATTTTGGCGGGCAACAGGCTGAATTGTGGTGCCAGGGCGGTGAGCTGCGTTTTATCCAGAATATGATCCGAGAGAGTGTTGAATTCCAGTCGCAAGTGGGTTGGTTCACCTGCCTAGTGTCAAAGCGAGAGCATTTAAAGACGTTGGAGCAATCGATTACGGCCTTACCGGTGCAGAATCGCCGTGTGATCAGCATGTCCCAGGGCCAAAAAAACAGTCGCTTTTTGGCCTGGACCTTTAAAACCACTGCCCAATTGGCCCTTATGTAGCGCTGCCAATGGCAAGGGTTGGTGCTGACGGCCTTAATTGCCCAAACTCGTCTTCAGGTGCCGGCTGATGAAGCCACAGTTGCCGTTATTCGGGCGATTGAATCGAATTCGATTAGATTGATGACGAAGATTCGGACGGGTTTTTTAGCTTCGCCTCGACCGTTAGACCAAAAATGGTTCTCCATATATCTATTTACACTTAGTTGACATATCATTTTGATTGAATCATGACCGATTAACGGATTTTTGTCGCGTCTTAGTGCACCCAAAAAGCCCTAAATGCTAGGCGCACCAATAGTGTGCAGGCCGTGAGGCATTGGCAGGGCGTTAGCAGACATTTGTATTTTAAACAGTTCGATTTTTAAAATAAGCATGCTAATCTAACTGGGCTAGACGTGCAGTTCGATAGGGGTTTGTGGTCAAAATGACACTGATCCTGTCAGGAGTGTATGAAAATAATTATAAGTTCAGGAGACTCACATGATTAAGAAAGCTTTATTAACGACTCTAGGTGTTGCGCTTACGTCATCACTTTTGATGTCTACGGCCCAGGCTGGAGAAGTGTTAGACAAGGTAAAAGCTAAGGGTTTTGTCCAATGTGGTGTTAGCCAGGGTTTGCCTGGTTTTTCTAACACCGATGTTAATGGTGAGTGGTCTGGTCTCGACGTCGACTTTTGTCGCGGCGTAGCCGCTGCAATCTTTGGCGATGCCACTAAGGTGAAGTTTTCACCTCTGTCGGCTTCTGAGCGTTTTACGGCGCTGCAGTCTGGTGAAATCGACTTGTTGTCGCGTAACACCACTTGGACTCAGACTCGTGATACGTCTTTGGGTATCAACTTTGCCGGCGTGACTTATTATGACGGCCAGGGTTTCATGGTTCGTAAAGATCTGGGTGTTACCAGTGCTTTGGAATTGGACGGTGCTTCAGTATGTACCAACCAAGGAACAACTACCGAAGTTAACTTGGCTGACTACTTCCGTGCCAACAACATGACATTTGAACCTGTTGTGTTTGTTAAGGCAGATGAAGTTGTTGCGGCTTACGATTCAGGTCGTTGTGATGTTTACACCACCGATGCTTCCGGTCTTGCTGCTCAGCGCACCAAGCTGGCCGAACCTGCTGCACACATAGTGCTGCCGGAAATCATCTCTAAAGAACCACTCGGACCCGCAGTTCGTCACGGTGATGATCAATTCTTCGACGTTGTTAGCTGGGTTATCAATGCCACAGTTGAAGCTGAAGAAATGGGTCTGACGTCTTCAAACATCTCTCGCCTGTTGGTTGATTCCAACTCAGCGACACCTGCGGAACTTCGATTCGTTGGTCGTGAAGGTGCTTTAGGTGAAAACCTTGGATTGGACGCCAAATGGTCTTATAACGTTATTCGCCTAGTGGGTAACTACGGTGAAATTTGGGACCGCAACATTTCCGGTTTGGAATTGCCGCGTGGCCTGAACAATCTTTGGAACAATGGCGGCATCATGTACGCGCCACCAGTTCGTTAATCGTTAAAGATTAAAAGTTGATTGGTCCTACCTAACCACCTCGTTACGAGGTGGTTTACTAATAAAAAATATACAGATCAATCCAGCCTTGTATGCCAAGCTCCACAATTCTTTAGGTAAGTCAGCTGACTTCTCTACCCTCATTAGTTTATATGGAATTCCGGGAGACCCTTTGTGAGCGAACTGAATGCTACTAACGCTCCGGCTAAACCCCCTTTTTGGCGAGATCCTGAAAAACGTGCCCTAGCATTTCAAATAGTGTTCTTAGCTATTGTGCTGTATATCGGTTATTCATTGGTAAACAATACCATGACCAACCTGGCATCTCAGGGAATTGCCTCCGGGTTTGGTTTTTTATCGACCAATACTGGCTTTGCCATTGCAGAAACACTCATTGACTATAATGAGAGCTCTACCTATTTAGACTCCTTTTTTGTCGGCCTGCTCAACACCATTCTGGTGTCGGTCATTGGTATCTTTTTCGCTACTATCCTAGGCTTCAGCATGGGTATAGCCCGTCTGTCGAATAACTGGCTGATTTCGCGTTTAGCGGCCATCTATGTCGATACACTGCGTAACATCCCTCTGCTGTTGCAACTGTTTTTCTGGTACTTTGCGGTCTTGCGACCCTTACCCAATCCGAAGCAGGCCATCGAATTCGGCAGCAATTTATTTCTCACCAATCGCGGTCTGTTTGGCCCGAAACCCATCTATGAAGCAGGCTTTGGCTGGGTTGCTATTGGCTTCGTCCTAGCGGTTATCGGTACCGTGGTCCTATTCAAATGGGCCCGAAGACGTCAAGAAGCGACTGGTGAGCTGTTTCCAGTGTACCGCACGGCGTTGGCCCTGTTGATTGGCCTGCCCCTTGTGATCGCGGCATTGAACGGTTTCCCAATGTCGTGGGATATCCCGGTCTTGAAGGGCTTTAACTTTCGTGGTGGCATGTCCCTAACACCGGAATTTTCATCGCTGGTATTTGCGTTGTCGATCTATACGTCTTCCTTTATCGCCGAGATCGTGCGTTCCGGAATACTCGCGGTCGATCAGGGTCAAACCGAAGCGGCCTTTGCCTTGGGTATCAAACCGGCGTGGACAACTCGCTTGGTCGTCGTACCGCAAGCCTTGCGGGTCATCATTCCGCCCTTAACGTCCCAATATCTCAATTTGACAAAAAACTCGTCATTGGCAGCCGCCATCGCCTATCCAGACTTGGTCGCCGTATTTGCGGGCACCGCTCTGAATCAGGTGGGTCAGGCAGTTGAAATAATGGGCATGACATTAGCCGTGTATCTATTTTTAAGTTTGACCATTTCATTCTTTATGAATTGGTATAACTCGAAAATGGCCTTGGTCGAACGCTAGGAGTGTTGCAATGACAGAACAAAAATACGCTGTTGGACTCCACCCCAATTTGCCGCCACCAAAGCACTCGGTGGGGGCCCTGCATTGGGTTCGGTCGAGTTTTTTTAGTAGTCCGATGAATGCTATCCTGACGTTTTTCAGTTTATATCTGGTATGGCTAGTGGTTCCGCCCTTTTTGAATTGGGCGGTTTTTTCCGCAGACTGGCTCGGCGAGGATCGCAGTTCTTGCTCGCGTGAGGGTGCCTGCTGGGTGTTTATTCGAGTTTGGTACGAGCAGCTCATCTATGGTCGTTATCCCGACGAGCAAATATGGCGGATCAATCTGTCCTATATTTTAGCGATCGCAGCCGCTGCACCGCTGTTTTTTGACGCGGTATCGCGCCAAATCAAGACCGTCTTGGTGCTATTTCTGGTCGTGGTCTTTCCGGTTATCTGCTTCTACCTTTACTACGGTGGCAGCTTCGGCCTGGAAATGGTTGAAACCTCGGTTTGGGGCGGCTTGTTCTTAACCCTGGTGATTGCCGTTACCGGTATCGTGATGTCTCTGCCCTTGGGTATTTTACTCGCGTTGGGACGGCGCTCTGAGATGCCGGTGGTGAAGTCAATCTGTGTGGTCTTCATCGAATTTTGGCGTGGTATCCCACTGATCACCGTGCTCTTTATGGCCTCGGTTATGTTTCCGTTGTTTGTCCCAGAAGAGATGAGCCCCGATAAGCTGGTGCGTGCTCTAATAGGCGTGGCGCTGTTTTCATCGGCCTATATGGCTGAAGTGGTCCGCGGTGGCTTGCAGGCCATGCCCAAGGGTCAGTATGAAGCTGCAGCTGCATTGGGTCTGAACTTCTGGAAAAGCACCATGCTGATTATTTTGCCGCAGGCACTGAAAATGGTGATCCCTGGCATCGTCAATACCTTTATTGGCTTGTTTAAAGACACCACACTGGTCCTGATTATTGGCCTCTTCGATCTGTTGGGCATGGCCCAGCTGGCCTCGACCAATCCCGATTGGTTAGGCTTCGCCATTGAAGGCTACGTCTTTGCGGCCCTCGGCTTCTTTGTGTTTTGTTTCAGTATGAGCCGTTACTCACAACATCTGGAACGTGTCTTAGATACTGGCCACCGAAATTAAGGAATCTCTGTAATGACTCAATTTGTTCAACGCGACTTATCGGAAGAAGTAGTCATCCAGCTCAACCAGATGCATAAGTGGTATGGCGATTTTCATGTTTTAAAAGACATTAATTTGTCAGTGAAGAAGGGTGAGCGGATTGTTGTGTGCGGACCATCAGGTTCCGGTAAGTCCACCATGATTCGCTGCATTAACCGTCTGGAAGAGCATCAACAAGGCCAGATCATCGTCAATGGCACCGAGCTGACCAGTGATGTTAAGAACATCGAGGAAGTTCGTCGGGAAGTCGGAATGTGTTTTCAGCATTTCAACTTATTTCCGCATTTGACCATTTTGGAAAACCTGACCTTGGCGCCGATGTGGGTTCGTAAGATCCCTAAAGCGGAAGCCGAAGCGACCGCCATGCATTATCTGGAACGCGTTAAGATTCCGGACCAGGCTAAGAAGTATCCCGGCCAGCTATCCGGTGGACAACAGCAGCGCGTCGCCATTGCGCGGTCGCTCTGTATGAAGCCGAAGATTATGCTCTTTGACGAACCAACGTCGGCGCTCGATCCTGAGATGATCGCCGAGGTATTGGATGTCATGGTCGGTCTAGCGGAAGAGGGTATGACCATGATCTGCGTAACCCACGAAATGGGTTTTGCGCGTAAAGTAGCCGATAGGGTGATCTTTATGGACGCCGGTCAAGTTATTGAAGAGAACAATCCGCAGGATTTCTTCGACAATCCTGAAAACGAGCGGACTAAGTTGTTTTTGAGCCAGATCTTGGGTCACTAAACAACCGCAGCGCCGGTCGCAAAAAAAAAGCCCGAGGTCCTTATGGACCTCGGGCTTTTTTGTGTCGCCAACTCTAGAGCATATTACTTAGCCCACCGCCATTGGTTACGTGCAGATATCCGGCTCGCTCCAGCAACGTTTTGGCCACGCCGGCCCGGCCGCCGGCGGCACAATAGACCGTGATCTCATCATCGGTAGCCATCGCCAAACCGGCATCCAACTGGATCGCTAACTGCTCGACGGGGAAATTGATTGCACCGGGTGCATGGCCGGTTTGAAACTCGGCAGGAGATCGGACATCAACTAAATACTGCATGGCTATTACCTCTTGGGCTAACGACTTGGATTTATATATATTAGATATTACTAATTTTAATGCAACCGATCTTTTTGGCCGCACTGTTTCTAATATGGAACAATCCTTAAATCCAATATCTTAGATACCCAGGCCCTGTTTCACCTCGGCACATTTTTCTGCTCCGAACAGTTGATGCACCAGCGCGAGGGCAAAGTCTATGGCGACACCGGGCCCTCGCCCAGTAATCAGATTGCCATCTATTTCAATAGCCGCACCGGTATTGGTCCATTGGCAATCGAAGGCATCGAGCGCGCCGGGAAAGCAAGTTAGCGTTCGCTGGGTGAGTAAGCCGGCGACGGCCAGAGCTTGGGGCGCCGCACAGATGGCGGCAAAGGGCCTATTATGGAGGTCCTGATCTTGCAATAGGGCGTGCAGTATTGGGTCTTCGGCGAGACTGATCGAGCCGGGTAGACCGCCGGGCAGGACAATTAGGTCAAAGCGCTGGTCTTTGATTTGAGCCAGGCTGGTGTCGGGTACCAGCTTTAGGCCTCGACTGGCTTTGATCGGGCCGGGGCGCAGACCCGCGGTGACTACCTTGGCACCGGCTCGGGTGAGGATATCGGTAATGGCAACGGCTTCGAGCTCTTCGCAACCGTCTGCTAGGGGGACTAGTACAGTTTTCATGGTTGTGCTCCTGTTGTTTTATTATCCAGGATTTAACGACTGAGGCAGTGCCAGAACAGGACGTTCGGGTGTCACTTTGTCGCTGCTAGAGCACTACTGGTTAAGTTTGAACCCAGCCTTTGCCGTTGTCATCAGTTTTAAAGCGGCGGCGTCTGGGTTATTCTTGGCGCCTCTGTAGATCCGAGTTTCAGACTTGGGTTTTATAACCTCATTATGCGAGTTTCAAAATCAATGGAAACAAGTTACGTACCCGCCGCAATAGAGCGCTCTGTCCAGCAAGTATGGGCTCAAAAGCAGGTCTTTAAGGCCGTCGTCGACACCAATAAGGAGAAGTACTATTGCCTGTCGATGTTGCCCTATCCTAGCGGTGCCTTACATATGGGCCATGTGCGCAACTATACCATTGGTGATGTGATCAGTCGTTTTCAGCGCATGCTGGGCAAAAATGTGATTCAGCCTATGGGTTGGGACGCCTTCGGGATGCCGGCCGAGAATGCGGCCATCAAACACGGCGTTGCGCCGGCCAAGTGGACCTTGGAAAATATCGACTACATGCGTACTCAGCTCAAAAGCCTGGGCTTTGCCTACGATTGGGAGCGTGAGGTGACCACCTGTAAACCCGAATATTATCGTTGGGAACAATGGTTCTTTACCCGCCTGATGGCCAAGGACATGGCTTATAAAAAGTCGTCCTTTGTGAACTGGTGCCCACACGATATGACGGTATTGGCCAATGAACAGGTTCACGATGGCTGTTGCTGGCGTTGTGATACCCCGGTCGAACGCAAAGAGATGGAGCAGTGGTTTGTCCGCACCACCGCCTATGCCGAAGAATTACTCAATGAACTGGACAATCTGCCCGGGTGGCCCGAGGAAGTGAAGGCTATGCAGCGTAACTGGATTGGTAAATCCAGAGGCGTCAACTTGCAATTCGCCGTGCAGGACAGCCCGGACGTGGTTGAAGTCTATACCACTCGTCCAGACACGCTGATGGGCGTCACCTATTTGGCTGTGGCCTCGGCACACCCGTTGGCGACGGCCGCAGCGCAGTCTAATCCGGCGCTGGCGCAGTTTATCGATGAATGCCGTCAATCGACGACCTCTGAAGCCAATATGGCGACCATGGAAAAACGGGGTTGTGCTACCGGTCAGATGGCGATACACCCCTTAACCGGCAAGGCCGTGCCCATCTGGGCCGCCAATTTCGTACTTATGGATTACGGCACTGGTGCGGTTATGGCCGTGCCGGCCCACGATCAACGCGATTGGGAGTTTGCCCGCAAATACGGCTTGGCCATCGAGCAGGTCGTCGCGCCACTGGCAGACAGTGCCATAGCCTGCGATATTGAACTCGAAGCCTTTACCGAGAAGGGCCAGTTGGTCCATTCTGGCGAGTTCGACGGTTTGACCTTTGAGGCCGCCTTCGACGCAATCGCAGCCGTTTTGGTCGCACAGAATAAGGGCTCGGTTGCGACCAACTATCGGCTCAGAGACTGGGGCGTAAGTCGCCAGCGCTATTGGGGCACCCCGGTACCGGTAGTCTATGTCGATGGTGTGGCCAAGCCGGCCGAGCAGTTTCCGGTCGAGTTGCCCTATGATGTCACCATCGATGGCATCAATTCACCGATCAAAAACAATCCTGAGTTCGAGCAAACTACCTGGCAAGGGCAGCCGGCGCTGCGTGAAACCGATACCTTTGACACCTTTATGGAATCGAGTTGGTATTATGCGCGTTACTGCACGCCCCATTACGATGAGGGCATGCTCGAGCCGGAAGAGGCCAATTATTGGCTCCCGGTCGATCAATATATCGGCGGTATTGAACACGCCACCATGCATCTGATGTATGCCCGTTTCTTTCACAAGGCGCTGCGCGATGAAGGCCTGGTGAACTCGAACGAACCCTTTACCCGTTTGCTGTGCCAGGGCATGGTTTTGGCAGAAACTTGGTATCGGCTCGATGGCACCACCAGGGTGTGGATCAATCCTGACGCGGTGACCCCCGAGCGCGATGAGCAGGGCCGTATCGTCGCGGGCATTGAAACGGCCACTGGAGCCGCGTTGATCTACGCCGGTATGGCTAAGATGTCCAAGTCCAAAATGAACGGCAAGGATCCCCAGCAAGCGATCGATCTCTATGGGGCCGATACGGTCCGGCTGTTTTCAATGTTTGCCGCGCCCCCGGAACAAACCCTTGAGTGGACTGAAGCTGGCGTGCAAGGCGCAAAGCGCTTTCTCGAGCGAGTCTGGCGTGCGGTGCATCAGTTGGTTAGCGGTGACGCCCGGGTCGCGCTCGATCCGAGCCATCTCACCGCCGCCGAGAAAACGCTGCGGCGCAAGACCCATGAGACCATCGAGGGCATCACGCTCGACTTTGGTGAGCGTAAGACCTTCAATACCGCAATCGCTAAAACGATGGAGTTGCTCAATGCGGTCAATCAATTTACCGGCGACGGCGCGCAGAGTTCTGCGGTGGTAGGCGAAGCCTTGCAGGCGATCGTGGTGATGTTATCGCCTATTGTGCCGCATATCAGCCAACGTCTCTGGCAGGAACTGGGTCAGGACGGGTTGATCATCGATGCCGCTTGGCCCACAGTCGATCAGAGCGCTCTGGTTAAGGATACGCTGCTCTATGTGGTTCAGGTTAATGGCAAGGTGAGGGCGCGGCTTGAAGTGCCCGCCAGCATGGCCAAGGACGAGGTTGAAGTCTTGGCACTTAGTGATGAACATGTGATGAAGTTTCTCGAGGGGGTAACGATTCGCAAGGTTATCGTGATCCCTAACAAGTTAATCAATATAGTGGCCAATTGACGGCACCATCAGAGGTAGCACGCTTAGGGCTCTGGCTGACACCGGATGCCCTAGGGTGGGCCTGCTCGCACTGCGCTAACGGGGAACTCGGATGAAAATTGCCGCCGCTCAATTAGCGAAAAATCTCACCTCAATGCCGCTGCCAGCGGTTATTTGGCTCAGTGGTGATGAACCCCTATTGGTCCTCGAAGCCAGTGATCTGATCCGTGCCCAGGCGAAAAAGGCGGGTATTGAAGGGCGTATCTCGATCGATGTCGATGGATCATTTGACGGTTCGGAATTGATCGCCGCCAACCAGTCCCTGTCGCTCTTTGGCGACCGGGAATTGATCGAGTTGCGCATGCACGCTAAGTTTAACGACAAGGGCCGCAAAGCCCTGATGGAATATATCGCGCAGCCCAATCCGGACAACCTGTTAGTGATCGTGTCCAATCGACTTGAGGCTGCCCAGACTAAGGCCAAGTGGTTTTTGCAGGTGGTCGCGGCGGGCTGGTGGCTGCCGATCTGGCCAATTGAGCACAGTCAGTTGTCCGGCTGGATTCGCACCCGCATGCAGCAGGCGGGTCTGCAGCCCGAACCGGATGCGCTCACCCTGTTGGTCGATCGGGTCGATGGTAATTTGCTCGCGGCGAAACAGGAAATCGATAAGCTGCAATTGCTCGCGGGGGCTGGTCAGGTCAGCGCTGAGATGATTCTCAATAGTGTCTCAGACAGTTCGCGCTACACGGTGTTTGATCTCTCATCGGCTTTTTTGTCGGGCGATCTCACCCGAACACTGAAAATCATGCACGGCCTAGCCGGTGAAGGTATCGAGGCGCCCATTGTGCTCTGGCTGATCAGTCGAGAGCTGCGGCTGGTGATCGAGTTGTGCGAGGCCCAGGTGCACAACCAGTCGGTGCAGGAGGTCTTTAAGCGGCTGCGTATCTTCGAACAACGCCAAAAAGATTATCAATCGGCCTTGCGCCGAGCGCCGGTTAACCACTATCAGCGTTGTTTGATCGCCTGTTCCAAAATCGATGCCATGATCAAAGGTCAGACCAAGGGCGACCCGTGGACCCTTATCAGTGAAATGTTGGTGGCCATCAGCGCCCCCCAATTACCGGCCTATCAACTGTAACGCGCACTGACAATCGCGCCAGCGCAAATGGCACAGGCACTCTGCGGTCTGTGACCCAGTCGACGCCACTTATTAGCAAGGACTTTTAAATGATCTATCTCACCGGGCTGACCCTGGCCTTGGGGCTGATCGTCGCGATCGGTTCGCAAAATGCCTGGGTGCTCAGCATGAGTCTGCGCGGCCAGCGGCCTTGGCCGATCGCGCTGGTCTGTATGAGCGTCGATGTCGTGCTGATGGCCATCGGCGTGGTCGCCTTCGCCCGGATTCAAGCTTGGCTGCCCGGTCTGGTGCCCTGGTTCACGGCGATGGCGGTGCTCTTGTTGGTCGTGTTAGCCTGGCAGGCTGGCCGGCGCGCGATCCGCGGCCAATCTGGCTTAACCGCCAACCTTGAGCAACCGACCCTGGGTTTGCGCCAGGCGGTGTTGGCGGCCCTGGCCATGTCGTTACTCAACCCCCATGTTTATCTGGATACCGTTGTTTTGTTGGGCAGTTTAGCGGCCGCCTCGCAACAGCCTTGGCTCTTTTGGAGCGGCAGTGCCAGCGCCTCGATCCTCTGGTTTAGTGCCTTGGCGGCGGCGGGCAAACCCTTGAGTCGCTGGCTGTCTTCGCCTCGCCGTTGGCGCCTGTTCGACACCCTGATGGCCCTGTTTATGGCCTGGATGGCGGTGGTTATGGCTTTTAAGGTTTGAGTAAAATCAACCGGCCCGACCTTTAAATCTAGGCGTCGATTTGAAAGTTTATTAGGCTGCGAGCAAATTTATAACCGGTAAGGACAGTTATTGTGACCTGGTGGAAAGAAGGCATTGTTTATCAAATATATCCGCGCAGCTTTGCCGACAGTACCGGTAATGGCGTCGGCGATCTGCGTGGGATCATCAGCAAACTCGATTATTTGGTTGAACTGGGCGTCGACATCGTCTGGTTAAACCCGATCTATCAATCGCCCAATGATGATAACGGCTATGACATCTCCGACTATGACGCCATTATGGCCGAATTTGGCACCATGGCCGACTTCGATGAGTTGTTGGCCGGCCTGCATCAACGCGGCATTCGGCTAATTATGGACCTAGTGGTTAACCACTGTTCCGATGAACACCCCTGGTTTGTTAGCAGCCGGGCCAATCCGACCGGGCCCTATCGGGACTATTACTTCTGGCGGGACGGCGACCAGGGTCGGGCACCGAATAATTGGCTCAGTGTCTTCTCTGGATCGGCCTGGGAATTTGACCCCGCCAGCAGGCAATATTACCTGCATCTGTTTTCCAAAAAACAACCGGATCTAAACTGGGCTAACCCCGACCTGCGTCAGGATATCTACCGTATGATGCGGCGCTGGTTTGACAAGGGCGTCGACGGCTTCCGGATGGACGTGATCAATATGATCTCGAAGCATCCGCATCTGCCCTCGGTCGGTGATGAGATCCAGCTGAGCTGGGGAGGTGAATACTTTATTAACGGCCCTAAGTTGCATGACTATATGCAGGAGATGCATCGAGAAGTGTTACAACATTACGATTGCATGACTGTCGGTGAATGCTTTGACGTCGATATAGAACAGGGCAAGCAGCTGGTCGGCGCCGACCGTAACGAGTTGCAGATGATCTTTCAGATGGAGCATATGGCGCTGGATCACGGTCCCGCTGGTAAGTGGGACGCGCAAGCGACCTGGTCGCGGGTGGCACTGAAAAGCATTCTCAAACGCTGGATCGAGGGTTTAGACGGCATTGGCTGGAACAGTCAGTTTTGGATGAATCACGACCAGCCCCGAGCCGTGAGTCGCTTCGGTAACGACCAGAGCTTTCGTATCGAGTCTGCCCAGGCTTTGGCGGCCGTTACCCTGACCTTGCCGGGCACGCCCTATATCTATATGGGCGAAGAGATCGGTATGACCAATGTGCAGTATCCAATCGAGGCCTACCGCGATCTGGAAATCACCAGTTGGTATCGAGAGCAACTCGCCCAAGGCCGGGATCCGGTGCAACTCTTGACGTCTATTCATCGTATGGGGCGCGACAATGCCCGCACCCCTATGCAATGGACCGACGGGCCTCAGGCCGGCTTTACCACTGGAATGCCATGGCTGAGAGTGAACCCTAACTTTGCCCAGATCAATGTCGCCGCCGCGCAAGCGGAAGAGCAGGGCGTGTGGCCCTGGTATCAGCGGCTGATTGCCTTGCGTAAGGTGCGTAAGACTCTGGTTTATGGCCATTACGAGTCCTTTATGGATAGCTCGGAGCAGGTCTTTGCGTATCGAAGGCGCGATGCTAATGGCGATTTTTTGGTTTTAGTAAACCTATCCGATCAGCCCGCGGATCTGACCCTACCCGAGCCGGTGCGCAGGGACGACTGGCACCTAGTCATGACCAACAGAGGGCCCGCCGATCAGCCTTCAAGGCCCAATCTGGCCCAACCCTCGGTCTGGTTGCAGTATTTGTCGCCGTGGCAGGCTGTGGTTGCCGAGCGGCCCCTAGGAGTAAGCAATGGCACGTAGTGACGATTGGCAACGCATGGTCCGGGGCGAGCCCTATTGTTCGCTGGCGCCCGATCTGTTGCAGCAAAGAGAGCTAATACGCCAACGCAGCGCGCAATTTAATCGTGCGCCCAGTAAAGGCCACCTAAAACGCTTGTTCGAACAGTTTGAGTCCGTCGGTGAACAGTGCTTTATTGAGGCGGGCTTGTTTGTCGATTACGGCAGCCAGATGACCCTGGGCCGCGCGGTCTATATTAATGCCCACTGTGTGTTCCTCGATTCCGCACCGATCCGTATCGATGATGAGGTATTGATTGGGCCCGCCGCACAGTTTTATACCGCGCAGCACGCCCTAGATGCCGAGGCCCGTGCAAAAGGCCTGATGTGGGCTGAGCCGATTCATATTAAAACGCGGGCTTGGATTGGCGGAGGTGCGATTATCTTGCCCGGCATCACCATTGGTGTGGGAGCCGTCGTGGCGGCGGGCAGTGTGGTCACTCGGGACGTTGCCGATGGCGCTCTGGTCAAGGGCAATCCGGCGCGTTAGAGCACGCGCCGGTCTCGCGCCAGAGCGCTCGAATAACCGCCCTGCGTTACTGCTCTTTTATCGCCGTCGGGTGCAGGCTGTTGATTTGGATTTTTTTAGCCTTCATCGCGTCGGGAATTTCCTTCAGCAAGCTGATCTGTAAGATACCATGCGCCAGTTGCGCGCCGGTCACCGTGACATAATCGGCCAGTTGAAACTTCCGTTCAAAGGAACGATAGGCAATGCCTTGGTATAGAAACTGCCGTGTTGTTTCGTCCTTGTCTTTTTTTCCTCGCACCACTAGTAGGCTATTTTCCGACTGGATGTCGATCTCATGTTCGGCAAAGCCGGCCAAGGCGAGGGTGATGACATATTGGTTCTCACCGGTGATCTCAATATCATAAGGTGGGTAGTTGGTGCCCGTGTTGGCACTCTGGTTGGCCGCATCAAAGAGGTGGGCAATTCGGTCAAAACCGACCGTGGTGCGGTGTAGTGGTGAAAAATCGAAGGCTGTACGCATATCCTAATCTCCTATGAGCAAAAGGTTGCTAAGACGTTGCTAACCGGGTTGGCTAAAACGCTTAACGCTTTTATCTAATACGACCCGCTTTGCGGCGTCGTAATCAAGAGATAGGGGTTAGGTTGACCCGCTTCAAGTCTGGCCCGATAATTTTTTTAATATATTTTGATAACCCTGCACAATCGCCTTGCTTTGTGGCGTAGGGCGATGCTCTAGTTGTGCGCCATAATAGGCTATCAGCTTGTTGATGTGGCGCCGGTGATTGGGGTCGGCCGGGAGCCAGCAATCGCCATGACTAAAGTCTGGATGGTCGATCATTGCCAACCCAGATGATGTCGGTTCGCGACGAATGGTGAGTATTTCGTAAGAACGGTTATGTTCCGTGACCACCTGTTCTGCCAACAGATAAGCGCCTTGTTCGATCAGAAATTGCCGAACCCAGTACATCTTTGTCGCCGGAGAAATAATAAAGCTTGCCGATGCACTGGCCGGTTGGGCAAACAGATGGGCCAAAATAACGATACATTGTTCAGCGCCAACGCCGGCCAGCAATAGGGTAGGTTGCCTACTGGCGGTGAGCTCTAAGCGTTCGGCTGGGCAGATTGCCAGGCGATAATTATCTGCCGCTAACTCCGCCAACTGGTGCTCTAGATGGGCCATAATATCGCTGTGGATATCGTTGAACACCACCGGGCAGCTTGGCCTAGATTCGAGTATGGCACGGCCAGCCGCGCCGTGGTCACAACAGAGATCCCAAAATTCAGTGGTGGTTTCGGGTATGGCGTTAAAGAGTGCGCTCAGACGTGTGCCCATACGGGTTTTTAAACTGTGATCGATCATTTTACCCTTTCATGAGTATGCTCAGGTACCTAAAGTCAGGTAAAGTGGGGTCAAATTTCTGCTCTGTGAGCCTGTAATGACAGACCCAACGCCAAATTCTTCGACCTCTTCTGCCGCTCAGCCTAAAAAAGGCGGATTTCTAAGCAACCTGCTGTTTAATATAGTTATTCCAGTGGTCATCTTAACAAAGTTTAGCCAAGAGTCTGCATTGGGGCCGGTTTGGAGCATTATTGTCGCCCTTGCCTTCCCAATAGGCTTTGGTCTGTGGGAAATGCGCGTGACTGGTAAGGTCAATGGGTTTTCCATTCTCGGTGTGGTCAGTGTGCTGTTGACCGGTGGCATCAGCCTATTGCAGTTAGACCCTAAATATATTGCCATCAAAGAAGCGGCCATTCCGGGGCTTATCGGACTGGCGGTAATCATCAGCCAAGGCTCGCGTCGGTCGGTGGTGAAGTTGTTAATCTTCAATGAGAACATAATCCAGATTGCCCGAGTTCACGAGGCATTGGCGGAACTGGGCAATAAAGCCAAATTCGATCAAAAGATGAATATTGTGACTTACATAGTTGCCTCTTCTTTCTTCCTGTCTTCAGGCTTGAACTATATGTTGGCCAAGCTGGTGCTGAAAAGTCCGGCGGGAACCTCCCAGTTCAATGAAGAGCTAGGCCGCATGACCGCACTAAGTTATCCGGTTATCGTGATTCCGAGCATGATTGTATTAATCGGCGCGATCTTTTATTTGCTGGCCCAATTGAAGTCCCTAACCAAGTTGCCACTCGAAGAGCTGATGGTGGATGGCAGTAAGAAATCCTAGTATGAGCGCGCAGCCCTGATCTAGATCGCCGTTTCGAGCGGCCACAAAAAAGCCCGGCTAAGCCGGGCTTTTTTATTAATCCTGACCCGTCCTGAAATAAGTTGACACCTTGGAGACTTATTTATGGAATCCTGTTCTAACACAGGCCGAAAGCGCACTCAGCGTGATTACACCCTGGCCTTTAAATTGTCAGTGGTCGACCAAGTTGAAAAAGGCGAACTCACCTACAAACAGGCTCAAAAGCGCTACGGCATTCAAGGCCGATCAACCGTTTTGGTGTGGCTTCGTAAGCATGGTACCTTGGACTGGACCTCTCAACGTGTAAAACCCCTCATGAATAAAGAAACCCCAGAACAAAAAATTAAACGGCTCGAGAAAGCCCTCAAAGACAAAGAAGATTACATTTACCTGATGGATGAAACGATCAAGCGAGTCGACCAGATTAAGGGGACCTCTTTCCGAAAAAAGTTCTTAGAGTTGTTGCCCGAGAAGCTCAAGCAAGAGGACGAATGACACTGGCTCGAAGCTGTCGTTTGATAGGTATTTCTCGACAAGCCATGTATCAAGAGCTTGCTCGAAAACGCCAAAAATCAACGGCGTTATCACCCGTACTGGACTGGGTATATACGATACGTCGTGACTTGCCGCGCTTAGGTGGCCGGAAGCTCTACCACCTTTTGCAGCCAGAGCTCCAACGGCAACAGATTAAACTGGGGCGGGATGGTTTGTTTACGCTATTAAGGCAGCATCGTCTCTTAATCATGCCGGCACGTCAGTACCGTAAAACCACGCACAGTAAGCATTGGATGCGAAAATACCCAAACCTGTACCAGGGAATGGCCATTGACCGACCAGAGCAGGCCTATGTGAGCGATATCACATACTTGGAAAGTCGAGAGGGGGTGCATTACCTCTCGTTGGTGACCGATGCGTATTCTCGAAAGATTGTAGGTCATCACGTCAGTAATGATCTGTCAGCGAAATCCGTGGTAAAGGCATTAGACCAAATGCTTATCGAACGACAGAGCAGAGAACGGGCCATTCATCATTCGGACCGAGGACTACAATACTGTTCTGAGCTGTATCAATCACGCTTGGCGTCACAAGGCATAATGCCTTCAATGACCACAGGCTACGATTGTTACCAGAATGCGTTGGCAGAGAGGATTAACGGCATTCTAAAACACGAGTTCTTAATCCATCAATACAAAGACAAAGAGGAGCTGGAGCAGGTCGTGAAAGAGTCAATCGATGCGTATAATCACAAACGACCGCACAGCAGTTTGGGGATGCGAACCCCAGCAAGCGTGCATGAAAAAGCCAACTGAGATGCTCAGTTGGCTCAATAAAAACCGTCAACATATATTAGGACGGGTCATCGGCTTTATCGGCCGATGACACCTAACGCCCGCTTAGGAATGACTCGGTAACAAGCCCAGGGACGTTAGGGGCACACCCGTCTGTTGCAGCGCCAACTGCAAGGTTGAGCGGATCACCTTGGGATCGTCGAGCTTCAATAAATCATTGGATACCGACTCAGCCCAACCGGAATCAATTTGGCGGAGCACCGATTTAACCCGCAACAGGTTGGCACTGCTCATCGACAAGCTACGATACCCCAGGCCCACCAAGGCGACAGCACCGAGAGGATCACCGGCCAATTCGCCGCACACACTGATCTCCATATTGGCAGCGTTACCGGCCGCCACGATGATTTTCAAAGCCTTCAATACTGCCGGATGCATGCTGTCATAAATGCCCGCCACACGCGGGTTATTGCGATCGACGGCGAGAATATACTGAGTCAAATCATTGCTGCCGACCGATAGAAAATCGACTAGGGAAATAAATTCATTGACCAGGTATACGGCTGAGGGGACTTCGATCATCACGCCAACCTGAGGTGTCTCGACGTGCACGCCCTCATCGTTCAATTCGTATACCGCCCGATGAATCAGGGCCAAAGATTCCTCTACTTCGCCCACGCTGGTAACCATGGGCAGCATAATGCGTAAATTGTCGAGGTTTAGACTGGCACGCAGCATCGCGCGTACCTGGACGATAAATATTTCCGGATGATCGAGCGTAACACGCAACCCGCGCCAGCCAAGAAAGGGGTTATCTTCCTTGATCGGGAAGTAATCCAGGCTTTTGTCACCGCCTATATCCAGGGTTCGCATGGTCACAGGCCTAGGGTGAAAGGCCTCCAGTTGCGAACGATAGATTTTTGCCTGCTCTTCTTCGCTCGGAAAACGGCCCAACATCATAAAGGGAATTTCGGTGCGGAACAGTCCCACGCCATCGGCGCCACTTTCTTGGGAGCGAATAATATCGGTTTGCAAACCGGTATTCACGAGCAGATCGATGGCCACACCATCGGTGGTTTCACCCGGCAGGCCAGTCAACGCATCGAGCCCGGAGACGCGTACCTTCTCGTCATGGAGCAGGTCTTCAAAGTAGGCTCGGCGCTCGACCGACAGCTGGAAATAGACGTGACCGCGATAACCGTCGACCACCAGCTCCTTGCCATCGAGCTCCTGCCAAGGAATATCCTGAGCGCCAAGCACGGTTGGAATGTCCAATGCTCGAGCCAGAATTGCGAGGTGGGAATTGGCAGATCCTTGCGTGCAGACGATGGCGGCGACATTGCCCGGCGGCAACAGACCAAAGACGGTCGCAGAAATTTCCTCGCCCAACAAGATGCTGCCCATCGGAATACGGCGATCGGCCTGCTCTTCGACTAGGCGCGAGAGAATACGCTGGCCCAGGTCGCGCATGTCAGATGCGCGCTCCCGCAGGTAGGTGTCTTCCATCGCCTCAAAATGTTGTACATAGCCGCGCATGGTATCGGCCAGGGCACTGGGGGCAGACTCCCCCAGACTAATTTTCTCACGGACCGTCCCAGCAACGGCCTGATCATCGATAATGCCAGCGTAGACATCGAACAGGGCCAGCTCTTCCGGTCGCAGCTCATTTTTCAGTCGATCTCGACTATTGGACAGTTCTTGCTGCACCGCCGCAATCGCCTTGTCAAAACGGGCCAGCTCGGCGCTGATATCGTCTGTCGTGGTATAGCGGATGCTGTCTAGGGTGATCGCTGGGGTCACCACATGGGCGCGCCCAATGGCGACGCCAGAGGCGCAGGCTACGCCGCTGAAGCGAATGTCGTTTTGCGCTTGGCCGCCCATGAGGTCCATGCCGGATAGGGTCCCGGTCGCCTCGGCGTGGGCGATGATGCCCGCAAGCTGGGCCGACAGGGTCACTAGAAAGGCTTCTTCCTCGTCATTGAACCGTTTTATCGCGCGTCGTTGAACCGAGAATACGCCGAGCAGCCGTCGATTGTGAATGATCGGCACGGCCAACAGACCGTGAAATTCATCTTCACCAATGGTCGGCACATGATGGTAGTTGGGGTGGAGAGCGGAATCGGCCAGGTTCAACGGCTCCTCACGCTTGCCCACCAAACCGATCATGCCTTCATTTTTGGTCAGATTCACCTTGCCGATGCCGGCGGCACTCAAGCCTTCGGTCGCCATCAGCACATAGCGTTCGACATTGGGGTCCCAGAGGAACACCGTGCAAGCGTCGACAGCCATGCCATGGCGGACCATGCTCGCCAATCGGCCCAACGCCAACTTGAGATCTCGGGCCCCGGTGACTGCGTCAACAACCTTGCGCAGTAAATTCAATAAATCAGCCATGGGCAACCTGAGGTCTGTGGATACGCGGCGCGAGCTCCGCTAAGGCTTGGCGATAGACATCGCGTTTAAATGACACCACTTTGGACAGTGGGTACCAATAGGACACCCAGCTCCAACCGTCGAACTCAGGGTCCTCACTGTGGTCAAAGGAAATTCGAGTGTCATCGGAGATCATGCGCAACATAAACCATTTCTGCTTTTGACCCACACAGATCGGCAGGGTGTTGTGGCGGATCATCCGTTTCGGCAGCCGATAACGCAACCAGCCGCGCGTGCAGGCAAGGATGGCTACATCGCTTGCCTGCAAACCAACCTCCTCATGCAGCTCTCGATAGAGCGCCTCGAGCGGAGTCTCATGTTGGCGGATACCACCTTGAGGAAACTGCCACGCATCTTGGCCGATACGGCGCGCCCATAAGACCTGGCCGGCGGTGTTGGTTAGAATTATGCCGACGTTGGGTCGGTAGCCGTCTGAATCAATCATTCGTTATTCCATTAAACGCCGTTTAACTGGGGGTCGCAGGTGAGTCGTATATCAAATCATCGCTTACCATTGTTCCACAAGCGCACTGAAAGCGCCAATTGGTGAATCTGCACTGGCGCTTTGGCTTGGCGGGCATTTCGCGCTAGAATCACCCGATACTCCACCGCTGATCAGGACATAACCGTGACCCTCGCCATTTTTGATCTCGACAACACCCTCATCTGTGGCGACTCGGACCATGCCTGGGGCCAGTTTTTAGTCGACCAAGGGCTGGTCGATACCGACAAGGTCCGTATCGCCAATGACTATTTTCTCAGTGAATACCAGGCCGGTACTTTAAATATAGATGAATATCTGGAGTTTACGCTCGCCTTTCTCGCGGGCAAATCGCCGTCCGAGTTAGCGCCCTTGCACCAGCAGTTTATGACCGAGGTGATTGAGCCGATGATGCTGCCACAAGCCATTGAACTCATTGATCAACATCGGGCACTCGGCCACCAACTGTTGATCATTACCGCGACCAATCGCTTTATTACCGAACCGATCGCCCGGCGTTTGGGCATTGAGCAGTTAATCGCCTGTGAGCCGGAATTGACCGGCACACTCTATACTGGCAAAGCCACCGGCACGCCCAGCTTCGGACAAGGCAAGGTAGTCCGATTGCAGCAGTGGCTAGATGACCGACATGAGAGCCTTGACGGAGCCTGGTTCTATTCGGATTCGCGCAATGACCTGCCGCTATTAGAATGGGTCGATAATCCGATTGCCGTCAATCCCGATGAGGCGCTCAAAGACATCGCCCAGACCAACGGCTGGCCAATACTCGATCTAAGGAAGCCTGCGTGAAAAACACTGCGCTCGCTTTGGTTGGCCTCTGCGCCCTATTGATAGGCTGCAGCCCGAAAACAGACTCCGGGCCGGATCAATCGACCCCGATTGTGGCAGTCGAACCGATAACAATACTGGCATCCCCGCCGTCTGGCGCAGACTTTGGTCCCGTCGGCACGGCCTTCCAGCTCGATGCAAAACAGCACACTCTCCAGATGTTGGCCTTGTGTCAGACTCTAGCGGACTCTGTGGAGGCCTTTCTCGCGACCCCCGAAGTGAGTCAACAGCAGGCGGCGCAGGCATCCTTCCGGCTCTGCTACCAAAGTTGGGCAGCCAACCAGCTGTTCTTCCAGCTCGCCTTCAGCCCGGCTGATAAAAAAACCCTGCAGCCCCTGCTTGATCTAATTGACACCCGACCCTTTCTGCCCGGCTATATCGACAGTATCCCGGATTACCCTTACAGCGGCCTAATCTTCGAAATGGATTTGCCCATTAACGAGGCCACCTTGCTAAGCCAACACCGACTGATGGATGAAGATTCTGCAGCCCTGGGCTTTCCGGTTGTGGAGTTTTTCCTCTGGCGGCAACCGCTTGATACGACATGGCACAGCACGGGCGACGTTGCGGCCGATAGCTTGATTGAGCGGCGACACCAATACCTCCGCACCGCGACTGGCATGTTGCTGGCAGATCTGGGTGCGGTGTCTAATCGTTGGCAAGCCGGCGACGGCTTTGGCGGCCTGCCGCACCGCGTCCAGTTGGTGGCAGTCTTGGCCAGCCTGCAACGCATAACAGCAGTCGCCTTGTTGGACGATCTGTTCAATGAGCAAGCGCTGACAGAACCGGAATGGCATCATCCGGCCATGTATAGTGGCCAGGGTCGGGCTTATCCGCTGGCGCTATTAACCGCGGTACAAGGATGGGTAGGTTTACCTGAGAGCACAACGGCCTTTGCGCAATGGCTTGACTCCAGGGCTGACCGACCGATGACGGCAGCTGATCTGCAGACAGCCGTGGCGGACAGTCTAAGTGCCGTCCAAGAACTGCCGGAAAACTATCCCGCCGACAGTGCCGCCGATGGCCAATGGGCCACCGCACGCCAGCGCATAAGCGCGTTGGCCTTGGCTTTCGGTCAGCTGTCGGAACAGCAGCAGGTGCCCATATTTAGCCAGTAGCGGGCCACGCAGTGCCCGCCGGCGTTAGAAATTCTGACTGATTTGCGCGAAAATCGCCTTGATATAACGCGTTTCGGGCACCGCCGGTAAGACCGGATGATCGGCCCCCTGTCCGCCTTCGGCGAGAATCACGACATGCCGGTCCAACTTGCGGCCGGCGCTGCGAATCATGTCGCGCAAGCGTTCGTTGTCCAGATGCATCGAACAGCTGGCACTGACCAGTATCCCACCATGACTAACCAGCTTCATCGCCATCTCATTTAAGCGCTGATAGGCACGCTCGCCGGCAGCCATGTCCTTACGGCGGGTAATAAAGGCCGGTGGATCCACTATAACCACATCGAAGCGCGTTTTTTCCGCATGCAGCCGCTCCAGTACCGCGAAAGCATCACCGGCCAGGGTATCGACCCGATGCGCACAGTTGTTGAGCTCGGCATTGGCCATGACGCCCTGCAAAGCCAATTGGGAGGCATCGACACAGGTCACGGCGCTAGCGCCTAAAGCAGCCGCGGTGATGCCCCAGCCGCCAACATAGCTGAACACATCCAGCACGGTGCGATCCTTGGCCCACTGGGCCGCTAGGAGTCGATTGGGACGATGATCGTAGAACCAACCGGTTTTCTGGCCAGTCATCAGCGGCGCTAGGAAACGCACCCCATTCTCGATCAGTTCGACCTGCTCCGGAACCTCGCCAAAGGCTGCCTCGACATAGTTGTCGAGCCCCTCGGAAGCGCGCATCTTGCCGTCGTTCTTAACCAAAATACCACGCGGCTGAACCAGACGCTGAAGGTGTTCGAGGATCACCGGCAGGCGCTGTTCCATGCCTGCGGTCGAGACTTGAACTGTGAGCACATCATTGAAGCGATCGATCACCAGACCCGAGAGGCCATCGCTGTCACCATACACCCAACGATAACAGGGCTGTTCAAAGCACTGCTCGCGTAACGCCAAGGCTTGCTTGAGGCGATTTTTAAGCACCGAGCTGGACAGGCTTCGATCCATCTGGCGAGACACCAGGCGAGCACAAATCAACGCCTGGGGATTGACCATAAAACTGCCCAAAGCCTTACCCGCAAAGTCGACGGCATTGGCAATTGAACCCGGTTCAAAGGCCTGCAGCGGTGATTTTCCGAGGTCAATTTCATTGCTGTAGATCCAATGATGGCCAGATCGAATTCGGCGTTCGGCGCCCTTATTAAGATGCAATACTTGAGTGGTCAACGGTTAAACCTTTTTTAATAAATCTAATGAAACGCCCCTGCACGTCGGCGGGTGACTGCTAAACTTTTGGCTATTAACGGCCCATTTTAGGACCTGACTATGAGCATAGAACTGGACCCGGATCAGATAGATCAAATACTGCAGGGTATCAACATTCCCCCGCAACCCCAGGTGATGGTCGACTTGCAGATGGAACAGTATCGCCCCAGACCGGACATTGGCCGAATCGCCAATTTGATTGCCCAGGATGTCGGTCTGGCCGGCGCGATGTTAAAAATCGTTAATGCACCGGCGTTTGGCTTAGCTAATACCATTAGTTCGGTCCACCAGGCTACGGTCTTATTAGGCATCAAGTCGGTGGTCAACATCATTAATGGTATCAGTATTCGAGGCCAATTGAGCGATGAAGATATAGTGGGGCTGAATAATTTCTGGGACACCTCGATGGACATCGCCGTGGTCTCACAGAATGTCGCCCGTCAAATCGGGTTGCAGGAGACCGATAATGCCTATTGCCTGGGTTTGTTTCACAACACCGGCATCGTTTTGATGAAGCAACGCTTCCCAACCTACATGGATATTTTGCAACAGGCCTACGCGCACAATACCGAGCGGGTCATCGATCTGGAAAACCACCATTTCAGTACCAATCACGCCGTGATCGGTTACTACACCGCACGCTCGTGGCGCTTGCCCCATCTGATCTGCGACGCGATAGCCGATCACCACAATATCACCCAACTGTTTGCGCGCGACGCCGGGGCAGATAACGCGAAAAAAACCCTGTTATCCGTGTTAAAGATTGCCGAATATATCTGCGCCAGCGGCCCGGCGCTGGGCAAGGTGCGAGACGATTATGAATGGGCCCGCATCAAGGCTTACATCTATGAATTTACCGGCCTAGGGCCCTACGATATCGATGCGATGATCGACCAATTCAGCGAAATGGGCATCGGCTCGGTCATTGATCGGCACTAGGAATCAACGCCGTCAGCAGCGACCTGTCGCGCACGGCAACAAAATACGGATTGAGTATATCCTCCTTACCGTAAACCAATGGCTCGCCGTTCCATTGCACAATGGCACCCCCGGTTTGCGCCAGGATCGCTTGGGGCGCGGCCGTATCCCATTCACAGGTCAGGCCCAAGCGGGGATAGAGGTCCGCGCCACCTTCGGCCAGTCGGGCAAACTTCAGTGCACTGCCCAGAGATTCGGTCTCGACCCGATATCCGGCGTCGGTTAGATGTTCGCGCCAAGCACCCGCCCAGCTCGAACGCCGCGACCCCAAGGCGACCAATCGCTTGGTGACACGGGCGGTCGGCAGCGGTGCCTGCGCCTCAGGCGAACCCGAAAAAGCACCGATGCCCTCACCGCCCCACCAGGCCAGGCCCGAGGTTGGCCGATAGAGTAGGCCAAATACGGGCTGCTGGTGCGACATCAGGGCGATATTGATAACAAACTCATCGGATCGGTGCAGAAATTCTCGGGTACCGTCCATCGGGTCGATCAACCAATAGAGCGGCCAATCTTTGCGCATTTGATAGTCTGGCAAGGCCTCCTCCGACACCACTGGACAGTCGACTATAGCGCCCAAGCCGGCAACCAGGATCTCTGAGGAGCGGATATCAGCCGCGGTGACTGGGCTGTTATCCGCCTTGGCCACCTGTTGCCAGAGACGCTCGTCACGATAAATAGTCAATATAGCATCACCAGCCACACGAGCCAGTTGATACAGGGCGCTAATTTGCACTGGGGTTAGGGGCAATTGCGGCGCCGAGGTGGCTTGCGGTGAGATCATGTTGGGCCTTAACAGAGTGCGCTAGAGCCCGCGATTCTAACACGTCGGGTGCCTTGCTTACCCGACCGTAAGCGGCAATAATCGAGTTAATTGGTGGCCGGACCTTGCATATTGACGGCAACGACCGCATCTTGATTGCCGCTCGGTAGACACTTTAAACGACAATCAGGGACAGACCCAGCACCGACCCTGCTGGTACCCCTTATCCGGAGTCCGAACCGGCATTTAATATTATTCAGGAGCCCAATGCGTGAGCGCCAAGACTGAAGCGAAGGATGACATCCGGCTCGACAAGTGGCTTTGGGCTGCGCGGTTTTTTAAAACCCGGGTCCAGGCCAAAGCCGCTGTTGAAAGCAATAAGGTGCACTATAACAAGGCCCGGGCCAAGCCCAGCCGGAGTGTGGAGATGGGCGCCATCTTGCGCTTACAAATCGGCTCAGAGGAAAAGACCATTGTCGTGACCCAAGTCCACGGTCATCGTCGCGGCGCACCCGAAGCCCAAGCCATGTACTTGGAAACCGACGCCTCGGTGGTCAAACGGCAAGAAAACGCTGAACAGCGAAAAACGATGAACCTGACCTCGCACGCCCCCGATCACCGCCCAAACAAGAAAGAACGGCGCGACCTGATCCGCGTGAAATCCAATATGAACGATTCTTAGCCAGGCCTTAATCATGACTGTACTCGATAACACCACGCGTTTTTTATTTGCAGACTCCGCTGTCCGAGGGGAACTGACTCAACTGGATCGTTCAGTCTCCGAGGTACTCAGCAAGCATCATTATCCGGCCGCGATTCAACCGCTACTCGGCGAATTTATGGCCGCCGCTGCGATGCTCAGCGATACCATTAAATTTGAGGGCACCCTGTCATTGCAAGTGCGCGGCTCCGGTCAGGTGCGCTCACTGATGGCCGAATGCCGAGATAATCGAGCCTTGCGGGCATTGGCCCAATATAATGATGACTTTGATGACCGGGGCCCGATTCTCGGCGAGGGTCAGATGGCGATCACCATTGAGCCAAAACAGGGCCATCGCTACCAGGGCGTGGTGGAAATTAACGACTCAGACCTGGGTTTGGCCCAAGTGCTGGAGGGTTATTTTCAACGCTCCGAACAGATTCGCACGCGCATTTGGTTGTTTGCCGATCAGCATAAGGCCGGCGGCCTTATGCTACAGGCGATGCCGCAGTCGGCCAGCGAGAGCAGTTTGACCGGTGGCGACGATGAGGACGATGATAGCTGGTCACGCCTGGTTATCTTGGCTAGCACCCTAAAGCCGGAGGAGATCTTTGGCCTCGAAGCCGAGACGGTGCTGCATCGCCTGTTTCATGAGGAGCCTGTGCGGCTCTATCCGCCGCGGCCGCTAGAATTTGAATGCACCTGCAGTGCCGATCGATCGGGCAATGCCATCATCACATTGGGCGCCCCAGAGGCATTGGCCCTGATTGAGGAACTGGGCCATATTGATATAGATTGTCAGTTTTGCCATGAGCGCTATGTTTTCGGGGCTGAAGACGTCCAACGTTTGTTCTCGCCAAGCGCAGACGATACCCTTAATTAGGCCGGCTCGCGGCCGACCACGGCGGTTCAACCCGGGCCAGTTCGCTAGCACACACCCGATCGAACGCTCGGGTTTGTCTCTGGCGGTCCGGACTCGCTACTCAGCAAATACCTTATCGCCCAGCTGATCGACCATCAGGCGAGCTTTGCTCAGGCTGATGGTCGATGCTTCGGCTTCGCTCGGCATTATATCGGCCCGAACAAAGGTATGGCTTTGCAGTATCTCGCCATCCTTTTCGATAATTCCACTGACGCGATACTGAGATCCCTCAGCTTTGGGCGCCGCACAAATGCGGTAACCCTTATACTCAGTCCATTCATATTGTGGAACCTTCGGTACTTTTGTTTTCGTTAACCAGCCAAACATAGGACACATCCTCTAAAATTCACTGCGATTGGGAACATTATCAGGCGTCAGTTTGGCAGTGCATAGTTTTATTTCGGCTTTTGTTTAACACCGGATCGCAGCCAAAGCAGCCAATGGGCACAAGTGTTACCTTTTGAACATAAGTGTTACCGAATGCCACGATGAGTTTGGCCGAGCCTGACACTTTCTGTACAAAAAACAGCCTATATTCACTAAGCTGTTGATTTTAAAGAGCTTTAATAACATGGCACACGGAATGCAATACTATAATCAGAACGAATAGAGGCCACCCGCCAACAAAAACAATAACAGGGTGGATGTAAGAACAATAAGCGCCTATCAAAAAACAAAAATAAGGGCGCTGTTTTTATTCCTGGTTCCATAAAAACAAAAAGAACCAGTCAGCTGTTTGTGTCGGTCCAGTGAGTCTTTCGCTGGATACCATTGTTTTCTCCTGCTATTAAAGCATCCATGCCAGTAAGTCTGTAATCTATACGTAATTCTCCACTATTGTGGGCATTGCCTAGGGTCGACTCTGTGTCTAAAACAGCTCTATCGAGCGACCGTTATAGCCGTCGACAGAGCTCGGGTAGGCCTATCAGCCTTGTTCAGGGGTATACCAGCCAGCCAGTTCATCGGTCAAAACCGCTTCCAGCATTGCCATGCCCAGCTCGCTGTCGTTAAGGCAAGGCAAGAGAGTGCAGTGTTCGCCACCGGCCTCTTTAAAGGTTTCAACCCCTTCCATACCAATCTCTTCCAGGGTTTCCAGGCAGTCGGTGGCAAAGCCGGGCGTCAGCACCAGCAAATTTTTCACGCCTTGTGCCGGTAACGCCTCAAAGGTGTCCGAGGTATAGGGTTGCAGCCACTTGGCGGGGCCAAAGCGACTTTGGAAACTGATCAATACCCGATCAGTCGGCCAACCCAAGGCCTCGGCCAACAGTCGCCCAGTGACTTGGCAATGGCAATAGTAGGGGTCGCCTTTGGGCAGGGATTCTTTCGGCAAACCGTGAAACGACAGTAAAATCTTGTCGGGCTCGTCGGTCACAGTGGCCAAGTGCGCTTGGACTTGGGCCGCCAAGGCACCAATATAGGCGGGATGACGATACCAGGGATGGGCGATTCGAATCGTTGGCTGCCACATTTGGGCCTTAAGATAATCAAACACCGCATCGCTCACCGAAGCGTTGGTTGCTGCCGAGTATTGCGGATAAAGCGGTACCACCAAAATTCGGTCGCAGCCTTGCTTGGTCATCGCGGCCATCTTTTCCGAGAGACTGGGGTTACCATAGCGCATGGCATAATCGACCACCAGGTCGGGCCATTTCAGGGCCATTTGGTGGGACTGCTGAGCGGTAAAATAGCGCAGCGGCGATTCGTTATCGTCCTCACGCCAGATTTTCTTATAGGCCGCAGCGGAACGCTTCGGTCGAGTGTTGAGGATGATGCCGTGCAAGATCGGCAGCCAAATGAGACGCGGAATATTCACCACCCGACGATCGGACAGGAACTCCTTTAAATAGCGCCTGACGCTAGATGTACTGGGGTCATCGGGTGTCCCCAAGTTGACCAGTAGTAGGCCGATTTTACCCGTTTTTACATCGGGGTGATTGGTCGGTAAAGTCATAGTGATTGCAACCAGAATTGAAAGCCTGTTAGTGTAACAAGAATCTTGCACAGCATAGGATAAAAGATCATCCCATCCGACACTACAGCCCGATTAACGGGGCCCAGGGTCGATATACACGGGGTCGCAGCCCAACCAGCTGTGCCGTTCTCACGCCGGCTATGTACGTAGCCAACCGACTATAAGATCTCAGGCCGACTATGAACCCATGGGTCCTGCTCACCTTCGCTGTACTCTATTTTGCCTGTCTCTTCGGCATTGCCCTGTTTGGCGACTCAGGCCGCGGGCAACAGGCCACGCGCCGTTACAACCACTTTATCTATGCCTTGAGCCTCTCGGTCTATTGCACCAGCTGGACCTTTTATGGTGCGGTTGGCACCGCCGCCACCGCCGGCTGGTCGTTCGTGGCGATCTATCTTGGCCCCCTGCTGGTGTTTGTCTTTGGCCAGAGTTTGATTCAGAAAATGATCCGCGTCGGGAAACGGCAAAACACAACGTCCATTGCCGACTTCCTGTCATCGCGCTACAGCAAAAGCCGCGGCGTCGCCCTACTGGCCACGCTGATCTGCACCCTGGCTGGGGTGCCCTATATCGCATTGCAACTGAAGGCGGTGACAAACTCGATCCAGGTTCTATCCTTCCGCGCCGCCGAGCTACCCTTTACCGCCTCGAAAACCTCGTTCTTTGTAGCAATCTCGATGATTGGCTTTGCGACTCTCTTTGGTACTCGCCAGGTAGACGTGTCAAAACATCACCACGGCATGATGCTGACCATTGCCTTTGAATCATTGGTCAAGCTGACGGCCCTCGTCTGCCTGGCGCTGTATGTTATTTTCGTGTTTTACAGTGGACCCCGGGAGTTTGCCAGCGAACTGGTCGCCACCCAAACCTTTATCTGGCCTGGGTTTTCGCTCAGCTTCTTAACCCAGCTGCTATTAGCCGCTGGCGCCATCCTCATCCTGCCACGTCAATTTCATGTTATGGTCGTGGAAAATATCCACCAAGACCATTTAAAAACAGCTCGCTGGGTGTTCCCGGTCTACCTAATCCTGATCAGTCTCGTGGTGCTGCCGATCGCGTCGGCAGGATTGCGGCTGTTTCAAGACAGTCAGATTGATGCCGACACCTTTGTTTTGCTGTTGCCTCAGGCCGGTGGCCAAGTCTGGCTAACCCTGTTGGTCTTTATCGGAGGCTTCTCGGCCTCGATGGCGATGATTGTGATCACCACCATCACCCTCTCAACCATGCTCAGCAACGACGCCGTATTGCCCTTCCTTATTAAGAAGCGGTTGTCTGCAGATCGCGCCAATGTCGGTCCTTGGCTGCTCATTATTCGACGTCTGGTGGTGGTGACCGTTATCCTAGCCGCCTGGCTCTATAACCTCAGTTTCGGCGATACCGAGGCCCTATCGGTGATCGGACTACTGGCTTTTTCGCTGATGGTACAACTGCTGCCATCGTTGATTGCCGGTCTGTACTGGCGCACCGCGCATGTGCGCGGTGCTTATGCCGGCATGTCACTGGGCAGTCTGGTCTGGAGCTGGACGCTATTAGTTCCGATGCTCAGCGAGGCGGGCTTTGTCTCGCCCGAGCTGCTTAGCGCAGGCCCTTGGCAGATCAGCTGGCTGCGGCCGGAGTTTTTGTTCGGCTTCACCTTTACCGATGCTCTAAGTCATGGCGTATTTTTCAGTTTGATCGCTAACATTGCCGGTCTCATTTACTTCTCCAAAACGGCCACCACGACACTGGCAGATCGTCTCCAGGCTTCGGCCTTTGTCCAGCTAGATGAACAACTCCTGCGCTCCGACCTAAACCACAAAAATCCCCTGGTAAAAGCTGGCGAGCTGGTATCCATGCTGGAGCGTTTCGCCGGGGTCGGTCAAACCCGGCGCTGGATCAGTGATTATGAGCGAGTGCACCATTTTCGCATCCTCGCCAACGATACTCCCACGCCTGACTTTATCCGCTATTTCGAGCGCACCCTATCGGGCGTTATCGGCGCCAGCTCGGCTCGCGCGATGATGCATTCCGCTTTGGCCGGACGCGAGTTGCATCTGGAAGACGTGGTGACCTTTTTCGATGAAACCACCCAGGCGATCCAGTTCAACCAACGGGTTATGTCATCGACCCTAGAGCATCTCGATCATGGCGTCTCGGTGATCGATCGGGACCTCCGACTGGTGGCCTGGAACCGGATGTATTTGGAGATGTACCCCTATCCCAAGGAGACCATTAGAGTCGGTGTCTCGATCGAAGAGCTGGTGCGCTACAACGCCCTGAAGGGCGAATGTGGCCCGGGTGACATCGAGGATTTGGTTCAGCGCCGCCTCAATCACCTGCGCTTAGCCACGGCGCATCGCTTTATCCGCATGCGCAGCAACGGTCGGGTCACCGAGATTCGCGGCAATCCTTTGCCGGGGGGCGGTTTCGTCACTACCTTTAATGACATCACCGATTTCGTCAAAGCCCAGGAAGCCTTAAAAGACGCGAAGAACACTCTCGAACGTCGGGTTGAGCAGCGCACCGAAGAGGTTCGTAATATCAATAACGAGCTGCGGGCAGAAATCCAAGAGCGCCAGCGGGCTGAATCGATGCTTATGGAGGCCAAAACCGAGGCGGAATTGGCTAATGACAGCAAAACCCGATTTTTGGCCTTGGCCAGTCACGATATCTTACAGCCCCTGAACGCCGCCCGACTCTATAACACTGCGCTGTTGGAAAAATGGCCCAATGAACCCATCTTGCCGAAACTCGAAAGCTCACTGCGGACGTCCGAGGAACTGATTTCGACGCTCCTGGAAATCGCCAAATTGGACGGTAGCCTGCATAAGCCCTTATTGGAAACCGTTGAGTTACAGCTTTTATTTCAGTCGATCGATGATGAATTTACCGCCCTGGCCGCCGAGAAGAAACTCCGCCTGTGGATTCGACCCACCGGCCATTTTGTCGCCAGTGAAGGTCGGGCCCTGCGCCGAATCATACAAAATCTGGTCTCGAATGCCATTAAATATACCCGTGACGGCGGCGTCATGGTCACCGCGCGTAAACGTGGGGTAGACCTATTGATTCAGATTTGGGATACCGGCCTGGGTATTGAGGCACGCGATTTCGAACGTATTTTTTTCGATTTCAACCGCCTCGATCAACATCGACAAGAAGCCCAGGGCGTTGGCCTGGGTCTGAGTGTGGTCAGCCGACTCGGGCAGCATCTCAGTCACCCAATCGATCTTGCCTCCAAACCGGCTCGGGGGTCCTGCTTTAGCGTTTTGGTGCCCTTAACTGACTCACCGCCAGCCTGGCAAGGGCGCGACAAACAGGGCAAGGAACGGAACGCTGCAGCGCTCAATTTTCGGGTGCTAATCATCGATAATGATGCTCAAAACGCCGATGCGCTGATTACGCTGCTGATGGGCTGGGGTTGTGCGGCAGATTTCGCCACGACAGACGTCGAAGCGTTGGAAAAACCGATGCCCGACCTGTTGATCATCGATTACCATCTGGGCGAACACCTCACCGGGTTTATGCTGCTTACAAAGCTAGAACAACGCTGGCAAGGTTCGGTACCAAGCATCCTAGTCACGGCTCATGCCGAGCCTCAGATTAAGGTCGAGGCCGCGCAGCGGGGCATGGGCTTTCTGGCCAAACCGGTTAAGCCAATTGCGTTGCGGGCCCTGATCAAGAGTAAGCTGGCCTAAACCATCACCGCAGCTAGCAGGCCTGCCTATATGAGGCTATTTGCGACCAGGGTTGGGCAAGCGTGTTGCCCTGGGTAAGGTGGGGAGTATTAAATCGCTACAGCCGGATCGACATGCAGTCGATTGGCTAAGATCACCGCCTGAGTGCGGTTGAGTACATTGAGTTTGCGGAATATGGCCGTGACATGCGCCTTGACGGTCGCTTCGGATATTTCCAGATCATAGGCAACCTGCTTATTGAGCCGGCCAATCTGCAAATGCCGCAGCACGCGCAGCTGCTGATCGGTAAGCTGATTAATCCGCCGAGCAATGTCAGACAATTCAGAATCCACTTCGATACTGTGTTCGCCTTGGGGCCAAAACTCCTCGCCCAAGAGCACACCCTTTACCGCCTGTAAGATCGAATCGGCCGCCATGGATTTCGACAGAAAACCGGCCGCACCACAGGCACGTGCCTTGCCAATAACTGAGGGGTCGTCGTTGCCAGAGATCACCAGGACCGCAATGGTCGGATAGGCTTTTCTCAATTCCAATAGACCTAAAAAACCGTCGTTGCCGGGCAAATGCAGGTCGAGCAGCACCAGGTCGACGTTCCCATTGTCACCGAGGATGGCAAGGGCCTCTTCAAGCGACGCGGCAAAGCCCACCTGACCGCTGTCTGACAAGGCCAAAACTGACGGTTTTTGGGTTAGTGACAGTTTCAGGGCATCTCGAAACAATGGGTGGTCATCAACTATCAGTATTCGATCCACGAGCGACTCCTATTAGTTCACCAGTTCTCCATACAAATAACCTGAACAACTAGACAGCTCGAATAACATCCGACTAAAGGATATGGTCAGCTTCGGCACCAGGGTGTCCAAACTGACTCGCGCATCTTGATCATTAAAGTTCCGCCACAGGCTCAGCTGGGTTTGTGCCTGAGTCACCCACTCACCAGTTAGGGTGTAGACCGCAGTAACGTCGGTCATAGGTTGGTAGTCTGGTGCCATGTCCAAATCGCCATTCGCGCAAGCTATGGCCCGGATAGACAGTTTTGCAGCGAGATCTACGTAAGTTTGGAAATACTCAGCATAATAGACTTTAAATTCTTCCGAATTCACGTCACCCGTGCCGCTCCATTCATCGAACGCGTAACTTGGATTTTCCAAATTTACGGCGTTAAAAGCCTCTAGTAGATTTCCAGACTCGGTACCATAAGCGGCACCGCCCAGCAAAGTCGACCATACTATGATGAAGCGCAAAATGACACTCATAAGGGATACCTTCGGTTGTCGGAAGCTACTTTAATTGTGGCCTCTTAAACGCTAGCTGTCACCTTCGGAGCGTCAATTCGAGTTGACCTAGGGCGTCAATCGGGCCAATGCCTCAGCAAAACAGGACAATATATCCTCTGGGTCTTCAATCCCGACCGAGCATCGAATCATCCGGTCACCAATGCCGAGCGCGGCCCTATTTTCGGGTCCCATTTCATAAAAAATGGTGCTGGCCATGGGTAAGGCCAGGGTCCGGTTATCGCCCAAATGGGTCGCGTTAATAACCAATGCCATATCATCGAGTAAGGCCGCACAGTCATAGGGGGCTTTTAGATCAAAGCTTAGGATGGCCCCGAATGAACGAAACCAACGCCGCGCTCGGTCATGTTGCGGATGGGATGCCAAGCCGGGGTAGTATACCGCCTCGACTTTTTCATGCTGCGCCAACAGGTTGGCCAGAGCCGCGGCATTGGCGCATTGACGATCCATGCGCAGCGCTATGGTTTCGGCCCCCACCGCCAGTTGATAGGCACCATCGGAACTCAGGGTACCCCCCATATCACGCAAGGCCTTTTTCTTGATTTGGGTAAGGCCCCATTTGTGGGCATCACCCTGCTGATAGGCAGGGAAGATATTGGGGTAATGGGACCAGTCAAAGAGACCGGTATCGGTTATGGCGCCGCCTAAGACCGTGCCATGACCGCCAAAGTATTTTGACAGACTGTTGATCACCAACCCGGCTTGAACGCTTTTCGGATTAAAGAGGTAAGGCGAGGTAATGGTATTGTCGACCATAAAGAGTACGTTTTGCTGCGCACACCACTGGCCGATTTCGTCCAAACTGGCAATCTGAGTGCCCGGATTGGCAATGGTCTCGACAAACACCAGGCGCGTGTTGCCTTGCTGGGCGGCGCGGACATGGGCGCAGTCGGTCGCGTCAACCAGGGTCACCTCGATGCCGAAGTTTGCCAATGTGCTCAGCAAGCTGTGCGTGTTGCCAAACAGAAATCGACTGGCAATCATGTGGTCGCCGCGCTGCAGCAGGGCCAGCAAGGTGCCGCTGATCGCTGCCATACCGGTCGCAAAGACCAAGGTGGCGATGCCCTGCTCGGCCTCACTGATCAAGGACTGCAATGAATCGGTGGTCGGCGTTGACTGCCGGGCATAAGCATGGCCGCTGGCCCGACCCTGAAAAACCTCTACCAGTCCTTCCGTAGTGGCGTATGAATAGGGCACGCTATTATAGATCGGAGCATGCACCGGGCCGTCGGCAAAGCCTTGCAGGCGGTCATGATGCACAATGCGACTGGTGAATCCTTTAACCTTACTCATAGTCGCTTACCACATTAGATCGTCGGGGATGACATAGTCTTTATAGGGATCGTCATCGTCAGGTTGCGCTGCTTGGGGGTCGGCTAGAAATAGGATGCTGGTGGTACTGCGCTCCATTATTTTCGCCGCGACCGCCTGAGGCACTACGAAGAAGCGGTTCTCGAAAGTCGCAATGGCCAACTTACCGCGGGCTAAATCGACCTGGATCTGTGCGCTGACGTAGATCGATTTTATCTTATTGTCGAATCGATCGGCAAAGTTGAACTTTACATCACCGTCATCGAGGTGGATTCGGGTCGTCTCGATGATCTGTTTAACCTGCGCCACCAAGGACTTTTCCTGCGCTTTTTGTTGCCGCTCAAGATTCAGCTGGCGATCTTTGGCCACCTTGGCCAAACGCGCCTGCTCGACCGCCTGTTTGGACTCACCGTCATCGGTCTCAACCCGGTTCTTGCGATTGACCTTATCGTTTTTACGCTTCTCGTTCTTGTCTTTTTGAACTTGTTTCTTGTCCGCCAGGCCCAGTTTCAAAAACTGATCGGCCAGTGATTTTGACATGTTACAACCCTGTGATATTTAGCGTTTATTGAAGCACATAGCGGCTTTAGGCTGCAAGCTTCTCGCCAGGGCCAAGCTCGGGCAAAAAAAAGCGGGCCAAGGCCCGCTTTCTATTTACTCTCAGGTTAAGGTCGACCCAGTCGGGCAGCCGATCGCCGGTCCTGGGGCTATTGCTTTTTATTGTCCTCAATCAAGACATCGACCACGGACGGATCGGCCAGCGTAGAGGTGTCCCCCAAGGTGTCGTATTCGTGCGCGGCAATTTTACGCAAGATCCGGCGCATAATTTTACCCGAACGGGTTTTCGGCAAGCCCTCGGCCCATTGAATGACATCGGGCGTCGCAATCGGACCAATTTCCTTACGCAACCAGGCCTTCAATTCAGCTGTGAGCGCATCGCTGGGCACAATGCCCGCCATTGGACTGACATAGACATAGATGCCCTGCCCTTTGATATCATGCGGATAACCAACCACGGCGGCTTCCGATATCGCAGGATGGGCTACTAAAGCGCTTTCAATTTCAGCGGTGCCCAAGCGGTGTCCGGAGACGTTGAGAACGTCGTCGACTCGACCGGTAATCCAGTAGTAACCGTCTTCATCCCGACGCGCGCCATCACCGGTGAAGTAGGTGCCCGGGTAGGTGCTGAAATAGGTTTCAATAAACCGTTCGTGATCGCCAAAGACCGAGCGCATCTGGCCCGGCCAGCTATCGGTAATTACCAGGTTACCCTCGACCGCACCCTCGAGTTCGCGGCCAACATTATCGACTAATGCTGGTTGAATACCGAAAAAGGGTCGCGTCGCCGAGCCTGGTTTCAGCGCCGTAGCACCCGGCAATGGGGTAATCAGGATGCCACCGGTCTCGGTTTGCCACCAGGTGTCGACAATCGGGCACTTGCTGCTGCCGAACGCCTTATAGTACCAATGCCAGGCCTCCGGATTAATCGGTTCACCGACCGATCCGAGCAAGCGCAGTGATGACAGATCGGCACCTTGGGTCGCCATGTCACCGGTGGCCATCAGCGAGCGAATCGCGGTGGGCGCGGTATAGAGAATGTTGACCTGGTGCTTGTCGACCACCTGGGCAAAGCGCTGCGCCGTTGGATAGGAGGGTACGCCCTCGAACATCAAGGTCGTGGCACCGTTGGCCAACGGTCCGTAAACAATATAGCTGTGGCCGGTGACCCAGCCGACGTCCGCGGTACACCAGTAGACGTCGCCGTCCTGATAGTCGAAAACATATTCGTGAGTCATCGACGCGTAGACCAGATAGCCTCCGGTGGTATGCAAGACGCCCTTGGGTTTTCCGGTTGAACCGGAGGTGTAAAGAATAAAGAGCGGATCTTCGGCATTCATCGGCTCGCAGGGGCACTCCATGGGCACCTGATCCATACGATCGTGGTACCAGATATCCCGACCATCGTGCCAACCGATGGTGCCACCGGTGCGGCGCACCACTAGAACGTGCTGGACGCATTCGGTGCCGGGCTGTTCCAACGCCTGATCGACATTGTTCTTCAGGGCCACCGCTTTGGCGCCGCGCAAGCCTTCGTCGGCGGTGATCACTATATTTGAATCGCAGCCTTCGATGCGCCCGGCCAGCGCTTCGGGCGAAAACCCGCCAAACACCACCGAATGAATGGCACCAATACGCGCGCAGGCCAACATGGCATAGGCCGCCTCTGGGATCATCGGCATGTAGATGGTGATCCGGTCACCTTTTTTACCGCCCAACGACTTCAGGACATTGGCCATTCGGCTGACGTTGGCGTGTAACTCGTTATAACTGATATGGGCATCATCACCGGGCTCATCGCCTTCGAAGATGATCGCCGTTTGCTCGCCGCGAGTGGCTAGGTGTCGATCGATACAGTTATAGGCAACATTGAGTTCACCATCACCATACCAGCGGATGCGATGGTTGGTCTTATCGAAGCTAACATCCTTTACGTCCGTATAGGGCGTTGACCAGTGGAGTCGCTTGCCCTGCTCACGCCAAAAGCCCTCATTGTCGTCGACGGATTGCTGATACATCTCAAGGTACTGCTCATTAGTGACCTTGGTTGTGCTGAGCGCGGATACCGGTACCGGAAAAAGATCGGAATTCATGCTGTCCCCTTTTATTATTCTATGGTGGCTATGATAGTCCTATTGTGAAAACTAACAGAATTTTAACAATGCGACATTAGTCCATACGACTGAAGTCGCGTTTCGGGTTGGCCGACGCGGCGCCTAAGTTCTAGGGTCGCAGGGGATTACAGCGGGGTCAACTGTTGTCCGGGCCGGACACAAAAAAAGGGCACCTAAGGTGCCCTTTTTGATACAGCGGACTAAACCCACCGACGTTGGTCATTAATTAATAGTACTTAGCCCTTGGTGAATTCCGGGTAGGCTTCTAGGCCACATTCGGAGACATCAACGCCATCGTATTCTTCTTCTTCGGTCACTCGAATGCCCATAGCGGCTTTCAAGATGGCCCAAACGATCAACGAAGCGCCGAAGACCCAGACAAAGATGGTGGCTGCGCCGCCCAACTGACCCATTAGAGTCGCATCAGCATTGGTGATCGGTACCAATACTAGACCGAGCAAACCACAGACACCGTGCACAGAGATGGCACCGACTGGATCGTCGATCTTAATCTTGTCGAAGGCCAAGATACTAAACACCACGACAATACCGCCCAGGGCACCGAACAGGGTCGCCAGCAGTGGTGTGGGTGTATCAGGACCGGCCGTGATAGTCACCAGGCCGGCTAAGGCACCGTTGAGGATCATGGTAAGGTCTGCTTTCTTAAACAGGATGCGCGCTAACACCATGGCGGCAATCGCACCACCGGCAGCCGCCGCATTGGTATTCAGAAATACAACAGCAACCGCGTTGGCTGTATCAACCGTAGACGTCTGCAGCACTGAACCACCGTTAAAACCGAACCAACCCATCCAGAGGATGAAGGTACCCAGGGTCGCCATCGGTAGGTTGGCACCGGGAATAGCGTTGATTTCACCGTTCTTACCGTACTTGCCTTTACGCGCGCCGAGTAAGAGAACACCCGCCAAGGCGGCGGCAGCACCAGCCATATGGACGATGCCCGAACCGGCAAAGTCGACCATGCTAAGACTGTACATACCGAAGACGGATTCGCCGCCCCAAGTCCAACGGCCTTCCATTGGATAAATGAATGCGGTCATGGCAACGGCAAAGGCCAAGAATGCCCAGAGCTTCATGCGCTCAGCGACGGCACCGGAGACGATTGACATGGCCGTAGCAACAAAGACCACCTGGAAAAAGAAGTCAGCGGACGGTGCATAGGTGTCACCGCCTTCAACGCCGTTGCCGCCAATGCCGACCAAAAAGGTTGAACCCAACTCTGGGTACATAATCGCATAGCCGCAGACCATGTACATGACACAGGCGATGGCATATAGGGCGATGTTTTTGGTGAGGATTTCAGTGGTGTTTTTACCGCGCACCAGGCCCGCTTCTAACATGGAAAAGCCGGCCGCCATCCACATCACTAGGGCGCCACACACCAAGAAATAAAAGGTGTCCAAGGCATATTGTAGTTCGAATACTTCTGTCATATTGCTCTCCGGTCTAGGTCCGTTGAATTAAATGGCTTCGTTACCGGTCTCACCGGTACGAATGCGAATAGCTTGCTCTAGGGGCAGGACAAATATTTTGCCGTCGCCGATCTTGCCGGTATTGGCGGCCTTGCTGATGGCCTCAATAGCCTGCTCAACCAGGTCGTCACCGATGGCAACGTCGACCTTTACCTTGGGCAAGAAGTCGACTACATATTCAGCACCCCGATACAATTCGGTATGGCCTTTCTGACGACCAAAGCCCTTGACTTCGGTCACGGTAATACCCTGGACACCTATTTCTGATAGCGCTTCACGGACATCGTCCAGTTTGAAGGGCTTGATAATGGCGGACACTAATTTCATGGCTTTCGCTCCACGTAGTTCGATCCAATGCGTCGTTAAGCTGTCTCTGCTATAGTTTTGTGTTCTATAACAGAGACGGCCTGGTCGAGCATTTCGTTTTGGCAGTCCCAAGGTTTAAATTGTGGCCTCGGTGCTCGCCGCTATGGGCACCTAGCAAGCAAACCCCAGCAGGGTTTGTGATGCTGTGTGCAGTTATATCCTTTACAATGCGAAGGTTGTGCCAACATTTAAAATACATAAAAATCAACAACTTAGGTTAGTTTGTGAAATTAACAGCTTTTCATCGCGCACCAAAATAGCTCACCGCACCTGATTGGTGCGATGATAAGAACTAGAATGGCCCACTTTTGGACCACGCCCTTTTTTGATAACTAAACGAGGTTTAAACCGTGAAAACTCCCGACGCCGTGCTCGATTTAATCAGTGACCAGATCAATGACCTCTTTGCGCACGGCAAGCAAACCAGCCAAGAAATCCGCCACAATGTGCGCAGCTTGGTACACAGCCAGCTGGCGAAATTGGATGTCGTCAGTCGCGAAGAATTTGATACTCAACAATTGATTCTCGAAAAGACCCGGCGCAAGATCGATGATCTCGAAAAGCAGCTCGCACAACTGGAGTCGGCCTTGGATACCATCACCCAAAAAGCGGATTGAGCGCTATGAACAGCCACCACAAATTATCGGCGAAGTCGTGACCATCGCCACAGGCATAGGCAGCGACGCCGGCCATTACTGCAGGCTATGATATCCAATAACCATTAAACCATTCAGCTCGAGTTCACCTTAGGTGGCTAGAGTTTTAGACTCATTTATACACAGGACGTTTTGGCATGGCACATCCGACAATTAAATGGCTTGCGCTGATAGTATGGCTGGCCAGCAGCGCGCTCACCACGAGCGCATCGGCTAAGGACACGCTGATCGATTTGGACAACGCCCGAGTGGGCGGCTATGGCGGACCGATGTTTAAATCCGGCCAAATTCAAAATGAACAGACCTTTGAGATAGGCGCATCCGGCGGCGCCACCTTCACCACCGGCAGGCATTCCATTGCGCTCGGCGGGGGCATCTATAGCCTGGCAAACGAATTGGATTGGGACATCGATGAACGATTGGAGATGAGTTACGGCGGCCTAATACTCGGCTACACCTATAACCCAGAAGCCTTGGCGCATGTCGACACTCAGTTGCTGTTGGGTGCTGGCGGGGTGACGATGGTGAATCTGGACGGTGCCAATTCCGACGGTACCTTTTTGGTCAGCGAGCTGACGACCCAGGTCAGTGTCAATGTCACCGACTTTATGGCCATTGGCCTCGGCGCTTCGTTTCGCCAGACCAGCGATCCAGGCATCATTGGCCTCGGCGCAAACGACCTGTCCAGCCCGGGCTTCTTTATCAGCTTCCAGTTTGGTTCGCTCTAGCATCGGCAGTTTATGATCAAGAGGCCGACGCTCTGAATGATTAGTTCGACACCGTGCCCGCAAATGGGGCGGCGTGGTTGGCCTTAAATCGGCGCTGCGCTGGACTATGGCACAGGGTTGCAAGGCGCGCTTTAGCGCCACTGTGTGGTACCATGCGAAAACTCGTCAATACGGATGCACTATGACCGAGATTGCCCTCTTCCCAATTCCCAATTGCGTCACCTTTCCAGGTACCCGCTATCCGCTGCACGTCTTTGAACCCCGCTATCGCGATATGATTCAGTTCTGCCTGGATAGCCAAACGCCGCTGGCGGTCTGCCATGTCGAGAAGCTCTTGCGCCCGTCAAAACCCGATCAGGATAGGCTGATGGTCCTGCAATCGAACCAGGCAACCTACAAACCGGTGACCATTGTTGCGGCAGGCCCCTGTCAGCTCGATGAAACGCTAGACGACGGTCGACTGATGATCCAGGTGAATATTCAACAACGTTATCGCCTACTGGAAGCCAAACAGAGTCTTCCCTTTATGATCTATGAATGTGAAGAGTATCCCGATTTACCGATGACTGATGAGAACCTCAGCGCCGCTCGTCAACTGCAAGACAAGGTGCTGCACCGCCTGATCGCGCTCACGGCGCATATGCCCGAGCTGTCCGGCGAACTGGCGTCTGCAACGTGGCAGCAAAAATCGGTCGAGGCTTTTAGTTTCGAACTCTTTAGCGTTTTGCAGATGGATGGCGACGCGATGCAGTTTATTCTCGAACAGCGCACGCCACTTGAGCGCCTAAATACCGCCCTGGAAATCCTAAACTCTATTCCGCCCTCGCTGTGAATACTCAATAGTCTGGCCAATGGTGGAAAAAGCCCTCATCTGAGGGCACATTGGGTCAGTTAAACCAGTCGAGTATCTGCTTGAAATTTTCATTATCAGGATAATCACCTTCGGACCAGCCAAGTCGAACAAGGACCAGGTCGGCATCTGGCAAGACCATCACCCGCTGCTCTCGATTTCCTCTCGCTGCGAAGCTATTGGCGGGCAAGTCTGGCCAACGCAATTGGCTATCGCCGCTGTTCAGCCACCATTGGTAACCGTACGCCTGTTCATTGTCGGAGTCGTTGGGTTGTAGCGAGTCGACGACCCATTGCTCGCTGACCAGCCGGATGCCATTAATCTCGCCCCCGTTTAACATCAATTGGCCGACCTTGGCCCAATCGCGTGCGGTCGCATAAAGATAGGAGCTGCCCATTAGTTGACCGGAGGCGTCCATCTCGAAGACGGCGCTGGTCAGACCCAGTGGGCGCAAGAACTCGTCCACCAGATAGTTCAGATCGGCCTGCTCATCGCCGCCGATGCGGTCCTGAATAATCCGGCTCAGCAGATTGGCCGAGCCCGAAGAATAGTTAAAGTGCCGCCCCGGGGCCCGAAGTTGCGGCCGTTTGAGCATATAGTCGGCCGCATCGGGTTCCTGAAACATCATCCGCACTGCCGTATCACCCGGATCGTAATCTTCCTGATAATCCAGTCCATCGGTCATCTGCAACAGATCGCGAATACTGATATCGGCCCGAATATCCTTATGCCAACTTGGAAACAGATCGGTTTCAGCAACATTAACCTTACCGACCATCACCAGATGACCGAGCACCAGCGCATTGACGCTCTTGGTCATCGACCAGCCGAGCAGCGGCGTGTGTTGATCGACACCCGCGCTATAGGACTCGGCCACCACCCGGCCCCGATAGGCCACGAGTAGCGCTCGAGTATCGAGACCGGCGGCATTATCGCTCGCCAACAGCTTATCGAGTCGCGCCTGAATCCCCGGGTCTAAGCTGACCACGGCGTTGCCTTTCGGCCAAGCGGCCTGCGCCGCCCGCATCACTGGCCAACGCAGTGCTTGGCGCGTGGTCACGCCGGGATAATCGATCGCGCAACCAATGCCGGGTTGGTAACTGGCACTGCGCGACTTCACACCGAGCAGCGTCGCCGAGACACGCTGCAGAGCATCATCATATTGGTAATCCAGTAGCGCTAAGATCGGCGCATAGACGCGAATATCGGCGGCACTGGTACGCGCATCATAGCCGCTCACGAACCGTGCCGAGCAGGCCAACTTGGCGCCGATGCCCGTCGCTACGGACGGGGCGTTATAGAGATACAGGGGAGTGTAACCCATGCCCCAATAGGCTAAGGCATACAGGCTGATCACCGTAAGACAGGATAGAATAAGGATTTTACGCAACAGTTTTAGCATGGCGCGAACCGAGTATAGGTAAGCTGCGCACCTTAGCATGGGACTATAAAAAGCAACAGCAGAGGCCCATGCGGGCGGGACAGCGGTCGAGTAAACCGTGGTGCCATCTAGGTGGATCGAGATGAGCAGACATAAAAAAGCCGAGTCAAGACTCGGCTCATGGCTTTCGCTATGAACTAGTTGCGGTTGAGCGCATTCAGTTCGGTGAAGGCCTGTTCCAAACGGCCCACCAAGCTAACTTGCGCGGCGCGCAACCAGGCTCGAGGATCGTAGTATTTTTTGTTTGGCGCATCAGGACCCGTTGGGTTACCGATCTGGCCTTGCAAGAAGCCTTCATTGCTTTGGTAATATTCACGTACACCGTTCCAAGTCGCCCATTGGGTATCGGTATCGATGTTCATCTTGACCACGCCGTAACCGATTGACTCTTTAATTTCTGCGGGTGACGAACCAGAACCACCGTGAAAAACGAAGGTCAGGCCATTTTCAGCCAGGCCGAATTTCTCACCACAGTAGGTCTGTGAGGCGGCTAGAATGCCCGGTCGCAGTTTTACATTCCCAGGCTTGTAGACACCGTGAACGTTACCAAAGGATGCCGCGATGGTGAAACGATGCGACACCGCGCTGAGCACCTCATAGGCACGGGCAACTTCTTCCGGCTTGGTGTACAGGTCGTCCTGATCCACATCACTGTTGTCGACGCCATCTTCTTCGCCGCCGGTGATGCCCAGTTCAATTTCAATGGTCATGCCCATCTTGTCCATACGCGTTAAGTACTGTGCGCATATGGCCAAGTTTTCTTCGATTGGCTCTTCAGACAGATCCAGCATATGGGATGAGAAGAGGGGCTTGCCCGTTTCGGCAAAATGTTGCTCACCGGCATCGAGCAGGCCGTCGATCCACGGCAGTAATTTCTTCGCCGCGTGATCGGTGTGCAGAATCACTGGCACGCCATAGCTTTCCGCGACCGCGTGGACATATTTCGCGCCGGCGACCGCACCGAGAATGGCGGCCTCTTGCCCGGCCAGCTTCAAGCCCTTACCGGCCATAAAACCAGCGCCGCCATTGGAGAACTGAATGATAACCGGCGATTGTACTTTCGCTGCGGCTTCTAATACGGCGTTGATCGAATCCGTATTCACTACATTCACGGCCGGCAAGGCAAATTTTTCAGCCTTAGCGATGGCGAATATTTTTTGCATATCGTCACCGGCGACAACGCCTGGTTTTACTACATCTAGAATCTTAGTCATGAAGTTTCCTTTCACCTTTAGTCATATTTTGGCGGCCATGCCCGTCAATGGGAAAAGCTGACTGGCCGCGGTAAAAAAATGTTGCCCCGACGCTCAGGCCGAAGTTTAGCATATCAAGACTTGGCGCGTTCTTCCAAGATGGCGACGGCCGGCAAGGTCTTACCCTCGACGAACTCCAAAAAGGCACCACCGCCGGTCGAAATATAGGAAAAACGATCTTCCATACCGAACTTCTGCACCGCCGCGATTACATCGCCGCCACCGAGCACCGAGTAGGCATCGCTTTGCGCGATCGCTTCAGCGATGGCGCGCGTGCCTTCGGCAAAATTATCGAACTCGAACACGCCACACGGGCCATTCCATAAGATGGTCTTGGCGCCCTTGATAATCTCGGCTAGCTTGGCCACCGTTTCAGGGCCCAAATCCATGATTTGCTCGTCATCTGTGACCTGGTCAACCGGCTTGATCGTGGCCAATGCCGTGGGTGAAAATTCCGCTGCGGTGCGCACATCGATCGCGGCGGGAATATCCAAACGGGCCATCAACGCCTGTGCGTTGGGGATCAGATCTTTTTCGTAGAGCGAGGTGCCAACATTAAAGCCACGGGCAGCGACGAAGGTGTTGGAAATGCCGCCGCCGACGATCAACTGGTCGCAAACGGTAGACAGACTTTCCAGAACCGTCAGCTTGGACGACACCTTGGAGCCACCCACGATGGCCACCATCGGTCGGGCCGGGTTATCCATGACCTTGCCGAGGGCTTCCAATTCGGCCGCGAGCAGCGGTCCGGCGCAGGCGATGGGCGCAAACTTGGCCACACCGTGGGTTGAGGCCTGAGCCCGGTGGGCGGTACCGAAGGCGTCCATAACATAGACATCACACAGCGCGGCCATCTGTTTCGCTAGGCTGTCTTCATTCTTGCCTTCGCCCTTGTTGAAGCGAACATTCTCCAGAATGATCAGGTCCTGATCGGCATCAACACCCTCGACCCAGTCTTTGACCAGCGGAATGCTGCGGCCGAGCAAGTTGCCCATATAGGCCGCAACCGGCGCCAGGGAATACTGCTCGTCATACAATCCTTCGGTCGGTCGGCCCAGGTGAGACATAACCATTACCTTGGCGCCTTGCGCTAAAGCCATCTTGATAGTCGGCAATGACGCCGTGATGCGGTTGTCAGAGGTGACATGGCCGGCATCGTCCAACGGGACATTGAGGTCTTGACGAATCAGTACTCGCTTACCAGCGAGATCCAGATCAGACATTTTGATCACAGACATGACTATTCCTTAGAGTTTGGCTACAAATGAAAAAATTGGGTGCGCTATTGTAACGAGATGGGGCTGTTTTATCACCCAAAATGTAGTTTTATTACAAAATGATTGACGCCAATCAGCCGGCTCGATGAGCATTGGCCGCGACAACGGTCGCTTAACCATCTAAAATCCGGCCAACTTGAACTTTCACCTCGGTCGCATGCGGTGTTGAATCCTCTCCAGCTGACCCTGGGCAGTGCGCACCGAACTCAACTCCACTGTCGCGCGGATGGACACCCTATGAATTCAACTTCGATCTTTATCGGTATTGCCGGCGCTTCGGCTTCCGGTAAAAGCCTCCTCGCGCAGACCATTCATCAGGAGTTGCAGGCGGAGCTCGGCGACGGGGCCATTTCGATTATCAAGGAAGACAGTTACTACAAGGCACGCGATGACCTCACCTTTGAGGAGCGCGAACGGATCAACTACGACCACCCCAACGCCTTTGACCATGATTTGTTGATCGAGCACCTCGATGCCTTGCACAACCAACAGACGGTAGAGATACCCGTCTACGACTACACCGTGCACAACCGCTCCGACCGGTCCAAGACCTTGGCGCCAACTCGGGTGATTATCGTCGAAGGTATCCTGTTGCTCAATGATAAGACCATCCGCAAACGCCTCGATACCAAGGTCTTTATGGATACCGATCTCGATATCTGCTTGCTACGGCGACTCAAGCGCGATATCGAGGAGCGCGGCCGCACCGTCGATTCGGTTATCGAGCAATACAAGCGCACGGTCAGACCAATGTTTATGGAGTTTGTGCAACCGTCGAAGCAGTATGCCGATATCATCGTGCCGCGTGGCGGTAAGAATCGGGTGGTGATTGAAATGCTCAAGGCTCGCATCAAGCAGCTGCTGCAATAGGCAGATGTGCAGGGGCGCCGCTTAAACCTCTGTATGTCGACACAAGTGACTCCGCTAGATGCCCACTGAGGTGGGGCCGCCCCATCACCCCGGCCGTGATCCTGACGATCGCAGCCCTTCTGCTCGATGCACAAAGCCTGGTCAGGCAAAGCGACAGGCTGCATTCTCAACCCGCTTTTGAGCCAACATCAACGCACCCTAAGAGGTCATAGGACTTGCCTTGGGACAATTTTGTCCTCAAAGTGGCCTCAAGCTCAATAATAATGGGGTGATAGAGTTGGCACTGTTTTTTCTTGTATTTAAGCCTTAACAGGAGCGCCCGCTCTACTATAAAAACAATTATAAGAGTCTTTAAGTATGGCTAGACGTGATACATCGTGGCTAAAACATATCGGCATTGGCGGCAGGCTGTTCCTCGCCTTCGTGCTTATTTCGTCCATCACATTGCTGGCCAGTGCGCTCACCACCAATACCTACTTGCAACTGCGAGAACGCTTATTGCTGCTGAAACATCAGGATATCCCTTGGTTGGATGCCGCGGCCAAGCTCAACGATAAGAGCCGCTTGATTGTCGCAACAGCCCCCCTATTAATGACCAGCGATTCGAATTTCTCACGTTTGCAAGCGATGCAAGAATTGAGCGTGGCAATTGACGAGATGGATAGCCTGATGCGCAGCTTGCCGGATTATAACAGCTACTTCCGCGAGCTAATCGTACAGATTCACAATGGCTTAACCCTGCTAAATCAAAGTGTCGAACGCAGTGAGCAGATTCGCACGGAGCTTGATCAACAATCCCAATTACTCTATCCACTCTTTCAGCCGTTAATTAGTGCTTTGGAACTAAACTCTGACTATGCTAAGGAGGAATCGATCGCCGGAGTGATCAACAGGCTTTATTATTTTTCGGCTTTGGTTGAAAAGGTGCGTAATGATTCCTCTTACAATGAGCTTGACTATACCTTCTTACGCTTGGAAGAATTTGGTGGTCAAATTGAGAAATTACTGACCAAGATCTCAACAACTTTTATCGCACCGGACATTCTGCAAAATATTCAGAAATTGCTCATCATCGGCTCGCGCCAGGGTAAGCTGTTTTTGTTAAAAAATGAGCAACTGGATCTGTTCTATCAACAGAGCTACTTACTGCAAAATAGCCAGGATCATATCCAACAGCTAGCGGCTCAGATTAACCGCTATACCAATCAGACCAATGACAGCATCAGCCGTTCACTGGTGAGTGCTATCGCTTCCATCGACCTGAGCATCCGCAGTATCTTGCTGCTGTCTTTGGCCAGCTTAGTGATCGCTGGATCTATCTCGTGGTTTTATGTGCGCCGTAACGTCTTACAACGAATTTTAGAACTGCAAAAAAACATGCGCGCCATTGCCTCGGCAAAACTCGACACGAAAATAAATATCCGTGGCGATGATGAAGTCTCGAGTATGGCGCGGGATTTAAAACACTTTCAACATATTGCCATTGAAGTGAAGCACACTAATCTCCAGCTGTCGGCGGAAATAAAGGAACGGATTGCCGCGGAGGCACAGTTGAAAGCGGCTCAAAATGAGCTTGTACAGGCTGGTAAATTGGCCGCCTTGGGTCAATTGAGCGTTGGCATAACGCATGAAATAAACCAACCCCTGACGGCGATTGCCAGCCACCTGCACACTGCCGGACGCCGCTTGGAGAAGCAACAAACCGAGCAAGCGGTTATGAGCCTGGATAAAATCAGGTCGCTACTGGATAAGGTTGCCGGCATCACTCGGCATTTAAAAGCCTTCGCGCGCGAGGCCGGCGCGGAACTCAGCCCGGTTGAGCTAGATGGGGTCATAAGGGATGCCGCAGACCTGATATCGAATCGGTTAAAAGAACAGCGTTGCGAACTTATTTATATCCCCGGTGCAAAGGGCCTGGCCGTCTTTGCCGAACCCATCCGTCTCGAACAGGTCCTGGTTAATCTGATGACCAATGCCATAGATGCTATGGAAAATTGTCGGACCCAGAGCTTAGAAATTCAGGTATCTGACCAAGGTGAGCAGGTTCAAATCGATGTCAAAGACAGCGGTATGGGTATTCCAGAAAACCAACTATCGCAAATTTTTGATCCTTTTTTTACCAAAAAAGAAGTTGGCAAAGGTCTTGGCCTGGGTCTATCCATTAGCTATAACATTATTCAAGATTTTGGCGGTCATATCCGAGTGCAATCGACTGAAGATCTGGGTAGCTGCTTCACACTGATATTACAAAGGGCTGAACACTAAATGCTGCATGATATTGAGATTATTATTATCGATGATGATCGGGAAATCATCGAGGCACTCACTGAGATGCTCGAGTTGGAAGAGTTCCGCGTCAGGGGGTTTTTATCGCCTGAAAAAGCCTTGTTATCCTTGGCAAAAAACAGTCCGGTTGTCATCTTGAGTGACGTCAAAATGCCACGAATGAACGGCCTAACACTGCTGAGTAAACTGCAACAGATAGACAGCGAAATTCCGGTGCTATTAATGAGTGGTCACGGGGATATTCCCATGGCCATCGAGGCGATGAATGAGGGCGCCTATGATTTTCTTGAGAAGCCGTTACAGCCGAAAAAATTATTAGGCCAATTACAGCGCGCCGCCGAAAAACGTCGTCTGGTGATGGAAAATCGAAATCTGAAACAAGACATTCAGCAACACAGCGGGGTTGAAGCTTTTATCATGGGCGAATCCGCAGCCATCAAAAATATTCGTCAGCAAGTGCTGGCACTGGCGCAGGCCAACGTCGACACCATCATCTATGGCGATACCGGCAGTGGTAAGGATGTGGTAGCCCGTGCTCTGCATCAGTTTAGTCAACGACATGAGAAACGCTTTATCGCCATCAACTGCGGTGGGGTCAGTGAGAGCCTGATTGAAAGTGAGCTCTTCGGTCATGAGGCCGGCTCCTTCACGGGAGCCATTAAACGTCACATTGGTAAGATTGAGGCGGCCGACGGTGGCACGCTGTTTCTCGATGAAATTGAGACCATGCCCTTGCCCGTGCAAATCAAGCTGTTACGGGTGCTTCAGGACCGCGTGGTTGAGCGCGTCGGCAGTACCAAACCCATTCCCGTTAAGTTGACGGTGATCGCTGCCAGTAAAGATGACCTGGCCCAGCTCGGTCAGGGTGGTCATTTCCGTAAAGATCTTTTTTACCGTTTAAACGTGGCCAGCATCACCATCCCACCCTTAAAGGATCGCCAGGAGGATGTTTTACCCCTGTTTCACCATTACGCGCGCAAGGCCAGTGTGCAATTCTCGCGGCCACAACCTGCGCTCAGTCAAGCCGAGGTTGCACACCTGCTACAACACGATTGGCCGGGTAATGTGCGGGAACTGAAAAACGCAGCGGACCGATTTGTCCTGGGCATTAGTGAAACCAAGTTGGCCGCGATGGTCACAGAAGAGGACAGTTCAGGAAGCTATGACCAGCGGATGGAATTATACGAACGTCAGGTGCTCGAAGAAGGCTTAATCGCCGCTCAAGGCCAATTACATGAGGCGGCAGAGTTGCTGAATTTGACCCGAAAAACCCTATATCGGAAGCTCAAGAAACATCAGCTGGACAAACAGCAGTTTAAAATTCCTGAGTAAAAGGGACACATCCGTCTTATTGGTCATGTCGGCATGGGTCAGACCTGTCTTTTTTAGACAAAAAGGACCTAAAAATAAACCTAACCCGTTGATAGATATGGATAAACAATAGATGGCGTCGTTTTTGCAATCTCTCTGATAAGGCCATTTTTGCCTGGCTGGACCGAATTTCGAGTCACCCCAGATTGGGACGATCACCAAACAAAAATAAGAAATAGGAACTAACTAATGCAAAAGACCCTTCTTACCACCCTGTTACTGTCCACTTCATTACTCTTTAGTGCCAGCGCTGCGCTGGCCGATGACTGCGGCAACCGCGGTGTTTTGGATGATAAGTTCTGCGACGAGAACAATGATATGGTCGCAGACTCCCCTAAAGATCCGGCCGATTGGCGAGATCCAAACACCCTGGTCTTCACCTATACACCCGTTGAAGATCCGGCGGTCTATAAGGACGCCTTTTTTGAATTCCAACAACACCTCAGTGCCGTAACCGGCAAGAAAGTGGTCTACTACACCGTGCATTCCAATGCTGCTGAAGTTGAAGCGATCCGCTCCGGCCGTCTGCACATCGCCGGATTCTCCACGGGTCCTACCGGTTATGCTGTAAACCTGGGTGGCTATGTGCCCATCGCCGTTAAAGGCACCGTTGATTCGTTCCAGGGCTACAACCTGATCGCCATTACTCGTAAAGACAGCGACATCCGCACCATGGCCGACCTAAAAGGCAAAATGGTCGCTCATACATCCGCCTCCTCCAACTCGGGTAACTTGGCGCCACGTGCTCTGTTTCCTGCATTGGGCCTAACACCTGACGTCGACTACACCGTTAAATATTCAGGCAAGCATGACCAGTCCATTATGGGTGTTTTGGCAGGAGACTATGATGCAGCGCCGGTAGCCTCTGACGTATTTAGCCGTATGGCCAGTGCAGGTCGAATCAACGCAGATGACTTTCGCATTCTCTATACCAGCCCACGCTTCCCAACCTCTGCGTTTGGTTATGCGCACGACTTACACCCGGATCTAGTAGCGAAAATCAATGAAGCCTTCTTCTCATTTAGATTTTCGGCAAAAATGAGCGAGACCTTTGGCGGCGCAGATCGTTTTTACCCAGTCACCTTTAAAGACGACTGGAAAGTGATTCGTGATATTGCCCATGCGACCGGTACCGCTTACACCAAGAAGGGCCTGAAGCAGCTGGCTGAAAAAGATGCCGCCAAGGCCGCTAAAAAAGCCGCCGCGGCAGCGGCTAAAGCCAACTAGTTAAACCGATGAGCGTCATGACCTATGACGCTCTCTCGACTCTGATGCTCAGGGTCAACTACCCACCAGAATCCACTCGAGCTATGCGTCTCTATAGAGCATGGCCGAGCTATAAAATGTTTGCAGGAAATAATTATGACATCTGCTCAAGTCCATGTTGAGAGCGCTCCCTTTCTGGAAATAAAGGGGCTGGAAAAGGAATACACAACGGGCAATCTGATTCTGAAAGGAATTGATATCAGCATTGTTGAATCTGGCATCGTGGCCATCATTGGCCCATCCGGCACCGGAAAAAGTACGTTACTACGTTGTATTAATCGCTTAATTGATCCGACCGCAGGGCAAATAATTTTTGATAACATGGATCTGTGTAAAGCCAGGGGCCAACAACTTCGCAAGCTGCGGCGGCAAGTGGGCATGGTATTCCAAGAATACAATCTGGTTGAGCGCCTCACCGTCATTGAGAATGTGCTCACCGGACGCTTAGGGTATATGTCGTCGTTAGCGACCTGGCGGCGTAAGTTCAGTCAACAAGACATTAACACCGCGTTTGAACTGCTCGACGCAGTGGGCTTGAGTGAACATGCTAAAAAACGCGCCGATAGCCTGTCTGGCGGGCAGCGACAGCGGGTTGGTATTGCTCGCGCGGTGATGCAGGACCCACGAATTTTATTAGCAGATGAACCGACCTCCTCGCTCGATCCTAAGACCGCGGTGGAGATCATGGAATTACTGGAACGGTTCGCGCAGCAAAAAAACATTCCCGCCTTAGTAAACATCCACGACGTGTCCCTGGCGAGCCGATTTGCCAAACGCATTATCGGCATGAGTGACGGCAAGATTGTTTACGACGGCAGTCCGGATGGTATTACCGATGATCACCTGAAGCAGATTTATGGAGGCGAGTCATGGCTGGTTTAGAATCTACCGACGCTCAATACCGACAAAATCCGTTCAAACGTAACTGGCTGGTGACCGGCTCATGGTTAGTCCTGGCCGGCTATTTGGTATTTTCTTTTAATGCCATGGGCCTAACGTGGGATCGCTTTATTCATGGTCTGGGCATCGCGGACCAATTGATGGCGCGCATGTTTCCACCCAATTTTAGTCGCTGGGAACTGCTCTTAAGTGGCCTCGCAGAAAGTATGGAAATTGCCATCATTGCCAGCGTAGTGGGTATTTTTTTGTCCTTGTTTTTTGGCCTGTTCGCGGCGCGCAATTTGATGCCCAATTGGGTTACCGTGCCGATGCGCGGCTTTATCGCCCTATGTCGTACTTTTCACCCGGTGATTATCGCCATCCTGTTTGTGAAGAGCGTTGGGTTCGGCGCCTTGGCCGGCATATTGACGTTAATTGTGGCCTCCATCGGATTTATCGCCAAGTTATTCGCCGAGGCGATTGAAGAGATTTCCTTAAAGCAGGTGGAAGCGATTCGCGCCACTGGCGCCGGCTTTGTCAGCCTTATTTTGTTTTCGGTTATGCCCCAGGTGTTTTCCCGGTTTATTGGTTTTTCGACCTATCAGCTGGATTCCAACCTGCGTAATTCCACCATGGTCGGCATCGTTGGTGCGGGCGGATTGGGCGGAACTCTGTTCTCGGCTTTTCAGCGCTTCGATTACGATTTTGTGGCTGCAATTCTGATGAGTATTATCGCGTTAATCATGTTGGGTGAAGCACTATCCAATGTGGTGCGTCGAATCTTTAATTAATCGAGTGGAGACTTATCAAATGAACACCGTAAATTACCACTGGCAACGCTTCACTCTGACTCAGAAGCTATCGCGCTACGCGGTCTATCTGGTCTTGGTCATGGCTTTGGTGCTGTCTATTCAAACCGTTGAAGTCATTCCGGAATTCTTTTTTGATGCGCCAGAGCAGATGGCTGATCTGTTTACTCGTATGTGGCCAATCGATTTCGCCTACTATCCAATTAGCGTGCACGGCGCGATGATTGAGACACTCAATATAGCCACCCTTGGCACCCTGTTAACCCTGATCTTCGCTGTGCCGCTCGCCCTTATGAATGCCAACAACGTGGTGGCGTCCGCTTGGAGCCAGTGGATAGCCCGATTCTTTCTGGTCTCGTCTCGATCCGTTAACTCGCTCGTTTGGGCCTTACTGTTCGTGGCGATCTTTGGTCCCGGCATTATTGCCGGCGTCTTGGCGATAGCCTTTCGCTCGGTTGGCTTTGTCGGAAAACTCTTGGGAGAAGCCATCGAAAATATCAATATGGGTCCTGTTGAGGCCATCCAGGCAACTGGTGCA
>Ga0208544_10000092_pt1 | contig 68586 bp, 67 predicted proteins | sample DEB08_DNA_9_FD_184526 | JGI IMG/M metagenome (GOLD analysis project Ga0208544, IMG submission 184526) | Aqueous microbial communities from the Delaware River and Bay under freshwater to marine salinity gradient to study organic matter... | ecosystem: Environmental > Aquatic > Marine > Coastal ...
AAATCAACAATACGAAGTCGTAAATCCTGAGATAGGGCCATGACACTTCCTCCTGACACCTTGAATCAGAAGAAATCAAATCCGTAAACTGTCCTACGATTCTAAGCTCGCCGGAAGTGCTCTAGTCTCGATTTGGCAAATAAGGCTGTGATCAGTTGGCGTAAAGTTGCCGCCACTCGGCCAGCGCAGCGGTTCTGTTTTCCTTGGAATTGTGTCTGCTAAAGAAATGCCTTTTGTTGTAGAAATACTTGAAGGGATTTCGTTTGGCCATCCGGCAAAATTACGAACCATCGCAAAATCGTCAAGTTGCTCTGACTGTGAATATAGTATTGTGGCTTGATGGCCTGACCCTTTCTCTGACTGACCCCGTTGTCACTGTATTGAATTGTCGGTCATCAGGTCGCCCCGGCAACGGGGGAGATGTGACTTTATAGGAGCTTCAATGCCCTCGAGAAGACTGCGTAAAAGCCGAGCCGATTCCTTTGAATGTAAAGCCTCCTGATGATTCCGACCCAAAATATGAACCCGATGATTTGGCAGAAGACATTTAAGCGGATGCTTCGGATCAGAATATTCATCTAAACGACTTTTGTTCAAAATGAACTCTACAGGAAATTCAATCACGTTCGGGACATACTTGCTGAACGCCCGCAATAGGTGAGCCCTTGCCAAAAACGCGGTCTCAGTCAAATAGATATCAAATTGCTCCAGTTTATCGTCAGAATTGATATCCCTATCATCGGCGATTGGATAATTAATAGATTTGGCACGCTGCAATGAACGTGTTCGATTTTGTTCGTTCAGCCGCCTTGCTTTGTGCAAATAATATCGTTCGATATTTGACAGCGAGCCTCCTTCTTTCGTACTGCGAACATAAAAAATTGCTAATTTTGTAAGCAAACGAATTCTGCGCCAAACTTTGCTGATTGCAAGTCGTGTATGCATCAGCGCCTTCGAAATTAATGTCAATCTAATCGGCACTGAGAAGCCTCGACTAATTTTGTAGTCTTTTGCCAGCGCAGGAGGAATATTGGCGTCGATCAAAATAGCTCGGTCAGGTTGTAAGCCAATTTTTTGCATCTGATGGATGATTTCCGTGACGATCCATCCGCCGGCACAGAATGACACAATCTGCCATGGCCCCTTGGGCTTAATAGCAAGCATCGATTGTAAATAACATTCAGCAATTTTTTCGAGCTCACTTTGGGGTTCGTCCAAGCCATCATAGCCAGGGATCTGAAAGACATATAGCGGGTGATTTTCTCCGATTTCATCAATAAAATCTTGCCACAGAAAGGTTATTCCGGCGGCCCCATGTACTATAAACAACGGAATCCCTTTTGCCGCTGGGTTAATACAAACGACATTGTTTGGAAGATCGCTGAGGGGTTTCTGACAGTCGGTAATTAATGAAATTTTCAGGGGAGTATTTGCATTGAGCAACTCACTTGGCTTTATATCAATATTCAGTGAATGTTTTAATTCTTCGCAGAGTATGGTTGCTAAAAGTGAATCTCCACCTAACTCAAAAAACTCATCATTGATGCCAAGTTGCTCAACTTCGAACACGTCCTCCCATATCTTCACTATCGCCCTCTCAATTTCACCTGAGGCGGCAATAAATTCCGTGCTTAAATTTAGTTCATTCCGTAAAATCAAGTCTTTACTCGACAGTTTGATTAATATTCAAATTTTATCCACTCTAACTTTTATGACTCTCCAATTAACTAGTCAAATGTAATAAGCCAAAAAAATCAGTTTGAGGTTAATTTATTCCAGTGGTGTTCCCGCCTCATCAGCCCCAGTTAACTGGTACTCCATCCGATCCATCAAATGCCTGGAAAAAACACCTCGATTGAGTATTGATACCACTCTCATAGACTCAAATGAATTCTGCTAATGCGATCTTGTTTATTTTTCCGTTCTGATTCTGAGGTAATTCTTCTAAGAAAATGATCTTATTAGGATGTTTATTTGGTACAACTGAGCTGCGAAATGCTAGGAATATATCTTGTTCTGTAATGTTTTTGTCACTGACAACAAACGCTGCAATTTTCTCATCTTCCCTTCCGGATTGATATCCAATTACCGCTGCAGCTTTCACACCCTGAATTTTGATAATCACATTTTCAATCTCAGCCGGATAAATGTTTTCTCCATTTCGGATTATGACCTCGGAATCGCGACCAGCCAACTTTAAAAACCGTTGGTCGTTAAGGCTCCCTAAATCGCCAGTATAAATCCAGCCATTTTCTATATTGTCTCCAGTTCTGGCGCTCTCCGCGTCGACAATGATCTCTCTCGCCATTCCGGGGCCGCGGACTCGGATCAAACCTACCTGTCCAGTGGGTAATGGATTTAGATTTTTGTCAACAATTTGTATCCGTACCTCCGGCAAGACTCGTCCGACCGTGTCTGAGTGGTCAGCCATGTCATCAAATTCAAGCATTGATATTCTTCCCGAAACCGAGTTCGCGAATAGTTCGAGAAAATTCTCAGTCAGAATTTCCCGCGCTGCCAATTTGTCAGATTCAGCCAATGGGGCGCCACTGCAATACATCATTCTGAGGTTGGGGAATGCAGGTCTTTTCTGGTTTGGGAAAAAGTCAAGCAGATTACGAACCAAAGTGGGAACCAAACAAACAGAGGTTATATCCTTTTGGATAATGGCCTCAGCCAATTCGGCAGTGGAATAAATTACCGGGAACATGACTACTGTTCCGCCGCGGACAAGGTGGCCAATAACATTATGAATGGCGAGTGGAAATGAAAGCAGGATCGGATTTAACAATTTACCGCTCGTATCCAGTTCCCCAATTTTTAATGGATGCAACACACGAAATAGTAGCCGATCATGATCGATCACAATTCCTTTCGGCGAACCGGTTGTGCCGGAGGTCAGAACAACAAGTGCGGGCACTGATTCGTCGTGTGTTAAAGCAGGCGGTTCAACATATTCGTCTTCATCGCTAATCCAGCTTGCCTCAAAAGGTATCATCACAAAGTGTTCCGAATTTCCGCTATGATTATCACGCACCATGAACCGAATTCCGAACGCTTGTGCGAGTGTGGAAAGCCTCTCATTTTTGGTTCTGAAATCGAACGGCACTGGTACAGCATCAATCATCCAAAGCGCAATCAAGGCAACCAGAGCGTGCGAATTGTCTCGCAAGACTATCCCGACCCTATCGCCCTTTTGAATACCCTTCATTTGTAACTGTTGGCTATATGCGGAGGACCAGGAGATCAGTTGACGAAAGGTTAGCGAAAGGTTGCGTGCTTCAATGGCCACCCTCTGAGGGTGGCTTTCTGCAAGTGCGCAAAAAATGTCCGAAAAGTGTACTGTGTTCAAATTCATTCCCTACTCAAAATTTACAATCCAATTTTCATTTCTTTGGTCGATCCAACTGTATTGCAGTTAAAAACCTGCTAATGAACCATAATGAAATCACCATTGTTAGAATTGCAAGCACAATTGCGGTGATCGGACGGCTGGTAAATATGGCAAAGTCCCCTCGAGAAATTATGATGCTTTGTCGAAACGAAAATTCGATAATTGGCCCTAGAATAAAGGCAAGAATGAGTGGGGGCAGTGGATAATCAAATTTGCGCATCAGGTATCCGATAATACCAAAGAAAAACGCTATATAAACACCCGAAGGGCCAAGATTAATAGTATACGAACCTCCAATCACAAATGCTAACAATAGCGACACGATCAACGGAGAAGGAATCCGGGCCAATTTCTCAAACCATGGAAGTAGCGGAAGAAGTAACCCTAATAGCACAATATTACCGATTAGAAAGCTTGTCACAATTCCCCAGAATATCTCAGGAGATTCTACCAGAATTTGAGGCCCGGGAGTAAATCCATGTATGGCAAATGCACCAAGCATCATTGCCGGAACAATATCTGCTGGCAAGCCCAATATAAGCAACGGAATCATGCCACTGGCAGTAGCAGCATTATTTGCCGATTCCGGCGCTGCCACGCCTTCAACAATTCCTGTGCCGAATTCCGCCCTTTTTTTCGACCAACGTTTAACCAGAGCATAGGAAACATACGAGGCAATAGTCGCGCCAGCTCCGGGAATCAATCCAACGATAAAACCCACCAGGCTCCCTTTGGTTGCCGACTGCCAGATGTTTCGCAAAATTGATTTGTTACTGACGTGAGATTTGTATTTCAAAGCTAGGGATTGGCTAGATCCAATTCCTCCCGTTTCTTCGATGATGCGCAAAATTTCCGAAACTCCGAAAAGCCCCATGATCATCGGGATTAGATGAATTCCATCCTGCATGGATAGAATGCCCAAGGTAAAACGGCTTTCCGCTGTTACCGGATCAAGCCCCACGAAACCCAAGAGAAGTCCTATCGCTGCACTGATCAAAGCCTTTGTGATTGTACTCGTTACCAGATAGCTAACTAGAAACAGACCGATACCCGCCAAGACGAAATACTCCGGAGGGCCAAACGAGAGAGCTACATCTGCCAACAAAGGTGCAAAAAGCGCCAGTCCAACGAAGCCAAACAATCCTCCGATGAATGATGCTAGGATCAACGCGACAAGCGCTGCCTTGGATTCCCCGCGCCTTGCCATGGGATAACCATCTATGATTGTCATAACTGCTGTGGCCTGGCCTGGGATTCCCAAGAGAATTGCGGTTATTCCACCGCCAAACATGGAACCATACCATATTCCACAAAGCATAATTATTGCTGATGTTGTGCTCAGATGGAATGTTACCGGTAGTAATATAGCGATAGTTGCGGCTGAGCCTATCCCCGGTATAATTCCTACGATCAGCCCAAGTACGGCGCCCAAAATGCAAAATAATAAATGGCTTGGATCCAGTGCTGTTACAAATCCGATATGGATGTTTTGCCATACCAATTCCATCAGCGCATCCAAACCGGCAGGATCGGTAAACCAACACCCAAAAAATTGAAAGTTATGACTGCTAGTAATGTCACGCCAAAAGCAGTTCCGACGGCAAAGGCAGGCCGCCCGTGATAAACAGTCAGCAAGATTATCAAAATAGTTAAAAATGTCGTGATGAGATAACCAAAGTAATCGATGCTCGCCCCTGCGCTGACTCCGACCATAGACATTAGTACCATTTGCCAGATTTTACCGTAGGCCAAGGTTTCCCGAGGTGCGCGATTGTTTCTATATTCCCCAATCACTGCAAAAATTGCTAAAATTACAAATCCACTACTGACTATGATTGGGAAAAGGCCTGACCCGGGGGCAACAAAACTTCCTATCGGAAGACGCATTGATTCTTGCAATATCAGCAGACTCAGCAAAAGAATCGATATCGCAAAAACAATTCTTGCAAGTTCTTTCCTCATCCTAATAGCTAACGTTGAAGGCCAAGCTTTTTTGTCATCTTTTCATAGAAGGAATTTTCACTCGCTAAAAAAGCAGATGTCGCTTCTTGATCAAGGTATACTGGGTTAAGGCCTGCGTTTTTGATTTTGGTCAATACTTCCCGATCCTGCAACGCAGTTGCAATTGCACCTTCAAGTTTATCAAGGACACGTTCAGGCGTATTTTTGGGAGCAAATACGGCATTGAACAGGCTAGCTACGAAATCAATGCCCTCTTCTTTCATAAGCGGAACATCTGGAAAATCAGCAAGACGCCTGTTTCCCGCCACTGCGAGTACGCGAAGTTTTCCCCCAGCGATCAGTGGTTTTGCAGAAGATACACCGCATATATAAAAATCAATATTTCCGCCCGCTAATGCGATCACTGCATCAGCATCGCCTTTGAATGGCACCGTAACTACATCAATTTTTGCAGCTTCGACAAATCCGGCGGCCACTACTTGGGAAGTGGCTCCTGGAATATTTCCTATAGCAACTTCACCGGGATTGCTTCTTGAGGCAGCAATAAGGTCACCGATATTCTGCCATTCGCTGTTGGACTGGATAACCAAAACCGGTTGTGATTCTTCGACAATTGCCAATGATTCGAAATCATCTAAACCCCGCGAGTTCTCCATGGTGTAACTCGAAATAATAAGCGCTGCAGATGTGGTCAACAGTGTGTAACCATCGGGCGCAGCGTCGGCCACATAGCGTGCGCCAATTACTCCCCCAGCGCCTGGGCGATTTTCGACATTGACTGCCTGACCTAGGGAATTTCCAATCGCCTCCGCAAGAATTCTCGCGCCTAAATCTGAACGTCCGCCCGCCGGAAATGGCACGATCAGTGATATATGCTTATCGGGAAACTCAGCTCTGGCCGTTTTTGTAAGTGGAGGCAGGCTAACGATATAAAAAGCTAACAACATCGTTAAAATGCTTGTCCAAGACTTTCTCCAAATGCAGTAAATATTCATATTATCACGCGATCCTTTCATACCCTCTAATAAACGTATAATTTTGCTAACAATTGCGCAAGCTCTTTTACTGAAGTGGTCCTGCTTTTTAGGACAGTTTTGCGGCTTGGCTAAGATGCATCGATCTTGTGTTCATGCCGCTTTTCGTATTTCCATTTGACCAAAGTATGCCGCGTCCGGCGTGCGCTTGTCGAGTGCGGTGTGAGGGCGCTGGGAGTTGTAGAAGCCGATCCAGTCATCAATGATCCGTTTGGCTTGGAAGCCGTTGGTAATTTCATGGAGGTAAACGGCCTCCTGCTTCAGGGATCGCCAGAGCCGTTCGATGAAGATGTTGTCCAGGTAGCGGCCCCGACCATCCATCGAGATTTTGATCTCGGCCTTGGTCAGTGTCTTGATCCAATCTGCGCCCGTATACTGGCTGCCCTGATCTGTATTCATGATCTCAGGCTTGCCGTGTTTTTCTATGGCCTCTTCCAAAGCCTCAACGCAGAAGCTGGCATCCAGCGTGTTTGAGAGCCGCCACGACACCATCTTACGCGTCGCCCAGTCCATGATCGCCACCAGATACAGAAAGCCGTTCTTGACCGGGATATAAGTAATGTCGCTGCACCAGACCTGATTGGGCCGCGTGATTGGTAGCTTTCTCAACAGGTATGGGTAAATGCGATGTTGAGGATGCTTCTTGCTGGTATTTGGTCCTTTGTAGATGGCCTGCAAACCCATGATCCGCATCACACGGCGTACACGATGCCGCCCAGCAGAGAACCCCGATTGCGGCAAATAGGCTGCGATCTGACGGCTGCCAAAAAACGGATACTTCGTAAATATCCGGTCAATCTCATGCATCAGATCAATTGTCACCTGATCAAAGCCGACCGGCGTGTAATAGATTGAGGAGCGGCTGATCTTAAGCAACTTACACTGTCGCGTCAGGTTGAGAACAGTATTCTCTTTACGGATCATATTGCGGCGTTCAGACGGGCTCATCGCTTCAGCCCTTGTGACAAAAAATCATTTTCTACCGCCAACTGGCCGATCTTGGCGTGAAGATCTTTGATCTCACCATCCTTGTTCTCAGCCTTTTTGACCTTGTCAGAGAACACCCCAGCCATGCCTTCAATCGCCTGTCGTTTCCATGTGCTTACCTGCGTGGGATGCAGCTGGCGCTTGCCTGCGATCTCTTGCACCGTCTTGTCACCACGCAGCGCCTCAAGCGCCACTGCAGCCTTAAACTTGTCTGAAAAATTCCGTCGTTTTGTCATATCCGTATCCATTCATTCGAGTTGGATACACCTTAGCACCCTGTCCGAATTTGCCGGACCACTTCACAGCACCACAAATATACATTTTTGATACTCAGTTGATACTTTAAGTACAAATAGCACATACGCGCTTAAATGAGGGAATCAATTCCCAGCACTATCCATACGGCGGCTTTGAATAGCTTCTTCAAGCCAGCCAATTTTCATTTCAGGAACCGATGACAGCAGCAAATCTGTATAGTCATCAAACGGCGGCTTCAGGACGTCTGTTTTTGTTCCGTAACGCGCCAATTCACCTTGATACATGATCGCTATTGAATCTGCTATTGCTTTAACGGTGGCAAGGTCATGGGTGATGAACAGGTAAGAAACATTTTCAATCTTCTGCAAATTCAACAACAGTTTTAAAATACCATCTGCCACCAGTGGATCAAGTGCGCTGGTCACTTCATCACATATGATCAGCTTCGGTTTTGCAGCAAGCGCACGTGCAATACATACCCGTTGTTTTTGCCCGCCAGAGAGTTCCGCTGGATAACGGTCAATATATCCCGTTCCCATTTCGATTTCTTCGAGCAGTTCATTCACGCGCTTATCGCGATCTGCGCCCCGAAGCCCAAAATAAAACTCAAGCGGTCGACCAATGATTGTTCCCACAGTCTGCCTTGGATTCATCGCCACGTCAGCCATTTGATAAATCATCTGCAACTGGCGTAGTTCTTCTTTGCTTCGATCTTTCAGCGCTTTTGGAAGTTCATTGCCATCAAAGGTGATGCGGCCTTCTAAAGGTGGCAACAATCCGGTGATAACACGGGCGAGTGTAGATTTGCCTGATCCAGACTCGCCAACCACAGCCAGCGTCTGCCCTTCGTAGACATCAACGGATACGTCTTTGAGAACCTTTACCGTTCCCCCGCCATAGGCAGCAGTTATGTTCTCTACCTTTAGGAAAGGTTCGCCAGAAGGTATTTGTTCTTTGTGTTTGATCGCGCGAACAGAAACCAATGCCTTGGTATAATCTTCTCTGGGCGCTTCAATGATTTGTTTGACAGCGCCATGTTCAACGGTCTTGCCTTGGCGAAGCACCATGATCTCGTCTGAAACCTGCGCCACAACCGCCAAGTCATGGGTGATATAAAGAGCAGCAACGCTAGTGCGCTTAATGGCATCTTTAATCGCCGCAAGCACGTCGATCTGGGTGGTAACATCCAACGCAGTAGTCGGCTCGTCAAAGACGATCAAATCAGGCTCGGAACAAAGGGCCATTGCTGTCATAACACGCTGCAACTGTCCCCCGGAAACCTGGTGGGGATAACGACTGCCAATCGTCTCAGGATCAGGCAGACTTAACACGCGAAACAGCTCAATGGCGCGTTCTTCGGCGGCGCTACGGTCTAAGACGCCATGGCGCACGGTAGCTTCAACCACCTGATCAATCAGTTTGAATGCAGGGTTGAACGAGGCCGCGGCTGATTGCGATACATAACAGACTTCTTTGCCGCGCAAAGAACGCAAAACCGGCATTCCGCCTTTGAGGATGTCACGACCATTGAGAAACACTTCTCCGCCGGTTATGCGAACACCACCGCGTCCATAGCCAAGTGCCGATAGGCCAATGGTTGATTTACCAGCACCAGATTCTCCGATAAGGCCTAAAACTTTTCCTTTTTCCAAGGTGAAAGAAACGCCGTCGACAATGGTAATGTCATGAGGCTTGGCATCAGGGGGATAAACCGTCGCACCGATTTTCAAGCCACGAACGTCCAGAAGCGGTTTAGCTGTATCAGCCACTGGTTTAACCACTGCGGCCTCCCTTCAAATCAGTTGTACGGTTGAGCACCCAATCGGCAATCAAATTGACCGAAATAGCTAAAATCGCGATGGCAGCCGCTGGTATCAATGCAGCAGGAATACCAAAGACGATGCCGTCTTTATTTTCCTTCACCATGCCTCCCCAGTCTGCTTCTGGTGGTTGTACGCCAAGACCCAAGAAGGATAACGCTGATAAGAACAGAACCTGAAAGATAAACCGCAGGCCAAGCTCTGCCACTAACGGCGAAAGAGCATTAGGCAGAATTTCGCGGAAGATGATCCACATACGACCTTCACCGCGCAATTTCGCAGCTTCCACAAAATCCATGACATTGAGATCAACCGCAACGGCTCGCGACAGGCGATAGACACGTGTTGAGTCCAGTATGCCCATCAGCAAAATTAGCGTGATGAGGTTTGAAGGCAATACGGACAAAACAACCAGCGCAAAAATCAGCGTAGGGATCGACATGAGCAAGTCAACGAAACGCGACATCAACATGTCGAACCAGCCACCAATAACCGCTGCCGCAAGACCAAGAACCGATCCCAAGGTAAAGGAAAGAAAAGTGGCCATCGCGGCAATAAAGATGGTGGTACGCGCGCCGAAAATCATCCGCGATAGAAGATCGCGGCCAAGATTGTCCGTGCCGAGCCAGTGCGCCGAAGAGAACGGCTCCCATACGCTTGCAGATGAATCTGTCATCGAATAGGGGGCAATCCAGGGAGCAAAAATCGCAGCGAATAGAAAGATGCTGGTCAGCAACATTCCGATCATCGCACTAAGGGGTATTTTTCGAAACATGATAAACCCTTATTTCGGATGTCTGATACGAGGATTGGTGGCGATCGCGACAATATCTGCAACAAGATTAAGGCCGATAAAGAATGCCGCGAAGATCAGGCCACAGGCCTGCACAACCGGCACATCGCGTTTGGCAACATGGTCCACTAGATATTGCCCCATACCTGGATAGACAAAGATCACCTCAACCACGACTACGCCAACGATAAGATAGGCGAGATTGAGCATCACCACATTGACGATAGGCGCAATTGCATTTGGAAAAGCATGCTTTCGAATAACGTTAAAAGCGGAAAGGCCCTTTAGCTCCGCAGTTTCCACATAGGCAGATTGCATCACATTCAAAATTGCAGCGCGCGTCATACGCATCATATGGGCAAGCACGACAAGAGTGAGTGTAAGAGCGGGAAGGGCGACAATGTTCAGCCGCTCCCAAAAGCCCATGCTGTCGTAAACTGTGGCTACAGATGGGAACCATCCAAATTTCACCGCGCCAAAATAAATCAAGAGATAGCCGATGAAGAATTCCGGAAGCGAAATGGAAGTTAGGGTCAGGCCTGAAATCATTTTATCAGGCCAGCGGTTGCGATAACGAACTGCAATCAAGCCAAGCAAAATGGCAAGTGGCACTGAAATAACAGCGGCAGTGCCCGCAAGGAATAGAGTATTAAAAAGACGTTTTCCTACGGCTTCACTGATATTAGAGCCATTGGTCAGGGCATTGCCCAGATCCCCTGTAGCAATTCCCCCAAGCCAATTGAAATAACGAATATAGGCCGGATCATTCAAACCAAGATCACGACGCAAATTTGCAAGAGATTCCGGCGTTGCCGATTGTCCCAAAATTGCTTCCGCAACATCGCCGGGCAAAATATTTGTGCCAACAAAAATGAGTAAGGAAACAGCGAGAAGTAGGAGGAAGCCCAGCGCCAAGCGCTGGGCAACCAATGTTAAGAGCGAAGTTTGCACTATCTTCGCCTTATGCTTTCAACCAACATTTGATCGGCGCGAAACCATCCATCATGGCCTGGTTGCCGTTTGATTCCCATCCACCGATTTTGTCTGAAATCGCTTCCAACCAATCGTTGAACATTGGGCAAATCAAGCCGCCAGTCTGGTTCATCATTACGCCCATATCGCGATAGATTTGCTTGCGCTTGACCTGATCCAGTTCACCACGTGCAGACAATAGCATTGCATCAAACTCAGGGCTTTTGAAACGTGTGTCGTTCCAGTCTGCGGTTGATAGATAAGCTGTTGAGTACATTTGATCCTGTGTTGGACGGCCACCCCAATAAGAAGTACAGAACGGTTGTTTGTTCCAAACGTCAGACCAGTAACCATCATTAGGCTCGCGTTTCACTTCAAGGCTGATACCAGCTTGCTTCAAACTCTCTTGATACAGCTGTGATGCATCCACTGCGCCCGGGAACGAGCCGTCTGCAGTACGTAGAAGCACAGAACCATCGATACCAGATTTTTTGAAGTGGAAGGCAGCTTTATCTGGATCGTATGTGCGCTGTTCAATGTCATTTGAGAACAATGGATATGCAGCATTAATAGGCATATCGTTACCTATTGAACCGTAACCAAAGAGGATCTTGTCTACCATTTCCTGACGGTTGATACCGTATTTTAAGGCAAGACGCAGATCTTCATTGTCAAATGGTGCCGTATCGCGGTGCATGATGAAAACATAGTGACCGCGACCCGGCGCATTTTTCAATTCAACACCAGGAATACGCTTCACAAGTTCAGCAATCTTCGGAGGTACGCGTTCGATCATATGAACCTGACCGGACTGCAATGCAGAACTACGGGCAGTGTCATCGTTCAGAACAATCAGTTCGACCTGATCAGCATGACCGCGTGATGAATCCCAGTAGTTCGGGTTCTTCTCATAACCGTGACGAACACCAGGCTCGTTCACTTTTGTTAGATACGGGCCAGTACCTACACCAGCATCTGGCGCATCTTTGCCGCCATTCGGCTGAATGATCAGGTGATAGTCAGACATAAGATAAGGCAAATCAGCATTAGCGTCTTTGAGCTCTAACACAAAGTTATCGCCATCCACTTTCATGCTGGAGATACCCTTCATAAGGCCAAGAGCACCGGATTTTGCATTTTCGTCCGAGTGACGTTCCATGGTCGCAATGACATCCGCAGGTGTCATTGTTTTCCCATCATGGAAAGTAACATCTTTACGGATTTTAAAAGTCCAGACTTTAGCATCATCGGAAGCGCCAACTTCTTCAGCCAAGCGATTTACGATATTGCCATCAGTGCCGACTTCAACAAGTGTGTCACCAAACATTTTACCATTTTGGAACGGAATAAAGCTTGAATAAGTTGCTGGATCAAGGCTGTTGGTAGATTCGCCGCCAGGCGCGCCCAACTTAATGGTTCCGCCTTTAACAGGACCTTCAGCATGTGCAGCTCCAACCAATAGGCTGTTTGCGAAAACCGAGCTTACGCCCAAAGCCGATGCACGGCCCAAAAACGCACGACGATGCATTTTGCCTTTAGCCACCAAAGTACTGAGATATTGTAATTCATTCGACATTCATATTCTCCCTAGTTTAACGCACCATCAAAACAGGCACGAAATTCTTTCCACAGCACGAATGCAGGGAACCTCAATGATTATACTGATATGTTTGGACAGGTTCGACAAGGCCTAAAGTGACAAAAGATAGATGCCAAAACTCCGAAATATCGGTGTAACAGGTGGAATCTATGTTTTTGCAGGATATTTATCGGCGTTGTTGCAGACGTGGATAATTATTAAGCAAAAAAGCCGCCTGAAGGGGCGGCTTTGATAGAATTGAACTAATTCGGTTAGTTACGCGGGCTGTGCCTGAAACTGAAACCCACAGTTTTTCTGAATCGATACTTTTTCCACCGCTTCCATTTCGCCTTTTAAGCGGGCGATCTCTGACTCGTTGGCGCCTTTACCTTTTATGAAAAATAAAGCAGGCCAGAAAAGAACAAGGCCAACACCCATCGCTACCGCGTCATTGCTGGCTTTCTTTTCCTGTGCGCCGGTGGCTCCTGCCGCACGCGCTGATATCCGCTGAGCTTCTGCGCCAAGTTGCTCACATGTATAAGCATCATACGCTAAAGGGGATACATATGCCGCCTCAATATCTTTCGGCTTTGAAGCACATCCAACAACAGAAATGGTAAGGGCGATTGTGATCGCCCGAGTAATTGTATTTTTCATGATTTGCCCCAAAGAAGTATTTATATTTCAACACGAATTAAGCGTTGGAGCGGAAAGATGCAACCTGTTTTAGAAGGATGCGACAACTACGAACTGGAATATTCTCAGTTCAAAGTTTCTTTTTTAATTTCATAGTCTTTATCTGATAAATTCACAAAAAAAGGGGAGCACTAAGCTCCCCTTATATTCAAACAAATAGTTTGATTTATTTTGGTAATTTCAATGTGTCACCGATTTGCATGCGGCGAACATTTTGAACGCCATTTGCTTCTTCGATTTTTTTCCACATCAATGCATCACCATAGTTTTCTTTGGCAATTGTCCAAAGCGAGTCGCCGGCTTTGATGACATAATCGCCATCCGCCATCATCGGTTTTGCTTCTTCCGTTTTAGCCATTGTTTCAACTGGCTCAGCTTTTGCCATTTCAAACATCGCACCTTTTAGAACACGACCATCTGTATACGGCTTATAGGGAGAATTGGATGCTATATAATCCGCGACCACCTGCTCTAGGCCCGGACCAAAATCATAAGCGTTCATGCCATTGGTTTTGAACAGTTTATAGCCGTCACCACCCGCGCGCATAAAGTCGTTGGAGACAACCTTGTAAACACCTTCAGGATTGATATCGACCCATTTGTCGCCTTCCATTACCTGAACTTGTTTCACGCGGCCTTTCAATGGCTCAACCGCTTCATCCCAAGCGTAACGAAGGCCAGCAACTTGCGGAAACTTTCCTTTGACATCGGCAGTTTCGCTAACACCTTGCTCAAGGGATGCAACAATATCAGCGCCTTTGAGTTCGAAGGTGGCCAACGCATTTTGGAAGGGAAGAACCGAAAGAACATCGCCCATGGTAACTTCTCCGCCTTCAATAGAAGCGCGAAGTCCACCGCCATTTTGTAGGGCGATGGTCACGCCTTGATCTTTCACACGATCGAGCATCGCATCAGCAACCAAATTGCCCATAGAGCATTCGCCCAAGCGGCAAGAGTTGCGGTCGCCGTCAACCGTAGCTTCAGCAGAGCCAACTGGTTTAGCTTTCAGCTCTTCTATCGGCTTGGCAAGGTCTTGAATATCAATGATCACACCAGCGTCTGGCGCAACTGATTCATCCAAAAGATGTGGTTCGCCATAGGCAGCTGTTACAATGCCTTCATCATTAAAGTTGACGCTGATTTCGCCAAGATACTTCGAATAAGCAAAAGCCTGAACGATTGGAACATTAATCCCTGATGGATTAGCAACCATCACAGGATAAACGTCTTCAGCGCCTTCTTGAGTATTCGACAACAATGTATGGCTGTGTCCGCCAACAATAACGTCAATGCCATCAACGGCTTCCGCAATGCGCTTGTCCATGGCCAAGCCCACATGGGTGAGGGCGATGATCTTGTTGACGCCCTGTGCTTCGATTTCCGGGACGACAGTTTTCAAATATCCAATTTCATTGATAAATGCGACATTGTCGCCGGGCGAAGAAGTTTCCGCGGTATCGGCTGCCAACACAGATACGATACCGATTTTTTCGCCGCCTTTTTCAACGATCACATAGCCGTTCAGTTTGTCTTTCAACAATGGCTCAGTATAAACTGATGTGTTGCCGGAGATCACTGGAAACTCCGCAGCATCCATAAATTCGCGTAGCTTTTCAGGACCATCATCAAACTCATGATTGCCAACAGCCATGGCATCGGGCTTCATTATGTTGAGGAATTTAACCGCAACCTTGCCTTTGTAAGTTGAATAAAACAAAGAACCTTGAAACTGGTCACCAGCGTCCAGGAAAAGCACATTGGCATTTTGCTCTGCCAAAGCTGCACGGCGCTCATCAAGTTTTGTTTTTACCCGTGCAACACCGCCAAAGCATTTGCGCTCAATCTCGTCGCCACTTGAACAGGTTGAGTTGAACCGGTTAATAGACTCAATTCGGCTATGCAAATCGTTTATGTGCAAAATGTCCAGCACGTAGTCTGCCTTTGCAGAGCCAGCAGAAAGTGCCAGCGCCGAAGCAGATATCATCGCAAGTTTTTTGATCATTTCATTCTCCCTTTGGAAATGTCTTTGTTCCAATTGAGCGTTCTGGAACAGAGTTCCAAAGTCCAATTCGACCAATTTTACGTTCACCTAGGATTGTTTATTTCCCAGGTGTTTTCTTAATTCCATGAAGAAAGACTAGAGGGATCAGAATTTTCTGACAAGCTTAAACGACCTGCAAAACACAAGAAGAGCGGCTAAAGCAGCTTAAACGCCCGCTTATCAACACACTATTTCCAATGGAGGCGGCGCTTGAGCAACTGAAAGTTTATTTCGAACGAAATGCTTTGAATAACGCGTTTCCTGCGTTTCCTGCGTTTTCAGTGCGAGGCGGTGTTTTTTGTACCATCGCTTCAACTTCTTTGTAGCGCTGTTCCAGATTTCGATTGGCAATTGCCGGATCAATTGTTGGCTGACTATTTGCGTTGGGATTTAACGACCCATTGCCAAGCTGTGGCCTTTGTTGGGGATTAAATCCAGGCTGAGCGGTCGACCTTGCATATATAGGTTGCCCGTTGACCACGGCAGCAGGGCGAGGCGCGTCCCCCTTTTGCTCCATTGGCGTAGGTGTTTGCTTTAGTTCAGCCAATTCATCAACGTCAAAGCTTTCGACACGTTCTGTCACACCGCGCATACGGGTAATAACCGAGTTCAGATTAATTTGCTTACCAGCCCTGATAGCGTCTTGATTTTCGCGAATATTGGCACCCGGCAGATCTTTTGCTGCAACAGTTTCGAAAGTCATCCGCATGGGTGAATAAACGGCCTCGCCAAAAGCAATACACTCTTTGTTGGAGATTGAGGGTAAAAACGCAATGGTGCTTTGCGCGCCACTGTTAAAAGCGCCGGCAATAATTTCCTGGTCTTTCTTGTTGGACAAGCGCATGGCAAAAAAGCTGTTGCACTGGGAAAGAATGGTCGGGTCAAGTTCACCCGGGCGCTGCGTAATAATGCCTAGGAAGACACCGTATTTACGACCTTCTTTCGCGATGCGTCCAATGGCTAAACGCGTTGGCCAAAATCCGGCATTAGCATCAGCCGGAATATATCTGTGAGCCTCTTCACAAACGACGAGCGTTTGGATCGCGCCTTCACTTGAGATTGCCAAATCAAAAGCCATCCGACACAAAACGGATACGACGGATGACACGACTTCCGAGGGAAGGCCGGACATTTCCATCACGCAAATGGGCTTGCCGTTTTGAGGAATTCTGAAAATTCTGGAAACAATATCCTGAATCCTATCTCCGCCGCATGTGGTCGGATCAAACATAAACTGGAAACGCGCATCATTGGTGATCGTGTCCAGGCGGTCCTTCAAGGACTTTAGAAGTGGTTTTTCAGTTTTATTATCGAGTTTCCCCATCCGATCATTGATCAGTTTGATCATATCAACCATACGATAGGGGATAGGCGTGTCGGCGTTTAGCCGAACCTTGGTCGTTGTCTTTCGGGTTAAGGATGCTGCTGCGGCAGCATTTCCTCCATCCAACATAATTTGTTTTGCTTCAACGATGAAATCGCGAAGCATTTCCCGTTCAAGTTCAATGCCTGCCTGACCGCGAAACACAACTTCGGAAATTTCCTCCAGACCAAAGAGCCAGAAGGGCAGGGTCAAAGAGGCCGCATTGATAACCAGCGCGCTTTCGGGAAATGCTGATCCAAATTCATTGTGAGGGTCGAGTATCAAAACGCGAATATCTGTGCGTGCTTGAACGATCTTGCGAAGCATCAAACTTACGGAAGTGGACTTACCAACCCCTGTTGATCCCACGACTGCAAAATGTCGGCTCAATAGTTTTTCAAAATCGATCTTTGCATCAATGGAATGGTCTTGGGTCAAGTGACCAATCTTAATCGTTGACCCAGCATTGTTTTCGTAAATCGCTGCAAGGTCTGTTGATCTTATCCGGTGCGCTCGGCAACCCATGGTGGGAAAACTTGAAATACCTGTGGTGAATTTTGGACCGCGCGGCGTTTCCAAAATCTCACCGATCAATTCGATATGAATGGAAACCTGATTCTTTCCATCTTCACCCCAATTTGTACTGGGAACTTCAACGCTGGAAGTTTGTCCAATCACTCGGTTCTTGCCAACCCAAATAGAAATCAATTGGCCAACGGCCCAATAATTTTCTAGGTAATCGACCTCAGGATCAACTTTGGCGCCGACGATAACTTCTTTGGTATCGCAATGTATGACATAGCCTTCCGTGCGACGACGGTTCGGGTCCAAATGGACCTGTTCAACAGCGCTTTCAGCGTTTTGTGCATCAACATGCATTGCAGGTGCGCTAACATTTTCCAAAGTATTCGACATATATTTGTTTCCCAACGGACAAATTGCCATGGGAAGGTTAATTTTAGGTCAAAGTTAAATAAAATTGGATGCAACCGAATACAAAGTTGCTGATTGCTTTTGCGCATTTACGAGGGCTTGTTTCGTTTCATGGGACCGCTACAACAACGTTACACAGATTCATGGGTAACAAAAGATGGCATTGGACGACAACACGAACACCGAAGAGCAGAAAACGTCGTCGTCCTTCGACAGCAAGGTTGAAACACGTTTGTACGATGAAGATGGGCATCTAAGAACCGAGTTTACTGCGTCCGCACTGTCCGCCATTGAACTAAACGATGCGGCGGCATTGTCGGTAATCATTTCACCGCTTCATGAATCAGAATTAGGCGATTTGCTCGAAGCCCTTTCCAGTGCAGATCGGTTGCGACTGGTTGTGTTGGCTGGGGATGACTTCGATATCAATTCTTTGACGGAAGTTGATGAAGCCATCCGCAAAGACATCATTGATACGCTTCCTAATGATAAAATTGCCGAAGCGATCAAAGACCTCGATTCAGATGACGCTGTATATATTCTTGAGGATCTTGAGGCAGAGGACCAACGCGAGGTTCTCGATAACTTGCCATTTGACGATCAGGTCTTATTGCGCCGCTCTTTGGAATATCCAGAAGAGTCTGCAGGACGTAGAATGCAGACGGAGTTTATCGCCGTTCCGCCTTTTTGGAACGTAGGTCAAACAATCGACTATATGCGCGATGAAGACAACTTGCCTGAACGTTTCCACGAAGTTTTCGTTGTCAGTCCGCAATATGAATTGATGGGATATATCCAACTCGACAAGCTATTGCGGGCCCATCGCAATGTGATAGTTGATCAGCTTTTAGAGCCTTCCTTGCACCCCATAAAGGCGACAATGGACCAGGAGGAGGCAGCTTATATATTCCAACAATATGATTTGATATCTGCTGCGGTGGTCGATAATGGATCGCGGCTTGTTGGCGTGATGACCATCGATGACATCGTTGATGTTATTCATCAGGAAGCTGATGAAGACATAAAACGCCTTGCTGGTGTTGGTGATGAAGAACTTTCTGATTCAGTCCTTGAAATTACCAAGTCGAGATTCTTATGGCTCCTGATTAATTTGGTAACGGCTATCATGGCTTCTGCTGTCATTGGCATGTTTGATGCAACCATTGAACAGATGGTTGCCCTTGCGATCTTGATGCCGATAGTTGCATCGATGGGCGGAAATGCTGGCACTCAAACGATGACGGTTGCAGTAAGGGCGTTGGCAACAAAAGACATGGATAGTTACAACACCAAGCGCATTATTCGTCGTGAGGTTTTGGTTGGCCTAATTAATGGACTGGCCTTTGCCAGCTTGATCGGTATTGCGTCTTCATTCTGGTTTGGGAATACCGATCTTGGGATAATTATTGGCATAGCAATGGTTTTCAACATGGTTTGCGCAGCTTTGGCAGGCATATCTATCCCAATCTTGCTGGATCACTTCGATATCGATCCTGCTATCGCTTCGAGCGTCTTTGTTACCACAGTAACTGACGTAATCGGGTTTTTCGCATTTTTGGGACTAGCTGCTTGGTGGTTCAATATTTGACCCGCTGAACTGATAAGTATGTAATTTTTGTTGCAAAACACCAAGGTTCAACCAAGCTTTATTGACTTTTACGTAAATTTGCCGAAAAACATGGTTCAGACCAATTTTCGGGAACGCGAATGTCACTTGCAGATTCAGAAACAAGAGATTTTTATACAATCACTGAACTTACACGCGAATTTGGCGTGTCTACGCGGACCATCCGTTTTTATGAAGATGAAGGTCTTATCCATCCTGTACGCAGAGGCCGGACCCGTCTGTTTCGCCCAGCTGAAAGACGGTTGCTCAGCTTCATTTTGCGTGGAAAACGACTTGGTTTTTCAATCGCCGAAATTCGCGAAATCATGCTGATGTATAAAGAGCCGCCGGGAGAGGCGGGGCAGTTACGTCTTTTGATCGCCCGCGTTAGTGAAAAGCGTGATGAACTTGCGCAAAAGCGCCGGGACATTGAAGAAACCCTGAGCGAGTTGGACTCCGTCGAGGAAGCCAGCCTTGCCCGATTGGCAGAGCTAGGCGTTGGAGCCTAAATCGCCGAACTTAGCCCTAAATCCAGCGTCTGACGCGTTTTGCATATTTGCGCCATTCACTTCCAAATTTCAAAGCAAGGTGTTTTTCTTCTCTTAAGATCGCAAGTCTATGTGTCAAGAAAGCTGCCATCAATCCCGTTGCAAAAAGCCAAACATTGCTTGAGGCAAATCCAATGCCGAATGTGAGCAAGGTGTTTGAAACATAGATCGGATTTCTTGAGAGAGAAAACGGACCGCTGGTTACCAAATGTGCGGCTCCTTTGTGGGGCAAAATCGTTGTCTTGTGTTTTTTCAATTCAAGATAGGTCCGTACATCGATAAAGATAGCAATGGCGACCAGGATCAAACCGAGCATAAACCCCATTTCGCCGATCGTACCGATAGGCCACGGCAAGCCATAAAATCTGCCCAGCAGCCATCCACCGATAATAGCCGAACCATAAATAATAGGCGGCCAGGGAATGGAGTTTGGCTTGTCGAGTTTCCCGGCTTCTTTGGTGTCACTCATGATATGGGTTCCCCATTACTTTCGACTTTGGCAGATCGGCTTTAGCCAATTGGAATTGAATCACAATATGAATACTACCTGATAACAAGATGAATCATATACAAAATCGTGATCAAGACAGGCTGATGAACCAAATAGTAGATCAAGCTGTGTCGACCTATAAACTTTAGCAGGCTAGCAGGTTGTCCGCTCAAGTTTTCCGTTGAAAGCGTCGAAATAGAACCAGATTTTTTCATCCATTTGGCGCATGAAATACCCAATAAAACTGCAGCAAAGAATGGGAATATCGGAACATAATCACTGGAACGGGGAACAAACGCGTTGAGGCCGCTCCACCACCACCAAGGAGCATCGAAAAAAGCGCCTCTGCCATAGGCAAAGAGTATCAACACTCCAATCGCTGCAAATAGAGACCAAATGGCGGGTAGGCGCAAAAACAAAAGGCCAAACAGACTGGCAAGGGCGATATGATGTAAAATGCCAAAAAAGATAAAAATGTCAGGTGTCGCGAAATAGGTCGCAATGGTTATTACAGCGCCGCCGCCGCCGACGATAACAAGTCGTTTCAAAAAGCTAGGCCACTTAATGGCTGGGTTATGGGCAAGCACCAGGCTGAATCCAACCAGGAATAAGAAACTGCTGGCAATGCATCGGGCGAACCAGATCATGGCTGGCTGTGATGCAAATCCGCGCTCCACAAATCCGAGCATCTCCAAATCCCAGCCAAAATGAAAAAGGGTCATCGCAATTAATGCAACGCCGCGCAAAAGATCAACTAAATCGATACGGGTTTTAGTCGACGTCTGATCCATCATAACTCCCATTTTATTCAAAGCCCGATTCTCGTTTCATTTGCCATGCTATAACACACACATGACTAGGCGGTGCCACTTCGAATAAACTTGGGTAAAATGAGTGTTTGAATAGAGCTACCGCCTTTTTTCTAGACTTTAAAAGCATCATGGTTACCAATAATTTTAACCTCAGATTCATTTGGTAACCTATCAAAGCATTGAAATTGTTGGGTTAAATTCAATGCATTTGGTCAGGATCGTAAGCCATGCACAAGGCGCACATCAGCCTAGCTGTAATATGGCAGAAATATGACAAAATCCGCTTGCGTAAAGATTAACAAACCATTAAATCCCTTCAGCCGATCAGAATAATATTTGAAAAATATCGGTCAAACTAAGCTTTGAAAAATTTATGGGCGTATTCAAATGATGAATGAAAAATCACCAGGTTCTGTATGGAACGTGGCAATAGTAGCAATTGCACTGTTTATCGGCGCAATGGCACTGAACGGTGTAATGTCTGCGGACAATAAGAATACCATCACTGCCAGCATGAACTGAAGTTTTAGTTCTACTAGTGTGTCTGCCAGGATGTTTAGAAAAGGCTGCCTCTGAAAAGAGCAGCCTTTTTCTATTTCATTCGGAACTTTAATTGATCATACTGTCGCAAAATCAATTCAAACTTGGGGGAAACCATGGCGATTAAAGGCATTAAGGAACTTGTGGCCGAAGCAAATAGCGTAGTCACCACGCTCAACTGCTCCGAGGCATTGTCCCGTCAATCCGAAGGAGATGCGATTTTGGTTGATATTCGCGATATTCGTGAATTGAATCGTGAGGGACGTGTAAAAGACGCGGTTCATGCACCTCGCGGAATGCTTGAATTCTGGTTTGATCCTGAAAGCCCATACCACAAAGAGGTCTTTGCAGATCAAACGAAAGATTATGTTCTGTTTTGCGCGGCAGGCTGGCGTTCTGCACTCGCGGCCAAAACGTTACAAGACATGGGCTTTACCAATATTGCCCATATTGACGGCGGATTCGGTCTGTTAAAAGAAGTCGCTGAAATCAACAAACCTTCTCCATAGCAAAATCAGTGCTTTTTTGGTTTCATCTGTGGATAGGTGAGAGCATATTCCCGTGAAGCTTTGGCTTTTCGAAATACTGCCTTATCTTGCATCAATGGCATTAAATCTCATCAAACTATGTGTCGGCGTAACTGCAGTTGAAGAATTGCAGGCGTGGATCGACTACAGATTGTCCCAGCGCCAAAAAAACGGCAAGCCGGAAGAGCAAATTCATACGACCAGAATGATGCCAACGAAAAAGGATGAATTGCTGGCTGGTGGATCATTGTACTGGGTCATCAAGGGCAATGTGCAGGTTCGCCAACATTTGTTGGATATTCGACCATTTGTGGATGCCGAAGGTATCAAACGGTGTGATCTTGTTTTGGAGCCAAGATTGATTGCTACCGAATGGCAGCCAAGGCGTGCATTTCAAGGGTGGCGGTATTTAAAGGCCGAAGATGCGCCCATTGATATGAAGCTTGGAGCAGGGGACGCGCTTCCTGCAGACTTGAAATTGGAGCTCTCGCAATTAGGCCTTCTATAAGCTTGTATTTACGTTTCATTCTTTACCATTAATTCAGCAAAACTATCCCGGCGGCAATTTTTCCTTGCGCATATTTTGTTTTTAAATCAATATGTTTGATGGGGCGCAGTTAGTTTTGGGTCTGGGAAAGCGCATGTTTGTGGAACGAAAATTAGGAAGTCGCCAAGCTTATGTTATCGTTTGTGGTAACGAAAAAGGTGGTTCTGGCAAAACAACAACAGCAATGCATCTCATCGTGGCGCTTTTGAACAGCGGCCATAAAGTTGCTAGTATCGATTTGGATACACGGCAGCTAAGCCTGTCACGATATATAGAAAACCGTAAAAACTGGATCCACAAGAATGGGCTCAATTTACCGCAATCTGACCACGCTCATCTTGAAAAAGCCAATACAGATAGCGTTCTTGATAACGAGAGCTCTGAGCTGCGACGGTTTTCTGAAATCGTGCAAAGTGTCGAGAAAAGCTACGATTTCATCGTCATCGATACGCCCGGACACGATAGCTATCTGATGCGTCTTGCCCACTCCATGGCTGATACACTCGTAACGCCTTTGAACGACTCCTACATCGATTTTGACGTGCTAGGCCATGTTGATCCTGTATCAGGAGAAGTTGTAGAGATATCTCATTATGCGACAATGGTTCGTGAAGCACGTCGTCATCGCCGCTCAGTGGACAATGGCTTGCTTGATTGGGTGGTGGTTCGCAATCGTCTTTCCCATTTGGGTTCACGAAATAAAGTCAATATGCTCGAAAGCTTGAAAAACCTTTCAATGCATCTTGGTTGCCGTTTGGCCGATGGAATTTCTGAACGGGTTATTTTTCGCGAATTGTTTCCGATAGGCATGACATCTCTGGATGAGCTGAGCGAAGAAACAATTGGTAGCGGGCCTAGCCTTTCGCATCTTGCCGCGCGCCAAGAGGTGCGTTCTTTGGTGACCATGCTGCGCCTCCCGATTGATGAAGTTGGCAAAAGACGTGCAGAAGCGCGCAAAAAGTGGATGGATCCAAGCCAAAAGCCGTATAGCGAATTACGAATTTTTGCCGACTAAGCACCTAGTTTCCGAAGTTTTTGGTGTTGGAAATCTAGGAACGCCCTTGCAACAAACACATTCATCTCCAAATATGGTGTATGAGTGAAAAACAGATCAAACCCGCAACAGCTACAAATGCAGTTAAGACCAAGTCTAGTACTGGTGATATTGCTGCCTTTTTGAAAACTGCAGGTGCTACAAATCCATCTGGAAACGGGCGGCTGATCTTCGCTCTGGACGCAACCATGAGCCGTCAGCCCACTTGGGATAGAGCAATGACTCTTCAGGCAGCAATGTTTGACTCCGTCGCTACCGCCAATTCGGACCAAAGCGCTCTTTCCGTTCAATTGCTATATTTTAGGGGCGTTGGAGAATGCCGTGCTTCCAAATGGGTTGTAAATTCTGCCGCATTGCGTGACCTGATGACGGGCATTGAATGCCGAGGTGGGCAAACGCAAATCGGCAAAGTTCTATTCCACGCACTCAAAGAGCAAAGAAATGGCAAATTGGACGCCATGGTTTTTATTGGCGATGCAATGGAAGAAAATGTGGATTTGCTTTGCCAGCGCGCAGGTGAATTGGGAATGAAGGGAACCCGTTGCTTCTTTTTCCAGGAAGGATCAGATGGACTGACTGAAAAAGCTTTTCGTGAAATGGCAAAGCTCACACGCGGGGCCTATTTCAAACTTGGTCCTAATTCTGCAAAAGAATTGGCAGAGTTGTTGGGGGCCATTGCCGTTTATGTGAAAGGCGGATTACGGGCGCTTGAATCAAGTTCAAAATCCCATGATCGCAAATTATTGCAACAAATTAAGTAATGGCTGTTGTCTGACCAATACTAAGCTACCTATGTATTAGAGTAAGAAACCATTGTGAAATGAGAAAATTGAAATGACCGTCCTTTTTTACGCGCTTTTGGCATTTCTTTTTTTTGGTGGTTTGGCTTGGCTTTTTGTTTCAACGCCTCCGGCAAAACTTGCCATGATCATGAACCGCGGCGTGCCATTGTTGTTAGTTGCCGCTGGTGGCCTTTTGATTGCGATCGGGCGAGGGGGCATTGGTATTCCGCTCGCAGCAATTGGTATTGCCTGGTGGCGCAAAACCCGTCCCGTTGGAACTCTGGGCGCCGGCAACGCGTCTAAAAAATCAACGGTTATTTCCGCCGCATTGGAAATGGAACTTGACCACGACAGTGGTGATATGAATGGAAAAATTCTGACCGGAAACCATGAAGGAAAATGGTTGTCAGAACTTGATGACGCCGACCTTTTCGCTCTCTACACCGAGATACAATCGGACGCCGACAGTTCTGCTCTATTGGAAGCTTACCTTGACCGCCGTCTTGCTGGCTGGCGTGAGCACACTGATGCGAACACCGGCTCGGGGCAGGGCGATGCGTCTGCTTCTGGCAGCATGACAAAGCAAGAGGCGTACCAAGTGCTTGGTCTTGAGCCTGGCGCTTCTAAAGCTGAAATCAGAAAGGCTTGGCGAAACCTTATGAAGAGCATGCATCCCGACAGTGGCGGGTCTGCTTTCCTGGCTGCTAAAATCAACGCTGCCAAGGATATCCTTCTCGATTGACATATTCTTTTCCCGCTACTCACTACATTTGGGGGATTAGAGCTGCTCCTGCTCAAACCAAACACGTTTGAGCAATTGGAACGGCAGATAAATAAGTTGGCGAAAAATCAGTCGCCAACCTTAATATTTTTGTCTTTAGTTTTGCTCTAGAGCAAGACAGTCCAACTTGATTTTCTTCAACTGTGAGCATGCGCCCCAAGCATCATCTTTTGACGTAAATCCTGCAAACCGCGCACGGTATAATTTTGTGCCATTTTTTACCACGGTTTCAGTATAGTTGACTGTCGAAGACAGCACGCCCGGCAATTTCTTACGGGCACTCTCAAGCTGGCTAATCGCATTTTCTTCGCTCGGCATTGCACCGATTTGAACGTGCCAACCGCTATTTACTGAAACATTTGAGTTAGAAGTGGACGCTGCACTTGCAACCTTCACTGCTGGTGTTGGAACAATGGTCGGTGCCATTCGCTCTTCAACGCTTGCTGTTACAATATCGTCTACGACTTTATCTTCAGGGCGAGGCTCAGGAACTGCAATGCTTTCAGCCTTTTTGAAAAGAGCGGCGAACACATTTGTTTTACCATTCTTTGCAACAACAATTCTATCGCGTCCTTTGGATGCTTTGTTCAAATGTTGACGAACCAGTTTTGCCATTTGTGCATTGCGGCTTTTGCCAGTCTTGCCGCCTAAAACAACTGCTACGATTGAGCGACCATTGTCTTCTACAGACGACACAAGATTGAACCCTGATGCACGTGTATAGCCGGTTTTGATACCATCCATACCACGAACCTGGCCCAGCAATCTGTTATGATTGCCGTAATTTTTGCCTGCGAATTTAAATGAGCGAGTTGAGAAGTAGCGATAATGCTGAGGGAAATGTTCGCGCAACGCGATACCCAAAAGTGCCATATCTTTCGCAGTCGTAACCTGACGGCTATCAGGAAGACCGGAAGCATTGCGGAAAGTGGTTTTACTCATACCAAGTTCGCGCGCTTTCTTGGTCATCATGACGGCGAAGTTCTTTTCGCTTCCGCCGAGATGTTCACCAACCGCAGCAGCAGCATCATTAGCTGATTTTGTGACCAACGCATAAATCGCTTGTTCAGCTGAAATGGAGCTGCCGGTTTTCATTCCCAGTTTTGAGGGCTGCATGCTGGTAGCATATTTTGAGAATTTGATGCGTGTTTTCTTAGACGCTTTCCCTTGCTCGATAGCATCGAAGAGCATGTATAAGGTCATCATTTTGGTTAGTGATGCTGGATATCGCTTTTCATTAGCGTCATGTGCGTAGAGCACCTTGCCTGTTTTGGCATCCATCACAATTCCCGCATAGTCTTGCTTGGCAAGTGAAGGTGAGGTGGAAAGCGATGCCATGATAATGGCAGCTGAAGTCACAGAGATGATTTTCGCCGCGAGGCGCCGGGTAGATCCAAATATGGTACGCACAACTAATCCCTATTGGTTTGCCAAACAAAGGCGGGGTTCTGGGTATGCTGGCGAAATGCGCCATGAGCATGAATTCTCCCCAAGATATCGAGACATGGTTACCAATGCGTTTATGGCTAACAAAAAGTTTCGCTTTTTTTCATTCAAGGGCTGAAATTTCAAAATGAAACATTATCTAAGGTGAAACAAACTGTGCTGAGCGCGGAGGTCGCGCTAAATGCGGGGTTAAGTGGCTTTGCATGTTACCTTGGATTGACGCAGTGGTTGTCCCGTCTTAGAATTTCTTGGTGTAAAGCCATCCTGACACAAACAATGTGCAATAAACTGGATCGAAATAAAAAGTGCCGAGAAATTTAGAAAATATATTGCCTATTCATTTAGCAGAAAACCCGATGTCAATTCGCCTGTCTGGCTCACTGGTAATGCAGGACAAAAAGACTAGAAAGGATGATGATGACGATGGATCCGGGATTAGCGTTGCCACCAAGACGAAGACGAAAACGAAGAAGCCTGATCTGTACCGTGTGCTTTTGTTGAATGATGATTTTACGCCTATGGAATTCGTAATTCACATTCTTGAGAAGTTTTTCAGGAAAACCCCTGAAGAGGCCACACAAATAATGCTGCATGTGCATAACAATGGCGTGGGGGAGTGTGGTGTCTATACCTACGAAGTTGCCGAAACCAAGGTGACCCAGGTTATGGACTTTGCCAGAAAGAACCAGCATCCGCTGCAATGCGTGATGGAAAAGAAATAATACGTGGAAACTTTTTCCACCAAATGCCGCCTTTATAGGCAAACACGAAAAGAAAACGGAGCGTCAAGTGCCATCATTTACTGAAAGTCTCGAAAAAGGTCTGCACACAGCGCTCACTTATGCCAATGAACGCAGTCACGAATATGCGACGTTAGAGCATTTGCTATTGGCTCTTACCGACGACCCTGATGCGGTTGCGGTGATGAATGCTTGCAATGTGAATATCGAAAAGCTGAAAACCTCATTGACCGAATATATCGACAACGAGCTGTCAAATTTGGCGACGGATTACGACGAGGATGCCAAGCCAACCGCTGGCTTCCATCGGGTAATTCAGCGCGCGGTTATCCATGTTCAGTCTTCAGGCCGTGAAGAAGTGACGGGCGCAAATGTGCTGGTTGCAATGTTTGCCGAGCGCGAAAGCCATGCTGCCTATTTCCTGCAGGAGCAGGAAATGACCCGCTACGACGCAGTGAACTTTATCTCCCACGGCATTTCAAAACGTGCGGGCGCCTCTGAAAGCCGCCCTGTGCGAGGAATTGATGAAGAGCAAAATGCGATGAATGAGGACGAACCAAAACAAAAAGGCGATGCGCTAAAAGTCTATTGTGTAAACCTCAACGAAAAAGCGCGTTCAGGTAAAATCGATCCGCTGATTGGTCGCTCGGAAGAAGTTAATCGTACGATCCAGATTCTTTGCCGTCGCTCAAAGAATAACCCGCTATTTGTGGGCGATCCGGGCGTCGGTAAAACGGCAATTGCCGAAGGCTTGGCTAAACGCATCACTGAAGGCGATGTGCCTGACGTATTGTCAGAATGCACGATTTATTCGCTGGATATGGGAACGCTGCTGGCTGGAACACGTTATCGCGGTGACTTTGAAGAACGCTTGAAGCAGGTTCTCAAGGAAATCGAAGAAACCGATGGTGCCATTATGTTCATCGATGAAATCCACACGGTGATCGGGGCAGGGGCAACTTCAGGCGGCGCTATGGATGCGTCCAACCTGTTGAAACCCGCGCTGTCATCTGGCGCGATCCGATGCATCGGCTCGACAACCTATAAAGAATATCGCCAATTCTTTGAAAAAGACCGCGCTTTGGTGCGCCGCTTCCAAAAGATTGATGTGAAAGAGCCAAGTGTCACCGATGCCATCGATATCATGCAGGGCCTGAAACCTTATTTCGAAGAGTTCCACAGTGTAAAATATACCAATGATGCCATCAAAGCCGCCGTTGAATTGTCATCGCGCTATATCAACGACCGCAAATTGCCAGATAAAGCAATTGATGTGGTTGATGAATCGGGTGCTTCGCAAAAACTATTAGCAAAGAAAGATCGCAAAAAAGAAATCGGCGTTTCCGAGATCGAGGCGACAATTGCAATCATGGCCCGCATTCCTGCAAAATCCATGTCTAAGGATGATGCGGTGGTGCTTTCCAATCTTGAGAGCCAATTAAAACGTATTGTTTACGGACAGGACCAAGCCATTGAAGCTTTGGCTGGGTCTATCAAATTGGCACGTGCGGGTCTTCGTGAACCAGACAAGCCAATCGGTGCGTATTTGTTCTCTGGCCCAACAGGGGTCGGTAAAACAGAAGTTGCGAAACAATTGGCAAGCTCGATGGGCATTCCATTGCAGCGCTTTGACATGTCGGAATATATGGAGCGTCACACGGTTTCACGCCTGATTGGTGCGCCTCCAGGTTATGTCGGGTTTGATCAGGGCGGATTGTTGACCGATGGCGTTGACCAAAATCCACATTCTGTGATTCTTCTCGATGAAATCGAGAAGGCCCATCCAGATCTTTACAACATTTTGTTGCAGGTCATGGACCATGGCAAGCTGACAGACCACAACGGCAAGCAGATTGACTTTAGAAACACCATCATCATCATGACAACCAATGCTGGTGCTTCTGAAGCGCAAAAAGCTGCCATTGGTTTTGGTTCGACCAAACGCACAGGCGATGATGAAGAGGCAATCAACCGTCTGTTCCCGCCGGAATTCCGCAATCGTCTGGATGCAGTCATTCCGTTTGGTTCGTTGCCAACGCCTGTAATCCACAAGGTTGTCGAGAAATTCATCATGCAGCTCGAGGCACAATTGGCTGAACGTGGCGTGACTTTCGAGTTGACCAAAGAAGCAACTTCTTGGCTTGCGATCAAAGGTTATGACGAGAAAATGGGTGCGCGTCCGCTTGCCCGTGTAATTCAGGAACACATCAAGAAGCCACTGGCTGATGAGGTTTTGTTCGGCAAATTGAAAACTGGCGGCACTGTCAAAGTGTCTTTGGCAAAAGACAAAGACGGCAAGGAAAAGATTGTTCTGGAAGTGCTGAAAGATGTTTTGGTTAAGCCAAAAAAAGCTGAGCCGAAAAAGTCTGAAAAGCTGGCGTCAACACAAGCCAAAGCAAAGCCTGTGAAAAAGGCTGCCAAACCAAAAGCAGTAACCACACCGAAAGGTAAAGGTGGCAAGGGCGGTTCGGTGCCAAAGGTTCCTTTGAAAACCTGATCCTAGGCACATCATACAAAGACGAAAAAGGCTCTTATTTGAAAACAATAAGGGCCTTTTTTATAAATGCTGTTGTCTTTGGAGTGTATATTCATCTTAGCTGTGTATTTCACAAAACCCGGCCGCGCCGCTAAATGAACAAAAACCACTGATAATTGAGTTTTCCTCGGCTAAGCGAATCGCTTTCTTGTCGATGATAATTTATAAGCGTGCGAGATTTAGTGGCAGGGGCAAAGCCAAACAGACGAAGTTTTGCCCAATTGCTTTGAATATAAGGTGGCGTTTTTTCGATAGCGCATAATTGGAGCTTACAATGGAACAACTCAAACAACTCAAAACAATGCGCGATGATGCGGCTATTCGTTTGGAAGCAGCGCGCGCTGCTATCGAAGTCAGCCCCGACGCAAAACTGTTCAATTCGCTAACATCACTGATTTCTGATCTTGAAGCTGCCTTGGGCGAAACAGGTGATGCAGATTCTACGAAAGACAAGAAAGCTAAAACTGCAGCTGCGCCTGAGCCAGTTAAAGAGCCTGTTGCTGATACTTTCGCTCCAGTGAAAGAGGCAGCTAAGGCAGCTAAAGTTGAAGAGCCTGCAAAGGCAGAAAAATCAACCGAAATGTCTTTGGAAGAAAGCCTGGAAGCAGAATTACTTGCCGACAGTAAAGACATGTCTAACGGAAAAACCACATCTGGCTTGTGAAGGCTTCGTGGGACGGTTTAGCCTCGTAACCATCATTGAAACATAAAAGCCGGGTGACAAACGTCACTCGGCTATATTTTTCAAAGTGTTGCATCCGGCTTTAGATTCAATTTCTGATCGGATATCTCACGGGTTTTTGCGTTAATTCGATAACTCAAAGTGCCGCGCGTATCTTGTCAGCATTTGTCGCAATTGTTTCCCTGTCTTCCATCGCGCCTGTATGCGGCTTCATTTTTTCGCCCTCAAAGCGGGGAATGATATGCACGTGCAGATGGAAAACAACTTGACCGCCAGCGCTTTCATTAAACTGTTGAATAGTAACGCCATCGGCATCAAACGCCTTTTTGACTGTTCTTGCCATTTTGGCTGTAGTTTTCGCTACCGCAGCTAGCATTGCATCATCAGCATCCAACACATTTCTGGCAGGCCGTTTTGGCAAAACCAGACAATGTCCATTGCCCCTTGGCATGATATCCATGATCACAACCGTATCGTCATCCTCATAGATTTTTTCGCAAGGCATTTCACCTCGGAGAATTTTTGCAAATATGTTTTGGTCATCATAAGCGGGTTGGGACATTAATACTTCCTCATTCGGCCGCCATGGCGGTTACAAGTTCTTCGAAATCCATACCCCTCACGCGCTTCATATGGAAGTCTTTGAAATATCGAAAACGCACAGGTTTTTCGCTGATAATAATCACATCCTTGTGGCGCGGGTCGTCGCGAATGGTATCGAGAAGTTTGAAAACATCTTCCTGTGGACCTTCAAGCACCTGACCAAAATGGTTGCCGTTAAAGCACAATGCACCGACGATATTACGTATGTTGTTATTTTCTGAGGCATGGCTTGCGATTTTGTCTGCTTCTTCCTCGCCAATATCTTCTGCCTTTGTACTGACGTAAAACAGGCGATACATCCCTGACATAATTATAAGTTCCTTCAGCTTTCACAAATTTGATAGTGTTACTATGGCGTTGTTTACCAAATCATATCAAGAGGGAACGAATAGGATGTTGTCAAAACCATCCAGATTTCAGTTAGAGCCAGACGAATTTTTCTTGAAGGGAGCGTGCTCAGTAAGGATCTGTTTTTCCATTGCAACATGTTCGCGTTCATTGTCCAGATACCTCTCGACGGCATCTCTAAAGCCAGCATTGGCGATGTAATGAGCCGAATGCGTGATAACGGGCACATAGCCCCGAGCGAGTTTGTGTTCCCCCTGTGCGCCTGCCTCCACACGGGCCAAGCCGTGTTCAATTGCAAAATCGATGGCCTGATAGTAGCACACTTCAAAATGCATGAAGGGATGGTCTTCCAAGCACCCCCAGTGGCGCCCGTACAGGCAATCATCCCCGATGAAATTGATCGCACCCGCCACATAACGATCATCTCGTTTTACCATTATGAGCAAAATCTTATCGGCCATGCGCTCGCTGATCAGTGAGAAGAATTTGCGGTTTAGATATGGTTGCCCCCATTTTCGCGCGCCTGTGTCCACATAAAACTGATAAAACGCATCCCACACTTCTGGAGATAGTTCCGCCCCCGTAATCCGCTCAATTGATACGCCCTCAATGGATTGGGCCGCTAGTCGCTCTTTGCGAATATTTTTCCGTTTGCGTGAGGCGAGGCTATCTAGGAAATCATCAAAGCTTGAATAGTTATTGTTATTCCAGTGGAACTGCCGATCTGTGCGCTTGAGAAATCCTGCTTCACTCGCTTCATCCCATTCATGCTCCAGCATAAATGTTATGTGAACGGACGAAGCACCGATTTTGGTGGTAAGCTGCTTTAGGCCAGATAGGAGTGCGGCTTGAATGGATTCTGGGTTCTTGGCACTACCTGTCAAAAACCGTGGGCCAGTCGCAGGCGTGAACGGAACCGAACATTGCAGTTTCGGATAATATTCGCCTCCAGCACGATAAAATGCGTCAGCCCAGCCATGATCAAAAACATATTCGCCCTGGCTATGGTTTTTAAGATAGCAAATCATTGCTCCCAGTTGTTGCCCGTCTTCGGTTTTCAATACCAAATGTTGTGCTTGCCATCCTGTTTGGGCGCAGGCTGATCCACTTTCCTCCAATGCGCTCAAATAGGCATGAGACAGAAACGGATTTTCAAAAATACTGCCATCAGCACGGGTTACCTGCGCAAGTCTATCCCAATCCTCTGCGTCTATCTCCGCAAGGCTTGGCAAAACTTGAATGTGATAAACAGTTTCCTGATCCATGGCTCTTTAGATAGGGGGCCGAGGCCAATAGTCCAAGCGCAATATGATGTTAAGCAAGGAAACCCTCGAAAGTAATCTGGTCCGCATATTTTGCGCTTTTTTCTACCTGTTCTTGATTTTTTATGGTCCAGGAAATCACGGGCTTATCGGTTTTGCGAAAGTCGCGCACAAATCGGTTCGGAAGATCTTTTATACCATAGGATACGAAATCAATATCGTAAGCGGTAACCGCGTTTGAATGAATATCAAATAGGTCATCATTGCCATCAGCTGTCAGGCCAACGGGCAAAGGGCAATTCAATGCGCGCGCATCTTCCAAAAGCCAGTGGTTGAAGGACATGATGGCAACCGGACCAGAATATCCTTCAAGAATTTTCAAAACGCTTTTTACAAATCCCGCGTCGTCCCCTGCAATGCCTTTCAATTCCAAAACCAACCCTGATTTACTGTTGACCAATTCCAAAAGCGTTTCAAGACGGGGAACACAATCAGATGTTCCGCCAATGCTGATATTGCAAAGATCATCTGCTGTATGATTTCTAAAAGGGCCTTTCTGGTCAGTTAGGCGGTCAAGCACATTGTCATGGAAAACCATTGGAACACCATCGCGCGATGGGTGAAGATCGACTTCAATAGCGTATCCGTTTTCCATGGCGGCTTTCGCGGCGGATAATGTATTTTCAAAACGACCATTGGCTTTGTCATGCAGGCCGCGATGGGCGATTGGCGTCTCTCGCAACCAGTTGATATCCGATCTTGCCATGAATTGATTCACCTTTTGCTCAGTTTATTCGGAAATCAGCAGAAATCATTTGCTGCAATCTGAATTTTGCCACATCCTTATCCTCTATCTTTTTGACGATTTGTCCACTTCGGAGGCTTAGTTGCTTAACAATAATTTTACCCGAAAAATCGGCTTTGCGAATCCTTCGTGTCTTACGCGCTCGTTTCTCATTGCCTCGAGTCTCGCCATATTCACCGCTCCGCAATTTGCGAATGCAGCTGGATTTGAAATCCTCAAGCCGCACCGTGCTGTTTACGAAATCAAGTTGGAATCTGCAGAAGAGCGTTCTGGCATAGATAGTATGACAGGGCGGATCGTCTATGAAATGGAAGGCAATGAATGCGACGGTATCAGCGTTCGATATCGTTTTGTCACCAACGTCAACGCAAATGGAGATATTTTCACTTCCGATCAACAGACCGCATCTTTCGAGGGGCCGGATGGCAAGCAGTTTAATTTTCTTACCAAAGCGTTTGTCAACGAACGCCTTGAACGCACCGTGAAAGGTGTTGCTGATAAAGACGGCGATGGATTGGTTGTTAAACTGGAATCACCCAATGAGCGCGTGGTTGATTTACCAACGGCAAATTTCATTTCTGCTCACCTGGTTAAGATACTGGAGCAAGCACAAGATGGCATTGCCTTCTCGCAGCTGAATGTGTTTGACGGCGGCGATGAAGCCGACAAGATTTTGAAAACAACCAATATAATAGGCAAACCAGAGGTCGTTTCAGAAGTTTTATCCGGCGAGGATGCAAAGGCTATCAACATGCTGGATAAGCAGGTGAGTTGGCCAGTTACGATTGCCTATTTTGACAATACGGTCACCAATTCAACTGAGCCTTTGCCCGTCTATGAAGTCTCGTTCTTACTTTATGAAGGTGGGGTTTCCCGCAAATTGAAAATGAAATACCCAGACTATACTATTTCCGGATCACTCGTGGCGTTGGAAATGCTGGATAAAAATAGCTGCACTATCGAAAACTAGTTTTCGGGTTTCTGTTCTTTCCGGTCTTTGCCAGCACGAAAGGTCAGTCCTAATTCGACAGCCTTATTGCCAAATTTCTCTCGCAATTTGTCAACGGCCAGTTCTGCTTTGGCGCGCTTTGCGCCATCAAGATCAACCAGATCATGAGGGTCCGCTGTTTCGTCACTCATCAAGGTTGAAACGCCAACGCCGATCAGTCTGAATTTCGTTCCGTCGGTTTCTTTTTCAAGCATTTCGACACAGTTTCTAAAAATCCGATCTGCCAGTCGCGTGGGGTCTGCGAGCGTTTTATTTCTTGTTCGGCTTTTGAAGTCAGCAGTCTTCAATTTTAAAATCAGAGTTTGCCCTGCAAGATGTTTGTGTTTCAAACTGGCAGAGACTTTTTCTGCCAACTTTCTTACGGTGCGCACAAGCATTTCGTGGTCGCTGATGTCAGAATTAAAGGTAGTCTCGGAACTGATGCTTTTTGCCTCGCTTTGCGCAGATATGGTGCGCGCATCCTGGCCCTGTGCCAGCTTTGCGATTCGAAGACCGATAGACCCATAACGTTTGGCAAGCACAATAGGGTCCATATCTTGAACCGTCGCGATATCCGTTATCCCGTCTTTGGCGAGCATGGTTTGCGTCGCTCGGCCAACGCCCCAAAATAGTGACACGTTTTGTTTGCGAAGAAACGCATAGGCTTCTGCCTCACCAATGACAGAAAACCCTCTCGGTTTGTCTAGGTCCGAGGCAACCTTCGCCAAAAACTTGCAATAGGATAATCCAACGCTGACCGTCAGGCCCAATTCATCCTCAACGCGCTTGGCGAATTTGGCCAATACCAGCGCCGGGCTGGCTTTGTGCAGTTTTTGCGTCCCGGACAAATCCAGAAAGGCCTCGTCAATGGATAATGGCTCAACCATCGGTGTCAATTCACGCATCATTTCCCTGATTTGATGACCAGCCTTGCTGTATTTTTCCATGTTAGGGCGAATAACAATTGCATCAGGGCAAGCGTCAAGCGCTTTGAACATAGGCATAGCAGAGCGAACGCCTCTTATACGCGCAACATAGCAACAGGTTGAAACAACACCGCGCGTGCCCCCGCCAATCATCACGGGCAGGGCGGCTAAATCTGGATTGTCCCGCTTTTCAACGGAGGCGTAAAAAGCATCACAATCGATATGTGCGATATGAAGTTTGTCTAATTCTGGATGCTGCAACAAACGGGGGCTTCCACATTTACTGCATCGCGTTTGAGGCTTTGTTGCGCCCGCCGCAACTGGCGTAAAACAATCGCGGCAAAATCCCGAATTTGATGTCACCGCTTCTGGCATCACCAAGCCTCTTCTGGGCCAGCAAGGATTTGCCTTGCATCAACGATCAATTGCGGATCCATCTTCTGCTTTTCAGCAAATTCCAAAAGATCAGGTTCGTAACCCATGAAATAGTCTAGAACAGCCACAAAAAACCCTGGATTATTGGCTGCAGTCCGTAAATCTTCCGGCGCGAGTCCGGTTAAAGACAAAAAACGGCCCATGCGGTCATCATCACTGGCAATATGCGAAAGAGCTGAAATCGCTATTTCTTTGGCATTCTCATCACTAATTCTTTTTCGCATTGGGTGACTATTCCTTCAAATTCATAGTTTGTTACCTTTTCGTCAACATTATTGCTTTACGATTCGTTTTAATAAATTTGAACTGAATCGTCGCGCTTCAGGGACAAAGGGTAGCATATGACAAAAACTGTGATGATTGTTGAGGATAATGAACTCAACATGAAACTGTTCAACGATTTGTTGGAAGCCAAGGGGTATCGCACCGTAAAGACCAAGAATGGTCTCGAGGCGCTTGATCTTGCGCGCGCTGAAAAGCCTGATTTGATTTTGATGGATATCCAATTACCTGAGGTATCAGGCTTGGAAGTTACTCGTTGGCTCAAAGACGATGATCAGTTGCATACCATTCCTGTGATAGCCGTGACGGCTTTTGCCATGAAAGGGGATGAGGAGCGCATTCGCCAAGGTGGATGTGAAGCCTATATCTCCAAGCCGATTTCGGTCGTGAAATTCCTCGAAACCATGCACACCTATCTTGGCGACGCTTAAACCTTTTGAATCGGACAGAATAAATGACAGCTCGAATTCTTGTTGTTGACGATATTGAAGCAAATGTACGCCTGCTGGAAGCGCGCCTTATGGCCGAATACTTTCAAGTGCTGACAGCCAGCAATGGCCGTGACGCGCTGGAGATCTGTGCGAATGGTCAATGCGATATTGTTTTGCTGGATGTCATGATGCCGGAAATGGACGGCTTTGAGGTGTGCAAACGTTTGAAGGCTGATCCAAAAACCATGCATATTCCTGTGGTGATGGTCACCGCATTGGATCAAAGCGAAGACCGCGTCCAAGGTTTGAACGCGGGTGCGGATGATTTCTTGACGAAGCCAGTAAACGATTTGGCTTTGATCACCAGAGTTAAAAGTTTGGTTCGTTTGAAAATGCTGACCGACGAGCTGCGCTTGCGCGCAACGACAGGTCAGGAAATTAGCGTTCAGGAAGTGATGAGCGCGTCCATCTTGCGCCAAAATGCGGTAAAACCGAAAGTCTTGGTAGTGGATGACAAGCCATCTTCTTATGAGCGCATTGTAAAATATCTTGCGGTCGAGAACAGCGTCGCTCTGGTTTCAGATCCAAAAGAGGCGTTGCTTAGAGCTGCTGATGAGGATTTTGATGCCGCAGTCATATCCATGTCTTTGACAGATATGGATGGATTGCGCCTATGCTCCCAATTGAAATCGCTTGAAAAAACCCGAATGCTGCCTTTGGTCGTTGTTAGCGAACTAGAGCAGGAAGAAAAAGTCATTCGTGCGCTGGATATGGGCGTCAATGACTATATCCGCCGTCCCATTGACCGTAATGAAATGCTGGCGCGCGTGCGAACACAGGTGCAGCGCAAGCGCTACAATGTGCAATTGCGCGACTCGGTTCAACAGACAATTGAAATGGCTGTAACTGATAGCCTGACAGGGCTGAACAATCGCCGTTATCTCGATACGCATCTCGCTGAAATGATGACAAAGGCCAAGAGTCGCGACAAACCGCTTTCAATCGTGATGTGCGACATTGATCATTTTAAAAAGGTCAATGACACCCATGGTCACGACGTTGGCGATGAAGTCATCCGCGAATTTGCCCGCCGTATCAAAAAGAATATTAGAAACATTGATCTTGCCTGCCGTTATGGTGGTGAAGAATTTGTGATTGTCATGCCGGATACAGATATGACCTTGGCAAGGGTGGTTGCAGAACGCATCCGCAACGAAGTCTCCATGCATCCCTTCATCGTGGAAGAGGGCGCAAAACAACTGGCAGTGACTGTTAGCCTTGGCGTTTCAAGCCGTCAGGCAGAAACCGACACTGGCGACATTTTGGTCAAAAGGGCTGACAATGCGCTCTATGAGGCTAAACGCGCTGGTCGGAACACAGTGATGTTTCAAGCTGCTGCTTAGGCATTGAAATAACTGAAAATTACGTGATTTACGCATTTAACTGCGCCAGCATTGCAATTCACTTTGTTTGTTAAGGTTTATTCCTAACCAAACGAATCGTTTTTGTACGCGATGGTTACTAAATCGTTGATTTTTATCCTTCTATGACCCAATATTTTATGCATGCAGGGCAGGCGGTCTTTCAATACGTCTTTTGCCAACAATTCTTCGGCCATAGCAGATAAGAAAATGAAATTTTCTGATTTGCCGATGGTTTGAAAATAGTTCCCCTACGGAGTGCTCAGGTCCGCCGCATCTCCTGGGTCCGTGGGGTTGTCGGTCGGTCACTGAACTAATGGGCTCCTCGTACCATATTCAGTTTGACCGGCCGACCCTTTTTCCAAAAACAATATCTGCCAAGCCATTTTCATGGATAAAACGTCCATGGAAACCATCCCCCTAAAAAACGGTACAAAAAAAGGCCGCCAGAGGCAGCCTTTTCAAAAGTCATCAAAATCGAGCTTACTTGATTTTGGTTTCTTTGAATTCCACGTGCTTTTTAGCAACTGGATCATATTTACGCTTGACCAATTTATCGGTCATTGTGCGGCTGTTCTTTTTGGTAACATAGAAGAACCCTGTGTTAGCAGTGCTTTCCAGTTTAATCTTGATGGTCGTAGCTTTTGCCATTTCGGTAATCCAACCTGAATTTGAATGTGGACTGAAGGACTTTGATAGTCGCGCTTTATGGGCACTTCTTCTGTCCAACAAATAGAGGGGCAAAAAGCCCCTTGATCGACGGGCAAACTACTCATTGTTGGATGAAAGTCAAGATAGAGTTGCAAGGTTTGCATGTTTTTAAGAATGCACAGCCTCGAGCAAAGCAAAACAGGAAAGAAAATCGCAATATTTCAGGTGGATATCAGCATTTGGTGAATCAATTGATCAGTTTTCTCTAAGCTTTTCGTGTCCCGGCTCTGAAAAGGCACAGAATCAGATATGCCAAGAAGTAAGCCGCGATGGCCCATATGAAGCCGTGGGGAGAATCCCAGTCCATCATGATCCCTGCAGACTGAGGCCCGACAATCATGCCTAAGGTATAGCAAAACACGAATGCAGAATTGGCTTGAGCAAGTTCGGTTCCTTTTAAACGGGACCCAAGATGGGCAAGGCCAATGGTGTATAGGCCTGAGATAGTCCCGCCCGTGATGAATAATACCGTAACCAAAAGCACGGTGCTATGAACCACCCAAGGGATCATGAGGGTTCCAGCCAAGCCAACTGCGCCACAAAGGTAGAGTGCATAGCGTCTGTCAGGCAAACGATCGCTCAATAGACCTAACGGAATTTGCAACGTAACATTGCCTGCAGCAATAGCGATCAGCAAAAGCGACACGCTCGTTTCCGTAAAGCCAATGCGCAGCCCATAGACTGGGAAGAGGCCAAGTTCAGCTTGTTCAACAGCTCCAAAGACGAAAACTGCACCGGTGGCCAAAGGTACAAGAAATACATAGCGCAAGAACGCGCTACTTGATCCACCCGTATTTTCTAAAACTGGTTGCCTTGCTTTGGCCAGCATGATCGGAACGATAGAGAGCGCCAAAATTGTTGCTCCTGCGGCAAACGGGAATACGCCGCTCGATCCAGCTGCTGCCAATATGCCGGGTCCAATTCCAAAGCCAAGGCTTAGGCAGGTGGCATAGATACCAAGAATGAGCCCACGGCGTTTTTCCGATGCAGCAGAATTGATCCAGAACTCACTCAACACAAATGATAGCGTCAAAGCGCCGTGAAAAGTGGTGCGTAACAAAAACCAAATCCAGATTGACTCAAACAGGAAAAAACAGAACATGCTGATCGATGCAACAATTGCTGCAATCGACAACGTGCCAGTTACCCCAAAACGGTTCACAAACGGGGTCACGAGCCAAACCGCTGCCATTGAGGCGATGCCTGCAACAGCAGAATTTGCCCCGATCATTGCGCCGGAATACCCGCGTTTTTCCAAGATTATACTAAGAAGCGGAAAACTAAGGCCAATCGCGATGCCAATGGCGGAAATACTGATAATCGCAGCAAAAACGCCCCGCAGGTCGCTATCATCATCTTTAAATAGGGTGTGAAAAAACGCCATGAAACCTGATCATTTTAAATCGTGATGGCGACAGTAGGCGGGAAGTTATGGCACTGCAATCCAAAGCAATGGAATTAAACGGCTAATTCCCCGATCACATCAATTTGCGGAAAAACCTGTCACCTCTGGTCTCATAAGACGGCGCAGGTGTGGTCGCTGACAGGTGAGGGTCATTTTGCAAGCGGTTCATCAATTCCACCAAGATCACACGGGTAATCTCACGCGTGTCATGCTGAATGGCATCTTGTGGTCTGATCCATTGCAGATTTTCCAATTCGCCAGAAGATACAAAGCCTTCATCAGGCACATGGTGATCGTTAGCAAGGCGCATTGCGAAAAACCAAGTATCAAAGCGCCTGTGAACGCCGGGAGGCGTTACCGCGCGTGCGAGCAATCGCAAAGCGCCAACAGAAGGTGCCATGCCTTTTTCCAAAAACATTTGCCAGTCGCTATGGCGAGGCAAGACTGGTGATTGTCCCCCAATCAGAAGGCCCGTCTCCTCTGCCAATTCACGGATGGCAGCAACGCCTAATGCATGTGCGCGGCGCTCAGTGGCAGTGCCTCTGATATGTGTAAGCAGCTTCTCTTGGGTGGCCGGGTGCAATTTGTCGATGGCTTTGATGCCACCGTCGCCGCGATCAACACGCCCACCTGGAAAAACCAAGGCTCCTGGCATGAATTTCAACGCCATATTGCGTTTGCCCATAACGATTTTCTCGTTACCGGGCTCGCCCTTGATGAGAATTATCGAAGATGCATTTTTGGGACGAACATTGTCACCCGTGCTGCGCGCCTGTTGGCGAATGCGCTTCATGGGGCCAGAATTTATCATCTCGTCAATGCGGTCAATCTCACTCTTGAGAGTGTCCGAAGACGCGTCCGACCCCTTTGGTTCAGTCATGGTTTCCGCCAAAGCCATGCATTCTAAGAGCCCACTGGGTGCCAACCACCATGCCTTTGAGCGGATGCATCAATACGATGGAAGCTGCAACACACAAAAATATGGTAACTGCCATGGTTGCCCACATGCCCATTAAATCCCAGGTCATCAGCACCATCATGGCCCCTATAACCACATGACCAACTACAAAAATATTGAGATAAGCAGGTAAATCGTCTGCCCGTTGATGAGAAAGATCTTCGCTGCAAGCTTCGCAAATTGGTGTTACAGAAAGAAAACCATCAAAGACTTTTCCTTCGCCGCAGGATGGGCATTTGCAGGCAAAGCCACGCATGGCTGCTTGCATGAAGGAGCGCTCTTTTTCTGGCGCATCAGATCCAAATATTTGCATATCGTGTTCTTTTTGCATCTTTGTTTCTTCTTTTAACTATTTGCGCCGTCTGGACGTAAATTGTCCTTTGTTCGAATGGCCACGCTTTTGAAACGGTTTTTTATTAGTCCTTCTGGAGCGCGGAAGGCCTTCAACTTCTTTGCCTTCGCTGATCATGTCAAACCGCAGGGCTCCAGCGACAGGAGCAGCTTCGACCAGTTGAACTTCCACTTCCATACCAATTTGATAGGCTAGATTTGACTTCTCTCCAATGAGCGAATGCGTCGCAGCATCATAATGATAATATTCGCTGCTGATCTTGGAAATCGGAATAAACCCGTCCGCGCCTGTATCGTGCAGTGTGACAAACAGGCCTGATTTTGTAACGCCGTTGATTCGTCCATTAAACCGGTCACCAATTCTCTCAGATAAGAACCCCGCGATTAAACGGTCTTTGGTGTCACGCTCAGCCTGCATAGCGCGGCGCTCGGTGATCGAAATATCAGCCGCAATCACATCCAGCTGCTTTTCTTCTTCAGGCGTTATCCCGCCCGGGCCAAGTCCCAAAGCGCCAACCAGCGCACGGTGAACAATGAGATCCGCGTAGCGGCGAATAGGCGAAGTGAAGTGTGCATAGCGTCTAAGATTCAGTCCGAAATGGCCGATATTTTCTGGTGAATATTCCGCCTGACTCTGGGAGCGCAAGACAACTTGATTGACTAGTTCTTCGTTCTCTTTGTCTTTAACCGCCTTCAAAATACCGTTGAAATGATGCGCGCGAAGATTACCCGAGCGAACCAAGGTCATGTTAAGGCTTTTCAGAAAATCACCCAGTGTTTCCAGCTTGTCCAAAGACGGACTGTCATGGGTTCTAAAGATCAGTGGTTGACGTTTGTTCTCAAGTGATTCAGCAGCGGCCACATTGGCTTGGATCATAAACTCTTCGACAAGTTTATGAGCATCCAGCCGATCAGGAATAATGACACGATCAACAGTTCCGTCTTCTTTCAGAAGAATTTTACGTTCCGGCAAATCCAAATCTAGCGGACCACGCGCATCCCGTCCGCGTTTCAAACACGCATAGGTTTCCCATAATGGCTTCAAGACGTTTTCAAGAAACGGCTTGGTCTTTTCTATGGGAGAGCCATCCATCGCTGCTTGTGCTTCGGTGTAAGCAAGCTTCACATGGCTACGCATCAAAATGCGGTGAAACGAATGGCGGGTCTTTTTGCCATTCTCGTCAAACCACATTTTGACGGCTAGAGCAGGGCGGTCTTCGTTTTCACGAAGAGAACAAAGATCGTTTGAAATACGCTCTGGCAGCATGGGAACAACCCGATCCGGGAAATAAACCGAATTACCGCGCAACAGTGCTTCTCGGTCCATGGGAGAACCAGGTCGCACATAAAAGCTGACATCGGCAATTGCCACAGTCGCTATATAACCACCCGCATGATCAGGATCGGCCATACCGTGAATGGCATCATCATGGTCTTTTGCATCAGCCGGATCGATGGTGATAAGCGGAATATCGCGCCAGTCTTCATGGGTTGAGGCAACACCGCCTTTGCCTGAAAGGGATATGGCTTTAGCATTCTTCGCTTCATCCAAAACAGCATCAGGAAAGATATGCGGGATTTCATTGGCATGGATGGCAATCATCGATGCAGCTTGTTCTGTGATGGCAGAGCCGACCACTTGGCGAACCTTGCCTTTTTTCAATCCGTATTTCTCAGTGCGACCTGCACTGCGAAGCGGTTCAATCTCGACAAGGTCACCGTCTTTTGCATCATTCAACTGGTCAAGCGGAATAATTCGCTCATCTTGTTTTTTGGTAATCGGAATAAGACGCGCCTCATCTTTGCCGATGCGCAATATGCCTAGCTCTGCTGTTTGCTGACGCTCCAGCAATTTAATAACCCGGGCTATGTAATTAATCCCAGCCCCATCCTGAGGCTCCAAACGGGCTAATACTTTGGATCCTATACCAGGGACCACATCGCCTTTTTTGGGGTTGCGAATAAGAATAACCGGCGGTTTGCTGCCTTCGCTTTCGCGATAATCTGCAGGGCGGGCAAGCATGCCGCCATCGCGGTCGCGCGCAACAATATCGAGAACCGTGACACGCGGCAAAGCTCCAGCTTTTTGCAAGCGTTTGCCACGTTTCTCTATCAGCCCGTCCTCGGCCATTTCCTTGAGCATCGCTTTGAGGTCGATTTTTGCAGAGCCTTTTAAATTAAAAGCGCGGCTGATTTCTTTCTTGCCAGCCATATCTGGATTGTCAGCGATATAGGCGACAATTTCCTTGCGACTTGGCAGCCCTCGGGCAGCGCGCTTTCCAGCTTTCAGTCTGTCCTGCTTCGCGCTGCGCTCTGCCAAGGTCTAAGCCTCTTTCTCTGTAGCCGTTGCTTTTTTAGGAGCCGCTTTCTTCTTGGCTGCTGTTTTCTTTGGAGCCGCCTTTTTCTTGGCGGGGGTCTTTTTCGCTGCAGCCTTTTTACCTGCAGGTTTAGAACCACCCTTGGCCTCGATCATTGCGACGGCTTCTTCCATGGTGACTTCCAACGGGTCTTTGTCCTTTGGCAATGTCGCATTCACTTTGCCATGATTGACGTATGGGCCGTAGCGGCCACTTTTTACAGCCACCATACCCCCATGGGTTGGGTGCTCGCCAAGTTCTTTGAGAGCCGCTGCCGCGCCGCGTCTCGCGCCGCCTTTGGCTATCTTTTCAGCGATCAAATCGACCGCCCGGTTGATACCTACCGTGAAAACTTCATCGGGACTGTCAAGGCTGCCATACACTCCTTCATGCAGAACGAAAGGACCATAGCGGCCATTGCCTGCGGTAATCATTTTGCCTGATTCTGGATGCAGGCCGACATCGCGAGGAAGCGATAGTAATTGCATCGCACGTTCGAAATCAATCTCGCTCGGGTTCCATCCTTTTGGAATGCTGCCGCGCTTAGCTTCTTTGCCTTCACCGCGTTGAACATATGGCCCGAATCGTCCAGTTCGGAGCGTGATCTCTTCTTCCGTTTCCGGATCATTTCCCAGAACCTTAGGGCCATCATTGGCTGCATCGTCGCCTTCAGCAGCACCAAGCTGACGTGTGAAATTACATTCTGGATAATTTGAACATCCTACAAATGCACCATAACGGCCAACTTTGAGGGACAATTCGCCATTGTCACATTTTGGGCATGAGCGCGGATGCGAGCCATCTTCGCGCGGTGGAAAGGCAAGGGGAGCAAGTTCCACATTCAACATATCAAGAACTTCAGAAACCCTAAGGTCTTTGATCTCGTCAATGCTGCCTGAAAACTGTTTCCAGAAATCGCGAAGTAAATCTTTCCACTTCAATTCTCCAGCGGAGATCTTATCGAGACGTTCTTCAAGATCAGCCGTAAAATCATATTCCACATACCGTTTGAAAAAGCTCTCGAGGAAACTGGTAACCACACGGCCTTTTGAATCAGGGGTAAAACGCCGTTTTTCCAAAATGACATAGTCGCGGTTTTGCAAGGTCGCCAAAACAGAAGCATAAGTCGACGGGCGACCAATGCCCAATTCTTCCATCTTCTTGATAAGCGAGGCTTCCGAATAGCGTGGAGGAGGCTCTGTGAAATGTTGCTTAGACTCGATCTTTTCAGATCCAACTTTTTCACCCTGACTAAGGGCAGGCAGCAGTTTTGCGTCTGCCTCGTCATCATCATTTTCGCTCATATAAGCGGCAAGGAAACCGTCAAATCGAATGACAGAACCATTAGCCCGCAATATAGCCTCTTCGCCATTATGCGTTGCTGTAATGTCTACACTGGTGCGTTCAATTTCAGCCGATTCCATTTGGCTGGATATTGTACGCTTCCAAATGAGGTCATAAAGTTTGCGTTGCTCATCATCGAGAAACTTCGCCATTTTGGCAGGAGTACGATCAATCTCAGTAGGGCGGATCGCCTCGTGTGCCTCTTGGGCATTCTTGGCTTTTGACGTATAGATGCGTGGTTTTTCAGGTACATACTTATTGCCGAAATCACTTTCGATCTGCGCACGAACTGACGGAATAGCTTCGGGAGCAATTTGCACGCCGTCTGTACGCATATAGGTGATCAAGCCGACAGTTTCCCCGCCAATATCAATACCTTCATAAAGCCGCTGGGCGATTTGCATAATGCGGCTGGCAGAAAAGCCAAGCTGGCGGCTGGCATCTTGTTGAAGCGTAGAAGTCGTAAAGGGCGCAGATGGATTGCGTTTGGTCGGCTTAGATTCAACACGGGTAACATTTAACGTGGATGCTTCAAGCATTTGCTTAATTGCTGTCGCGTCCTGTTCGTTCTTGATATCCAGACGCTGAAGCTTTCCACCTTTGAACTCGGCAATTCGCGCTTCAAAAACCTGACCACCCGTGTTTTTCAATTCAGCCGTAATGGACCAGTATTCTTGCGGCTTAAAGGCTTCGATCTCGGTTTCGCGCTCACAAATCAAACGAAGCGCTACGGATTGCACGCGTCCAGCAGAACGGGCGCCGGGCAGTTTCCGCCATAGAACGGGTGATAAAGAAAAGCCGACTAGATAGTCCAATGCCCGTCTCGCCAAATACGCATCAACAAGATCGCCATCTATTGCACGTGGATGTTCCATGGCATCCAAGACTGATTTCTTAGTGATCGCATTGAATACGACACGTTCAACTGGCTTGTCCTTTAGCAGTTTCTTTTCAGTGAGAATTTGAAGTACATGCCATGAAATCGCTTCCCCCTCACGGTCAGGGTCGGTTGCGAGAATCAGTTTGTCAGAGTTCTTGATGGCTTTTGATATATCGCTCAAACGCGTTTTTGACTTCGCATCAACGGCCCAGGACATCGCAAAATCTTCATCCGGCAATACGGAGCCATCCTTCGGAGGCAAATCACGCACATGGCCATAAGAGGCAAGAACAGTAAAATCCTTGCCAAGATATTTATTGATGGTTTTCGCTTTGGCAGGTGACTCAACGATGACTAAACTATGGACCATAAGGTTCCCTGAAAATTGGTGTTAAATGCAAAACGATCGATCGTTGCTTCTATAAAGGTTTGAATTGGCGATGGAATATCCATACGTCAAGTGTGTTTCACCACTTAAGGACTAAAAACTCAATAATACAAATTTAAGTTGCATATTAACTTCTTTGCACTATATGATAGTTGAGTAAGCAGGAGCAGTATGTTCCCGAACGTGTTTTAGCGACCCGTTGGGAATAGGTAAAGGGCGGCAGGTGTGCTTTGGCAAAAGGAGCTAAAATGAGCGCTAAGCCGAAAACCAGGAACGATATTGAAAATTTCGATGCTAAATTACGTCCATCTAAGGAGCAAAGATATGAGGGACAAGACATTTTCGTTGATGATGATCCTGCAACAAAGCTGAACCCAAATTCTGGCAAGACAACAACTGAAATGCCTTGTGCCACTTCGCCTTTGGCTAACGACAGCCTCAAGATGGAAAAACTGACCTATATACACCAAATGTTGGGTGAGCTTCGGAAGTTGAGTATAACGCTTGATGAGCCAATGGTGGCATATTTGCTTGAAATGGCACTGCTTGAAGCCGATACGGCGCTAAACGTCGGCCATTTTCGAATGGATTTGGGGAGCAAAGACAAAGGCATTTCCAGTTTGTGATAACTGCCGACAAGTCGTTATTCGCAAACCAGCCGTATGACTATGCTCTGTGGTCGAATGCTTTTGTTATTTTATCAAACTGACGCGGTTGCCGCCATGCCGTTCAAGTCTGCCTGCAAGGCCGAGCTCGATCAGCACTAGTTGCACTTGCCCGGGGCTTGCTTGTGAAAAACGAATGATGTCGTCAATCTCGACAGGGCTTGGCCCTAGCGCTGCGATGATCTTACGCCTTTGGTTGTCTTCAAGATCAATCACCGTTGAAGCACCCTTGCTGTTTTCCTCATAGCTTTCGTTTTCATCATGTTCGCCCCAAAACCCTTTTTGATCAGGTGATCGGCTTTGGGCTTGATCATGGATGATGTCATCGGGTTCTGTAACAAGGGTCGCCCCCTGTTTGATAAGCCAATTGGTTCCTTCACAACGCGGATCCAAAGGAGAGCCGGGCAGGGCGTAAACCGTCCGACCAGCTTCGTTGGCCAATCGCGCTGAGATTAAAGAGCCTGATCGTTTAGCGGCTTCCACCACCAATAGCGCAGACGCTATTCCAGCAACCAATCTGTTGCGTCGCGGAAAGTCTTTTGATCGCGGCTTCCAGCCCATGGGCATCGCACTCATGATAGCGCCGCCATGTTCCAAAATGTCCAATGCCAATTCGGTATTCTCATCGGGAAAGATGTGGTCAACACCACCTGCAAAAACCGCAATCGTCCCTGATGATAGGCTATGTTTGTGTGCACTGGCATCGATCCCGCGCGCAAGGCCGGAAATAATCGCATAGTCTGCCTGACCCAATTCCGATGCGAATCGTGCGGCAAGCCGCATGCCATTGATCGACGCATTGCGTGAGCCAACAATGGCTATGGCATTGCTGTTCAATAGGCCTGAATTGCCCTTTACGCACAACAAGGGCGGTGGATAATCGACATTTCTCAAAGCTGGCGGATAGTCAGGCTCACCCATTCCAATGAACTTGGCATCATTGCGTTGGGCGGCCTCCATTTCCTGTTCAGCTTGTTCACGGGAGGCGATGCGGATTTTTCCAGCAACGCCGCCTTTGCTAATTAGGTCAGGCAAAGCCTCAAGCGCGGCCGAGGCCGAACGGAAATGATTGATCAAATCGCAGAAAGTTGCAGGGCCGACATTGTCGCTGCGGATCAGCCGAAGCCAGTTTAGTTTTTGCTCGTCGCTTAGTGGGATCGCGCCGTTGCTTTGTTTTTGTCCCACCATTCTGCGTTAGCCTTTACTCCCGATTTTGCCTTCAGTGCCTGCAAGCAAGCGCGATATATTGGCCCGATGGAATATCCAAATTAGGACTGTCATCAGCACAAACAGATATCCGACTAAGTTCATATTCAGCCAAAATAATCCGGCTACGACTGCAAGCGAAGCAACAAGTGCCGCAAGCGATGAATACCGGGTGATTGCTGCAATCAACAACCAGACAACGGCGAATATGGCGGCTGCCTTCCACGACAAGACAACAAGAACACCAATATAAGTAGCAACACCTTTGCCGCCTTTAAATTTGAGCCAGATAGGGAAACAATGGCCAAGAAAGGCCCCAAGACCAGCTAGAAGGCCTGCTTCCTGCCCGAAGCTCAAGGCAACCCAAACCGCGATTACTCCTTTGAGCATATCTGCCAATAAGGTAGCCGCAGCAACGCCTTTGCGGCCGGAGCGCAAAACATTAGTTGCGCCAATATTGCCGGAGCCGATTTTACGAATATCTCCAAGGCCACCCATGCGAGCGAAAATCAAGCCAAATGGAATAGATCCAAGAAGATAACCAAACAGCAAAGCTGAAATGGATAAAGTGGAAATTATCCCGATATTTGCTTCCATTTGGCTACTCCGGCATCAAACCAATGTTTAGACGATTATTGCGCGTTATCCGTGAAGATACTGCGCCCACCCACCAAAGTTTGCAAGACCTTGCCGGAAAAACGTGCGCCCTCAAATGGCGTGTTTTTTGACAATGAGCGAATTGAGCTTTCACCGCAAACCCAAGGCGCATTTACATCAACAATACACAAATCCGCTTTTGAACCCTTTGCGAGGCTACCAGCTTCCAGCCCAAGCAGTTTTGCGGGTCGGGTAGACATGGCATCAATCAAGCGGGTCAAAGAAACTTGTTCGTTATGATAAAGCCGCAAAGCCGCCGCCAACATGGTTTCAAGTCCGATAGCGCCATCAGCCGCTTCGGCAAAAGGATGGCGCTTGGTGTCCACATCCTGTGGATCATGGGAGGAAACAATGATGTCTATTGTCCCATTGTTCAGGGCTTCGATCATGGCTTCTCGATCTTCTTCCGAGCGAAGCGGCGGAGACAATCTGAAGAACGTCCGGTATCGGCCAATATCATTTTCGTTCAAGGATAAATGATTGATCGATATGCCAGCAGAGACATTGGCCCCTTTTTCTTTATATCGGGCGATGGCTTCAGCCGAATCCGATGTCGATATTTTAGCCGCATGATATTTGCCGCGGGTAAGTGCGGCAATTCGTAAGTCTCGTTCCAGAGGAATGATTTCTGCTTCGCGCGGGATGCCTGAAAGACCAAGATGGGTTGCGTTCAACCCCTCATTCATCACACCATTTGCAGCCAGATATGGATCGCTGGTTTCTTTGGAAATCAAAATGTCAAAATCTCGGGCATAGGTAAGGGCGCGCCGTAAAGTGAGTGTATTGGCAATAGAGTGTTTGCCTTCTGAAAGCATCACAGCGCCAGCTTCTTTCAGCAATCCAAATTCTGTCAGTTCCTTGCCTGCAAAGCCTTTGGTAACTGCCGCCGAAGGATATAGGAGCACATCAGAATTATCCCGCGCAGCACGGCGCACATAATCTACTAGAGAAACTTCATCGATAACCGGATCGGTGTCAGGCATCATCACGAAACTGGTAATGCCACCACCAGCAGCAGCAGCAGAGGCAGAAGCAATGGTTTCGCGATATTCGCTGCCCGGCTCGCCGATATGAACTCTCATATCAACAAGGCCCGGAAAGACATGCTTGCCAGCGGCATCAATGATCTCGGCACCTTCCGGCGCTTTCATTTTACTGCCAGATTTTTCGATTGCTGCGATCTTGCCGTTTTCGATCAGAAGCGAAGCAGGGCCATCATAATCTTGCGACGGATCGACCAGATGGGCATTGGTAATGACGATTGGAGCTTGGGTCATACAGCGCTCCTGTGACTGCGCTTCTGGCTCAGCCTGTCGCTGGTCTCAATCAGCGTTTCAATAACAGCCATGCGAAGGGCAACACCCATCTCCACTTGGACCTGAATAACCGATTGAGCGCCGTCAGCAACTTCTGATGAAATTTCTACGCCACGGTTCATTGGGCCAGGATGCATAACCAATGCATTTGGATTAGCCATTTTCAGCTTCTTGGCATCAAGGCCAAAGTAATGGAAATACTCTCGTACTGACGGAATTAAAGCGCCTTCCATACGTTCGCGTTGCAGGCGCAGCATCATTACCACATCGCATCCTGGAAGTCCGTCTTCCATGCGGTTGAATACTTCAACACCAAGACGCTCAATGCCGGAAGGCAACAAAGTCGATGGTGCAATAACGCGCACCCGCGCTCCAAGAGCATTGAGAAGAATGATGTTTGAACGGGCAACGCGCGAATGCAGAATATCCCCACAAATTGCGACTGTCTGGCGCTCAACGCTACCAAGATGGCGGCGGATAGTCAGTGCATCTAGCAATGCTTGGGTTGGGTGCTCATGGGCACCATCGCCAGCATTGATCACCGAGCAACCCACTTTTTGTGCCAACAATTCCGCTGCACCGGCAGAATGGTGGCGTACCACCAGCAGATCCGGCTGCATGGCGTTCAGCGTCATGGCTGTATCAATCAGCGTTTCACCCTTTTTTACCGAAGATGAACCAACAGACATGTTCATCACATCCGCCCCTAGGCGTTTACCGGCCAATTCAAACGAAGATTGTGTTCGAGTGGAAGATTCGAAAAACAGATTAATCTGGGTTCGCCCGCGAAGGGTTACCTTCTTCTTTTCAACCTGCCGCGAAACGGAAACCGCCTCATGGGCGCGGTCCAGCAAATGGGTGATGTCATGGGGGGACAGATCAGCAATGCCAAGCAAATGCTGATGGGAGAACACATATCCTGGATAGGGTGGTTCAAATTCAATCGGAGAAGGTGTTTTTGACTGTGCCATTAAAACCAGTGCTATAGGCGGGATTATGGATTGCGGCAAGCCTGAGGGACGCCCAATTGCAGATTGTGGTGAATTTCCCCAAGCTTTTTTATCATTGCTCGTGAGCAATATCTAACTATGGAAATGCCGTATTAAGCCTGTATGCTATTGGCATGTCAGATTCGCACGATCATATTCCGGGTTCCACCCACTCCGTTTTCAACCAGTCGCCCATTTTTGGTGGTCATAACGCATGGTCGGATGATCCATTGTTAATGCGGATTGCCTCAGCGCTTCCCATTCAGGTGAAAGACGGGTTTTCCCAATATGGCAAATGGCTTGGGGCAAAAGAAACTTTAGAGCTGGCTCGTCTAGCCAATAAACACATGCCAACGCTGAAAACCCATGATGCAAAGGGTAATCGCGCTGATATTGTCGAGTTTCACCCGTCTTATCATGCTTTCATGCGCAAATCTGTCAGTCAGGGTCTGCATTGCTCTGTGTGGGAGCTGATTCCTGAGGAAAACGGCCATCGGCATGTCACGCGGGGTATCCGGTTTTATATGACCTCTGGTGTCGAGCTTGGTCACCTTTGCCCAATCACAATGACCAATGCGTGTGTAGCTGCCATGAAAAAAACACCGGATCTTGCAGAAGAATGGTTACCGCTGATCACATCGCGCAAATATGACCCTTCCAATAGGGCCCCTGTACAAAAATCGGGCATTACCATTGGCATGGGCATGACGGAAAAGCAGGGCGGCACAGATGTTCGGGCTAATACAACGATAGCGGAACCCGCCGGAAATGGTGTTTGGCAATTGACGGGCCACAAATGGTTCTTTTCAGCACCCATGTGCGACGCATTTCTGGTGCTTGCCCAAATTCGTGAAGGTGGCAAAGATCTTGGCCTTGGCTGTTTTCTGGTGCCACGCAAACTATCTGACGAGCGCGACAATGGCCTGCATCTGCAACGTCTTAAAGATAAATTGGGTAATCGCTCAAATGCCTCCAGTGAAGTCGAGTTTCACGGCGCTTATGGTCAATTGATCGGAGAGCCGGGGCAGGGCGTTCAAACCATTATTCAAATGGTCAATCTTACCAGACTTGACTGCGCCATGGGATCAGCTGGCCTGATGCGCGCTGCCTTGTGGGAAGCCATTGCCCATACCCGCCACCGTCATGTGATGGGAAAAGCGTTGGTTGAGCAGCCATTGATGCAACGGGTTTTGGCCGATATGGCGCTTGATGTTGCCGCAGCGACCGCACTGGCATTCAGATTGGCCCAAGCCTTTGATCGCTCTGCAGCCAATCCGGCAGAGGCCGCCTATGCGCGGCTGATGACACCGGCGATCAAATATTGGAACTGCAAAATTGCAACGCCACTGATTTATGAAGCCATGGAGTGCCTTGGCGGCAATGGCTATGTGGAAGAAAGCAATTTGGCGCGCCATCTTCGTGAGGCTCCATTAAATGGAATTTGGGAAGGCTCAGGCAATGTCATGTGCCTTGATGTTTTGCGTGTGCTGGAAAAAGATGCCGGGGCGCTGGACACGGTGTTAAGTTCTCTTCAGCGCGATCTTGGCGGAGACAGCGCAGCAAAAACCGTCGATGTTATCCGCACAGCCAGCGTTATGGCCCAAAGCGATCCGGGTTCTGCGCGTATCTTAACAGAGCAATTGGCGCTAACGGCCGCTGCTGCTGAATTAAAACGCATTGGTCTTGGTGAAATGGCCGATGCCTTTATCGAAACCCGATTGGGCGGTTTGTGGCGCAATACTTACGGAATGCTTGATACGCGCCAGAATGCGGCAAACATCATCCATCAGCTTTATCCGGCATAATATCCTGCGGCCAAAACTACCAATGGTATAGTGAAAAAAGCAATGATGACCTGTAAGGTCACGATCGCGGCATAAAGCGTCGCGTCGCCCCCAAGATCTTTGGCAACCAAAAAACCGTTCATGGCGCTCGGCACGGCTCCTGAAATGGCAATAGCGATTAATTCAATGCCGCGAATGCCGAGCAGATATGCCGCCCCGGCAAAACAAATGGGTACAATGATCAGTTTCAAAAACGTGGTGGCAAATGCGGCAGCAACTGCGCGCTTTGGCATTCTAAATCGAAGTCCTGCACCAACCAGTATCAGCCCTAATGGCAGAGAAACTTGAGCCAAAAGCTGCAAAGCACCGCCGATGGGTTCATAGAGTTTCAGATCGGAAAAATTCAGAATTAGGCCCAATAAAGTGCCGACCACTAGAGGATTGCGGGCTACGAGCCAGAATACACTACCAATTTCCGGCGAACCGTTGGCAGTTCGATCACCCCATTTTGCAACCATCGTCAAATTGATGACATTAACCGGAATAGCCAAGGCACCAATGCCAAGCGCCACAATCGTGACGGCTGGTGGACCGCCAATCTTTTGGGCTATCGCCAAGCCAACAAAGGCATTCCAGCGGGTGAAACCTTGAAACACACTGGAATAAGATGCCGAGGATAGATCAAATGCCGATTGCATCGGGCGTTTTAAGGCAAAACCCAAAAACATCACCAGTGCGAGGCCAGTGAAAAAAGCAATCAAAGACGTGGATGCTGCGATGGCGCTAAAATCAGTCTTATACAGCGTGTTGGTCAACAAAGCAGGGAAGAACACATAAAAACTGGTGCGCTCCAGCCCAACCCATTGATCATCCTTGATCAATTTGATCGCCTTTATAAACGCACCAATCGCGATGAGAATAAAGACAGGTAACAGGCTTTCAAAGATGGGGAGCATGAAGGTTTACCGCAAATGCAAAAGCCGAGGCATATCTGAGAGCCAACAACACGTCTAGTAGGATAGGCCCCATTTCCCTAACGCCCATTAACCTTAACAAAAGCTTTACGTTGCGGGCTCGGATTATTTCCATCAAGGTGAGGGGATTGAAAGGCGGTCACCTTGCGTATATTTTTAACACTTTGGTTTTTACCACTATTTTTATTCTGGAGCTGGTACGGTTTGAGTGCCAACGATGTTTCGTTCGGCGTTTTCATTCTGAGCAAACAAGCCCATGACATGGTGTTCCAGATTTATGCCAATACGCTTGGTGTTGATCCTTCGGTTATCCCTGGAATGATTGCAGGGGCCTGCGCCCTAGATTCATTGATCGTTCTAGCCATCGCAGCTTTCAAATGGCGTGCATCCTGGTGGCCGCAGACCAAGGAAATGGTCAGCCACTATTGGAGTGATGATATCGACGAAGAGATTATCCCTGATTATGCGCATCAATATGGGAAATCCGGTCGAGTACACCCTGCAGAATAAAAGCTGCAGCGGCTGCATCGATTTTTGCCGCACGCTTCTTTCGCGACATATCTGCCTCAATCATGACCCGCTCTGCGGCAACAGTCGACAAACGTTCATCCCAAAATACCACTGGTAATTCAGTTAGTTGCGCGAGATTTCTCACAAACGCGCGTGTAGCTTGGGCGCGGGGACCTTCTGAGCCATCCATGTTGAGCGGTAGTCCCATCACCAGAGCGCAAACTTTGTTTTTCCCGCAGAGCTCCAGCATACGCGCAACATCTTTCGAGAACTTTGTGCGCTGGATCGTCTCTAAACTCGATGCGACGCGCAACAATCCGTCGGAAACGGCGATGCCGATGGTCTTGGTTCCAAGATCCAGTCCGAACAGCCGTTGTCCGGGTTGATGTAAGTCAGCCAATTCTTCAACCGTTATGATATTGCCACTCGCCATTCAGCTTTCCCTTTTTGATCCTTCTATCAAAAGCTCGAACAAATGCGAACAAAATCCAAGAAACCTCATGTCACTTCAATTTAAGATGGTCGCAGGGTAGTTATGATTCTAAGATCAACACAAATCACCGACGCATTCAGGAGATCAAAATGAAACTGACATGGTATGGCCATTCCGCATTTGGCGTTCAGCTTGGCGAGACAAAAATTCTGATCGATCCGTTTTTCTTTGGCGACTATGCTGAGAAAGCCAAACAGGATGCCGCCATCAAAGGCACGACCCATGTGTTGCTTACCCACGGCCATGATGACCATATCGGTTCATCGTTGGAAATTTGCCAGTCAACTGGGGCTCAACTCGTCGCAAACTTTGAAATCTGCATGTATCTGGTGGGACAGGGGCTTTCAGATAAGCAAATCAATCCTGGAAATCTCGGCGGGACACTGGATTGCGGTTCGTTTTCAACGACGTTTGTTCGTGCGGATCACTCCTCCTCCAAACAGACAGGCGAGGGGAACAATATCTATTTGGGCAATCCAGCTGGTCTTGTTCTTCACGCGCCAAATGAAAAAACACTCTATCACATGGGCGATACTGACATTTTTGGTGATATGGCTTTGATCAACGAATTACATCAGCCTCAAATCGGCCTCGTTCCTATTGGTGATCGGTTCACCATGGGCGGAGCCGTGGCTGCTTTGGCTTGTCGGCGATATTTCAACTTTGAAACCATTCTGCCATGCCATTACGGCTCGTTCCCGATTATTGACGCCAATGCGGACAAGTTTCTTGCTGCAATGGAAGGCGATGCGAAAAAGGTGAATGTAGTCAAAACAGGCGAAACCATATCGCTTTGATTTTCTTGGCACTTAGCGCCTTCTGCCATTGAACCAAGCGCTCAAGGCCGCTATAGCCTTTTTTATATCAAGCTAAACCGAATGGAATTGTTGTATGTCTGTTGATCTAACAACTGTAAAACGCGTTGCAAAACTTGCCCGTATTGCCACCACTGATGACCAAGCTGAAAAAATGGTCGGAGAACTCAACAATATTTTGGGTTTTGTTGAGCAATTGTCCGAGGTCAATGTAGATGGTGTAGAGCCGATGACATCGGTTGTGCATATGTCCATGCGAAAACGTGTTGATGAAGTAACCGACGGTAACAAAGCTGACGATATCGTTGCCAATGCGCCGGCTACTGAAGACAATTATTTCATGGTGCCTAAAGTTATCGAATAGTCCTGTAAACGGGGCTTATGAGATTGGAATATGACATGAAAAAATCTGCGATTTTCACATTTTTAACAGCAGTTCTTTTGAGTGGGGCTACTCACAGCGCAGAGCTGCCAGACTTTTTGTCAGATGGCCAAACTTACGCAACAGACTGGAAAGCCTGTGTTGGTTTTGGCGATGGAAATGCGCCTGATGACGCTAATACTTTGGATAAAACTGGCATATTTGGCTACGAGTTTGGCTGTGTTTTTGTGGAATTTAAGCCTGTTGTCTTTGCTGGCAGCACTTCGGGTTATCTCGTAACCGCGAGCTGCGGGGATGATTCAGGCATCAACCGCCCAGACGTTTTCGACATTTCGTTTTACGATGGTATCGTTACTGCAACCTCACAAAATGACTATGTCTATGACACCCTAAGACCGCGCGAGGATGGCGACGGTGAAAGTTGGGGTTTCGTAAACAAACAATTTGAAATGTGTCAGCCAAAATGAATTTGAGCCTTACTCACGAAACGCCCTTGCAAGATGATGTGCGCGAATTGGTTCGTGCGCTGAATGCCTATTTGACACCTTTGTCGCCCCCCGAGTTTCAGTTTCAAATGACCGTTGAACAAATGGCTGAAACGGCCACCACTTTATTTGTTTTGCGCAATGATAAAGGCGAAGCATTGGGTATGGGTGCTCTAAAGGTCCATGACAAGGAGATGGGCGAGGTGAAGCGCATGTTCACAACACCAGCCGTTCGCGGCACTGGCGCGGGTAAAATGATCCTTGAGAAAGTAGAATCGCTTGCCCGCGAAAAAGGATTGAAAACCCTGATGCTGGAAACCGGCGCAACCAAAGGTTTTGAACCTGCTTGGCGGGTTTATGAGCGCGGCGGCTTTTCAGTGCGAGGACCATTTCTTGATTATCCAGAATCGCCTTATTCCAGATTTTATGAAAAGCAGCTTTAAAGATTGATCGTTTTGAAAATATAGACGACACCAACAAAACCCTATTCACAAGCCAAACCGGAACAGAATTTTACAATGACCGATCTGACCAAATTGACCATCGCTGAAGCCCGTGAAAAACTCCGTTCAAAAGAAATTACGTCTGTCGAACTGACAGGCCAATATATTGCGGCTATTGAAGCTGCGAATGCTCAGCTAAATGCCTATGTGGCCGTGACAGGCGATCAAGCTATGGATATGGCGAAAGCTTCTGACGGGCGTCTTTCTGCCGGCAGTCAGGCTCCGCTTGAAGGTATTCCGCTCGGCATCAAAGACCTGTTCGGCACCTTGGATGTTCATACCCAGGCCTGTTCGCATATTCTCGATGGTTTCAAACCCAAATACGAATCTACCGTTACCCAAAATCTTTGGAACGATGGAGCCGTGATGCTTGGCAAGTTGAACATGGACGAATTCGCCATGGGCTCATCCAATGAAACATCATATTATGGCCCGGTGAAAAACCCTTGGCGCGCTGAAGGCTCTTCTGCTGATTTGGTTCCAGGTGGTTCCTCTGGTGGCTCTGCCTCTGCCGTTGCGGCCCATCTTTGCGCAGCGGCCACTGCTACCGACACAGGCGGCTCCATACGCCAGCCAGCCGCCTTCACAGGCACAGTAGGGATCAAGCCAACTTATGGCCGTTGCTCGCGCTGGGGCATCGCTGCTTTTGCATCCTCCCTTGATCAGGCAGGGCCAATTACCCGTGACGTGCGCGATGCTGCGATTATGTTGCAGTCAATGGCAAGCGTTGACCCGAAAGACACAACATCCGTTGATGCGCCCGAAGCCCATTATGAGGCAGCGATTGGCAAATCTCTCAAAGGCATGAAGATTGGTATTCCGAAAGAATATCGCGTTGAAAACATGCCAAAAGAAATCGAAGCACTCTGGCAGCAGGGTATAGAATGGTACAAGGCCGCTGGTGCAGAGATAGTCGATATCTCATTGCCACACACCAAATATGCGCTGCCTGCTTATTACATCGTGGCACCAGCCGAAGCTTCATCCAACTTGGCGCGCTATGATGGTGTGCGTTACGGCCTTCGCGTACCGGGCAAAGACATCACCGATATGTATGAAAAAACCAGAGCCGCTGGCTTTGGTGAAGAAGTGCGTCGCCGCATTATGATCGGTACTTATGTGCTGTCAGCTGGGTATTACGACGCATATTATTTGCAGGCCCAAAAAGTCCGCACTTTGATCAAACAGGATTTTGAGAAGGTTTTTGCCGCTGGCGTTGATGCAATTCTAACGCCCGCAACGCCATCTGCTGCTTTTGAAATCGGTGATAAGGAAATGGCATCTGATCCCATTAAAATGTATCAGCAGGATATCTTTACAGTAGCAGTTAACATGGCTGGACTGCCTGGCATCGCAGTTCCTGCTGGCCTTGATGCAAAGGGCTTGCCTCTTGCGCTACAATTGATCGGCAAGCCGTTCGAAGAAGAAACGCTGTTCCAAACTGCCCACATCATCGAAGACGCAGCGGGTAAGTTTGAAGCCAAGAAGTGGTGGTGAGGATTTTAAAGTTTCGTTTTGAAGTCCATTCTTTGATGTAATATTCGGACAAATGTAATTGTCTCATCATCGGCCCGGTAGAATATCAAATGTAAATTGCAGATCGCTTTTCGATAGCCCATTCTGATATAATCAATTGATGGATTTTGCTCCAGATTGCTTGCAATGGTTCGAATGACTTTCCAAAGTTCTGTTAAATAGTCTTCGGCTTGCTGTTCGCCCCATTTTTCTAGCGTTTGATCCCAAATATCGTCAAGATCGCGAAGGGCAAATGGGCTAAGTTTGATGTTTCTCAAAGCGTCAAAGATTTTTTCTTGGCCGCAATAAACTCAGCCATATTAAACTCTTGTGCCTCACCCGAATTCTCGCCTTCAATAAGCGCTAAACGAAGCTGCTCCAATCGAATATGATCCTCCCGAATTAAATCGCGCATATAATCGGAAGCGTTCGAATAACGACCTGTTCGAACACTTTCCTCAACCCAGTTTTTCATCTGATCAGGAAGTGAAATATTCATAGTTGCCATGGTCATTGCTCCATAAAATGTATTTGGTTCTTAATACAATTATGGCAAAGTTTGTCATTTGTCAAAGATTGCCATCTCCCCTTACGACACAGACTTTCGCATTCAGGCCCTTGCATTGAACGCCGTTTAGGCCGAACCTGCCAATATATTGATTAGATAATGGCATCCTGCCGTTTGTAATATTATCGCTGGCAGGCATTCATGGTTCAACGCCGCATCGCGCTTACTACGTATCAACCAGCAAAAGCTGGCGTGCGTTCGTTTGCCATTTTGGCAGCCTTTGAAGCCGCTGCGCGCAGTATCCTGATCTCCGTATACCCAGTTTTGATGTATCGCGATTTGGGCGATGCCAAGACCGTTTCAGAGGTTTATCTTCTTATCGGCGCGGCCTCGCTAATCATCGCGCTTTTTACGCCCATGTTTAGCAGTCTGATTCCGCGCCGGATATTATATACGGTGGCTGCGTGTTTTATGATTTTTGGCAATCTCATTGGATTGAGTAGTTTACCCCACGCAATTCCGATTGCTGTGTTGTGTAATTCAGCCGCTCTGGTGGTCATGACAGTTTGTTTTAATGCTTATGTGATGGATTATATCGACCGTACATCCATGGGTAAAAACGAATCTTCGCGTCTGCTTTACAGCGGGGCATCCTGGGCCATTGGGCCATATCTTGGGGTGTTTTTGATGGATCGTTGGCCTGCTGCACCCTTTATCATCTCGATCATCGCTGTATGTGGTTTATTGGCTTGGTTCTGGTATCTGCGCCTTGGGAATGGCAAGGTGATCATGCGGGCCAAAAAGCCTGCCACCAACCCTCTTAAATATCTACGCCGCTTTTTCCGTCAGCCTTCTTTGGTTGTTGGATGGCTTTTTGCGGTAATGCGCTCTGTCGGTTGGGCAATTTATATCATTTACCTGCCAATTTTTGCAGTTGAATCCGGCTTGAGTAATCAGGCAGGTGGTATCGCGTTATCATTTTCAAACGCTTTGCTTTTCCTAACACCTTTCATGTCTCGTTACCTCGATATGACAAGCGTTCGCGTGACAATCATGACAGGGTTCATCGGTAGTGGTGTTTTGTTTACACTAGCTGCGATTTCAACCTCCGTTCCATTGGCTGCCATCGGCATGTTGGCTGCGGCAACATTATTCCTTGTATTGCTTGATGTTTCAGGAGGGCTGCCATTTTTGATGACAGTCAAGCCATCTGAGCGCACGGAAATGGCGGCGGTGTATTCTACCTTCCGCGATGTTTCTGCCGTGGTTGCCCCTGGATTCGCCCGTGTGATCTTGATTTTCACGCCTCTTTCTGGCGTATTCTTGGCAGGTGGAGCTGTTTTGCTATTATGCGCTGGCGTGGCAAAAACCCTGCATCCTCGCATGGGTAAAAAGAGGATCAGCACCGCGAAAGTTGACACAACCTCAATATAAGAAATTTGTTCATGGACATTGTTAATTCGAAACATCCAATTTCAAGCCCGGCCTATTTGACCGAATGCAAAAGCACCTTAGATCGCGAAGGTGTATTGGTCTTGCCAAATTTCTTGACCGATAAGGCGATTGCCCAAGTAAAAGCAGAAGGGCAGCAAAAAATATCCGATGCTTATTTCTGTGTCAGCAAACACAATGTCTATTTGACACCAACGGATGAAAATTACCCGTTGGATCATCCGCGTAATTTGGAAGTTACTTCATCAAAAGGGCTGATCGGTGATGATCAAATTAATACTGGCTCGCCGCTTAAACAGCTTTACCATGATCAAGCCTTTCAGGCATTTGTCCGTCATGTGGTGGGCGAGCGCGAGTTACATCCCTATGCTGACCCCATTTCATCGGTAAATCTGCACTTTGCCAAAACAGGCCAAGAACTTGGCTGGCATTTTGATAATTCATCTTTTGCAATAACGCTTCTGATCGACAAACCGGAATCTGGAGGCGTGTTTGAGTATCTCAAAGATCTGCGGGATGCCGACAAAGGAGATATGAATTTTGATGCTGTTGGCGATCTGCTATCTGGCAAAACACAGCCTGAAACATTGCAAATGGAGCTGGGCACTTTGGTCCTATTCAGGGGCAAAAACTCTATTCATCGCGTTACGCCAACCGAGGGAAATCGAACGCGGATGCTGGCTGTGCTGGCCTATAATTCCAAGCCAGATGTTTTGCTGTCAGAAAGTGCGCGAATGACTTTTTATGGACGGTTAAGCTGAACTAGGAATTAGTGGCACGCGCCCGCAGTCCGATAGACGTAGTTTTCGGCTTGATATCGCCATGGACAACACACCTATTTCGCCCCGACTGTTTTGCTTCATACAAAGCTGCATCGGCGCGTTTAAAAAGGTGCTCATAGGTATCATCAGCCTGTATCTGGGCAATTCCAAAACTAGCTGTAAAAAAAGTATCATTGGGAATATTGCGAAATTGATGCTTGCTGAAGGCCTCGCGTGCACTATTGGCAACCATCAACCCCATTTCTTTCGTCGCAACAGGAAGCAAGATACAAAACTCCTCACCTCCAATTCGGGCAACCATGTCGGTTCTCCGGCAACTTCCTTTGATGATTTTTCCGAAACCTTTGATGATACGGTCTCCCATATCATGCCCAAAAGTGTCATTAACCCGCTTAAAATGATCGATGTCGCAGACAATCAACGAAAGAGGTACCTTTCTCGCCAGTGACAATTCAATTTGCCTGGTGACTTCTTGTTCAAACCCTCGTCGATTCACTAGGCCGCTGAGAGGGTCGGTCTCAGACAGACGCTGCATATCTGTGATCTCTTCCATGCCGATGGCAATGCACAGGGATAGCGCGATACCAATAGAGGCGAGGGTAATGGAAAAATTGAAAGCGATTAGATAAACTGAACTGCTGAAATTTTGCATAGTGAGCGGAGCGCTTGCAAAATATACAGTCAGGAAAGTTCTGATATAAAACTGAACAAAACTAGCGACCATTAGCCAAAAAATTGCTTTGTAAATAGTAGGGCAATTTTTCCTTGGAATAATAGCAAGTGCGGGGAGTAAAAGAAGTCCAGCGCCAAAATTCATTACTGTCGTTCGCATGGTCACGCTATAATCAACCAATAAGAACCACGCCATCAATCCCATAGTTACTAATGAAATGAGAAGCAGATTTTTATAAGGAATCTTCTTTGAAAAATGGACTGCAAAAGCTGCCGTCATTAAACACAGCGTTAAGAGATAAGACGCATTAATCGCGATGGAGGAAAATACTTCGCCAAAATTACCTCGGAAAATGCTAAACACAAAACTGGTGCCGCCAAAAAAGTAACTCAAGGAAAAAAGGCCTATGGAGGTCTTGTTCTTGCTATAAAAAAAGATAACCAAAAATGCTGTAGAGAAAGCAAAGCAAACTATTGGCGTCAAAAGTTGATAGATTGAATCGTTATTCACAGCATTCCCCACACACCATCCTTGTTAGGGCAGGACAGCATAATTGCTAATTTAAGCAGAATCGTAGTGAAAAACAGTTGCCGAAAGGTTTCCATATGAAGGGAAACTTCAAGATTCCCTTGACCGGACGAAACAATAACGGCATGAAAAACCTAAATATTCACCTTAGAAAAAGTATGAAATATGACCGAAGTGACCCTCGTTGATACCCGCACTACCGAAGCAAAACGGCTAATTCCAGGAGCAACTGGCGATTGGGAAGTAATCATTGGCCTTGAGGTCCATGCGCAGGTTTCGTCCAATGCCAAATTGTTCTCGGGCGCATCCACCGAATTTGGCGCAGAGCCAAACAGCAATGTGTCTTTGGTTGATGCTGCCATGCCTGGCATGCTCCCGGTGATCAATGAGGAATGCGTTGCGCAAGCGGTACGCACCGGATTGGGCCTGAAGGCGCAAATCAACAAGCGCTCGGTCTTTGACCGCAAAAACTATTTCTATCCAGATTTGCCCCAAGGCTATCAGATTTCCCAGTTCAAAGACCCGATTGTGGGTGAGGGTGTTATTCTGATTTCTGTAGGACCTGACAAACAGGGCAATTTTGAAGAAGTCGAAATTGGCGTTGAACGACTTCACCTTGAACAGGATGCCGGTAAGTCTATTCACGACCAACACCCGACCATGAGCTATGTTGACTTGAACCGCACAGGCGTTGCCCTGATGGAAATTGTTTCAAAGCCAGACATGCGCTCGTCAGATGAAGCAAAAGCCTATGTCACCAAGCTGCGGACAATCTTGCGCTATCTTGGCACTTGCGATGGTAACATGGAGCAGGGCTCTATGCGCGCTGATGTGAACGTGTCGGTACGCCGCCCTGGCGAGGACTTTGGTACACGCTGCGAAATCAAAAACGTGAACTCAATTCGCTTTGTGGGGCAGTCGATCGAATATGAAGCCCGTCGTCAAATTGCAATACTTGAAGATGGCGGCGTGATCGATCAGCAAACCCGTTTGTTTGATCCAACAAAAGGCGAAACCCGCTCCATGCGATCAAAAGAAGACGCGCATGATTACCGTTATTTCCCTGACCCTGATTTGTTGCCGCTTGAGTTCACACAAGAATATATTGATGAATTGGCTAAGCATTTACCAGAATTGCCGGATGAGAAAAAAGCTCGTCTTGTTTCTGACATGGGACTTACCGCCTATGATGCGTCTATTCTGGTTTCTGAAAAAGCCATTGCCGATTATTTTGAAAAAGCAGCCAATGACCGCGATGGCAAAATGACTGCCAATTGGATTATCAACAACTTGCTAGGTAAGTTGAACGAAGCCGGACAAGGTATTGAAGAGACTCCCGTTTCTCCCGATCAGATTGGTGCCATTGTTGATCTGATCAAAGCGGGCGATATCTCCAACCAGATCGGCAAAGAAGTCTTTGAGATCGTCTGGAATGAAGGCGGAAATCCTGCTGAAATCGTTGAGTCTCGCGGACTGAAACAGGTAACCGACACAGGCGCCATCGAAGCTGCTGTAGATGAAATTATTGCAGCGAATCCGGATAAAGCTGAACAAGCCAAAGAAAAGCCAAACCTCGCGGGATGGTTTGTCGGTCAGGTTATGAAGGCCACAGGCGGCAAAGCTGCACCGCAAGTCGTTCAGCAACTGGTGAAGTCAAAACTGGGGATTGATGGATGAGTATTGCTGGTGGTTGTATTTGTGGCAAATGTCGATACGAAATTGACGAAGAAATAACCGGCGGCTTTTTGTGCCAATGCACAGATTGTCAAAAAATTTCCGGCACTGGGCATAGTGCATTTGTGGTAATCAAGCGCAACAATATTGCCGTCAAGGGTTCAGTGAAAACTGATGACCGTAAGCATGAGAATGGAAATATTTTGTCCCACATTTTTTGTGGAGAGTGCGGCAATCCATTGATCAATCAGACCTCCGGTTATGAAGAGATTTGCTTTGTTCATGTGGGTAGCTTAGACGACCCGTCGATTTTCAAGCCGGGAAGGGTTGTTCATCGGCAAAGTGGACTGTCTTGGGATTTGAATGACCCTGAAAGCTGATGTTTTGAACTTTCGATTGTCAGTCGTTGATGACATCCCTGCCATCATCCAACTGGTGAAAGCCAGTTGGGCGCGGACTTATGATACAGTCATAGGCGTCGAGGCCCGTAAAGTTAAAAGCGATGCCAAGCATGTTCCCACGCTATTTCTTAGTGAAATAGAGCGCGATGATGCGATGGGCTTGGTTGCGAAATCGGATGATAACGTAATTGGCTATGTCGGCGGTGAAATGCGCGGCAGCGATGTTTTTTTCATCGATCATCTGCATGTTGATCCAGCTTGGCATGGCAAGAAAATAGCAGTTGGTTTGTTATTGAAATTACGCAGCGAGCTTGAAAACAGCCTTAGGCCGAAATGCATTGAACTTACCGTTTTGGAAAACAACCATCGGGCCATCGCCTTCTATAAAAAGACTGGATTTATCGAAGCCAAAGGCGCAAATGAGGATGAGGGTTTGGGCGGCATTCCGTCCAACTTAATGCGCTGGGTTATTTCATGAGCAATCTGCCTGTCTTTGTTCGCACCGCGACTAAACGTGACCTTCCTGCGATCCGTGCGCTGCTTGTCGAAGCTTGGCACACGACCTATGACGCTATATTGGGCTTGGAAGCTGTAAACGAGATCACTGAAAACTGGCACTCGATTGAGGCGCTTGAGCGGCGCTTATCCGTTCCAGCTTCAGAATTCATTGTGGCTGATGATGGCGAAATCTTTCACGGCATGGCCTTTGCTAATCAAGCTGAAAAGACTGTTCATTTGCACCAGCTATATATCCTTCCTACCTCGAAGGGCCGGGGCATTGGAACCGAATTGATGCAGGAAATCTTTTTCTGTTTCGATAGTGCAGAGACTATTTCTCTGGAAGTGCATCCAGAAAATACAGGTGCTATCGGGTTTTACAAAGCAGGTGGGTTCGCCCAAATAGGAACAACAGAAAATTGCGGACGAGATAATTCGACGATCCCTGCGTTGATTTTGACACGCAAACTGGATTTCTGATTCTCGCCTAAGTAGCCTTGCAATGCATATGATTGCCAAAATCTGCGCATTTTTCGCCGTCAACCGGATAAAATTCTCGTCAATCGCTCCAGTTAAAGGTGTTTTCTTCCCCAAATTCATGACAAGCTGAGGGAATTGAATAACCAATCTATGTGTCTTCGGGGAGAAATATCCAATGGCTACAGCACGTAAGAGTGAACCAAGTTTTCGCGCCAGTGTTAATACGCTATTCGACAACGCGATCCGCCATCTTAATATCTCGAAAGGACTGGCGGAGAAAATCCGTGTTTGTAATTCGACCTACACCGTGCGTTTTGGCGTGAAACTGCGCGGCGACTTTCAAACTTTCACGGGCTATCGTTCCGTTCATTCCGAGCATGCTGAGCCTGTAAAGGGCGGTATTCGTTATGCGTTGAGTGTCAATCAGGATGAGGTGGAAGCGCTCGCAGCTTTGATGACGTATAAATGCGCCATTGTAGAAGTGCCGTTTGGTGGTTCGAAAGGTGGATTGTGCATCAATCCGCGTGATTGGAGTGAAGATGAACTGGAGCGGATTACCCGCCGTTTCGCTTTCGAGTTGATCAAACGCGATTTGATCAATCCGTCCCAAAACGTTCCAGCACCAGACATGGGCACGGGCGAACGGGAAATGGCCTGGATTGCTGACCAATATAAACGCATGAACACAACGGATATTGATGCGCGCGCCTGTGTGACAGGAAAGCCGCTAAATGCTGGCGGCATCAGAGGCCGCACCGAGGCAACGGGAAGGGGTGTTCAATACGCTCTGCAAGATTTCTTCCGTCATAAGGAAGATGTGAAGGTTTCCGGCCTGAAAGGTGACCTGAAAGGCAAGCGGATTATCATCCAGGGCTTTGGTAATGTGGGATATCACGCGGCCAAGTTTCTCCATGAGGAAGATGACGCCAGGATAGTCCACATCATCGAATATAATGGCGCCCTGTCAAATCCGAAGGGTATCAAAGTTCAGGCAGCTAAAGACTGGTTTAGTGAGCATGGAACATTCAAAGGATTTTCTGGCGGGACATTCACGGAGAAAACTGAACATTTGTTTGAAGCAGAATGCGATATCCTCATTCCTGCGGCAATGGAAGGCGTGATCAATTTAGATAATGCGGACCACATTGATGCGAATGTCATCATCGAGGCCGCAAACGGCCCTGTAACTGCCGGCGCAGATGAAATCCTGCGCAAAAAAGGCACAGTGATCATTCCTGACATGTATGCCAATGCTGGCGGTGTAACCGTTTCCTATTTTGAATGGGTGAAAAACCTTTCCCATATTCGTTTTGGTCGCATGCAGCGCCGCGAGGAAGAGGCGAGACATCGCATGTTGATCGACGAGATTGAACGGGCAACAGGCGATAAAGTCTCAAAAGTATTCAAGGAGCGCTATATCAAAGGCGCGGACGAGTTGACTTTGGTTCGCTCCGGTCTGGACGATACGATGCGCAACGCCTACGCATCAATGCGTGAGCTTTGGCATCAAAAGCGGTCTGACGATGCAAACTTCGATCTTCGCACCGCTGCCTATATGATTTCTATTCAGCGCGTAGCCGATAGCTATCGGGCTTTGGGACTTTAAGTTAGTCCAAAAATTATACTTTAATTCTTCGCTGTAACCCTCTGTTCATAAAAGAAGAATGGAAACGGCGAAGATTAAACAATTACAAACCTAGAACCATGATGATGACACCAAAAGCTGGACGAATTTCAGCGATCTTGGGAGTTTGGCATGCGTAGTCTGATTTTGGTTGGTGTGGTTTTGGTCGCGGCAGGCGGTGCCGGCTACAAAACCCTTTTTTCTTCCTCTATTATGAATAGCAAGATTGACGGGAAACTGGAGGTCAATGGTCTAAAACTGGACGCTCCAAAAACCGATTGGGCCAAGATTGAGGGTTCTGATTTCGAATTCAGGCCATCCTCTGAAGGATCCAAAATCAGTGAGAGTGAAAAATTTTTAGAAGCCAAAGCAGCGATTGATCGCGATGATAATGTTGTTGCTGTAGCCACAGGCGATGACGCAATGGCCGGTGCCGTTGAAAAGGCTAGGGAAACTTTGCCAAGATTTTACGAATTGATGGACGCGAAAACCCTTGGCGACTACACGGTAAAATATCCTTTGGAAGAAAATGGTTTCACTGAGAATATTTGGGTTCTGTTGACCGACGTAACCGATGATGAATTTATCGGTTTGCTGTCCAATGAGCCAGTGCAGATAGAGTCAAAGAAAATGGGCGACAAGGTTCGTTTTGCAAAAGCAGATGTAAAAGACTGGATGATCAAGAATGACAAGGAAATCTATGGTGGATACACCATGCGCGTCTTGCTCAATATATTCCTAAGAGACCGACTCGAAACTCTTTCAATGATTTGAAAGCCTTGCAATTCGCCTTGTTACCATCCTGATGTGGGCTATCAGCAGCCAGCTTTCGGCTGACAGGATAGATTTCTCCC
>Ga0208544_10000094_pt1 | contig 68333 bp, 49 predicted proteins | sample DEB08_DNA_9_FD_184526 | JGI IMG/M metagenome (GOLD analysis project Ga0208544, IMG submission 184526) | Aqueous microbial communities from the Delaware River and Bay under freshwater to marine salinity gradient to study organic matter... | ecosystem: Environmental > Aquatic > Marine > Coastal ...
TGCCAAGCTTTAGCATGAGCTTGCCAAGCTTTAGCATGAGCTTGCCAAGCTTTAGCATGAGCTTGCCAAGCTTTAGCATGGGCGAACCAGCGTGCAGGCCTGCGGTGGGTTCATGAATTCCATCAGATTCAAAGCTATTGCTACTGCACAGCGGAAACGTACAGGCTGGCTCCGCAGTCACAGACTGCTGTCAATATTTATTCGTAGACCAGTCTACGAATAGCAGCGTACAGACCGGCCAGAATTTGCCCGGCACAAACATCCAGCCAAGTGCTTAATTGACAGCTCAAAGCCCCTACGCTCCTTTTGTGGTTGCTGTTGTATTAATTTTTCTTACTATTGTACAACAAACATTCTCCGAGGAGTGCTGCGCCAGATTGCTCAAGAAGCTTTGCAAAAGTGCTCGCAAATTCATGGAAAAGATGAATCGACCAAGTCATGTGCTTTTTCTCCTGAGTGGCCTCTTGCTATTCGGAGTACCCGTTTTTGCCCAAAATCTGGACGTCGCCAATGCTGCACCCATTACCCCCGAAAACCTGATCTCCAACGTGTTCCTCGGCCAGGGGGTGCAGGTATTGAGCATTACCTATGACGGTGATGCGGCAGCGGTGGGCCTGTTTAGTGGCGGCCAGACGGTGCTGGGGATGGAGCGGGGAATTGTGATGAGCACGGGCTATGCGGTGAGCCAGCCGGGCCAGGTGGGGGTGAATGCTGCCGCTGGTACCCTTTCGTCGGAGGGCAACAACAGCACTGTGCAGGATCCAGACATCCGGACCATCATCGGAGCAGGCATTGATATCCATAATTTGTCTCGCTATACCATCGAGTTTATTCCGGTAAACGATACCCTCCGTTTTACCTATGCCTTTGCTTCGGAAGAGTATCCGGAGTTTGTCTGTAGCGACTACAACGACGTATTCGGATTCTTTATCAGCGGACCAGGCATTACGGGGCCCTACCAGAACAACGCGGCCAACATTGCCCTGATTCCCGGCACCAACCGCCCGGTGACCATCAATAACGTGAACCCCGGGGTGCCTGGCTTCAACGGCTCAGCGATAAACTGTTCCGGACAAAACGGTTCCCTGGCCTTCAGCCAGTATTACAATAGCAACGTGGTGAACAGCCGGCCGGTATACGATGGGTTTACCGATGTTTTTGTGGCCGAAGCCGTGGTGGTGCCTTGCCAGGTGTATACCATCAAACTGGTGATTGCCGATATCTTTGATGACCTCTTTGATTCGGGCGTTTTCCTGGAAGCAAAGAGCTTTGGTACCGGCTCCCTGAATGTAGACATTGAAGGGCTGGCCATCGACGGGGGGCTGGCCGAAGGCTGTACCCAGGGCGAGATTGTCTTTTCGTTGCCCGCTCCGGTGGAGTCGCCCTACGACGTACAGTTTGCCGTGGGCGGAACCGCCACGCCAGACGTGGATTACCCGGCCTTCCCGGGTACGATTATTATTCCGGCGGGCGACAGTACCTTTCGGATACCGGTATCTGCTTACGAAGATTTTTTGGTGGAAGGCGACGAGACCATCGTACTGAGTGTGCAGCGCGACCCCTGCAACCGCGATACCTTTACCATTGTGGTCAAAGATAACCGCCTGCTCAAACCGGACCTTGGCCCGGATCGGCTGGTTTGTGCCACCGATAATACCCAACTGGACGGAACCATTCCCATCGGCCTTCCGGATCCGCCCCGGTTTGTGAACAATACCCCCCTGGCCATTGACCAAACCAATGTGCCTTTTGTGTCGGAAATTGAGGTTTTCGGGGTACTGCCCGCGCAACTCGGACCGGAGGCGATCAAGATGATTTGTATCGACAGCCTGGAACATCCCTGGATCGATGACCTCGACATCTACCTGGTAGGCCCCAACGGACAGTTCCTGCAATTGACCACCGACAATGGTGCGGAAGGCGGCAACGGACTGGGCCTCGATTACTATTTGCATACCTGCTTCTCGGTGACGGCCACCACCCCCATTAATGCACCCGGCCCCTTTGCACCCGCTTCGGCCGTTCCCTTTACCGGGCAATGGTTGCCCGAGGGCGTCTTCTCTGACCTGTGGGACGGCAACTACCGCACCAACGGCACCTGGCAACTGGTGGTAACCGACGACCAGCAGGGCCTGAGCGGAACCCTTTTCTCGTGGAGCATCTGCTTCAATCCGGTCTACCAGATTGACTACTCGTGGCGCCCGGCTGCCGGACTGAGCTGTACCGACTGCCCCAATCCGGTGGCGTCGCCGGATACCACCACTACTTACATCCTTACGGCGCTGGATGCTTACGGCTGTTCGGAAAGCGACACGATTACTTTGGCGGTAACACCTTTCCTATCCATAACCGAATTGACTTGTGGGGTGGTTACCGATAATTCCGTGCAGGTCATCTGGGGCCCGGTAGGAGGGGCCAGCGGCTACGAAGTAAGTACGAATGGCGGCGCCTGGCAACCAGTTGCCCCCGGTGCGCTGAGTTACCAGGTCGACGGCCTGGGGCTGGGAGAAATCGTAGCCGTCAGCGTGCGGCCGGTGGGCCAGTGCCCCGGCGTATCGGCAACGGTCAATTGCGTCACCCTGAGCTGTACACCGCCAACGATAAATACACAACTCACGGATGTTTCCTGCGCGGCCGGCAACGACGGGGAGGTATTGCTGCAGGTGAGCACCGGCAGCGGTCCATTTACCTACACCCTGGCCGGCACGAGCAACGCCACGGGTATTTTTACCGGTCTGCCGGCTGGCAATTACCAGGCTACCGTGACCGACGGGAACAACTGTCCGGCGACCGTTAATTTTACCATCGGTGAACCACCGGTGCCCGTGCTGCAGGCCGTTGAAGAAAATGCATTAGCCTGTGCCGGCGACGCGACTGGTGCCCTGACGGTGGACATCGCCAATGGCAACGGGCCGTACACCTTTGTCTGGAGCAGTGGCAGCACCGACTCCATTGCGACCAACCTGGTGGCGGGGATGTACACCTTGGAGGTGCAAGATGTTGCGGGCTGCAGCTATGCCCTCACGACCACCCTGGCCGAGCCGACGGCACTCACCGCCACGGCAGCGGCGCTGGCAGCCAGCTGCCAGGGCGAGGATTCCGGTCGGGCTACCGTGACCGCCACAGGAGGGACTGCCCCCTATGGGTACAGCTGGAATAACGGTCAGTTGACGGACACGGCTTTCCAACTGGTGGCGGGCGCTTACACCGTGCTGGTGCAGGATGCCAATGGTTGCACCGTCATGCAAACGATAAGTGTCACCGAACCGCCTGCCTTAAGCGTGCTGACCAGCACCACCGGGCAAGGCTGCACCGGGCCAGCTGATGGGCAGGCCGTAGCCACCGTCAGCGGGGGCACACCTCCTTTTACTTACCAATGGACCGATGGACAAACGACAGCCACCGCCGTGGGGCTGCTGGCGGGTAACTACACCGTGACGGTCAGCGATGCCAATGGCTGTACGGCCACCACTTTGGCTACCGTTGCCGCAGTGGTAGCGGTGCAGGTGACCGACTTTCAGGTGACGGATGTAAGCTGCAACGGGGCTGCCGACGGATCGGTGACAGCCACGCTGACGGGTGGCCAGGCGCCGTACAGTTGGAGCCAGCCACTGACCAACTTGGGCCCTGGCCCCTACGCCCTGACGGTGACGGATGCCAACAACTGCCGGGATGAAATAAGTGTGATCGTCAGCGAACCCCCTCCACTCAGTCTGTTGGCCGCCGCCACCAGCGCAGGCTGCGCCGGTGCCGTGGACGGCGCCATCAATCTGACGGTGACGGGTGGAACGCCTGCCTATATCTACCGTTGGAACACCGGCGCCAGTACCGAAGACCTGAATGACCTGGCCGCCGGAACGTATACGGTGGTCGTGACGGATGCCCGGGGCTGTACCGCCAGCGCCAGCAGCGCGGTCGTACAAGCTACCTCGCTGGATCTGGTGACCACCATTACCCCGGTGGCTTGTAGTGGTTCGAACAGTGGTCGAATCACGACGGCACTGACGGGTGGACTGGCCCCCTACACCTACCGCTGGAGCAATGGCAGTGCTGCTGCCGCGTTGGTGGATATCCCCGCAGGTACGTACGGCCTGACGGTAACCGATGTGTTGGGCTGCAGCCTGGAACTGAATTATGAGGTGCCAGCAGCAGCGCCACTTGCCGCCGTCGTGGAATCCCAGATGGTAACCTGTTTTGGCGACCGGGATGGTCAACTGACGGTACGGGCAACCGGCGGATTGCCACCTTACCGCTACCGACTGGATGATCGGTTCTGGCAAACGGGTACTACTTATTTAGGGCTGGCACCCGGTGCTTACAACCTGCAGGTAGAAGACGCCAACGGCTGCCCCTTGTTTATCAACAATACGACCGTTGGCGAACCTGCGGAAATAAGGATCGACCTGGCCACTCAGCGCGAGCTGCGCTACGGGGACACCATTCGGTTAGCGCCCCTGGTCACGGGGGATTTCCCCATTGTCAGCTACCGGTGGGAACCCTACGACAGCACCTGGATGGCTTGTGCCACCTGCCTCAACCAGTTGGTATATCCCACTTACCAGCAGGATCTTTTTCTGGAGGTGACCGACGCCAATGGCTGTACCGCCCGCGAAGGGATTCAGCTGAGGGTAAACAAGGATTTTCCGGTGCAGGTACCTACTGGCTTTACGCCAAACAACGACAACGTCAACGACCTCCTCCTGGTGCACGGGCTCACGGGCATTCGCATCCTGAGCTTTCGGGTTTGGGATCGCTGGGGGGAACAGCTTTTCGAGCGCCGCGATTTTGAGGTAAACGACCCAACCGTAGGCTGGGACGGTACCTTCCGCAACCAACCGCTCAATGGGGGCATCTTCCTGTGGCAGGTAGAAGCCCTGCTGCCCGATGGCCGCGCAGAACTGCTGAATGGGCAGACGGTGCTGATTCGGTAGAAAAAAGACCTGTTTAACAAGGTTTGCCGCTTTACCGCTGGCCTTTGTGAGTTAGACTTCGTCTCTGATTTTGTCGGGATCTTCGGCATCATTTCGGATCGTAAGTATGATGACTTCACCGACTTTCTTCAGTACCTGGAACATGATTTTGTAGTCAAGTGCCTTGGTGTATTTTATCTCGTAGTTGCTATCGTGATTCAGATAGGTTGGATGTGCTTCGGGGAGTTTTTGCAGTTTTTGGGACTCCTTGTCGATAGCTCGCTGAACCTCGCGCGCATAGTGCTTACCATTAAGATTCTTCTCAAAGTCAAAGATTTGCTGACGACGACGTTGTGCGTACCGAGTAAAAATAACCCGGAAGACTTTGCCTACCATGAGGCCGCTTCTTTGCTGGATTCATCTAGCGTGATATAATCACCTCGCTCATGATCAGCCATCGCTGTTTCGATTTCTTTGGTCATTTCCTCACGGCTCAGTGGACGAAGATGCTCGGCATAAGCCGCACTTAAGTCAGCTTCCTTTTGCTCCAACATTTGGGGCTGATACGTCTTGAATAGGCTTTCTGTCATTTCAGCCAACACCTGTAACATCTGCTCATTTGCCTGCTCAATACGAAGATGTAAACGCTCTTTGATTAGATCAGCACCCATGAGATTTTGGTTTTTATTTGATAAGTTCTTAATCCTATAAAGATAACGGTTTTGTAATACAAAATGATTCCTCGATTTCGATTATTTTAATTAATAAACACAGACCACTAGCATGTATAAATCTAGTGAAATCTCCCTGTAATCCAGTAAAATCATCATTAATAGATGCATTATTACTGCGCCACCAACACCAGCGCCGTATTGTTGGCCACACTCATCTTACCGCCTTTAGCCGTGCGCAGACCTTCCGGATTAATCTTTCCATTTTCGATGACCACCTGCCAGTTGCCGGCGGGCACATCTATGTTTTGTGCTTTATCCGCACCGTTGAACACCACCACAATGCGCGACCAGCTGTCGCCGACGGCTGCGCCATTGAGGGTATAACCGACGAGCAGTGGTTTTTTAGTGTCCAAAAAATGCAGGTTTTGCTGAATGGCTTCGGTGGTGGTCATCCGAAAGACCGGGTGAGCCTTGCGCAGGGCGATCAGCTGCCGGAAGTAGTCGAAAACGTCGCGGTACTGGGCCTTGCGCGTCCAGTCGATGCGGTTGATGGCATCGGGGGAATTGAAGGAGTTTTCGACCCCGTCTTTGGTGCGCAGCATATCTACGCCCCCGTGCAGGAAGCTCACGCCCTGGCTGGTGAGCACAATGGTGCCGGCCAGTTTGTGCATCTCGATCCGGGTAGCCTCGTCGGCATCGGGGCGCGAGAGGGTCAGTCGGTCCCAGAGGGTGTGGTTGTCGTGGCAGCTGACGTAGGTCATGCACTGGTCGGGCTGCGGTGCCCAGGGGGCTTCCGAGTAATTGATGTCGGTGTAATCAACTTGCGGGTGCTGGGTAGCGGCCACGATGCCGAATTTGAGGCTTTCCTCCAGGCCCTTTTTTCCACTGATGAATCCGGGCTCATCGGCCGTAAAGACGTGCCCTTTGATGGCGTCGCGGATATCGTCGCTGAAGGCGGCAATACCTTGCAGGCGCGGGGTGTTGGCTTTGAGGGCCAGCTGGTCATCGGGTAGGGGGCTGGTGCTCGATTTCCAGCCTTCGCCGTAGATGAAGATGGTTGGATCGATGCTGTGCAGGTCTTTGCTGACGGCGTTCATGGTTTCGATGTCGTGGATACCCATGAGGTCGACGCGGAAGCCATCCAGGTGGTATTCCTCCACCCAGTAGCGCATAGATTCCACCATGTATTTGCGAACCATGGGCCGCTCAGAAGCCGTTTCGTTGCCACAACTGCTGGCGTCGGAAAAGCCGCCTTCGGCATTTTGGCGGTAGTAATACCCCGGTACCAGCTGGTTGAAGATCGACTCCTCCGTCTGGCCAGTATGGTTATAGACGACGTCGAGGATGACCCGAATACCGTTTTCGTGGAAGGTTTTGATCATTTGTTTGAATTCGGCAATGCGGGTAGCGCCATCGTAGGGGTCGGAAGAAAAGCTGCCTTCGGGTACGTTGTAGTTGAGCGGATCGTAGCCCCAGTTGTACTGCGGCACGTTGAGGCGGGTTTCGTCGATGGAACGATGGTCGAAAACGGGGATCAGGTGCACGTGGGTAATGCCCAGTTCCTTGAGGTGGTCGATGCCGGTGGCTTGCCCCTGGGGGGATTTGGTGCCACTTTCGATCATGCCAAAATATTCGCCCGGATAACCGGAACCCGAGGACGGGTCGATGGTCATATCGCGAACGTGGAGTTCGTATACCACGATCTCATTGAAATTGTTCAACGGCGGTGCCTCTTCCTTGGCCCAGTTTTTGGGGTCGGTCTGCCGGAAATTGATCACCTGGCCGCGCAGGCCATTCACCCCCACGGCCTTTACGTAAGGATCGGTCACTTCGGCCTTCCACTGGCCGTCGTACCGGGCCTGGAAGGCGTAGTATTTGCCGAGGAGGTTACCCGTCACCGTAGTTTGCCATACTCCTTGTTCGCCACGCTCCAGGTCGACGGTTTGGGTAGGTTCGCCACCCATACCTTTTTCGTAGAAAAGCAGGCGCATGGCTTTCGCGGGCGGTGCCCATACTTTGAACGTTGAAGCGCTGGGGGAATAAGTAAGGCCGAGGTCTTTGCCCGTATAGACGGGGTAATCCGCGTAGCTGTCGAGGGTAGTAGGCATAGCAGGTTGGCTTTGGCAGGCAGCCAGCAACAGCAAGACGGCTGCGGTCAATGAGATGGTAGCCAATGTGTTAGGTTTGAAATTCATACCGTATTACGTTGTTGTTTTTTGATTTGTCAGCACCTTTAATTTCTTCGTGTACCAATGGCCCAGCATTTCGTTCACCGACTTGGTGTGGTCTGCTTCCGGCCAGCCCAGTTCCTGTTGGATGAGGGGAACCAAGGCTTGCAATCCATTGATGTCAGTTATTTTTTGCGGCCTGCGCCATTGTTTCAATTTGGCTTTGGCACCCACCGTTAGCCAATCTTCCCACCAGCGCCGAAGGGCCAGGTTTTGCTCGTCTTCCGGGTAGGTAATGCCGAGTGGTGCAAACCAATCTGCTGCCAGTACTTCGCGGTAGAGTTGCAGGTCTTTCCGGTACGCATTGGGTACGTTTTGCCAAAATCGGATAAATTCCCGATCCCAGAGGGGAAGATACCAAGAACAATCGAACCATTCGTAAGCCCGGACGCCGTTTATAATAAATTTGCTGACGTATTCCCGCAGCGCCCAGTGCTCCATTTCGCTGACGATTTCGGCGGGATCGTGCATTTTCTGCTGGGGCAGGAAGGGTTGCCAGCGTTGGCGCCGTTCGTGGGTCGGGTAGCGGGTGAAGCGGTGGTAGAGCAAGTCCTGCAGCGCTTTGGTACGCCGCCAGGGCCACAGGAAATAGTTGCCGGGCAGGTAGCTACCCGCCTGGAAATCGCCACAGTAGCCTGGGCAAATGATGCTGTCGGCAGCCAGCCAGCCTGTGTCCCGCAGGTGCGCCAGGGCGAAATAATCCTGTTCCTGGGGAATGGCGGCACAATTGCTGGCATATTGCGCAAAGGCGGGCCAATCGGTATGCCAATATTTTTGGAGCAATTCGGAGGTGTAGGGCACGAACTGCCAGTCGATGCCCAGAGTGGTGGCCACCTTGCGGGCGGTGGCTACTTCCCAGCTGTCGGCCTGCCCGTAGGTGAAAGCCTGCAGGTGGGGATAGCCTTGTTGGTGGAGGGCGGCCAAAATGTAGCGGGAATCGTAGCCTCCGCTGAGGGGTACCACGATGGTACGCCCGGCAGCCCAACTGACCAGGCGCTCCGTTTGTGCGCGGATGAGTGCGGAAAATTGCTTTTTCAAGTCTTCCCGATCCTGGCTCACTTCCGCTGGTCGGCGGTGCGGGAAATAATTGTGCAGGTAGCAGAATCCATCCCGAATTTCGAGGAATTCCCCGGCCTGCAACTGCTGCCAGCCCTGGAGGAGGGTGTGGTGGCCAGGTACAAATTCCGTTTGCACCAGCCAGTCTTCCTTAAGCCAGCCAGAGGGTGCAGCCTGCGCAGGATCTAACTGGTCGGTTATGGTGGTCACCCCGGCAGCGGTCTGCCAGAAAAGCGGAATGGAACGGGCAATGTCAACGGCCACGAAAGTCTGGGCAGGGCCTTCCCACACCAGCGCAAAACTACCGTTCCAGTCGGCCAGGCAGGTGGCCAGGTCGTCGGCGGAATGTACCAGGCCCAGCCGCTCGTTCAGTTCTTCCAACTGCAACCAGTGCCCATCGGCAAAAACCTGCCCTGCCCACCAGCCGCTGGCCAGGCGTTGCCACTGGGGAAAGCGGGTGCGGTGGAGTTGGAGGTTGGTGGTCATGGTTGGAACAGGCTATTAATTGAAGGGTGAAATTAAGGAATTACTGGCCAACGTAGCGTCGAATTTATTCGACGAGAAAAGACAGCGAAGCGCTGTCGGTATTTACAATATTCGTTGTATTTTTTTGCGATGTTCCCGTTAGGGATTGCCTCCCTGACCTACCAACGCCCCCCACATAATCTCCACCGGATGCAACGCCGTCCGCTGGGTAGCATCCAGGATTTGGTGGCGGCAACTGGTTCCCGGAGCGGCAATCAAACTGCCAGCCGGGGCCTGGCGCACCGCCGGGAAGAGCACCAGCTCGCCGATTTGCTGACTGACCACGAAGTGTTCCTTCTCGTACCCAAAACTACCCGCCATGCCGCAGCAGCCGGAAGGGATGAGCGAAACGGTATAGTTGGTGGGCAAGGACAGCAACCAAAGCGAGTCCTGCACATCGGCCAGTGACTTTTGGTGGCAGTGGCCGTGGAGGACAATGTGCTGTTCCGCCTCGGTAAAAGCGGCGGCCGTAAGTTCCCCGGCCTCGATTTCCTGCGCCAGGAATTCGTCGACGAGGAGGCAGTTGGCTGCCAGGGCTTTGGCGGTGGCCACCTGCGATGGATCCACCAGTCGCGGATACTCATCGCGAAAACTGAGGATGGCCGAGGGTTCGATGCCGAGGAGGGGCGTAGCTGGCGTGATCAGGTCTTTAAACAAAGCCACCTGCTGTTTGGCCAGCCGTTGGGCGCGGGGCAGCAGCCCTTTTGAAATGGCAGCCCGTCCGCTTTCGGGGTGGTCCACGATTCGTACCTCGTAGCCCAGGCGGTCGAGCAATTCCACGCACTTGATGCCGAGGGGCGTGTCGTTGTAATTGGTAAATTCATCACAAAACAAATAGACGGCCTTGCGGTAATTGGTCTGGCTCCGCTGAAATTTACGCTGGTACCAGGACCGCAGACTCTGTCCGTGAATACCCGGCAGGGACCGCGCTGGCGCTACTCCCAGTACTGATTTGAGCAGCCCACTGCTCCACGGATGGCGCAACAGCGCATTGAACAACCCCGGCCACAGGCTGCCCAACTTGTTCAGTTCATTGATGTAGCCAAAAGCCCGTGCCCCCAGGGGCACCCCGTTGGCCTGGTAGTACTGGTGCATAAATTCCGCCTTCAGCCCGGCCATGTCCACGTTCGAGGGGCATTCGGAGGTACAGCCCTTGCAGGAAATGCACAAGTCCATGACCTCCTTCAGTTCCTGGCGGTCGAAGGCGTTGGCCGAAGTATCTTGGGTGAGAAATTCGCGCAGGGCATTGGCGCGGGCGCGGGTGGTGTCTTGCTCGTTGCGGGTGGCCTGGTAGCTGGGGCACATGGTACCGCCGGAGAGGGGCAACTTGCGGCAGTCGCCGGAGCCGTTGCATTGTTCTGCTGCCCGGAGGATACCCCCACTGGCCGAAAAATCGAGGATGGTGTCAAACGTGGGTTGTGGTTGTTCGGGTTCGTAGCGCAGGGAGGTGTTCATGGGGGCGGCGTCCACGATTTTTCCCGGGTTGAAAATATTTTTGGGGTCCCACTGGTACTTGATCCGCCGAAAAAGTTCGTAGTTTTCCTGGCCTACTACGAGGGGGATAAAAGCGGCCCGCAGGCGGCCGTCGCCGTGCTCGCCACTGAGCGACCCCCGGTATTTTTTGACCAATTGCGCGACCGCCAGGCTGATGTCGTAGAAGCGATCCACGTCGGCCTGTTTTTTGAGGTTTAGGATGGGCCGCAGGTGAATTTCTCCGGCGCCGGCGTGGGCGTAGTAGACTGGGTGCTGGTCAAAACCCTTCATGAGCAGCGAAAACTCTTCAATGTAGGCGGGTAAATCCGCCAGGTCGACGGCCGTATCTTCGATACAGGCCACGGCTTTGGCATCGCCCGGGATATTGGCCAGCAGGCCCAGGCCGGCACTGCGCAGGGCCCAGACGGCTTTGGTCTGCGCTGGCCCCACGATGGGGTAGGCGTAGCCCAGGCCTTTTGCTTGTAAGGCTTGCACCAGCTTTTCGGCTTTGGCATGGGCCGCGGCCGCACTTGGGCCCCGGAATTCGATCATCAGGACAGCTGCGGGATCCCCTTCGATAAAGAAGCGGTTTTTGCGGTAGCTGATGTTTTCCCGGGTGCAATCGAGGATGATTTTGTCCATCAATTCACAGGCCATGGGTTCGTGGCTCATGGCCACCTGGGTGGCCAGCATACTCTCGTGGATGGAGGTAAAGTGGGCTGCCAGCACCACATCGTGCGGTTCGGGCAGGCGGTCGACGTGGATTTTTATTTCCGTCGTAAAAGCCAGGGTCCCCTCGGAGCCACAGAGCAATTTACAACCATTGAAAGGCGCCGTTGAGGCGGAGAAAACCGCGCTCTCCAGCAACGCATCGAGCGCGTAGCCCGTGTTGCGGCGATGGATGCTGGCCTTAGGGAAATGCGTGCGGATATTGGCCTGGTTGACCGGGTCGCTGAGTTCGGCACGGAGCTGGCGGTAGAGGTCGCCTTCGAAGCCAGGCTGGGCACATTTTGCGGCAAACGCAGTGGGGGTCAAGGCGCCAAAAGTGGCCGGGGAGCCATCGGCCAATAACACCTGTAGTTCGAGCAAGTGATCCCGGGTGGTACCGTAAACAATGGAGGTGGTACCACAGGAATTGTTGCCCACCATGCCCCCGAGCATAGCGCGGTTGGCGGTGGAGGTGATGGGGGAAAAGAAAAAGCCGTGGGGCCGCAGGAATTGGTTGAGTTCGTCGCGCACCACGCCGGGTTGCACGCGCACCCAGCCTTCGGCGGCGTTGAATTCCAAAATCTGATTGAAATATTTGGACATATCGACCACGATGCCCGCACCCACGCACTGTCCGGCCAGGCTGGTGCCGGCGGCCCGGGGGATGAGCGAGAGTTGGTGCGTATGGGCAAATGCAATGAGCGCCTGCACATCAGCTACACTGCGGGGAACAGCTACTGCGGCAGGCAGCTCGCGGTAGACGGAGGCATCGGTGGCGTAGAGCACGCGGCGCAGTTGGTCGTCGTAGAGTTCTCCTTCGAGTTGTTGGGCGAGCTCATGTAGCGCCGGAGCAGGAAGGGTAGCTGTTGCAATAGTCATAGCCTGGCATGGTTTGGAACAAAGATAGGGAGATGTAGGGGATCGGCGAGCGGGAAAACTACGCGAAGTTTAGATCAAATAGATAATAATCACTCCTGCCACTGATTCGTGTCAGAATTAGGCGTTGCCTGGAGGATTACCTTTATATTTTGCTATTTATAATAATGTGATTCAATCTAATATCCAAAATAAGCGATATGAATAAGCTTTTTTTAATCCTCTTTTCTCTCGTCCTTTATGCCTTTTTGCCCTCCTGTTCAGGAAACCACCACGATGCCCACGGAGGGATGGTCATGATGGATCATGGTAAACCGTGGAAAGCCAATGCGGAAACCACCTCCGGGATTGCGAGCATGCAAATGATTTTGGCAAAATACCAGGGTAGTGCCTTAACGCCTGCGCAAATGGCGGACCTGAAAACACAGTTGGAAACCGAATTTCAAGCTATTTTCGACCGTTGCACCATGACGGGCGAAGCCCACAATCAATTGCACAACTATTTGCTTCCCATGAAAACGATGATGGATGAACTCGACCAGGGTGACGCCGCCAGCATGGCCCATCGGATGGAGGAGATGGAAGTTTATCTGTCTAACTACAAAAAATACTTCGAATGAACCTGAGTGATATAATAACGGTAGCTGATAAAGCCGTCACCGCCAAAAATGTCTTGAAAGCCACGGGCACCGTTACCTTACTGCAAATAAAAAAGGGTGGCATACTCAATCACCACCAGAGTCAGACCGATGCTATGCTGGTTTTACTCAGTGGAAAAGCCGTTTACGAAGAGGCTGAGCGAACGGTTGTGCTTACCAAAATCCACGATTTCGTCCAAATTCCGGCAAAAGTTACCCACTGGGTTGTGGGAGACGAGCAATCGCTATTGCTGTTGATCCAGTAGAACAAGTCTCCTAGAACCGGCGGGCAATGCCCGTTAATTGTCAGGACCCTCGATGGTCTTTTTTACGGGGCCATGATGTTGCAGGAAATGGAGAATTTCGTGGGGCTCATCGGTCAGATGAAGCAAATCGTGGTAAGGTTTTCCGTGTGACAGTTGCCGGAGCAAGGGATAGAGGATGGTGTCGATCTCGTACCGTTGCCGGCCGAGGAAAACCATGGGGCTGAAATAATTGAAAGTAGCGTAGTGGTTTTGCGCCGCATCCATAAAAATTTCCTGGGTGGTACCCGCGCTGCCGGGGGCGTAGATGGTGCCGTAAAGCGCGATGGCCAGCAGGGTGTCTTCGCGAATGCTGTTGGAGAAGTACTTGGCGATGTGGGAAGCGAAGAGGTTGCTGGGTTCGTGGCCGTAAAACCAGGTCGGAATGGCGAGGTTGTCCTGTCCGTCGGGGAATTTTTCCAACACGGCCAGGGCCGTTTCGTGGTAACCAGGGTGGGTATAATGCGGCGCCGGAACCAGTAAGGCCAGGGCTTGTTCCACCGCCGCGTGGGGTTGCCCGGCCAGGTAGGCGCCCAGGTTAGCCGCTTCCATAATACCTGGACCACCGCCCGAGGCGATGAAAAAACCGTTCTCGCCGAGCAATTTAGCCGTTAAAACCACCTTGTGGAAGTAGGGGTCGGTCCGATGCACCCCGTGTCCGCCCATAATGGCCACGCATTTTTTGTGGGTCATCCCGTAGTCATCGAATTTCAACAACTGACGCAAGGCGTCGTCAATGGCGTGGTCGTGAATGCGTTGCCAGAGCGCTTCGTTGATGGTGGGATTGAAGCGGCTGTTGCTGAAGTAGTCGTAAATCGTCTGATCGGCGGCCGCTTCCAGCAGTTCCTGCCAGGCGTAGAGTTGCGTCCGGAAGGGGTCATAGGGTAGGCCCGTAGGAGACTGGTACACGCCCGCCCCGTGCCGGCGCAGCACAATCTCTTCTTCCAGCCCCAGACTACAGCCCAGGAAGAGGGTGTTGCCGAAGGTGAAATTTTTCCAGTTGAGTTGCAAGGGTTCCAGGTTGAGCGCCTGGATCGTACAGTTTTCGAGGGAATGCCCGTTTTTCAATAGCTCCTGTAGCGTATTGATCTGGGTAATAATTCGCTCTTTGGGAGCCGTAAACTTGGGGCACTGAATGCTCATTTAGGGGAGTTCTAGGAGGGATTGATGAATGGTGTAAACCTGGTGAATGAGGCTGTGTTGCTGGTCGTTGCAGATGACATAGTCAGCGCGTTCTACCTTCTGGTCTTCGGGCCACTGCTGGTCGATGCGGGCTTTCACTTCGGCCGCAGCTATGCCATCGCGGGCCATCACTCGGGCGATGCGCAATGCCAACGGAGCCGTTACCACAATGACCTTGTCCAGCAGTCGGTAGCTGCCGGTTTCGTAGAGCAGGGCGGCTTCCCGCAGGGTGTAGGGCGACGTTTGGTGAGCCGTTTCCCAGACCAACGTGTCGCGCGCCACCGCCGGGTGTACAATACCATTGAGCACAGCCAGTTGCGCCGCGTCCTGAAAGACGATGCCCGCTAAATAGGGACGGTTCAGTTCGCCCTGTTCGTTGTAAGTGCCGGGGCCGAAGGCGGCTACAATTTGCTGCTTCAGCTGGTCGTCATGGTTCATCAACCACTTGGCGCGGTCGTCGGCGTAATAGACGGGAATGCCGAGCACCTCGAACAATCGACAAACGGTGGTTTTGCCACTCCCTATGCCACCGGTGATGCCTATTCTTTTGGTCATGGAGCGGTTTTTTTGCCAGCTGGTGAATTTATTATTTGACCGTGCCCAAGCACCCTGGGTTTCACGAAAACCACCTGGAATGAGGGTGTTTTTTGTGTTTTCGTCCCTTCCTATCGGCTTTTACGCTACTTCCAACTCGATAAAATACTCATTTCCCAGCCGGGGCGCAATAGAGTACGGGCTAATTTCAAGTTGTAAGATATGAAAGCTGGCGCTAAAAAGGGAACGGTATTCTTCCAGCGTTCCGCCAAACGGCGGTCCCTGGAAAGGAAAAGGATGGGCAAATAAAACCCCGGCCAATCGCCCCCCCGGCCGCAGTATTTGAGCTGCTTTTTGCACGTATTGGGGGCGCAGTTCCGGGTCGATGGCACAGAAAAAAGTCTGCTCCAGCAAGAGGTCAACGGTGAGGTCAAGCTCAAAAAAGTTGCCCACCAGCAGGTGCGCTTCCGGAAAGTCTGGTGCAACCTGCCGCAAGTGCGCAAAGGCCGACGCCGCCCAGTCGCAGACATACACCTCGGTGAACCCCTGTTGGTGCAGGTGGATGGCCTCGTAGGCCCGTCCGGCACCGGGAATCAGGATGCGCAGCTGCTTGTTGGTCAACTGGTTGGTGTAATGGAGCAGGGGAGGAGAGGCCTCGCCAATGTCCCACCCCGTTTGTGCTGCTTGCCAGCGTTCTTCCCAGTATTCGGCGTTTAGCATGATTTTAGAGGTGTAAATGTTTGGTAGGTATAAAGGTGTAAGAGTTTGGTAGGTGTAAAGGCGGCCAAAGTCGGAGGTGGGAAATCGGAGGTCGGAAATGGCCCACGCTGAAGACGTGGCAGGCTGCGTGTAAAAGTGTAAATGTTGGGTAGGTGTAAAAGTATGGCGTATCCCTACTTCCCACTTCCCACTTCCGACTTCCCACTTCCCACTTCAGATTTCGATATCCTTTCCTCCTCCGGCACGCTTGGGCGTGCCACCTCCTCCAAAGGAGGACTTGGACCGTCTTTATTTGTCGTATACTGTCATCCGCCAGCACTGCCGAAAAATCGACTAGACGGAAGACGGAGCACAGTCTAAAGTCCCCCTTTGGAGGGGGAGAAAGGGGGAGGACTTTGGACTTTTTTCACCTCCCGCCTCCCATTTCCGACTTCGAGAACTTTTCCACGTTTTCACTTTTCCACGTTTCTACATTCTAAAAACTTCCCACTTCGAGCGCCTGCCCGCTTAGATGTGCACGATCTCTTGATTGCTGGGGCTGAGTTTTTACCCTCCAACGTAAAGATGCGTTAATACGTTTTTACGATGGTTGATTTTGGGCTGGTCACTCTTCCCTCTTACACTTTTACACCTTTCCACCTCCTTCTACCAACTATACGTCAGGCTCAAGCTCGGCAAAATAGGCAGCTGATTGACGCGGTTATTGGTGGTTCGATCCACGTAAAAGACATTTTCACGGTTGTAGGCGTTGGTTACACTCAGGGTTGTTTCGAGGTTGCTGTGCCGGCTAAATTTCCAGACCCGCTTAAGCGAAGCGTCCAGGCGGTGGAAATAAGAGATACGGCCACCGTTGCGTTCTTCGGCGAGCAGTACGCCCAGGTCGTAATTACCGGTCAGGAAGTTCGTATTGACGGGTTCATTCTCCAGGGGGACCGCCTGGTAAAAGCCTTGCGTTTCGGTAAAAGGAAAACCTGAACCGAGGTTCCAGCGGACGCCAAATTCCCATTGTTTTTTATTCCCTGCCAGGTAGCTGGCCAGGAGGTTGATGTTGTGGCGGCGGTCGAAATTGGTATAGTATTCCTGGAAGCCGTCGTCGCGGCGCACAAAGCCGTAGGAGTAGGTGCCCCAGAAATAGGTGCGGTCTCTTTCGTATTTCAGGGAGAAGTCAGCGCCGTAGGCAAAACCCGTCTCGGTGGTGAAGTCCGGATCCTGGGCGCTGAGCTTGTTGCGGTTGATCGCGATCAGCTGGTTGAAGCCTTTGTAGTAGGCTTCAATGTTGGTGGTCACGTACGGACCCAGGTCGAACTCGAACCCTGCTACGCCGTGGAAAGCCTTTTGCAGGCGGTCTTTGGTCGCTATCCTGGAATTGGGCTCGTAAATGGTTTCTTCTGGTCCGGCCAGGAAACCCACGAAAAAGTTGACGATATCGAGGTCGTTGACGGTACTGATCAAGTTTTGAGAATAGAGACCGCCCGCAGCCTTAAAGCGCAGGAATTCGGTGGCATTCCACTTCAAGCTCAGGCGCGGCTCCAGCGAGGCGGTACTCTGCGAAGCGTAGTACTGAATGCGGACACCTGGTTCTATAATCAGGTTACCCAATTTTTGCTTGTACTTCACGAAGGCTGCCAGCTCGGTGGTGAAATCCAGTTGCGAGAAGCGCACACCGATCAGATTGGTAAAGCTGAAGTCGGTATTGAAGCCGTTGAATTCGATGCCGTAGTCGATCTGGTTGTCGCGGCCAAAGTAGGTAAAATTCAGCTGCGCATTGTAGGTGGAGATACCGCTGTTCCGGGGTGCATTGTCAGTTTCCTTGAGCAGGATGTTGTAGTTGGAATAGCTGAGCGTTCCGTTTAAGATAATGTTGCTATTGAGCGGAACGAGGATGAAATTGGCACCGCCACCGCCGTTGGTCCAGCTCAGGTCGGCCAGGCCGCGCACTTCGAACCGGTCGGTGAAGTTGAAACCAAAAAGATCCACCTTGCTGCCGTTGCCGCCGTTGATGGATATTTTGCCGTAAAGGTCCTGGTAGCTGAAGGGAAGGCCGAGGTCTTGCTGCCGCAAACCAAAGGTATCGTTGGCAAAGGCGTAAAAATTAGTATCTACGGCGTAGCTGTACAACTGCTTAGACGTCTGATCGAGGTAGCTGTACTTGCCGGTAAGCATAAAGCTGATGCTGTTGCCCGTGGCAGGGTCCAGGGGTTTGAGTGGCCCTTCGATCAGGGCTTTGGCCTGGAAAGGACTGGCCGACACCAGGCCGCTCAGCCGCCGCTGGTTGCCGGTGCGGGTCTTGATATCAACAACCGCGGACACCCGGCCGCCGTATTCGGCATTGAAACCACCCGTGATGACATCGACACTGCGGATGGTTTCGGTTTCAAAAACCGAGAAGAAACCAATGGAGTGGAAAGGATTGTAGATCGTCACCCCGTCCAGTAAGATTTTGTTCTGCACCGGCGATCCACCACGGATGTACACTTGACCACCCTGGTCACCCGAAGAAATAATCCCGGGAATGACCGTCAGGTACTGGGCAATGTCAGCTTCGCCACCCGTAGACGGCAACGTGCGGATATCTTTAGGCGACACCGAGATTTTCGAAACCTGGGTATCCGAACGCGCCTGCTCCCGCTCAGCCGACACATTGACGGTCTGGAGGTCAACGGCTTCGGTTTTGAGGTAGATGCGCACGTATTCAATCCCGCTTTTTACAACCACCTTCACTTCCTGGGTACCAAAACCGGTATAAGAAGCCACAATGGTGTATTCGCCGGGCGCCAGGTTGGCAAAAGTAAAGAAGCCGTCGAGGTCGGTATTGGTGCCCCGGTCTGTATCTTTGAGCAAAACCGAGCCGTAGATAATGGTTTCACCCGTTTCTTCGTCAAAGATATTGCCACGGATAATTCCGGTCTGGGCGAAAGCGGTCAGAGAAACTACTGCGAAAAGCAGAAGGGTAAATAATTTTTTCAAGATGCCTGTGTTTTGCTGTGCAATCGGGTGAACTAAATTCCTGGGGTATAATTCCAATTTCGGCGGCAAAGATAAGATCATTTCTGTCAAAGTGAACAACAGCATTCGTCGGCGGCGGGTCATACCCTGGTAATCTGCTCCCTTAAAAACTATTGCTGCCGAAAATTTTTCAGCCAGCCCACGCCGTCACGCCCCAGGGAACCGAGGTAAAGGTCGTTGCCCCACTGCTGCACACTGGTGACCTGCTCGTATTTTCCAGCGGGATCCTGTAAGTTGTACACCACTTCGCCCTGGCTATTGAGCCCTAATACGGCCCCGTATTTTTCGGGGGCAGGTTGCAGCCAGCTGGGTAAGCGGGCAATGAGCTTGCGCAGGAAGGGCTGTGCCGACCATTTGTCCAGCAGCGGGTTGCGCGGACTCACCAGAGCCAGCCAGAATATGCCGTCGCTGCCCCGGCTGATGCCATCGGGGAAAGCGGGCAGGTTGTCAATGAGAATCTCGGTCGTACCTTTTTGTGCGCCCGTCAGCCAGTATTTTAATACGCGGTAATTGCTGGTTTCGTTGACCAGCACAAAGGACGTATCTGCCGCTACGGCGATGCCATTCGCGAAATACAACCCATCGGCCAGCAATTCGACGGTCTGGCTCACGGGGTCGTACACCAGCAGCCGGCCCGCGGCACAGTGTTCTAAAATGTCAAATTTGTAGACGGCCACCGGCCATTTGTTGGAGGCGTCAGAAAAATAGACCCGGCCATCGGGGCCTACTTCCAGGTCGTCGGTAAATCCGTAGGGATCGCCCTGGTATTCGGTACTCAGGGTTTCCAGTTGCCCGGTTGGTGTGAGTCGCAACAGTCCCTGGTAGGCATCGGCGATGTAGAGGTTGCCGGAGGTGTCAAAATCCAGACCCAGTGGCCAGCCCTGGGTATTGGCCAATACTTCAGCCGCTGCCCCGGGGGCAGCATAGCGGAGAATCCGCCCATCCACGGTACCGCCATACACCCGGCCCTGGGCATCAATGGCGACGTCTTCGCATTCGTGACAACTGAGGTGCAGCAGGTCTACCTTTGCCAGGCGGTCATTTTGCGCAAAGCGCCCCGTGAACCCTGGGTTGGGCGGAGCTTCCCAGGCAGATGGTGCTACCGGGGTAGGCCAAAACAGCAGGTAGAGGAGGCCAATGGCAACTAAAGTAGCTAGGGTAAGGAGGACTGTTTTCATAATTAATTGGTGGGTTGATGTCGAGGTAGAATTGACCAAATGTAAGCAAAAAAGGTTAGTTTTGTCCCTAAACCATCACACTGTATGGCTTATCTCAAATGGGGTTTCTTACTGCTTGTGCTCGCCCTCGTTGCTTCCTTTTTTTACTTCCGTCCGCTCCTTCTTGTCGGGACGGGCTACGCCGCCAAGATGGCTTGTTCCTGTCATTATCTGCAAGGCCGGGAGCTGGCTGATATTCAGCGGAACGAGCTCAATTTCTCGGTATTGCCCTGGGTGAAATTAGCGCTGCTGACTGGCGAACCCGGCGTGGTGGCTTCCCTTTTTGGGCTGGCCAGCCAGCAGGCGCGGTACGTTCCCGGGCGAGGGTGTGTGCTGGTGGTCGATGCCACGATGCCCGTACCGGTTCCGGTTCCGGTTCTGCCGGAGGCCCAGCCGCCTGTTCCTCTGCCGCAATTGGACACCTTGCCCCCGCAATTGGACACCGCAGCACTCAACGCGGCCGTTGACCAGGCTTTCAAACCCTTGCCGGGCGGGGGGACCCGTGCCGTAATCGTGCTTTATCAGGGCCAGGTAATAGCGGAGCGGTACGCACCGGGTTTTGACCAACATACCCTGCTCCTGGGTTGGTCCATGACCAAGAGCATCACCAATGCGCTGGTGGGGATTATGGTGAAAAATGGCCTGCTGCGCCTGGAGCAGGATCACCTCTTTGCCGAGTGGAAGGAGGACGAGCGGGCACAAATTACCCTGGCCGACTTGCTGCACATGAACAGCGGCCTGGCGTGGAACGAAGCCTACGGCAGTATGTCGGATGCGACCCGGATGCTGTACCTCGAACCGGATATGCCGGCCTATACCCGCCAGCGTTCCCTGGCGTATCCACCGAATACGTTCTGGGAATATGCTTCGGGAACAACGAACCTTTTAAGCAACCTGATCCGCCAAACCCTCACCGATGCACATTACGCTACCTTTGCCCGCGACAGCTTGTTTGCGAAGGTGGGCATGACCTCGGCCCTGATCGAATCCGACCAGGGAGGCACCCAGGTCGGTTCCAGCTACGGTTGGGCCAGGGCTGCCGACTGGGCACGTTTTGGGCAGCTTTATCTGCAGGACGGCGTTTGGAACGGGGAGCGGATTTTGCCGGAGGGCTGGGTCAGCTATTCCTGTATCCCGGCAGTAGGGTCGGAGGGTACCTACGGCGCGCAGATTTGGTTGCGATCGGATGATGCGGCTCACGCTCCTGCTGATGCCTTTATGTTTCGCGGCTTCCAGGATCAACGAATAGTGGTCATTCCTTCGCGTCAGTGTGTGCTCCTGCGCATAGGTACCAACGCCGATAAAACCTTTGCCCACGATGATTTTATTACGGGCGTAGTGGCGGCCTTACCGCAAGAATAACCGATTCCGGCAGTGGAATACCGACAATCGATAAATATATTCTACATTCTTATAGCTTTTTGATAATTTGCGGTCTTAACAAGCGTTAAGATTGTTTGAAACAAGCAACCTTTTCACCAAACAAAGAACCAGATGTTCAACCAACTTCTTTTGTTTTTTCAGTCTGCGAATATGCCCATTGAGGAACCCGTAAAAGAAAGCGAAAGCCTTTTTTCCATTATTGCCAATAGTGGTATTATGGGGATTATTATCGTCGCAGTCTTGCTGGTATTGGCGGTCATTGCTACGGTAATTTTCATTGAGCGTTACGCCACCATTGGCCAGGCTGGCCGTATTGACGAAAATTTCATCAACAACATTCGCGCCAACGTATCTTCCGGCAACATCGCTGGCGCCAAAGCCCTGTGTCAATCGACGGATTCACCAGTAGCCCGCATGGTCGAGAAAGGCCTGCAGCGAATCGGTAAACCACTCCGGGATATCGACACCGCCATTGAAAACGTGGGTAACCTGGAAGTTTTCCGCCTGGAGAAGAGCCTGGCTACCCTGGCTTCTATCGCCGGCGCGGCTCCCATGATCGGCTTTTTCGGTACCGTAACGGGTATGATCTCGGCTTTCCAGAAAATGGCTACCGAGAAAAACATTGCCCCCGACCAGTTGGCCGAAGGTATTTACCAGGCCCTGCTTACCACGGCGGGCGGTCTGTTTGTGGGTATCCTCGCTTTCGTAGGCTACAACCTGCTGGTGTCCAACGTTCAGAAAGTGATCTACAAGATGGAGCGTACCACCGTAGATTTTATGGACATACTGCAGGAGCCAACGGTATAGTAATCGGAAACGAAGGTGCTGTTTTTCTTTATTTTTGAACTATTCCAGTTGCTATGGGGCTTAAAAAAAATGCCAAGGTCAGTGCGGAATTCAGTATGTCGTCATTGACGGACATCATCTTTCTGTTGCTGATCTTTTTCATGCTAACGTCTAATTTTGTCCGTATTCAACCTTTTGATCTGCCACAGTCGGATTCGAAAACGGTCGCGCCGGTTTCTATCGTCGTGAGTATCGAAAAAAGCGGTGCCTACCAGATTGACAACGTGCCTGCCGCCGAAAGCGAGCTGGCCAGCCGGCTCACTACCGCGGTACGTACCCTCGCGGATCCCGAGCATACCGCCATCACGATAGTGGCCGAAACGGGTACCGATTTCGAAAAGGTCACCGTAATATTAGGCATTGCTGCAGCGTTGAAAGTGCAGGCCATTTTAGCTACCCAACCCAAATCCTAGACTTATGGCGATGAAAAAAAGGAACAAGGTCAGCGCCGAATTCAGCATGTCCTCCCTGACGGATATTATCTTTCTGTTGCTGATCTTTTTCATGTTGACGTCTACCCTGGTGGCTCCCAATGCCATCAATTTCAACCTGCCGGGCAGTAGCCAGAAGCGGGTGACGTCGACGAAAAACATAGATGAGATCCGCATCAACAATACCGGGCGCTACTACTACAACAACCGCAGTATTACACTCATTGAGATGGCTGGTCAACTCGAACGGTTGGGCGCGGGCAAAGCACCCAAATCCGAAAGTGTGATTATCGCGATTGACAAAGGCGCCAAAGTGGAAGATGTGGTGGCTGTAATGGATCTCACCCTGAAGTACGACATCAACCGCGTGCTGGCACCGGAGAAATAAGTGTTAAAATTCGCTTAAAATGAGCGCTGATTATGCAAATTTTCTGCGGTTTTGCATCTTATTATCAGAAGAAGACAACTGACAACGTTGTCCTACAATTCGGACAACAGGTTTAAAAAATAGAATCATGACAGATACCCTCACCATTCGGGAACAGGAAAATAAAAGAAAAGGCCAGTTGGCCGGCGGTATCATGTTTATACTGTTGGTCTTACTGCTGTTGCTGCCGTTGTTTTGGTACCAAAACCCACCGCCGGGCCAGGAAGGAATCCAGGTTAACCTTGGTATTCCCGACATCGGGATGGGTGAAGAGTTGAATGCGCCGATGGCTACCACCACTCAACCCGCAGAGACGTCCATTCCCGAAACGCAGCCCGAGCCGCAGCCCGAGCCCGAAGTAACGCCTCCGACCAAGAGTGCGACTACCCCGACACCGCCTACCCGCGATGTCGTGACCACGGAAGACCCCAACGCCATCGCGATTCAGAAGAAAAAGCAGCAGGAAGCAGCCGATGCCAAGGCTAAAGCGGATGCCGATCGCAAAGCCAGTGAAGCCGAAGCCGAGCGCAAGCGCCAGGCCGATGCCGCGGCGGCAGAAGCGGAGGCCAAGCGCAAAGCCCAGCAAGCAGCAGCAGCGGCCACCAAAGACCAGGTGGGCGGGTTGTTCAGTTCGGGCGGCGGCGGCGGTACGACCAACAAGCCTGGTGACGGCGGAGCTGTCGATGGCAGTCCCAACTCCAGCGCTATTGGCAGCAAGAGTTTTGGCAGCGGCACCATTGGCGGTGGCCTCGGCAACCGGGGTGTCAGCAGTTCACCGCAGTTGGTGGAGAACAGCCAGAAAACCGGCGTCGTGGTAATCAGCCTCTGTGTGAGTGCCGACGGTAAGGTGGACCCCAGCAGCGTCAAGTTTACTCAACGGGGTTCTACGACCACCGATAGCCAGCTGGTGAATGCGGCCATTCGCAACGCCAAGCAGTGGGGTTTCACCCGGGGCAATGTCGACAACCAGTGCGGTACCATCACCTATAATTTCAAGGTTCAGTAAACAAGCATGACCTACCGGGAAACCCTGGATTTTCTCTATACCCAACTGCCCATGTTCCAGCGGATTGGGGCAGCGGCTTTCAAGAAAGACTTAACCAATATCAAGCTTTTGCTGGATGCCCTGGGTAATCCGGAGCGTCAGTTTGCCAGCATCCACGTAGCCGGCACCAACGGCAAAGGCTCGGTAACGCACCTCCTGGGCGCAGCGCTGCAGGCCCACGGTTACAAAACCGGCCTGTACACTTCGCCCCATTACAAAGATTTTCGCGAACGCATCAAGATCAACGGCGATTACATCCCCCGCCGGGAGGTGGTGCGTTTTGTCGACGCGATCCAACCCTTGCTGGCGACCGTCCAGCCCAGCTTTTTTGAGATCACCGTCGCCATGGCATTCAATTGGTTTGCCCAGTCAAAAGTGGATATGGCCGTGGTGGAGGTAGGCCTGGGGGGGCGGCTGGATTCTACCAATGTGCTCTTGCCTGAATTGGCCGTGATCACCAACATCAGCCTGGATCACCAGCAGTTTTTGGGGGACACCCTGCCTGAAATTGCTGCCGAAAAGGCAGGAATCATCAAGCCCGGCGTTCCGGTGGTGATTGGTGAAACCCAGCGGGAAACGGCACCTGTTTTTCGCGCTACTGCCCAGGCACAAAATGCGCCTATCTATTTCGCCGACCAACTGTTCCAGGTCAAGGCACGGCACTCCGATTTGGCGACGACCACCTACGAAGTTTTTCGCCAGCAACAGTTGTACACGCCGGAACTGCGTACCCAGCTACATGGTCCCTACCAGTACTTGAACCTGCAAACGGCGCTGGCCGCGCTGGAAGTTTGGCAACACCACCAGCCGCAGCACCTGTTGCCTTTTTCGGCGGTGGAGCAAGGATGGGCACAGCTGCGCACCCTCACCCGCTTTCAGGGCCGCTGGCAGGTGCTGGCCGAAAACCCCCGCATCCTGGTCGACAGCGCCCACAACGAGGGCGGCCTGCGCGCCATCCTGGATACGTTGAACCAGCAAACCGGTCAATTGCACATCGTACTCGGCGTAGTGAACGACAAAAAGCTGGACGAGGTTTTACCCTTGTTCCCCAAAGGTGCCCGGTATTATTTTGCGAAAGCGGCTATTCCCCGCGGACTGCCGGCGGAAGAACTGCGGGCTACAGCGGCCACTTATCAGTTGCATGGTCGCAGCTATACAAGCGTGAAAAATGCCCTCCGGGCCGCCCGGCGCGCCGCCAGTCCAGCCGATACCATCTTTGTGGGTGGCAGTATTTTTACGGTAGCGGAGGTGTTGTAGCAGCGCCTAACGGTCTTATTTACCCCCCACCAACATCCTTACTCCGACCTGAGCGCTCCACATAGAGGTCCAGTTTTTACTCGTCAGGCCCGTCGTTTGGTTCAGGATAGCCTCGGCCTGGGGCGCATAATAATACGGCACATAACCCATTTCCACGAAAGGCTGCCAACCAGGTTTGTCCGTGCCGGCGAATTGATAGCCCAATTGTGCCTGTATCCTGCTACCGACCCCCCAGGCCTTGGCCGTGGCCTCGTCGTAGACCAGGGCTTCGTCGTTGATGGCTCGGAAAATGCCTCCCAATAGCAAAGAAGCGCCAGCCTGGACCATCCATCCTTGGGTTCGGCCCGGGGGGGTGAACTGACGAAAATACCCCGGCTGAACCAGGTGGAAATGGAGTGCGGAACGCAAGTTTGGGTTTTCGGCCACACTGCGCTGCCAGCCATAAGCGAGGTGAAGACCGTGGACGATGCCGCGGCCCGATTTGAAATAATACCGGGCTTCGGCCTGTAGGCCGTGGGTGAACAACGGCTGGCGGTTGGACAAAAAGGGTCGGGTAAAATTATAGGTCTGAATGGCCTTGTCCCATTCGGGAATACGACTGTTTTGGTAAGCCAGGGAGAAAGAAAAATCCTGCCCCTGCAGGTTATTCACCAGCAATAGCAGCAGCAAATAGAAGAACGATATCCTGCTCATGTTATACGGTTTTCAGTAAATTAATCACCTCCCGGTAACCCGTCTCCACGGCTCCGTGAACGGATTGGTGGTGCCCGTTGGTATTCATGGCTTCACCCGCAAAAAACAGCTTATCGGCTACGGGTTGTGCTGCTATGGATCGGGCATCGCCCATGCCCACGGTACTGTAGGAATAAGCGCCACCAATGAAAGGTTTGGTGCCCCAGTTTTCGACGTGGGCGGCGAGAAAAGCTAAACTGGCCTGACCGGTATACATCTCGTCCAACTCTTCGAGCAACTGGTTCACAATGGCCTGGTCGCTACCCAAAGCAGTGAGTCGTTCGGCTTGTTCTCCCATCAGGAAGGCCAGCAGGATGTGGTCATTTCCTGTCTTTCCCACACTTTCATCGGCATAGGCCGCACAAATGCGACCGCCAATAATATTCTCGTCGTAAAATTTACGGCTGAATTTTAAAAAGACCTTCATGCCGGCATCCATGCCAATCTTTTGGAAGGCTGCGGTTTTTTCAGTTGGGAGTGCCGGAATAAAGTTGATCCTATTGTGTTTCAAGATGGTGATAGGAACCGTGACAAGGACTCGGTCGGCAGGGTACGTATTGTCCTGGTCGTCTTTTACCAGAATAACATCCCCGGAATAATCAATTTCGGTGACAACGGTATTCAACCTGATCTCCTCACTGATCAGCGCGGCAATATTTTGATCCAGGAGGTCAAAGTAGGTGGCTGGGAATTTGAAATCTTCGTCACCAGAATTCCAATTTTCTTCTTCCTTGTTGTTGTAGTAAACAGAAAGCCTGGAAGCCGCTGCGCCCTGGTCGCCCGCAATTTGTTCAATGATGTATTGGTATTCTTCTCCTAATCCTTTTTGCAGGGCATAGTCACGGAAGGATAGGTCGGGCAAATCCTCGGCCTCAAAAATATGAACGTTTTGAGGGAGCGTATCCACCAGGGCGTTGTTAAACCAGTATTTTTCACCACCGTCGTCCAGGGTTACTTTCACGACCGAATGGACGGCCAAATCGCTGAGGATATTATTGGCTCCGTGCAGCCACTGGGCGCCCAGATCAAGGGGGTAATCGGCAAACCCCGTAAGTTTCCCCAGTCGACCTCCATACCGGCTATCCGCTTCTAAAATTTTAAAGGAGATGCCCCGTTGTTGCAGGAGATAACCGGCATACAGCCCTGCCGCTCCGGCACCGATAATAAGGACTTCTCCATCGAAAGCTCCATCAGCAAAGAGGGTATCTTCACTACAGGAAGTTAGGAACAACTGCGGCAACCCAATGCTCCCCAGTGTCAGGTAGCTGGATAGTCTGAGAAAATGACGTTTATTCATAAGCTGAAGTAAGAGTAGTGGACAATTATCCGCCAAAATATTACAATTACAGGAGACCTCCGAAATGACAAGGACATTCTTTTCCTCCAATCAAAACCTTATCTTTGCTGCCGCCCAAAAAGGCATAGTTACCCCCTACATCGATGCAAAAGACTTACTTTTTTTTTCTGCTCCTGACACTCAGCTCCAATCTGCCTGCCCAGGAAATTTTCCTGAGTACCCTCAATAACTTGCTGTACCGCCTCGACCTCAGTGATTGTTCCTATCAGCAGGTGGGCGCTATGCCCATCAGTAGTACCGACATCAGCTTTCATCCCAACGGCAATTTATACGCCATTACCTCTACGGGAAGCTTGTACCAGATCAATACGACGGCCGGAACAAGTACCTTCGTGCATACCTTCGCGGGTGGGCCCAGCCAGTTGTACACCGCGCTGACAATTTCGGCCAACGGCACCTTCTACGCCTGTGGCCTGAACGGTTACCTCTGGTCGTACAACCTGGCTACCAACATTGGTTCCTACCTGGGCAACGTAGGGGTGGGCGCAGAAGGCGACCTCACTTTTTACGACGGACAACTCTATATGGCGGCGGAGAATGACGATATCGTGCGCGTTGATACCCAGACCCCAGCCAACAGCGTAGTGGTGATTAATGGCAACGTGCCGGGCCGTATTTTTGGCATCATTTCCTATGCCGCAACCTGCGATGACCTGTCTGTTTACGCCCTCACCAACAACAATGCCAGTATTTACGAGGTCGACCTGGTCAATAATACCCTTTCGCTTTACTGCACCATCGCCCTCCAGGTGAGTGGCGGTGCCAGCACGTACGAATTCCTGGGTTCCAACCCCATCTACCTGGACGATTTGAACGTCGCGGGCTTCGAGTGTGGCGCGGCCAGTGGCACAATCAGGGTATCGGCCGACGGGGGTATTGGCGATTTGACCTATTCCCTGGATGGTACCAATTTCCAATCCAGCCCTATTTTTAATAACCTGCCCATCCAGGAGTACACCGTTTACATCACCGATGAAGTCGGTTGTACGGTTACGCAGGAAGTACCCGTCCTGGCCAATGCCCCGATGTTTGAGGACGTAGGTGTCACCAATACCAGCTGTGGAGCGGCTAACGGACAAATTGCCGTGGCGGTTTCTGGCGGAATCCCTCCTTACCAGTTTTACATCAATGGTACCTTGTCAACTACGGGGTTGACGGTGGCTGACCTGCCGGGCGGCAACTACCAACTGGAAATTGTCGATGCGGTGGGTTGTCGGGCCCAAACCCAAGCCAATCTGGGCAGCACCAGTCCGCCCGTCGTCAGTGACTTGCTGGTCAACGACACCCGCTGTGGCGAAACCAACGGCAGCGCTGTCCTGACGGTAACGGGGGGTACGTCTCCCCTGAGCTTCCGCCTCAACGGTGGTAGCAGCCAAAGCATGGGGACTTTTTCTGATCTTCCCGTAGGCAGCTATACCATCGCGGTAACCGATCAGACGGGTTGTAGCGTCATGGCTTCTTTTGCCATTCAGCCGAGTACGGTACTGCTGCTCGATACGGTACGCGTACAGGCTACGAGCTGCGGACTAGCCAATGGGGAGCTCACCGTTTTGGCCAGTGGCGGTCAGGGGCCACTGTTGTACGGGCTCGGCGACCAGGATTTCTTCCTCGATAACACATTCCGCCAACTTCCGGCGGGTAATTATGCCGTTGTCGTGCAAGATGCGGCTGGTTGCACGGTCACTTCCTCCCAATTGCTACCGGCATCCGAGCCCGTGGCGTTTGGTGTTCCCCTGGTTCAGCCCGCCAATTGCCAGGAAGCTGACGGAAGCATTGCGGTTGCTTTTTCAGGAGGCACGCCCCCCGTGCAATTGCTGCGCAACGGGCAGGTCGCCAATGCCAACGAGCCACTGGATAAGCTGGCGGGCGGAACCTACCAACTGGTATTGCTGGATGTGGCCGGTTGCACCGACACCCTGCAAGTTAACGTACCCGTTAGCAATTGCCCGGTATATTTTTCCAATGCTTTTAGCCCCAACGGGGATGGCGTGAACGATACTTTCTTCCCCCAATCGGCGGACAACAGCGCCATTCAGATCCTCCGCTTTCAGATTTTTGATCGCTGGGGAGGGTTGGTCTTCCAGCAGGAAAACGGTCCACTCCGTGATCCGCGTTTTGCCTGGGATGGCCGCCGAAGAGGCGAATTCCTGGGTGCGGGCAGCTACGTCTATTTCCTGGAAATAACCTTTGCGGATGGAGCTGGTGCCCTGTTGTCGGGCGCTGTGATGTTGGTGCGGTGATGGTTAGGAAAGGAATCCGGAAAGCGTTGTACAATAGCTGCTTGTGTCGCCTAAATAAAGCTTATCTTGGTAGTGGGGAAAAGCTAAATTTATTTTTTAACGCCCCTCAGGCAGGATAAAACCGACAAGCAAAAGCTATGAAGAAAGAATTGAACCCTCCGCAACAGCGTAAATCCCTCGCTTTAAATCCGTTGTTTAGTTGGTTTGGGGTGAGTTTGGTACTCCTCCTGCTAACGCTGGCCAGTTGCTCCCGGGAGCGCGGTGCGTCGGATAATCAAATCACCTACTGGTCGTCCAATAATGGGGGAGAGATCGCCTTCTCCAATTGGGCCGTAGCAGCGTGGCAGCGCGAGCATCCTGCGGGCAAGATCAAATACCAGCCCGTTCCGGAGGGCCAATCCAGTGAGGAGATCATTCTGGCGGCGGTGGTGGCGGGCACCACGCCGGATATCTATTCCAATATCTGGCAGGGAACCGTGGCTTTTTACAGCGATGCCCACATTCTGGTGGCGCTCGATACGCTGGATGGGTTCCTCGATTTTTTACAAAGTCGCTGTTCGGCGGCCACCATCCGGGAAATTACGGCTGACGATGGACATATTTACCAGGTGCCCTGGAAGATCAATCCCATCATGACCATCTATAACGAGCGGCTGATCAAGGAACTGGGATACGACACCTTTCCTGCCAGCTACCCGGAATTCTTAGCGGCTGCCCAAAACTTTCAGCGCGACGACAACGGCGATGGTTATGTCGATCAGTGGTTTGGCAACACCTCCGTCAATTTGGCCTGGTACCAGCGGTTGTTCAATTTCTACCCCCTCTATTTAGCGGCCTCCAACGGCCAGCCACTCGTCAAGGATGGACGGGCCAATTTCAATAACAAATACGCCGTGGAAGCTTTCCGGTTTCTGCAAACCCTCTACCGAAAGAATTATTTCTCCAAGCAATCCGCATCAGCAGCACAGGATCTTTTTATTACCGAACAGTACGCGAGTAAATGGACCGGCCCCTGGGAAATCCAGTACCTCGAGCGGTTTAAGAAAGCAGACTTCAGTTACAATTTTGCTCCAGTGCCGGTCCCCGCTGGCCATCAGGGGGCGGTGTATACTTACTGTGATCCCAAAAGCTTTGTCATTTTCAATACTTGTCCAAATCCGCAGCAAGCCTGGGAATTCATCAAAACCATGGTCACGGAGCAGGGCGATTTGCAGTTTCTGAAAATGACCAATCAGCTGCCGCGCCGGCAACACCTGGATACCATTGCTGCCTTCCAGGCTTATTTCGAGGCCTATCCCAAGCTCAAGGCCTTTGCCAACCAGGCGCAATATGTCGTTGGCGTAGACAACAACCCGTACCTGACGGAAATTTTTGATATCATCTCCCAGGAATACGAAGCTTGTGTGCTGTACCAAACCAAGACCCCGGAACAGGCCATCGCCGACGCGGAAGCGGCGGTTAATGTATTGCTGCGGGCGGAGCAGTCTTAAGTCGCCTGAAATTTATGTCGGGCAAACAACTGGCAACGAACATTACGCTAGCCGGGGAATCGTCTCCTCGGTGACAGCATCAAAAAAGTACACCTGGTGCCGCTCGGCAAAAAGCGGTAGGGTAGTGGGTAGGCTGGTGTTGATCTCCTCGCTCAGCAGTCGGGCTGCGAACGTTTCGTCGCCCAACGGGATGAAGGCAAAGCACTCGTGGCCGAGACGTTCCACCAATTGAATTTGTGCGGAGAAGGCGATCGGCTGGGCGCCCGCCTGCACGGCTTGTGCATGGATATGTTCCGGACGGATACCCAAGAGGACGGCCTGGTTGACCCGGGCTGCGATTTCGGGTCGATCCTTGACCGAAAAATTGAACAACTTAGTGGCATCCCGAAAAAATACGTCACCCGCCTCAGCCACCAAAGTACCCTTGACAAAATTCATGGAAGGGCTACCAATGAAGCCCGCAATGAAGCGGTTTCTAGGGTGTTTGTACAAGTTGTCCGGGGTGTCCAGTTGCTGAATGATGCCGTTGTTAATGACGGCAATGCGATCCCCGAGGGTCATGGCCTCCACCTGGTCGTGGGTTACGTAAACCACCGTGGATTGCAGCCGTTTGTGCAGGCGCGCAATTTCGAGCCGCATCTGCCCGCGCAGCTTCGCATCGAGGTTGCTGAGCGGTTCATCAAAGAGGAAGACCTTGGGGTCGCGGACAATGGCCCGGCCAATAGCAATGCGCTGCCGTTGCCCACCCGACATGGCTTTGGGTTTGCGGTCCAGCAAATTTTCAATTGCCAGGATACGGGCTGCGGCCATCACCTTTTCGTGGATCAGGGCTTTGCTTTGTTTGCGTATTTTCAACCCGAAGGCCATGTTGTCGTAGGCAGTCATGTGCGGGTAGAGGGCATAGTTTTGGAAAACAATGGCAATATCCCGGTCCTTCGGTGGGACGTCGTTGACCACCTGGTCGTCGATGTACAAATTGCCCGCGCTGATTTCTTCCAGTCCGGCAATCATCCGCAACAGCGTGGATTTACCACAGCCGGAAGGACCAACCAGCACCATGAATTCCCGATCCCTGACCTCAAAATTCACCTCGTCGATGGCTAACGTATCACCGTAGCGTTTCGTGACTTTATCGAACTTTATCGTTGCCATAACCTGGTTTTACTTGGGTGAAATGAAGGTGATATTTGAATTGTTTGTTAAGCGGGGGTAAATTCCGCAGCATGCCATCACTTTTTCTGGTACTGTTCCAAAACAAGCTGTGCTGCTGGTACGCCTTCTACGGCCAGTAAGGTGAGCAGTCCTTCGATGGTCGACTCCGCCCCCGAATTTTCGTTCACCTGATCGACCGCACTGATGCCGTCGAGGGTACGGCCGCTGGCCGGATCATACATTTGCCGGGCAGCGGGGTTTTTGCCCAGCAACCAGGTCGCTAACTGCCCCGCCTGGGCGGCATAAACCGAATCTCCCGTGACCTGGTAGGCTTCCAGCGCAGCGTACACCAGCGGCCGAATATTGTAGGCGATCTGGGGGAACTGCTCAACGTTGGTCAGGCGAATGCTGTCTCCTGCTTTGGTGGCCTGAAACGCGTGCAGCCCACCCAGGCTGAGGTAGTAAGGTTGGAAGCGTTGCACCTCGTGCAGACCCGCCGTGGTAAAAGTTTCGTTACCCAGCAACCGGCCGGCGTAAAGCAAGGCATAGGCCTGGGAGTTGCCCCAGGCGTGCCAGTAGTTTTGCCAACTGAGGAACGCCGAGTAAGGTGCCTGGTTGGCGTCGCCAACCTGCATGGTGAGGATGAGGTTGCCCCATTTGGTCAGGAGTTCGCGCAGTTCCGGAGAAGGGGCTTTTTGAAAATGATTGCCCAGCCCCATGAGGATGATGGCGGCCTGGTCCGTACCCATATCAGCCAGACAGGCAGGGAATTCAAACCCCGCAACATTTTGCCGGACAGCGGGCTCCGGACACCTTTCGGCGATCCGACTGACCATACCTTGTAGCACGGGCTGGCTTTGGCTTTGCAGGGCTGCCAGGGCTGGCGCATCTACCAGCTGCAACTCCGTGAGTGCCCAGAAAGCACGCCACGACCACCAGTTGGGCGTGGCCACGCTATTCTTATGGGTGGTGTTGATGGTGCCGTCGGGTAAGAGGAAATTGTAGAAATAGCCGTTTTCAGCCTGCATGCCCAAAATAAATGCGGTTAGGGATTGGATCCGGTCCAGCACGGCCTCCGAGCGGTGCTGCTGGTAATAGCGGCAATAAAAAACCAGGGCGCGGGCCACGTCATCGACGCAGGTGAAGCCTTCGTCTTCGTCACCTACCAAATGGTAATCTGGCGCCTCGCAGTAGATCCAGATAGCTCCGACTTGCTGATCGCCCAACGCCACCTGGGCAAACAAATGCTCCAGGTGACTGGTATTGATCAAGGTGGCGGGCTGGGCTTCGTCAGCAGGCGCAGCGCTGGCAGGCGCTGGTGCGGGCGAGCAGCAGGTGAGCAGACTGGCCAGCAAGGATATCGTAAACAGGTGTGATTTAGTAAACATCTATTGTTGATTAAGGAGTTCGTTGAGTAATTCGGCCTGACTGACCGTTGCAAAACTGATGGCACTGTCAGACATGGCGTAGGGAATGATCAACTGGCCAGCGTGGGCCAGCATGCCGCAGGTATAAAGCACATTGGGCACGTAGCCCTCGCGTTCTTCGGCATTGGGGCTGAGCAGTGGCCGTTCCAGGCTGGCGATAACCTGCTCGGGACGCTCGAGGTCCAGCAGCGAGCAACTCAGTACATACTGCCGCATGGGGCCAACAGCGTGGGTGAGCAGCAGCCAGCCGTGAGCGGTTTTGATGGGGCTGCCACAGTTGCCCATCTGTAGCATTTCCCAGCCGCGCTGGGGGTGCTGTAGGGGTAGGGCGGTATCCCAGAAATGGAGCGCGTCGGCGTACATCAGCGTCAGGTTGCGGCCATCCTGCCGACCGATCATGGCGTAGCGACCACCAATTTTTTCCGGAAACAAAGCCATGCCTTTGTCCGAGGCAGCAGCGCCGTAAAATGGCCGGATTTTAAAGTGGATAAAATCCGTGGTTTCGATCAGCTGGGGCTGGATAGCACGCCCATTGTAGGCGGTGTAGGTGCCGAGGTAGCGGCGTTTTTTTTCGTGATCGAAGGCCACGAAACGAACGTCTTCCATGCCGTTGGTCTCCGCCTGCGATTGAGGGAATAAAACCCGCGAACTCACCGGGGTGGCCGGAGAAAAGCGGACGTCGTAGTTGAGGTCGAACACCTGGGTAATGGCGGCCTCGATAGCTGTTTGCTGTGTTGGCGCCAATCCGTTTAGCGCATTCACAACCGCCAGTGCCTGCTCCCTGGTGAAGCTGTCCGGTAAGGCTGCTTGCAGCACCGCGAGGTCAGGAGCGGCCAGCGCCAGCCGCTGTAGGAGAAAGGCTTTGTCGTAGCTGGTTGGCTCCTGCGGGGGGCGGCCGGCAACCTGGTGCGGGGCGCGTTCATCGAAGATGATCGTACCCTCCGCCGTGACTTGCCCGGTGGCGAAAGCGACGGAAGAAATGTGCCCTTCGCCCGTCGCGCGCAGACTCATCAGGAACCGCAGTGCCCCCGCGGGTAAGTCCGTCTGATCGGGATGAGGAACGATTGAGGGATTGAAGAGCGCCGCAGCTTCCGTGCTGTATTCGTGGGTAAAAAAAGCGCCGAGCAATTCTTGCTTTACGGGCTCCTCCAGCGCCGGGATGACCGGAATCAGCTTCGCGTAGTTGTCTCTGAAAACAGCGCGCAGGTCGCCGTGGCGGTCGGCAAAATTGTCCAGCAGCGCGTCCAGTTGTGCTTTGGCGGCGGCTGTAGTAAGCTGCCGGACATAATCGGCTACCGGTGCAATACGCGCCGGGTTGCCGAAATTGAGGTAGCGTGCCAGCACCCGCCGGGGGTCTGCGTATAAGCGTATCGTGCTTCTTTGTAAAGACTTCATATGAGCTGTTAGCATTATCCTTTCACGCCCGAAGAGGCCATGCTTTGGATAAAATGTTTTTGGAAAATGGCGTACGCAATAATAATGGGGAGTGCCAGCAAGACGGCGGCGGCCAGCTTAACGCCCAGTTGTGCTTCGGAACGGCCACCCACCGCAAAGAGGGTAACCATCTGTGGCATGGTCATTAAATCTTCCTCCCGGATGACGATCAGGGGCCAGAGCACATCGTTCCAGGAACTCATAAAAGTGAGAATACCCACCGTAATGAGGGTCGGCACAATATTCGGCCACAACATTTGAAAGATAATCCGCAGTTCTCCACAGCCATCTACCCGTGCTGCGTAGATCAGGTCGTCGGGGATAGACTTAAAGGCTTGCCGGAACAGCAGAATGGCAAAGGCACCATTGAGCGCGGGCACAATGAGCGCCGCCAGCGTGTCGACCCAACCAAATTCTACCATGAGAATGTAGTTGGGGATGAGCGTAATCTGGAAGGGTAGCGTCATGGTGAAAATAACCACGTAGAATAAGGTGTCACGCCCCCGAAAGGACAATTTTGCCAGCGCGTAGCCCGTCATGGAACCAAAGACCACTACCCCGGTGGTGGCCAGCAATGCCACGATGCTGCTGTTGAGAAAGGACCGCCAAATGGGTATTTTATCGAACATGGCCAGGTAATTGTCCCAGGTGAATCCACGCGGGAGGATGCCCAGTTCACTGATCGCTGCTTCCGGGGTCAGGGACGCCAGAATCATCCAGTAGAAAGGGTAGATAAAAACCAGTGCCGCAAGCACCAGGGCAACGTATAATAAGATTCGGGTCAGTTTCATAACGTCTTTAAATTAATCTAAAAAAAGCCGGTATCAGACAAGTCTTGGTGGCCATTTTCTTTCCTTAATCTTCCGTTTCAATCGTGTATTTCTGGATGGCCACCACCAGCATGATCAGGGCGGCAAAAAACAACCCCAGGGTAGCCGAGTAGCCCATGTGGTAATACCCAAAAGCCTGTTTGTAGATGTAGAGCATCGCCGACAAGGTGCTGTTGAGCGGGCCTCCGTCCGTCATGATGTAGGGTTCGATAAACAAACTGAACCCACCAATGGTGGAAAGGATGGCTACCATGAAGACGGTAGGGTTGATGGCCGGTAGGGTGATGTAGCGAAACTGCTGCCAACTGGTGGCTCCTTCCACCCTGGCCGCTTCGTAATAGCTTGGTGGTACCGACTGCAATCCGACCAGGAAAAGGATAACGTAGAGGCCTACATTTTTCCAGGTTGCCATGATGGCGATCGAGATCATGGCCACCCGCGGGTTGGTGAGCCAACCCACGCGGTTGAGGCCGATATCCGTCAGCAGGCGGTTGAATAAGCCGGTTTCTACACCGAGTAATTGCTGCCAAAGAATGGTAACCACCACCCCCGAAATAACCACCGGAAGAAAAAAGGCGGCCCGGAAAAATCCCCGTGCAAATAGCTTTTCATTGAGCACGTAAGCCAGGCTCAGGGCAATAATTACCTGCAAGGGAATATGAATGAGCAAAAATTTCAAGGTATTCAGGATCGCTTTCCAAAACAGCACATCCTGGAACAGATGCACAAAATTGTCCAGCCCTACATACTCCATCGGCGCAATGATGTTCCATTTGTGAAAAGTGAGTACAATGGAAAAACCCACCGGAAACAGGATAAACAGCAGCAGGTGCAACAGGTACGGCGAGATGACCAAATAGGGCAACAGCTGCCTTTTTAATTGATTGAGTTGCATAATTTTCGATTTTTTCCTTGTTTCCCACCTCCGACTTCGAGCCACTTTCCCTATCTTTTCAAATCCCGCAAAATCGCCTCCACAGACAAGGTCGCGCCACAAATAACCTCATCCGAGGCACCGTAGTACATCGTGATGGTATCGCCATCAAGCAAATGCCCGTTGGTGAAGACAACATTGCCGAAGAACCCCTGCTGCTCGTATTTCATATCGGGTTCCATGATGGGGTGATGCGAACGGGCCAGCACGGTGGTGGGATGATGGAGATCGAGTAGCACCGCACCTAAGCAATACCGATGTTGTTCGTTGGCGCCGTGGTAAATGACCAGCCAGCCCTTTGCCGTCTTGATGGGTGCCGCTCCGGCGCCTACCCGGGCACTGTCCCACCAGTCTGCGCGGGTTTTTAGAATACAGTGGTGGTCTCCCCAGTGTAAAATATCCGGGGAAGAGGCCAGCCAAATGAAATTTCCACCCAGGCCAAGTCCGGAAGGACGATGCAGGCAGTAGTATTTTCTACCAATTTTTTCTTCAAAAAGGGCACAGTCTTTGTTGTGTGGAGGCATGATCATGCCCTCGCGTTGGATAGTTTGCCAATCGCGGGTATGCATCAGTCCCACGCCAACCCCACTTTCTGACACCTGGGTATACGTCAGGTAATACTGATCGTCGATACAACTCACCCGGCAGTCTTCAATGCCAAAGGTTTCCAGTTTGCCAAGCCCCGTCAGGCGGGTAGGGAAATCGGAGGGTTCGTAGAACTGGGTGCCATTGTCGCTGCAAACCAGCCGCAAATGGGAGATCGTGGATAAATAAGTTTTTCCGGCAAAACCGATCATGCGCGGATCGGAAAGATCTACTTCCTCCTGCGGAAAGGAGCGTACTTCAATCGTCCCGTCTTCTCTGAACAAGGGAAAAGAAATGATGCCTTCCTCCTGCACTGGGCGTTCTGCTACCCGGAGCAACAGCCACACCTTGCCGGCAAAGCGAAATACACCGGGATTGAGCACACATTCGACCACCCAGCCTGGTTGGCTCGGCGCAATATCTTTGGTTGATAAAATAGGATTACCCGGAAAGCGCTTGACCATACTGGTGATGATTCTAACTGCGATAAGAAAAAATAATTACTTGTAGCTCAATCATTACAGGCTGCCAGGTCAGCATTCACAAATCTTGTCCTGGAGGACTATATATAAAAAGATCACTGGTTGTTGTTGCTCCCCCGGTTCCCCGTGGGTAGCAGCAACAACCAGTGATCTCATTTAAGCCTACTACTGCTTGTTGAACATAATACTGCCCAGGTTCTTACCTCCCAACACGAAGTTGAGGGAATAGATACCAGCGGTATATTGATCAACCTGCAGCCTGAACTGTCCTGTAGCGACCTCCGCGGCGGTCAGTCGCAGCAGATCCAGCTGGCGGCCAGCGGCATCAAATACCCGCACCTGCAAGGCCTGGTTGGCCGGGAGGTGGTGGGTTACCAGCAAGGCATCAGTCGTGGGATTGGGATATACCCGCTCCACGTAAGTGCCTACCAGACTGGGCTCGCGCGTGCCTACCACGGTTGATCCCGTATTGTAGAGATCGCTGATCTCTTCCGGGGTCAGGGCGCGGTTGTAGATTTTCACGTTATCCAGAGCACCGTTGAAATATTGTCCACCTTCAACCGGGTTGTTACCCATGCCAAAGTTCAGGGCTGTAGCGTTTAGCTCACCAGGAGAAGGCTTGCGATTCACTTCAATACCATTCACGTAGACGATGTCATTTACGCCATCGTGTACCATGGTTACGTACCACCAGAATCCCAGGACCATTTCGTTGCCGTCGCCGCTGTCCATATCCGAAATGAGTTCCGGAAACTGGGCGGTGCTGCTATTGGTTGTCCAGACAATCTTCAAATGCTGGGGCAGGGAGATCTTCCACCGCTCGCTCCAGTGACCAAAATCCATGACGTAAGCCTCGGCTACTGCGGCATTCTGGCCATCAACGCGGATCCAGAAACTAACGGTCGTGTAGTCGGATAATAATTGGACGGCATTGGGTACCAAAACCGAATCCTGCATCCCATCAAACTTGATGTTCATACCCCCACCATTCGGGTGGGTCGCGTTTTCAAAGATCGGATCGCCACCAATGGCGCCGTCATTGTTGTAAGGGGTAGCATCCTTGGCGTCACCGTCGAAAGGATAGTGCGCCACGAGGCCCGGTTCGGCAGTCACCAACGGTTCGGTGGTGCTGATGGTCAGTTCCGCTCTTTCCGATACATTACCAGCCAGGTCAAAGGCAGCTACTTCAAAAGAGTACAGTTCCAATGAGAGCAAATCCGTCACCAGAATCGATAAAGAAGATGCTCCAATGGTATCGTAAGGTACACCATCTACCCAGATATAATAGCCGGCTACTTGCGTGTCATCCGTCGCGGCTACCCAACTCAGCAAAACGGAGCTGAAACTAGCCGACCCCATCAGGTTAGTGGGCGGGGTGGGTGGCGTGGTATCGGGGGTCTCGTCTACACCAGTCGTAACGTTCAGGCTACTGGGTAGCGATTCATTACCGGCGGCATCAACGGCCGTTACCGCAAAGGTGTAGGTCGTCAGTGGTGTCAGGAGGGAGAAGTAAGCATTCGTCTGAGCAGTCGTCGTAGCCAATTGGCCATCCAGGTAAACATTATAGGCGGCTACGCCTACGTTGTCGCTGGCGGGCAACCAGGAAAGCGCCACATTGTTGAAGACCACTACGGCCGCCAGGTCCAGGGGCGCATTGGGCGCTTCCACATCGGTCACTACCGGGGGGGCAGCCTGTGCGGCGTACAGCGCCGCCACGGCAGGAGCATCCAGCGCAACGCGGTAAATTTGCACCTCGTCCAGGCTTCCGTTCAGCCAATTGCCGCCGTCAACGGGGTTGTAACCCATGCCGAGCGGAAAAGTGGTGTTGTTCAGATCACCCACCACGTTTTTCTCGGCCACTTGTGCACCATCAAAATAGATGATGTCTTTGGCGCCGTCGTGTACCATGACCACGTGGGTCCACTGGCCGGGCATAAGCTCGTTGCCACCACCGGCGTCCATATCAGAGATGCCATTGGTGTGGTTGGTGGTCCAGACCAGCTTTCCGTGATCGGGGAGTGAAATTTTCCAACGTTCCTGCCAGCCGCCGAAGGAAAGCACAAAGGCTTCTCCACTGGCGGGTAGGGTGTTGACGTTGATCCAAAAGCTCACGCTCGTTTGGGGGCTGTTCAACTGCGGTGAATTGGCAGCGGTAACCTCCGTCATGCCGTCAAAAGTGGCGGCTTTGTTGGTGCGGCCAAAGCGGTCAGGTGCCAGTGAAGGCGTAGACGCATCGTTGTTGTAGGCCGTATTGTCCTTGCCGTCTCCGCTGAAGGCGTAGTCGGCAACCAGGTCGCCAGCAACCGTAGGCGCAGGATTCTGCACCGCGTACAGGGCCGCAATGGCTGCCGCGTCGAGGGCTTCGTTAAATACCAGCAGGTCATCGATAGCGCCATCAAAAAAGCTGCCGCCATCAATGGGGTCGTAGCCAATGCCCAGCGGATATTTGGTCTGAGCCAGGGCGCCTGCTGCATCGCGCTCATTAGCGAGCACACCGTTCATATAGATCTGGTCTTTACCCGTAGTGGCATTGTGAACCATGGCGAGGTGGGTCCAGGTGTCGAGCACCAGGGGGGTGCCGGAATCCAGGTCATTGCAGCAAGTGGCCGTATGGGTAGTCCAAACGGGCTTGCCGTGGCCAGGCATGGAGATTTTCCAGCGCTCCTGCCAACCGCCGTTGGAGAGGAGGTACACTTCGCCGGATACCGGGAAGCTATTGGGCTTGACCCAAAATGACAAGGTCGTGGCGTCCGATTGGAGGGCTGCCGAGTTGGCCGCCAGCGCTGCTCCAGCGAGGGCATTGCTGCCCCAGCCGTGGCGATTGGCTACCGTGCTGGCACCGGCAAGCAGTCCGGCATGGTTGCCAAACTGGCTATCGTCCGTGCCGTCGCCATTGAGGCTGTATGCCGCAACGAGGTTGGAGGCTACCCCTGGAAAAGCGGCCTGCGCAGCGTAGATCGCACTGATTTCTGCGTCCGAAAGGGCATAGTTGAAAATGGCCACTTCATCCATGCCGCCATTGAACCAGTTGCCACCGTCAACCGCGTTGTAACCGATGCCCAACGGGAAGGTGGTGCTGTTTAAATCTCCAACTACATTCTTTTCGGCCACCATCGCGCCATTCAGGTAAATTTTGTCTTTGGTGCCATCGTGTACGAGCAGCACGTGGGTCCATTCGCCGACGGCTAACTCGTTGCCACCACCACTGTCCATATCGGAAATGCCGTTGGCGTGGTTGGTTGTCCAGACGATCTTGCCGTGGTCAGGCAGGGATACCTTCCACCGTTGTTGCCAACCTCCGAACGACATCAGGAAGTATTCGCCGCTGGCGGGTAAGCTGCTGGGGTTGATCCAGAAGGCCACACTCGTGGTGGGGGAGTTGAGTTGGTTGGAATTAGCGGCCGTCACTTCGCTGCTTGTTCCGTTGAACTGCAAGGCACTGTTGCCGAAACCAAAGCGGTCGGTGGCAGCGGCGGTAGCGGTTAGGGTGGCGTGATTGCCAAAGGCGGTATCAAAACCATTGCCGGAGAAGGCGTAACTCGCTACAACTTCGTTTCCGAGCACCACGGGGGTGCTTTGAAGGGTATAAAGTGCCGCAATTTCGGCAGCGCTGAGGGCGGTGCCAAAAACCATTACTTCGTCTAACGCGCCGTCAAAATAATTGCCCCCATCGACCGGGTTGTAACCCATTCCCAGTACGTTGCTGGTACTGTTCAGGTTGCCCGCCACGGCTTTGGTAGCCACTGCGGCGCCATTGAGGTAAATAATATCCTGCGTGCCGTTGTGAACCATGGCCACGTGGGTCCAGGTACCTGGCACCAGTTCATTGCCATCGCCGGCATCCATATCGGAGATGCCGTTGGTGTGGTTGGTGGTCCAGATGAGCTTGCCGTGGCCGGGCAAGGAGACTTTCCAGCGCTCCTGCCAACCCCCAAAAGAAAGGAGGTAGTCTTCGCCTTGTTCAGGCAGTGCCGTTACCTTCACCCAGAAGGCCACGGTAGCCAGGGCCGTATTGAGCTGGTTGCCGTTGGGCGCAATGATCGCGCTTTGGGCACCGTCGAAGATAAAGGCATTGCCCGCCGACCCCAGGCGATCTTGGGTAAGGAGCGCCCCATTGACGGATGCGTTGTTGGCTGCACTAGCTATATCTTTGGCGTTTCCGGCAAAGTTGTAGTAAGCCAGGGGTGTTTGCGCCATTGCACCAACGGTGAACAGCCAGCAAAGTGCCCCCAAGAGGAGATGGTATAATCTTTTGTTCATTGTATTTGATTTAAATGGTTATTGATTTTTGCTAAAAGTTGTTTGTGATGAACTGCTGGAACTGGTCCAGATGAGGTGGTATATCCCCGCGGGCCAAAGCGTTACGTCAAGCTGTAGCGAGCCATTGCAGAGGTTACCCTGGGTGTACATTTGCCGGCCCAGCAGGTCGAATATTTCTACCCGAGCGGGTTCGTTTACGTTAGCATCCCACGCCAGGTGTAGGAGGGTAGCTACCGGGTTAGGGAACAGCTGAACGGTATTTTCCTGCCAGACAACGGGCGGCCTGGTAGCAGTCACGCCGCTATCGTAGAGGGTGTTGATCTGGTCCGGCGTGAGGGCATGGTCGTAGATTTTTATCTCGTCCATGACGCCCTTAAAATTGTATTCGGGTGCTTCGGGTAGCATTTGCCCCAGTAGCAGGGGGTAGGAAGTCGTGCGTAGCAGTCCGCTGCGGGGGGTAAAGGCCCGTAATTCGCCATTCAGGTAGAGCGCCATTAAGGCGCCGTCGTAGGTAGCAGCGAAGTGGTAAAAGGTTTCGGTCACCAACGGCATGGGCAGGTCCAAATCGGTAATTCCACCGAGGGTGTTGACCGTCCAGCGCAAGTGGCCCTGCGGGGTGATCGACACCTTCCAGCGGTTCTGCCAGCTGCCGTGCGAGACCACAAACGATTCCCGGTCGGGCAGGGCATTGGCCTTGATCCAACCACTGACGGTAATTCCCTCCTGGAAATTCAGGATGGGTGCATTCGCCACGTTAATATGTTGGGAACCACCATTGAAATAGTAGGCATTGTTGTTGTTGCCCAGGGGGTCAGTGGTCAAGATGGCGCCGTTGATCTGGCCGTTCAGTTCGTTGCCGCTCACGTCGTCCGGATTGCCCGTAAAGGGGTAGTGGGCAATGATTTCGCCAGCGCTGGCGACAAAGTTCCGCACCAGCACAGTGGCGCTGGCGCTGGCCATCAGGTTTTGGTCATCCTGGACGGTCACGGTTATTGTTTCGATACCGGCAGTGGACGGGGCCACCCAATTGACGATCGGTCCCGTACCCGTAATGTTTCCGTTGCTGGCACTCCAGCTATAGGTCAGGTTGTCCACGGCTTCGTCATCGGCCAGGCAGGTCAACACCACGGTTCCCAGCGGGGCGACAAAGGTCAGGCTCTGGCTAAGGTCAATAATTTGGGGTGCATTGTTGATTTCACCAACAATGGGAATTACCAGCAGTGCGGTATCGCGGTTGCCGGTTTCATCGGTAGCGATACATTGCAGGATAGCTTCACCCAATTCCGGTGGGGCGGTGAAAACGATACTGTCGGTTGTGCCCGCAATACTGCCCACCGTGGCAGACCAGGTGTAGGTCAGTTGCTCCGAGTCGGTATCGTCAACCGTAGCGTAGACCGAGGTGCTGGTATTAATCGCCAGCGGGGTAGCTGCTGCGGCCAGGGCTTTGAAGCGCGGTGCTACGGTGTAGGCTTGCGCGTGTTGTTGGTAGTCCACGACAACCCCATCCACCAGCATTTTATTGGTGGCGTAGGTGATAACGCCCCCTGCCGGGCAAAAGACCAGCATCCTGGCTTCGTTGGCCGGAAGGCTAATACTTACGGATCCCGTCGCATCTTCGACCAGGAAGGTTTCGGTCAGGGCATCGTAAATATCTACCGGATCCGAGCCTACTTCCACCGTCACATTTTCCGCTTGGGTATAGGGGTTGTAGTACAGAAAGGTAGGGTAGGCTGCTGCGCCGAAGAAGTCGGTTTTGAGCAGGTCGAGCTGCAAAATTTTCACCACGTCGGTTGGCTCCACCAGTGCCCCGAGGTAACCCACCGAAGAGGTGCCGTACAGTGCCAGGTTGGTTGCGGCCCAGCCACCGCGGAGGGCATCTCCCGTGGAAAACGGGGATTGTCCGTCCCACTGCTCCCGCAGCGCTTCGTAGCCGATGGCCTGCTGCGGGTCATTGGCGGAAGACCAGCTGGCGGCATCCTGCAACGAAGCAGGTAAAAAACCGGGATAGAAAAGCCGGTTGGCATTCGCCAGGTTGACCATCCACTTGCCAATGGCCCGGGCGAAACGTTTGTCGTAGCGCACTGCCGGAACCAGGGCAGCAGCTTGTTGCAAGCCATTCAACTGGAAAGCGTAGTCGTTACCGTTGTCGTTGGCTTCGCCCACCAGTCCTGCTACCGCAAAACCATTCCAGGACCCCGTAATGGTTCCCCAGCCGCGCAGGGCACCCCGGTCGAAAGACCAGTTGAGCATCTTTTCAACGTTATAGTTCGTACCCAACTCGGCATTCATGCGGGCGGCCGTCAGGGTGCCGTAGGGCAGTTGGAGCTCGTAGGACGGGTTGGTAGGCCATTCGTCGAGGAATTCCGTGGCCCATTCTGCGCCTTGCAAATAGGCGGCATTTCCGGTCGTGGTCCAGGCCTGGTACAGCAGCCAGGCAAAGGCACCAGCAGCTTCGGGCTCGGGCACACTTTCGGTGGTTGGGGTCATCTCCCGGAAATTCCAGGCCCGGTAGTTGAAGTAAGGTATCTGCCAGGGCGCAGCCTCCCCGCCCATTTGCTGAACGGCTGCCAGCATTTGATCCGCAATGCTGATGAATTGAACCTCGGCTTCCCCATCCATGGTAGGGTAGAGGTCGTACAATTGGTAGAAAAACACGTTGGGCATCATATCGTACCACCAGTCGTTACCGCTGCTGGTGGCCGGACTGTTGAGGTAGAGGTTTTCCCCGTTGGCTTTGTTGTAAAATTGCTGGCTCATGCGCACCCAATTCTGGCCAAACTGGTTCTGCTTGTCCTGGCCCACGAGCGTTGCGCCCACCAAAGAGGGGAGGACATTGATGGCTTCGTTGCCGAAATTGGAAAAGGTGCCCACGTAGGTGTGCAGCCGAAAAGCCGGAATCTGGGGGTAGTTGACACTGCCGGGTTCCAAAAAGCAAAGGGGTAGGTACTGGCCCGATTGCTGGGTGTCGTAGATGAATTCATCGTAGGCCACGGCCGTACTTTTCCAGTCGCGCAAGTTGTAGGGCGCCGGTGCATTGGGCATCGTTTCGATGCGCGGAACAATGACCTGTCCGGGTTGTGCCCAGAGGAAGCCCGTAAGGAGAAAAACAAAAACAAAAAGAAAATTCAATCTTATCATCAGGCAAAAATTAGGGGGATAACCAGGTTGTTGTTGAAGTAAAAGTGCCGGCAGGGCACGTACAATTCCATCAATAGCCCGGATGTTGTACCAAAAGGGGGTTTAAGTCGATTTCGGTTTGCGGAATCGGAAAGACCTCGTGTTTTCCCGCCTCAAAACCGGGCAGCAGGTCAGCCGCAATATCCCAGCGAACCAGGTCGAAGAAGCGGTGCATCTCAAAGCCCAGCTCCACCTGCCGCTCGTGGCGAACCGCCTGGCGCAGTTCCGCCTGATTGGTGGTGGTGATGGCGGGTAGGGTGGTAGCCGGATCAGCCGACTGGGCGCGTGCCCGTGCCCGTACCATTTCCAAAGGTTCCAGCGCCTCGGCTGGTCGGTTGAGTTCTACGAGGGCTTCGGCTTGCCAGAGCAAAACTTCGGCGTAGCGGATAGCGGTGTAGTTGATGTCGCCGTCCGCTTTTTGCGTGACCACGGAATCCGACTGGATATACTTGCGCACACTGAAACGGGTAGTAGAAAAGGAGTTGGTGTAGATGCGCCCGAAATAGTCGTCGTTGCGCATCGCTACGGTGATGGATAGGCGTGGGTCACCGGGTTCAAAAGCCTCGACGAACGCGGGTGTTACTTCCGCGAAGCCATAGCCGTCAATTTTGCGGGAAGCCCACCACTGGTTCAGGAAATTGCCGAGGCCGAGTTCCAGGTTGGCGTGTTGGATTTCCCAGACGGACTCCGAATTGTTCTGGGTGAATTTGCCGTAGTTGTCGGCGTAGTCGGCCACCAGCGCATAGGCACCGAGCGCTTTAATTTGCGCCACGTAGTCGAGGACTTTCGGCCAATTTTTTTCGTAGAGGCTCACTTTGGCCGCCAGCGCAAGGGCAGCACCCCGGGTAGCGCGTCCTTCGTCCGAGGCTGCCGAAGTGATGGGTAGCAGGGGCGCGGCCCGCTCACAATCTGCGATAATCTGCGCAAAAATTACGGCTTGCGAACTAGCGGGTTGCCGCAGTTCATCAGGTGGAACCAAGGCCGTCAGCAGCGGCACGTCACCAAAAATCTGGGTGAGCAAAAAGTGGTAGTAAGCCCGTAAAAACAAGGCTTCGCCAGTATAACGCTCGCGCAAAGCTTCGCTTATTTCCACTTTTCCGATGTTGTCCAGCACCAGGTTGCTCTGGGTGATACCCTCGTACTGCGTTTTCCAAAAAGTGTTGAACTCTTCTGTCCTGGGGGTATAGGTGAAGGCCTCCAGTTCGATGAGCCCCGGCCGGGAGCCGTCGCCACCCGTGATGGCTTCGTCGGAGGTTATTTCGGCAAAGGCCCAGTAATAATTGCCGTTGTCGTTGTTGAATAAGAGCGGGCCGTAGGCGGCGTTAAGTACCTGAAGGGCATCGTCGCCGGTTTGGAAAAAGGTGCCCGCATCGTAGATGGCGATGGGGTCTTTGTCGAGGATGTTGGTGCAGGCACTCAGCAACATCAGGGGGATCAAGTAGCGTAATATTTTCATAAATCTTTGGTTCTTTTAGCCATTGGCTCAACTACCTGGCAGGTATTTTCGCGATTAAAACTTCAATTGTACACCCGTCGTAAAGGTGCGTGGTGCGGGTACGGTACCCCAGTCGATCCCCACGGCCAGATCCGAAGAGATGCCCAGCCCCTGTGTGTCGTTGGTGTTGGCCTGTATTTCGGGATCCAAGCCCGGATAGTTGGTAAAGGTGAAAGCGTTTTGCACGCTGAAATAAAGGCGCAGGCTGCTGATCTGCTTATTGGGCAGGAGGTTGGCAAAATTGTAGCCGAGGGAAATATTGCGAACCCGCAAGTAGGAGCCGTCTTTTAAAAAGCGGGTCGAAGGCCGGCGGTTGCCGTTGCGGTCATCGATACTGACGCGGGGAATGTCGGTGTCCGTATTAGTGGGTGTCCAGTGGTCGAGGATATCCCGGTACGCATTGAAACCGCGGGCTTGGGCTTCGTAGGCAAAATTGCCGTACAGGAAATAGACATCGTTGCCCTCGACCCCCTGCACCAGGGTGGAGAAGTCGAAGCCACCCCAATTGAGTCCCAGGGTTAATCCGTAGCTGAAATCCGGGAAAGGGCTCCCACTGTGTTGCCGGTCCTTGTCGTCGATGACGTTGTCGCCATTGAGGTCCGCAAATTTAACGTCACCGGGTTGCGTAAACTGGCTCTGGAAAGGGCTGGCGGCGATCTCTTCAGCGGATTGGAACAGGCCAAGCATTTGCCACAGGTAAAAAGAACCCACCGGGTGCCCCGGTTCGGTGCGGGTCAGTGAGCCGTCCGAAAGGCCGAAGCCGCCGAGGATGGGTTCACTATCGGCAATGGAGAGTACCTCGTTGCGGATGGACGTGAAGTTGGCGCCAATATTATAGCTTAATTTGCCGATGCGGTTGTTGTAGATGAAGCCCAGCTCCAGCCCTTCGTTTTGCACGGTGGCGGCGTTGACGAAGGGGGGGCGGGTAGCACCGCCCGTTTGGGGTACGGGAACGCGCACCAGGATGTCTTTGGTGGTTTTGCGAAATACATCGGCGGTAACCGAAAGACGGTCTTGCCCAAAGGCGAGATCCATACCGAAGTTGGTCTGGGTGCTGGTTTCCCAGCGAATATTGCTGTTGCCAATTTCTACAATATTGGACCCGGTAGCCACCTGGTTGTTGCCGAAGACATAGACGCGGTCGCCGGTACTCACCAGGGAACTGTAAGGATAGACGCCAATCTCCTGGTTGCCGAGCTGGCCCCAACTGGCCCGTAGCTTGAGGCTCGAAAGGAAGTCTACTGCTTCGAAGAACGGTTCGTTGGATACATTCCAGGCTGCCGAAACGGACGGGAAGGTGCCCCAGCGGTTGTTCTTGCCAAAGCGCGAAGAACCATCCCGCCGAATAGCCGAACTAATGACGTAGCGCCTTTTGTAGGCGTAGGTAAACTGACCAAAGTAGGACAACAGGGCCCACTCGGTAGCAATACCGGAAGCGCTTACATTGCCAATTTCAGCGGGTATACTGGCGTCGAGGTAACGGAAAAGCGGATCGGTGCGCCGGAAATTATTGGCCGAGCCCCCCAGGTAGTCGGTATGGTTTTGAATGGCCTCCATGCCTATGATGGTAGAAACCCGGTGGTTGCCGAAGGTCCGTTCAAAGTTGACAGAATTGTTCCACACCAGGGTCTGGTTGAAGATGCGGCCTTCGTTCAGGGAGGTCGGCGCGTAAATGGCGGGAGATAGCTGTTCCTTGAAGAGCTTGCTCCGCTCGAAGAGCAGATCGCCACCCAGGGTGGTCCGCAAATTTAAGCCTTTCAGGAGGGTGTATTCGGCGAATACGGAACCAAACATGCGGTAGCGGTTGATGGTCCAGTCGGTGTTTTGGTTGAACGCCAGCGGGTTGGCATTCCCGTCGCCGAAGAGGGTCGGGTCTCCCAACTCCGAGGAGACATTCACCAGGCGGCCATCCGCGTAGCGAACCGGAAAAACCGGCGCGGCGATCAGCGTATAGCGGATACCACTGGGTTCGTTGCCCGCCCCAAAACCATCGCCCGAAGAGTTGATGACCTGGCGTTCGGTAACCGAGAAGGAAAGATTGCTGCCAATACGGAAACGGTCATTGCCAATATCGCCGTTGACACGCAGTTGGTATTTGTCGAAACTTTGGCCTTGGTAAATACCGTCTTGGCTGAGGTATTCGCCGGAAATGAAGAAGCGGCTCTGTTCGCCACCGCCCATGGCGGAAAGGGAAACGCGCTGCATGGGCGCGGGATCAAAAACCAGGTCCAGCCAGTCGGTATCCGGGAGCGTATCCAGGATGGCCGGATCATAGGTAGGCAACCGGTTGGCGGGGTTGCGCAGTTCGTTGGCATTGGTGATCGCTTCGTTGCGGATGGTCAGGAACTCGGCAGCGTTGAGCAGTTGGGGAAGCCCCACGGGTTGCTGGATGCCGGTATAGGCTTCGAAGTTGAAGACGGTTTCGCCGGGCTGGCCTCTTTTGGTGGTAATCAGCACCACGCCGTTGGCGGCCCGGGAGCCGAAAATAGCCGCCGCAGCGCCATCCTTGAGGATTTCAATAGAAGCAATATCGCTGGGCGAGAACATGTTGAGGTTGCTGGTGGTCGGAATGCCATCTACGACGTAGAGCGGGTTGTTGTTGCCCAGCGAGCCTGCTCCGCGTATCCGTACGGCAATATCGTCACCGGGGGCACCGGTCACCTGGGTTACCATCACGCCCGGGGCCTGCCCTTGCAACACCTGATCGATACCCACGACCACCAGCTTTTCAATATCCCGTGATTTAATGGAACTGATGGCTGATGATACGTCGCTGCGAATCTCTTTCCGGTAACCTGTTACCACGATCTCGTCGAGCAACGCGGTGTTTTCACCCAGGGTAATTTGCAACTCCTTCCGGCCAGCAATAGCGATTTCCTGGTTGTCGAAACCCAGGTAGCTGACAACAAGGGTAGCGTTGGCAGCAGATACCGAAAGGGAAAAACGACCATTTTCGTCGGTGGTCACCCCGTTGTTCGTTCCTTTTTCTACCACGCTGGCACCAATGAGCGTTTCTTGCTGCTCGCCCTCCACCACCGTTCCGGTTACGACAAATCCCTGTGCGCCGACGGGGGATAAACCCAGTAGCAGGCAGCAGGTCAAAATCAGGGATAGCCTGTTGAAAGGAAGACTTTTTATCCGGTTGGTTAACCTCCAAGTTGTGCTCATGTAATAACCTTTAGTGTAGATTACTGTAAAGGTCATTAAATAGCCAATAGTATTTTGGTACTATTACGTAAAAGAATGGTACTTTTAGGAAAGTAATTTATTGAAATTATATTTTGACTGGTTTTTTTAGTTAAAATTATATTCTACTTTGTATTTTTTTGGCCGATTAAAATTCTTTGAATGGATGTGTTTCGTGAAATTACCCCGCTCAAGCCTCAGGATGTACTGGTCGTACTCGATTCCACAAACAATGGCTTCGATTATCCGATACACAACCACCCGGAATACGAGTTGAACCTGGTTATGGGGATGTCGGGTACCCGGATTGTGGGCGATTCTACGGCGCGTTACCAAGACTTCGACCTGGTACTATTAGGGCCTTACCTGTACCACAAATGGGATGGAGACCAGGTGCTTCAGCAGCACGGGCCTCCCTATCGGGTCATCACCATCCAGTTTGCCATGGATCTTTTTGGTAGCCAGCTGCTGCAAAAGGATCGCTTTTTACAAATTCGGAACTTATTGGCGGATTCGCGGCGGGGGATAAAATTTCACGGCAAGTGTCTTGAGGAAGCCCGGCGACTCATGGTTAACCTAACCGAAGACCAGGGATTTGCCAACATCATCACCTTCCTGGAACTCCTGGACCTGTTGGCCCAGGCCAGGGAAGCCACTTTTTTGGCCAGTGAAGGTTTTTCACCACAAGCATTGCGCAATAGTACCAACCGTTTCCAGGTGGCTTCCAGCTACCTGCTCCGGCACTTCAAGGATGCTGATTTGCGGTTGGCCACCGTCGCCGAACAGCTGAATATGAGTCCTTCCGCATTCAGTCATTTTTTTCGGAAGTTTGCGTTCCGCAGCTTTTCTCAATTTCTCATTGATCTGCGCATCGGTCATGCCTGTAAGTTATTGCTGGATACCGATGATACCGTTGGTCAAATCAGTGCCCAATCAGGTTTTAACAACCTGGCGAACTTCAACCGCCTCTTCAAAAAATACCGCAGCTGTACGCCCGTCGTTTACCGCCAGCGGTACCTGGAAAAAAATACCTTTGACTGGACCAAACAGCCTACTCCCTGGCAATTTATACCCAAGGAGGCCAACAATGTAATACCGGTAAACCCGGTGGCTTATAGTACCCGGTTGAAGCACTATTAGCCCACCTGGTCCTGCCACCATGAAAAAACCCCAGTACGTTTCCGGAAGAAACGTACTGGGGTTTTGAAAAGAGGAGGCGAATTTATTATTGGACGGGCATTTACCAGGCGTAAAACAGCCCCAGGCCTGCTACAAAATACCAGTCGTCGGCATCCTGATTGCCATTGTTGGAGACGCCATCCAGGAGGTCGGAAAAAGTCAAACGGGTACCACCGCTCACGGTGAAGGTAAAATTGGGCTTGAGCGCAAACCGTACCCCCAGGTCAACCGGCAAAACGGCCAGTGCACCTACGTTGTCTTCGGGCTTTAAGGTAGAAGTTCCCGCTGTGGTGAGGGTTTCATCAGAGAAAACCATACCCAGGCCAACTCCGCCGAAAGGAGAAATATTCTGCCTGAAATTTCCGGAATCGTCGTAGGGAGATTTCCGCCAGGGATGCTACTCGCCCAGGATGCTGATTTCCACCAGGTTGTTCTCCATGGTAATACCCCGATCCAGGCGCTCGGTGTAATCGAGGTCGCTACCCGTTATTTTACCAAAATTGACGCCTGCTTTGAGTGCAATTTTTTTGGTGAGAAAATTCCGGTAGTTGACGCCGAAAGCAAAATTGGATGCTTTGAGATCAATAAATTTTTGGATTAGATCGCCCTGGTAATTTATAATTCCAAAGGACAGACCGATTTCCTGATCCGACTGGGCATGTGCAAACGACAGGCTAAAAATGGTCAATAGGGAAAGGAGTAAAATGTTTTTCATACGGGGTTTTGTTTTAAATAATATTGTAAATTGTTAAGCACTATAAAGATAAAATAATTTGGGATATGTTTTGTCGGCAGGCGCAATTTAAAGCCGGGTTATTTGGTTGCTATAAGTCAGGGAACTACTTTTGGCGTACCTATCCACGATTAGAAAATTTCTTGCATGAGCGAACCTAACCACAAATACAGTCCGGTACATTACCGCAACTACCTGGGCCTGGACCAAATTCTCGGGGCGCAGCATCCCCGCAGCGAACAATTGGGAGAAACACCGGCCCACGACGAAATGCTTTTCATCATTGTTCACCAAAGTTACGAATTGTGGTTCAAGCAAATTTTGCACGAATTGGAATCGGTGGTGGATATGTTCCAGACAAACACCGTCGACGAACGCAATATGGGCACCGCCCTGGCGCGGTTGGATCGTATCACGGAAATCTTTAAGCTACTCATCGAACACATCCGGGTACTGGAAACCATGACGCCCCTGGATTTTCTGGATTTCCGCAAGTACCTGTTTCCTGCTTCCGGGTTCCAGAGCTTTCAGTTTCGCAAGATTGAAAACATGTTGGGACTTCCGGAGCAAGAGCGCCTGACGTACAACAATTACCACTACGCCGCCTTCTTTACGCCCGCCCAGCAGGCCGAGCTCAAAGTGATTACCGACGGTGATAATCTTTTTAATGCAGTAGAAGATTGGCTGGAACGAACCCCTTTTCTGCGTTTTGGGAATTTTCAATTTTTGGATTACTACAAAGCTTCTGTGGAACGCATGGTGGCCCGCGAAGCCGAGGCTATCAATGCCTCGGATTACCTGACGGGTAAAGAAAAGGAGATGCGCCTGCAGATGATGGCCAATACGGATCCGTATTTTCGTTCCATCCTCGACCCGCAGGTACACAGCGAGGAGAAAGGGCGGGGTACTTTCCGCTTCAGCTACGATGCCATGCTGGCGATCCTGATGATCAATTTGTACAATGAGGAACCTTTGTTGCAGCAGCCCTACCGCTTCCTGATCTCCCTGGCCGATATTGACGAGTTGCTGACCACCTGGCGCTACCGCCACGCCCAGATGGTGACCCGGATGTTGGGCCGTAAAACGGGAACCGGTGGCTCATCGGGTAGCACCTACCTGCACGCCACGGCTGAAAAGCACCACATTTTCACCGATTTGCACAACATCTCTACGCTGTTGATTCCGCGTTCGGAATTGCCGGAGCTCCCCCTCTGGTTGAAGAAACAACTGAGTTTTTACTATACCCAAAAAAACGAGGACTAGGCTATGAGGCAACTGTCCAACTACATCAACGGCACCTTTCAACCCGCGCACAACGGTCGCTACTTACCCGTCTACGACCCTTCGCGCGGACAGGTATACGTGGAAGCCCCCGACTCGGACGAAGCGGATGTAGCGGCAGCGATGGCTGCTGCCCAGGCGGCTTTTCCCGGTTGGGCAGCAACTTCGGTGGAGGAGCGCTTTGAGGTGCTGATGAAAATAGTAGCGGGCATCGAAAGCCGGGCCGAAGAGCTGGCCCTGGCGGAGTCCCTGGATAACGGCAAGCCCTGCTGGCTGGCCCAACAGGTAGATATCCCGCGGGCTGCCGCCAATTTTCGCTTTTTTGCCCAGGCCATAACCCAGTTCGCCGCCGAAGCCCACGACATGGGATCGGCGGGTTTCAACTACACCTTACGCCGCCCGCTGGGCGTCGTCGTTTGCATTTCGCCCTGGAACCTGCCCCTCTACCTCTTCACCTGGAAGATTGCACCGGCCCTGGCCGCAGGGAATACCGTCCTGGCGAAGCCATCGGAGATTACGCCCCTGACGGCTTTCCTGCTGGCTGAAATTTGCCAGACGGCAGGTTTGCCCGCGGGTGTTTTAAATATCCTCCACGGATTGGGGCCCACGGTAGGCGCCGCACTGACGGCTCATCCCCAGGTCAAAGCCATTTCCTTTACGGGCAGTACGCTCACTGGCGCGGCCATTGCCCGGGTAGCTGCGCCCCAATTCAAGAAATTATCGCTCGAACTCGGCGGCAAGAATCCCAATATCATTTTTGCCGACTGCGATTACGAAAAAATGCTGGCGACGACTTTGCGTTCTTCCTTTTCCAACCAGGGGCAGATTTGCCTGTGTGGTTCCCGGATTTTTGTAGAACGGTCGCTTTACGAACGCTTTAAAACAGATTTTGTACAACGGGTCAAGGCCTTGCGGGTGGGGCCGCCGCTGGCGGCGGATACCCAGATCGGAGCCGTTGTCTCACAAGTGCACTACGAAAAGGTATTGGCTTATATCGACCTGGCCAAAGCCGAAGGCGGCACCATCTTGTGCGGTGGTGCGCCCGTGGTTTTGGCCGGTGAATTTGCCGGTGGCTGGTACCTGGCGCCAACGGTGATTGAGGGACTATCCTACGATTGCCGGACCAACCAGGAAGAGATTTTCGGCCCGGTGGTTACCCTCCAGCCTTTCGATACCGAAGCCGAAGTACTGGCCTGGGCCAACAGCACGACCTACGGCCTGTCGGCTACCATCTGGACCCAGCACCTGAACCGGGCTCACCAGCTGTCCGCCCAGTTGGAAGCGGGTATTGTCTGGATCAATACCTGGTTGCAACGCGATTTGCGGACGCCTTTTGGCGGCACCAAAAACTCGGGGGTAGGCCGCGAAGGTGGCTACGAAGCCCTCCGCTTTTTTACCGAACCGAAGAATATCTGCGTCGGGTATTGAACGGCTCGTCGGATAAACGGTGACGCAGAGCACCACCGGGAGGATGTTGGGACGTACCCTACCGGGCGGGGCCTTCGACAAAAAAGAGGTGTCGATTTTGCTACCGCTATTTTGCTCAACTTCACCACCGGAGAAGTTGTTGTAAAAATAGACCAGGTGCCTAAAAGTGGAAGTAACGTGTACCGACGGTAACAGCGGATTTTTATCAATAATCATTTAATCAATTCATCACCATGTCAAAATTATTGCCAAAATTCAATTTCCGCGAATGGATCGACGAACACCGCCACCTGCTGAAGCCACCCGTGGGCAACAAGTGTGTCTGGGACAACGGCGAATACATCGTCATGGTCGTTGGAGGTCCCAATTCCCGCAAGGATTACCACCTCAACCAGACACCCGAGTTCTTCTACCAGGTCGAGGGTGACATTGTGCTCAAGGTGATAGACGAAGGCAAAGCCGTGGATATCCACATCCGCGAAGGCGAGATTTACCTGCTGCCTTCCAATATTCCGCACTCGCCCCAGCGGGGGCCCGCTACCATTGGCCTGGTCATCGAGCAGCAGCGTCCGGCCGGGGTGGAGGATGCCCTGATTTGGTATTGTGAAAATTGTGGCAACCAGCTGTACCAGGAGGCTTTTGCCCTGGACAACATCGAAACCGATATGCCGGTCATTTTCGACCGCTACTATTCCAGTTTGGCTAACCGTACCTGCCAGCATTGTGGTACCGTCATGGAGCCACCCGTAAAAATAGCGGTCGGGTAATTTTAAGGTACGGTCAAATAATAAATGGAGTTCTTATGCGAATCAATGGCCATTCCCATCTGCTGCCTTACCCAGAGCAGATTCCGGCTTTTATGAAGGAAAAGGAAATTTTCTGGATTGACACGGATCGTCAGTACATGCTCCAGAAAAACTGGAAGCGCCCCGTCACGGACGCCAGCTTTTTTCTCCACGAAAAGCTGGCCTGGATGGACGCACACCAGATTGATCACGCGGTGGTGCTGAATCTATCCCAACTCTACGGCAACGGGCTGCGCTTCGAGGAAATGAAGCAGGTGCTGCGCTGGCAGAACGACTTCAACGCCCAGGTGCAGGCCGATTACCCGCAGCGGTTCACCTGCGGCTTTGTCATCCACGCGGGTTTTGTGCGGTCGGCCCTGTGGGAGATTGAGCGCTGTGTGGACGAATTGGATCTGCGGGTACTGTGCCTGCCGACCCACTACCTGGACTCTATCGGTGTCTGGCGCACCATCTTTGATCCCGAAACGGAACCGATCCTGGAACTAGCAGACAAATATGGGCTCGCGGTGGAAATTCACCCTTATGATGGGGAGAAGTTCATCCAGCTCGAAAACACCGCCTGGCGCTTTCACCTGGTCTGGATGCTGGCCCAGTGTGCCGATGCCTACCACTTTTACACCCTCAACGGGTACCAGGAAAAGTACCCCAACCTGCGGGTTTGCTTCGCCCACGGTGGCCAGCTGACGCAGATCAACCTGGGACGCCGAATCCAGGGTTTTGATGGCCGGCCCGACCTGTTTGAGGGCAAGGTGCATCCGCGCAAAGCCATCGGGCATCCCAACATCTTTTTTGATACCCTGGTACACGATACCTTGTCGCTGGAACTGATGATCAAACGCAACCAGGGCAGCAACCAGATCATGGTGGGCCTCGATGACCCGTATCCCCTGGGCGAAATGGACAGCGAACCCCAGTCGTCTTACCCCGGTAAGTTGCTCGACCTGGCGGTAGCCGAACACATCATCACCCCGCAGCAGCAACAGGAAATGTGGGAAAGCAACGTCCTGCGCTGGTTGGGTGCCGATAAAAACCAGGCGTTGAGGGAACGAATAACGGGAACGGGGTTGGCTGCCAAAACACCGCAGGTGACCAATTCCCCGGATTAATTCCTCCGCGCTATTTTGTACATTTAAGTATTTTGTGGCTATCAAACAGCCCTATTTTAACGGAATCTATGCTTGCTACTCCTTATGCCAATAACCTGGCTTACGCCCAACAGTTGGATCGCGAGGACCCCCTGGGGCACTTCCGCCAACGCTTTCACCTACCCGTGCAGCCCAGTGGCCAGCCCTACCTGTATTTCTGCGGCAATTCGCTGGGGTTGCAGCCCAAGTCTACGCGGCAAGCGGTAGAACAAGAACTCCTCGACTGGCAAAACCTCGGGGTAGAGGGGCACGTGCAGGCCGCCAATCCCTGGTTGCCTTACCACGAACTCCTGACCGACAAAATGGCGGCCGTGGTGGGTGCCAAACCCATTGAGGTAGTGGTCATGAACACCCTGACGGTGAACCTTCACCTGATGATGGTTTCTTTTTACCGGCCTAAAGCCAACCGGTTTAAAATCCTGATCGAAGCCGACGCTTTCCCTTCCGATCGCTACGCGGTGAGCTCCCAGGTGCAATTCCACGGTTACGACCCGGCTACGGCCATCCTGGAACTGCGGGCGCGCCCCGGCGAAGCCTGTATTCGCCAGGAGGATATCGACCGGGTAATCGAACAGCACGGCGAACACATCGCGCTCATTATGTTGGGCAATACCAATTACTATACCGGGCAGTTTTTCGACATGAAGACCATCACGGCCCGGGGGCACGCCAAAGGCTGCCTGGTGGGCTTCGACTGTGCCCACGGCGCAGGCAACGTACCCCTGGAATTGCACGACAGTGGCGCTGATTTTGCCGTCTGGTGTTCCTATAAATACCTCAATTCCGGGCCGGGTAGCCTGGCGGGTTGCTTCGTGCACGAACGCCACGCCTACGACCGTTCCCTGCCCCGCTTTACGGGGTGGTGGGGACACAACAAGGATACCCGCTTTGGTATGCGCGATGACTTTGATCCCCTGCCGGGGGTCGAAGCCTGGCAACTGAGCAATCCACCGATCTTATCCCTGGCAGCCATCCGGGCTTCCCTCGATATTTTTGCCGAAGCCGGGATGAACCAACTGCGGGAAAAATCATTGTTGCTAACGGGTTATCTCGAGTACCTCGTGGACGCCTTGCCAGCAGGTAAGGTCAAAATCATTACGCCCCGGGATTCCGCCCAGCGGGGTTGCCAACTGTCTTTGCAAGTGACCGGTGCCGACAAAACGCTGTACCAGCGGATTAGTGCCCAGGGTGTCATTGCCGACTGGCGGGAGCCCGATGTGATCCGCGTAGCACCGGTACCCCTGTACAATACCTTTACGGAGGTTTTTCAATTCGTGGAGATTCTAAAGAACGCTTTGTAAAATTGCGCTAAGCTCATGGCTAAACAAGAAAAAATAGTGGTTATCGGTGCCGGCCTGTGTGGTACCCTTCTCGCCATCCACCTGGCCCAGCGCGGCTACGAGGTAAGCTTGCACGAACAGCGGGCAGATATGCGAAAGATGGAAGTGGAAGGCGGCCGCTCGATCAACCTGGCCCTTTCCTCCCGTGGACTCATGGCCCTGGAACGGGTGGGCTTAAAAGACGAGGTGCTGACCCACTGCATCCCCATGCACGGCCGCATGATCCACTCGGTAGCTGGCGACCTGCGCCTGTCGCGCTACAGTGGCCGCGACGACGAGTACATCAATTCGGTTTCCCGTGGCGGATTGAACATGGCCTTGCTGGACAAAGCCGATTCTTTTCCCAACCTGACCATCCACTTTGAACAAAAATGTACGCACGTAGCGTTGGAGACGGCTACGGCCACCTTCCTGGATGCACAGGGCAACAGCCACGTCGTAGTAGGTGACCTGCTCATTGGTACCGATGGCGCCGGCTCGGCAGTACGCCGCAGTATGATGGCCCAGTCGACGAAACTGCTGTTCAATTTTTCCCAACATTTCCTCCGCTCAGGCTACAAGGAACTGAGCATTCCACCCACGACCACTGGCGGCTACCGGATTGAGAAAAACGCCCTGCACATTTGGCCACGCGGTGCTTACATGATGATTGCCTTGCCGAACGAAGACGGGAGTTTTACGGTCACCATGTTTCACCCCTACGAGGGGGAGGCGGGTTTCAATACCCTGGATACGCCCGCGAAGGTGCGGGCTTTTTTTGCTACCCACTACGCCGACGTTTTGCCCCATCTGATTGACCTGGATGCGGATTATGCGGCCAATCCGGTGGGTACGCTGGGTACCATCAAATGCTATCCGTGGGAAGCCTACGGCAAGTCGCTCATCATGGGCGACGCGGCGCACGCCATCGTTCCCTTTTACGGGCAGGGCATGAACGCGGCCTTCGAAGATGTGCGGGTGTTTGACGAACTTATTGACGAATTCGACGGCAATTGGGCGCAGATTTTTCACGCCTTTTCTGAGCATCGCCCCACCAATACCAACGCCATCGCCGACCTGGCTATCGATAATTTTACCGAAATGCAGGACAAAGTGGACGACGAGGATTTTATCAAAAAGCGGCGACTGGAGATGATCCTGGAAGACCGCTTCCCCGATTACTACTCCAAGTATTCGCTGGTGACGTTTAAACCCGAATTGTCTTACGCCGAGGCGATGAGCAAAGGCCGGCGGCAGGATGAATTCCTCCTCGACCTCGTCTCCCGGGAGGAAGTGGACCACCTGGATTTGGAAGCCGTACTGCGCGCGGTACAGGCCCTTTAAAAAGGAGGTAACACCTCAAAAAGCATACACAACGATGGCTAGCAAAGTTCTTCAAGACAAAGCCCAACCCCTGGGCAATTACCCGCACGTCAGGCGCGTCGGCGATTTTATCTACGTGTCGGGTACCAGTAGCCGCCAGCCAGACAATACCCACGCCGGGGTGACCTTGCAGGCCGATGGCCGGGTGGAGCTGGATATTCGCGCCCAAACGCAGGCCGTCATTGAAAACATTGGCGGCCTGCTGGCCAGTATGGACGCCGGGTTGCAGCACCTGGTGGATATCACGACCTTCCTGGTGGATATGAAAGATTTTCCGGGCTACAATGAAGTGTACGGCACCTTCTTCGATCACGCTACGGGTCCCACCCGCACGACCGTGGCGGTACACCAATTGCCCCATCCCCATTTGTTGATCGAGATCAAGGCGGTGGCTTACCTGCTGGTTTGATCATTTTATTTTTTGTATTTTTAAGGCTACTAAAACCAAAAATATGATTACTAAACTTATCAATTTTCGCTTTGTAAGCCTTGCCTTAACTTGTTGCTTACTGCTGGCAAGTCAGGCGCTATCGGCCCAGTTTACCGAAACCTTCGAAACCGAAACAGTCGGGAGTAACACTTTTTCTGGCGGTGGCGCAACTTTTACCACCGTCAATCCCCTGAACATTGCCACCTTTCCCAATGGCGGCAGCAATGGCAACGGTGACAATCAATTTTTAGAAGCCAACGGCACCGGGAGCGTGGGTGAAATTCAGCTCACGACGGCCGGCCTGGTTTTTCAGCTGAACAGTGTCGATATCTACCTCTCGGCCGATGCCGGGACCACTACGTCCGATGGGCAGGTCACCTTCAGGGGTACCCTGGCGGAGGGCGGGAGTACGCTGGATGCGGTGATCAATGTGACGCATCCAGGTAGCTTTAATTATGCGACGGTCTCCTTTGCGGGAACACCGCTGGCCGGGCAAAACCTTTCCCAGGTAGCGGTCATTCTCGAAGCGGGCAAGAACTACATCGCCCTTGACGATTTTACTTTTACGGCGCTGGATCCTACGCAGGTCAATGTGACGGTCAATGATGTAAGTATGGAAGAAGGCGATGCCGGAAATACCGCCTTTGTCTTCACCATCACGCGCTCCAATAATACGACCGCCTTCAGTGTAACGGCCAACACGGCCGATGATACCGCTACCGCTGGAAGTGACTACACCGCGGTGGTGGCCACTGTCGCAAACTTTACCATGGGCGGCCCACTCAGCCAGACCGTAACCGTCCAGGTGACGGGCGATCTGATGTCGGAAACCTCCGAAAGTTTTTTCCTGAACCTGAGCGCTGCCACCAATGGCGCCGTCCTTCTGGACGACCAGGGCGTGGGTACCATCCTGGATGACGATACCAATTGCGAAACCTTCGAAGATGAAGCTGCCGCAGGCATTACGTCCTTCGTAGAAGGCGACATTACGCTAATGGCTACCGGCAGCCTCGAAACGGGTTTCTTTGCCGGCGGCGGAAGTACGGGGTCAGACTACTACCTGGAATCAGCGGTAGCGGGGGTTCCCTACAGCGGCAGCGTAGGTAAATTAATGGTAACTACTGCCAACCGGGGAATCGAACTCCTGAGATTGGACCTTTGGTTGTCGAACGACGCAGAACCCAATACGTCAGAAATTGACATGGTGCGTTTTATCGGTACGCCCGCCAGCGGCGGTGCTGCCATAAACGTCGATGTAGCGACTACCGTTAGTGGGGGAAGCTGGACCCAAAATATTGACTTTGCCGGTACCGCCTTCGCGGGAGTAGCCTTGTTGGAAGTCGAAGTTGTACTGCAGGGCGCCAGTAATTATGTGGCGCTGGATAACATCTGTTTTCTGTCGGTTGACAACTGCGTCGCGCCGGTGATCAATGGGGTAACGGTTATTGAGTGTCCTGATACCCCTTCGGGGGCGTTTACGCTGGGTGTCGACGGCGAATTGAATGGAGCAGCCAATTGGTCTTTTGGAATTGAAAATGAAGGTCTTTCGTGTGCTGATCAGGAAACGGCCTTCCCCTTCACGGAGACCATCTCAGGACTCAGCTTTTTATCTCCAAACGAAACTTACCTTATTCGCGCTTCCGGAGGCTGCGTGACGGATCCGGTTTGTTTTTCCTTTGTGCCCAGCGAAATATTTGGGATCTCTACGCTCACGCTTGCCACTACGACCTATTGCCAGGATGCCGGCGTACAAACCGGCCTCAGCGGCGGCAGCCCTGCTGGCGGAACCTATAGCGGCCCCGGCGTCACGGATGACGGCAACGGCATGACTTTTACCTTCGATCCGGCCACTGCCGGAGCAGGTACCCATACCATTTCCTATTCAATAGCTGGCCAATGTACGCTTAGTTCGACGGCTACGGTACAAGTAGTCACACCACCCACCGCCACCTTCGCGCCTTCTCCCGCTACCTTTACCTTGGGCAGCACCATTTTTACCGGAAATATGGGCGGCTCTCCCGTGGGCGGCGTCTACAGCGGCTCCGGTGTGACGGACGACGGCAATGGCCAATCCTATACCTTTGATCCCAATGTCGGCGGCGCTGGCGCCCAAACGATTACGTATACCTTCACGGATGGCAATGGCTGTGCGGCCTCGGCTACCGCTACCGTCACCGTTACGGCAGCCGCCTTGCCCGGCGACATCTGTACCGACGCCAACGACATCAGCGCCCTCTTCGCTGGCCCACTGAACGAAGCCCAGGTTTCCGCTATCCAGGACAACACCGGCTACAACGCGGACAACGACCCTGGTGCTGGCTACGAATGCTGGTTCGGTGATGCACCAGTACTCAACAATACCGTTTGGTACACTTTTACGGGGGACGGGCAGAAGTACAGCATTCGTTCAATTGCTTGTGGAGCAGATAACCCGATGATTAATACCGATACCCAGTTTGCGCTGTACAGCGGCGACTGTGCTGCGCCTACCGCAGTGGCATGTAATGACGACGAAGACTTTGACAACCAGGTCTACAACTCTTACCTGGAAATCGTGACCGAACCCGGCGTCGACTATTTGCTGATGGTAGATGGCTACGTGGCCGCTGCCGATTATGACGCTATCGGTACCTTCTGCCTGCAAGTGACCCGCCTGGAAACGGTAGGTGTCACCAACATCGACGAAACCGACCTGCGGGTATTCCCCAACCCCACCACCGGCACCATCCAGTTGCCCCAATTGGCACTGGAGCGGGTGGAAGTGTACGACGCGGCGGGCCGTTTGGTGATCAACCAGCTGCTGCCCGGCACCCACATTGATCTGGCCGCCCAGCCTGCCGGTTTCTACGTGCTGAAAATGTACGCAGGCAAAGCCGTGTACGCAGCTAAGGTGGTGAAGGAATAGGGGTTAAGTTCTTTTTTTATAAAAGAATGCCTGGCGGTTGCAGCAAACCGCCAGGCATTTTTCTTTGCAAAATTTCGGTATTCTTAGTATCTTGTAGAACCAGAAGCCGAGACAAAAAATAGAAGAATAAAACAGACCATGGAAGCAACCCTCCCTTTACCCACTACGTTAACTGCGCGCCTCGACCAGGCCGAGGAGCTACGGGTACCCGCCTCCTGGGAGGAATTCCTGGCCATACTGCCAGACTGCCCTTACCGGATCGAATACGATCAGGGGCAAATACGCTCGTTTATGGGTTACGCCACCGAAAACCACGAAACTTTAGTAGCAGCAATTATTCAGCTTTTAGGCCAAATCTTTCAGGATAAAGAAATCCGTATTAGCGGCAGTAACCTGGCACTGCACGTGCCCGATAGCGGCAAGAACTATTTCAATGCGGATTGTGCGGTCATTCAGGGAAGCTCAGAAAAAATCCCACTTATCGGTAGTATGTACGCGGTGGCTAACCCGCTATTACTGGTGGAAGTGCTTGCTAAATCAACGATCAATTTTGATTTGGGACAAAAATTCAAAGCGTATTGCAAAATTCCCAGCTTACAGCAAGTGCTTTTCATCGACAGCGAAGAAATTACCGTCATTAGTCAAACCCGTATCAACGGCGGGTCGGATTGGTTACTGCAAGAATACCGCGACACAACTGGGGAAGTAGCCGTGCTGGATCAGGGAAGCTTTCGCGTGGGCGATTTATACGAAAAAATTCGCTTCTAATCCCGCGATCAAGTCGCAAAAAATAGCGCGAACTGAGCGCACCTTCCTCCATAAGAAAAGCCTGTGCCATCCGAGGATAGCACAGGCTTTTTTTTAAACAGGGAGGTTTAGCCCTGGTAGTAGAAACGCTCGTGTACGATCTGGTCGCCTTCCCATTTCTGGACTGCCACCTGCTCCATTTGTACGCGGTTGCCATCTTTGAAGGTCACTTCCATCATAGATTCCACAAAAGTGGTGCCCGCAGCTTCGTCGGCGCCAATACCCGTCACCTGCAAGTCGTGAAATTCCTGGATGTTGTTGAGGAAAGCCACCTCATAGTCGCGACAAATTGCTTTGCCTTCCCGCGTGCCACGGGGTTCCGTCATGACAACATTGTCGGCGTAGTACTTGTCAAAGGCGTCCAGCAATTGGCCCTGACCGAGCATATTGTAAATATTCTGTGCTTTTTCGAGATAAGTCATAATGGGTAGTTTTTGATTAATGTATATACACTAAATGTATTAACACGGTAATTTGTTCGAACAGGTGCCTTTTATTTTTTACGATTTATTAAAATTCCAAATTTTGGTAAATTTTCCTCATTGGGTACAGGTTCAATGGGTACCCCGTATTTTTGTGGAAAACCCTAACCGCATGATTCGCCCTTACGTACCGACCGATTTCGATGCCCTCATCCACCTCCTGCGCCTCAATACGCCTGCCTACTTCGGCGCAGCAGAAGAACCACACTTCGCTACCTTCCTGAAAAGTGATCCTACCTGTTTTTTTGTTATCGAACGACAGGAGATGGTGGTTAGCTGTGCGGGTTACCGTTATCAGGCAGCTACCCAAACCGGGCAGGTTTCCTGGTTTGTTTTTCACCCCCATTATCAGCGGCAGGGTCTGGGTAAGGAAATGCTGCAGTACTGCCTGGAGGGCTTACGAGAAAAAGCACCGGAGAAAATCATTGTCCGCACTTCCCAGCTGGTGGAAGGCTTTTTTGCGCAGGCTGGGTTTGTCACCACCCTGATCGATAAGGATTATTGGTCGCCAGGCTACGATCTGTACCTGATGGAATTAAAAAAAGCAATTCCTAAGCCTGGCTAAAGCCAAGCTTAGTTATCTTTACGCCCTTTGAATTCAGCAGTTGGTGGATTCCTCTCCGAAGGGGTGGTACCTTCCAACTGATCGTACGCACCAAATAAGACTAACCAATGGATATTAAGGAAGAAGCCCTGCACTACCACGCCAAAGGCCGGCCCGGTAAAATTGAAGTAATCCCCACCAAAGAGACTGCCAACCAGCGCGACCTGTCGCTGGCCTATTCGCCAGGGGTGGCCGAGCCCTGTCTGGCGATTGAGAAAAACGTCGAGGATGTCTACAAATATACCGCCAAAGGCAACCTGGTAGCCGTCATCAGCAACGGTACCGCGGTACTGGGGCTGGGCGATATTGGTCCCGAGGCCAGCAAGCCCGTGATGGAAGGCAAAGGGCTGCTCTTTAAAATTTATGCCGACATCGACTGTTTTGACCTGGAACTGAACACCAAAAATGTTGACGAGTTTGTCCGCACGGTTAAACTGCTGGAGCCTACCTTCGGCGGGGTCAACCTGGAAGACATTTCTGCCCCCGAGTGCTTCGAGATTGAGGAACGCCTGAAGGCGGAGCTGAACATCCCGGTCATGCACGACGACCAGCACGGCACGGCCATCATCAGTGGTGCCGCCCTGCTGAATGCCTTGGAGATCGTGGGCAAAGAAATGGCTACGGCAAAAATAGTGGTCAATGGCGCCGGCGCTTCGGCCATTTCCTGCACCCGCATCTACGTATCGCTGGGGGCCCGCAAGGAAAACATTTTCATGTACGACAGCAAGGGGCTCATCCACCCGGACCGCGACAACCTGGACGGTAAAAAGGCGGAATTTGTGAACGGAAGCCGTGCGCTAGATACGTCGCTTACCGATATCCTCGTCGGTGCCGATGTGTTCATCGGTTTGTCGCGTGGCAACGTGCTGAACAAAGACATGATAAAGGGCATGGCCCCCGACCCGGTCATCTTTGCCATGGCGAATCCGACCCCCGAGATCAGCTACGAAGATGCTACCTCAGCCCGTCCGGATTGTATTATGGCCACCGGCCGCTCGGATTACCCCAACCAGGTGAACAACGTACTCGGCTTCCCCTTCATCTTTCGCGGAGCCTTGGACGTACGTGCTTCCGAGATCAACGAAGAGATGAAGCTGGGCGCGGTGCGCGCACTGGCAGATCTGGCCAAAAAGCCCGTGCCGGAGATCGTGACGCTGGCCTACGGCAATACCAACCTGACCTTCGGCCGCGACTACATCATCCCCAAGCCCGTGGATCCGCGGCTCATCACCACCGTGGCGCCAGCCGTGGCCAAAGCAGCAATGGACTCGGGAGTAGCGAAGTTTCCCATCACCGACTGGGAAGCCTACAAACTGGAACTGGCCAAGCGCCTGGGCCATGACAATACCTTGTCGAAGGTCATTGAAACCAAGGCCAAACAAGCTATTAAGCGCGTGGTCTTTGCCGATGCCGAAAACGTATCGGTACTAAAAGCGGCACAAGTGGTTACGGAAGAACGGATTGCGGAACCCGTCTTGCTGGGCAATCGGGAAACCATTATGGCGATGCTGACCGAGCACAATATCCAGTTGTCGGAGACCATCGAAATTATTGATCCCAAGCAGCCTGCCAACCCGCAGGAGAAAGCCTTGCTGGAAAAATACACGGACCTCTTCTACCAAAAGCGCCAACGCAAAGGATTGATCCGGTCTGAGGCTGCCGAGGCCATGACTCACAAGAATTATTACGGTGCGATGATGGTAGAAACGGGTGCCGTGGACGCCATGATCAGTGGGCTGAGCCTCAAATACCCCCATACGGTGCGGCCTGCTTTACAGATCGTTGGCCCCCGCAAGGGTTTAAAGAAGGTAGCCAGTACGCATATTTTAATGACACGCTTTGGCCCCTTGTTCCTGGCGGATACCACCATTAATCATTTTCTCAACGCAGAAGATATTGCCAATATCACCGAGCTGGTAGCGGAACAGGTGGAGATGTTTAACATTGTTCCCAAGATTGCGTTGGTCACCTATTCCAACTTCGGAACGGTACCCAACGGGGAGTCGGCCGTGATGATGCGCGAAGCCACGGCAATTCTGCACCAACGGCACCCCGATTGGATGGTTGACGGGGAAATGCAGGCCCACATGGCGCTGGATCCAGAGCTGCGGCAGCAATTTTACCCATTCTCCAAACTGGGTGCCGAACGAGCCAATACCTTGATCTTCCCCAATTTGTCTTCGGCCAATATCGCCTACAACCTGCTGGGCGAAGCCACTAAAATGGACATTATCGGGCCAGTTTTACTGGGCATGAAAAAACCGATACACGTACTTCAGCTGGGCGCCACCGTGCGCCAGATCGTGGATATGGTGGGCATTGCTGCTATTCATGCGCAGTTGGTGGACGGAAAGAAGCGGTAAGGAGAGGTGGAAAGGTGGAAGCGGGTAAAAGGTATAAAGGTGGAAGCGTGTAAGTGCCGGGCACCAACCTGGGGACAGCTCCAGCGATCAGGGGCCACCCCAAAATCTTAAATCGTAAATCGTACATCTTGCATCTTACATTATTTAGGATATACGATGTACGATTTACGATGTTTGATTTTTTTGGCTGAGCAAGGCGCGTGCCGCTCTTCCCTTTAGGCGGCAATTAGCAGAAAGCAGCCCACCTACCGCACCTGATAATCATACGTAGCCAGCGGCCCCGCCAGATAAGCGCCGAATTGGGCTTTTACTTGTAAGTGCAGGGGATGTTGCTGGTGAGCGCGGTAGGCTGCTTCGTCGGTGAAGCCCATTTCCATAAGCACGTCGTAGGTGGCGAGGGCTCTTTCGTCGCCCAGTTTCCAAAATGTGCCGATTTGTAGATTTTTGACGGTTTCAATTTGGGCTAGCTGACTTAAATTAGCGTCTACGTTGGCGTTTGCTTTAGTGTCTAGGTAAGCCAAGCGGAGGAGCCGGATTTAATTATAGGGGAAAGGTTCTCTGGTTCTTGGCCGAATATAGTGGATCTTAAATGTATTCTACTGATTAGCATTTCTTGATTTACCTATAAGCTTCTAATAGACAGTCTTTTAAGGGCAAAACCTTCATTTGCAGAAACATTCAAGATGCGATTACCCACTCTAAAGGGCGAAGAACCAAAGTTCTATCAAGTAGACTCAACTAGCCTTCGTTCTCGTTTTTTAAAAAAAAAACAAAAAAATATTTTTACCAGTTAAAAAAATAGATTATCTTGTTAATGTTGTCGCATGAAACAATACTGTTATATTTTCACCAAATCTTTTTCAAGTAATCAGAAAATTATGATGAAACTTAATCAGTCCTAACTTTTGCCGAACAAAAAGGTTCATGCAACATCACCTATTTTAATTGTATAGTTTTTAACTCTCTAAAGTATAAAACAATGAAAAAGCTCTCTTTTCTCTTTTCTCTTTTCTCTTCTTCTCTTCTTGTGACAAAAATGATTTGCCAGTAGATTTAGGCTTGCCATCAACCTCCTCAGATGAGTATTTTGATTTTAATTATTTGACTTCACAGAATACATTTATTCTACAAGGATTTGATCAATTTTCAGGCTTTACAGAATCAGGGGAAGTATTTGAACGTCATCAATCTATAGAAGATAGTATTAAAGTCACCCAGTTGTTAAATCGTATTTTCAGAAACAAAAAAG
>Ga0208544_10000095_pt1 | contig 67727 bp, 83 predicted proteins | sample DEB08_DNA_9_FD_184526 | JGI IMG/M metagenome (GOLD analysis project Ga0208544, IMG submission 184526) | Aqueous microbial communities from the Delaware River and Bay under freshwater to marine salinity gradient to study organic matter... | ecosystem: Environmental > Aquatic > Marine > Coastal ...
CACTCAATAATGACCTCAAAATACTACAAGAAGAGAAGTCAGTTTTAGAAGCTGGCTTACTTGCAACTATGGATGCTCAAGGAATTGAGCAGTCACGTGGCGCATCTGCGACCGCGACAGTCTCAAAGACAACTGTACCCAATGTCAATGACTGGGAAGCATTCTATAACTTCATCAAAGTTAATGATGCTTTTTATCTCTTAGATCGACGCGCTAGTGCTCCAAGCTATCGCGAGCTTTTAGAATCAAGAGACGGCGTGCCCGTTCCAGGCGTCGAGCCGTTCGAAAGAACAACAATATCACTTCGCACTCGTTAACAAACTACTCAGGAGGAAGCCACATGGCATCCACAGAACTATCCCTTGCTCAATCTATGCAAGACATCTCAGCATCCGTCCAATCCGAATATAAGGACATTATGGATGGCATCCAAGCTAAACTCAGCGCACCTTCAGGTAACACTATCCGGCTTACTCAAAATAAGAAATTTGTGCTACCCGATGGAGTCGAAAGCAATGGGCCCCTTGATGTCGTCATCGTGGGTTTTACATCTCGTAACGTCTACTACTCGGGCCAATTTAACCCTAACAACATTACGCCTCCAGATTGCTTTGCAGAAGGTGATAACCCGTCGTTAATGGCACCCTCTGACAAAGCTGAAATGAAACAAGCTGAAGACTGTAACGAATGTCCAATGAATCAGTTTGGCTCTAACGGTAATGGTAAAGCGTGTCAGAACCAGCGCATCATCGCCGTATTACCTGTCGGTAAACCTGACGCAGAAATCATGACTATCCGCGTTTCGCCGTCTGCTATTAAAGGTTTTGATAATTACGTATCAGGACTTAATACCAAGTACAAAGTGCCACCGTTTGCTGTAGTAACACAAGTTACATTTGACCCGTCTACCACCTATGCAAAATTGATGTTTGGTAATCCTATCCCTAACCCAGAGTTCAAAGCGTTTGCTGATAGAGCGGTAGAAACACCGCAGCATCTAGCCGCTAACTTCGTCCCTGCAGCCGCAGCAACACTAGGCCCAGCAGGTGGTGCTGTTCGTGGTAAAGGTCGTCGCTAATGGCTAAAAAGAAATCAAGAATCTTCGAACGTAAGCCTTTACCAATAAACAAAGATAAGACGTAGCGGCGAGTTATCGTCCTCCAACCTGCCGCCGGACAGGTGCTACACCTCCGGCACTTATTCTATAAGGAAATAGACATGAAAGATTTAATCGAACGAGTAAAACTACTCGAGCACACTGTCACGCGCCTTGCCGCACTTCTTGAGAAAGCAACCCTAGATAAGCACGAGCTGGAAGCAACCCTAACACGCAAAGTATTAGAGGAGATGACCCGTGTACCTAGAACCTAAGCTACTCTACAGACGTAATGCGGCAGGTGGCGGTCAGATGTGGTCCATAGAAGTTCACGATTGGGACCTCCACATTAAGCATGGAACCATTGATGACAATAATAATCACGGAAAACTACAGCTCCAAGTCGAAGAAGTCCCTGTCGGCAAGGCTGGGCGGACCCGGGTTGAGCAAGTCCAATCCCGCGTCGCCTCCCGGACCAACAAACAGCGCGATAAAGGCTACGTTGATAGCCTATCGGATGCTGTTAAAGGGACCAATGGAGCCGGCTTTATTAAGCCCATGCTTGCGACACCTTTTAAAGAAGTGCCTGAGACCGACTTAAACAAAGTATATGTTCAGATGAAATACGACGGCTTACGCTGCCTAGTCACTAAGAAAAACGGAGTACTGCATGCGTATAGTCGTAACGGTAAACCAATCAACTCTGTTGACCATATACTCAGCGAGCTACAAGACCGCCTCGATGAAGATGCTACGCTCGACGGTGAGCTGTATGCGCATGGGCTTACTCTACAGACTATCAATTCCCTCGTACGGGGCTCTACGAAAGATACTACCCAGATAAGGTACATGGTCTATGACACTATCAGCGACGATCCGTACACGCTTAGGATGGCCAAAATCAGGTCCACACTTAAAGGATGCAGCGCTTCGTCCTTGGTTCCTACATCGACGTTATCGTCGGATCTCGATAAAGCATTACAGGGAGCACTAGATGACGGCTTCGAAGGACTCATTCTCCGTACGTTGGACACCGGATACGAAGCCGGCAAGCGTTCTAAAAGCCTCATTAAGGTTAAGCGATTCCTTGATGACGAGTTTATCGCGTTTGACATACACAGTTCCGTCGATGGCCACGGGATTGTCTCGCTCTTTTCAAAAAATGGATCCCCTTTCACAGTTTCTGCACCAGGTACTGCGGCAGAAAGGGCGAAATGCCTTATACATAAAAACGAATACATCGGTAAAGCATTAACCGTTAAATACGCCAATCTGACACCAGATGGCATCCCGTTCCACCCTGTTGCAGTCGCATGGAGAGATGCAGCAGATTAGTTTCATGCCGAGCTTAGCGTGCTCCTTGCCCTACCGTCGTCTAGGGTAACTAAGTTGACGACCTAATGAATCTAGCATTGTTGGTGTTTTAGAACTTTTGATCCAGAGGTCTAGATAGGATCCCCCAGTAGCAGGTGGGTAACAGCTTCAGTACATGAGCGTTTTTCCAATCCTTTGCGTGGTATGTGCCGACTAGTCGCCGTTAGCGACCCTTTATTTACTTCAAGGAAGAAGTTATGAAAACGATAGTCCACGTGAATCAACACGTCATCAAAACTAACAGAGCCCTTGGATCACAAGCGCCTGTACTCACATGCAAGACCTACAAATCAAACGCATACGCTAGCGAAGTCGCCATCTTAGACAAAGACGGTGAAGAAGTCGGACGCTTTATATACAGTCCTGACAAGCCCCTCTCTTGCGGCGCGCACGTATGGTTTGAAACACAGAACGAAATCAAAGTCCTCAGCTAGTGGCTCAAAAGCCTGAGGCCGTGTACCGCAACTCGGTACATAAGCACCTCAACAAATCACACGTTTATTACGCGCCTATGGGAGGAAGCTATGTCGCTGGTATTCCGGACATGTACTACGAAGGATCTCTCGGCTGCTTGTGGGTGGAGTGGAAAAATTTTCAAGCCCTTCCATATACTATCGACCTTACCAAACTTTCGTCTAGATCAAAGTTATCTGCTCTCCAACAACAGTGGCTCACTCGGGCTCACAAGCATTCGGTTAAGACGGCAGTTATCTGTGGCTCACCGCTTGGTGGTGTCATCTACGAAGGATTAAATTGGCAACACCCGCTAACTCAAGATGAGTTTTTAGCTAAATCATTACCAAGGAAGGAAATAGCACTATGGCTAACCAATCAAGTTTCAGACGAATAGAATTCGGCAGCTACCAGCTTTCAAAAGGGGGCAGCTCAGAAATATACACCAAAGGTGTAGAACTCCATGTAACTGCGGACGCAATCCGTATACATCCTATAACGCTACACGCTAGCAAGGCGTCAAAATCATGCTACATTTCTATCCCCAACAACTACGAGGATATACAAAGCCTCATCAAGCTCCTGGAGGAATCATGATTTCCTCCATGAAAGAAGCCACTGAGATATGTGGAACCTTAGGTAAAACCTCTAAGATGCCGGGTTACTCATTGAGTCTCCCAGCATCAGCGTGTAAGACAGGCCAAAAACTAATGGCCATTGAAGGGAGTGTATGCAGTGACTGCTATGCGTGCAAAGGTCGTTATAAATTCAAGAACGTACAAGACGCAATGGCGCGTCGTCTTCAAGGGCTTACCCATCCTGCTTGGACGGCCGCCGTCACGTATCTTGTCACAAACTCGGTTACTATCGGCGTACCTTACTTCCGATTTTTTGATTCGGGAGATTTACAATCCGAATCGCACTTAATGAAAATATTCGCTGTATGTAACAACGTACCAAGCGTTAGTTTCTGGTTGCCTACCCGCGAGCACGCTATTGTTAAGAACGTACTACGTAGATTCCCTGTACCGAAAAATCTTACAATTCGTGCGAGCTCTGCTATGATTGACGGTGTATCCCCTACCTATAGCCCTAACACTGCTGCTGTAGTTACTAGCGAAGCAACGTGCCCAGCTCCGAAACAAGGTGGGGAATGCGCAAATTGTAGAGCATGCTGGGATAAAAATGTAGCCCACGTTTCGTATAAGCTACATTGAAAGAAAGAGGATCATAGTCATGCTTGTGTTAACGCGCAAAGAAGGCGAAGTAATTTTAGTAGGAGATAATATAAGGATAACGTTAGTGAGGTCTACTAACGGACAAGCAAAGATAGGAATCGATGCTCCAGATACCGTAACAATACTCAGGGACGAGCTAACTCATGAATCTACTAAAGATAACGACGGTCGCGGAAACATTTGATTGCTCCCCGCGTCATATAAGAAGACTAATCAACAAGGGTGAGATCAAGGTGGTCTCACTCGGCCCTTCACCTAAGAGCGACAGGATTGAGCGCCTCGAACTGGAGCGTTATATCGAAAGGAATCGAGCCACACGCGCAAACCCCTCATGCCACTCCAACTTCGCAACAAAACGTACTATGTCCGCGTCAGACGCAACGGCCAAGAAATTAAACGCGCTATTGGCAACAAAAAGCCAACGCAAAAAGGGCTTAGAGAATACGAGGACCTATTGCTAGCCGAACTTACTGCCTTACCTTCACTATCTTTTTCGCTTTTTGATGCTTTTACTAAGTATATAGACGGGCGGGCCACTGAAGTAGAACACTTCGACAAGCTTATGAGTACTATTCGCACTATAATGCCTTACGTCCAGACGGCGGCTATCACCGATGTAGTCTCTGTTGGGGAAAGTATAATAGAAGCGGGGAAGAAGCGAGGCTTAGCTAACGCGACTATCAACAAACAACTTGGCGTACTTAGACGCGTAGCCAATTTGGCCTTTAAGTGGGGGTGGATAGATGTACAACTCGGCGCTAAGATTGATAAGCTCCCTGCCTCACTAGGTAGAGAAAACTTTCTATCTCTCGCTGAAGTCGACCAACTTGCATTAGCAGAACCTGTTATATCAGATACCGTCCTGTTTCTGACATTCACCGGTATGCGATGTGGGGAAGCGTTCAAGTTAGTAGCCGCCGATCGTATCGACGCCACCCATATACTAATACCTAAAGAAATAACCAAGACTAAATCACCTAGACTATTACCTATCCCCGCTAGAATCCAGCACGTTGCTATACCCTTAACACTATCTCGTAATGTACTGAGTAATAAATTTATCTTAGCCCGCGAAGCAATAGGTCGACCAGAAGTAACGCTTCATGATTTACGTCATACGTATGCGTCGTGGATGGCCAATGCTGGCGTGGAGTTTCAAACCTTGCAAAAGCTACTAGGCCACAAATCTCCTAGCATGACAAATCGCTACTCTCATCTGATGGATTCCACCTTTGAAGCCGCAGTTGCGAAGATGGAAACTTTTCACAAAGCGGGAACAAAAGCGGGAACAGATGAAGATGGATCGGCTTGAAAGGTATGCCCACGGCGCGATTCGAACGCGCGACCTTCCCCTTAGGAGGGCGGTTTAGGGGCTATACACCACGTAATAATGCGGCTTTACAGCCTGTTTTATCGGTCTATGTTCCCGTTATCGGACCCAAAGCGGGAACAAAAGCGGGAACAACTGATTAAGGATTCAAGGATGAATAAAGGACAAACAAAGAAACACAGTATTTTAGAAGCGCTTACGCAAACGGCTATCGGATTCTCAGTGGGGTTAGCCTCGCAGCTTATCTTCTTTCCGATGTTTGATATTGATATATCGCTCCATCAGAATTTGCAGATCTCTGCTATATTCACAGTGATATCGATAGCTCGCGGGTATATACTACGTCGGGGCTTTAACGCTTGGATGGTTAAGCAGATTAATAAACTAGACTAAGGTTCTTCAGCCCATTCTCTAAGGAGTCGCTTATCAATATTGCAAGAATCAAGATAGCCCCGCAAGTCGAGCGCATACTCCGCAAGGTCGCGGTAAGATTCCCCCTCGAATGGCGGCTTGAGGCAGTCCTGCAGCAAGTCCTGAGGAGGAAGTAGCTTTATGGTTTCAACACGTACTGCTCTATCGCAAGAGCTTAAGGACAGCATCAGGAACACGCCGATCAAGGCAACCGTCATCGGGCGTTTCCCTGAGATCCGCCTTGAGCTTATTTCGTTCATGCATAACCGCCTTGGTATCGTTTTGCTTCCTTATGACGAGCTTAGCGTTGGCAACAAGCTGGTTCTGCACTATTTCAAGAGTACGCGCTAGAGCTGCTACATTTTGCTCTGCGATGACAGCCTTGGTGTACTGCTGCTTCGCTACCAAGCCCAGCGCTATGGCGCTACTTAGTGTTAGTGCAAAGCCCACTGCAGCTGCTTTACCAAACAACGAATTCACTTCGGCCCTGAGCTTGTGTAGAGACCGAATACTGCAGCACTTATCCCAACAACTGTCGATACGAACGCAGCTTGCGTTGACGTGGGGAGTGCTAGCGCCATAAACCAGAATGACACTTCATAGAGTAACCACGAGTACCCGAGGATTAATATCCTGGGCACTACGCGGTATTTGTTAAGTAGTTCGTGGAGAGGCATGGCTATAATCTAAAACCACCCCTAGATGGGGCACCAAAAGAATCCAAATACTGGGACAATGACCTTAATCCGTTATTAAGACTTAGCATATTTCTGTCTCTCCGTAGCCCCATAGTATTGTTATTCAATTGTCCTGCCGTTAGGTCTGCAGCCGTAATACCACTATTAGGTCTTGCTACCATCAAGTTATTAACTCGGTCATTAGTATTCTGAGTCACCAGCTGCTCACGTTTTTGCTGCTGCATATCAGCAACTCGCTGATTACCCGCTACTTGCTGCTCAACGAAAGCTTCGGGGGTTTGTACTGTTTCTCCTTGGCTGACATCACTCATCCCACCCGCTACTTGCTGTTGCAAATTGGTAAAGGAGGGTACGCCATTCTGCATTGTGCTAGTAATAGGAGCAGAACCTGGGGCTTGCGAAGCGTTGAGGCCTGTAAGATCCATGCGGTTATTACCACGCTTTTGGATATTGGCATTACCTTGCGCTACGAATGAGTTCGTTATCCCTCGGCTAGCACCAAGATTAAGACCGCTTTGACCACCCTGCGGTCTAGGCCCTAAAGAGCCAGACGTCGTCTGGTTGCCGTACGCATTAATAGCCATTCTATGTAATCTCCATATTAAACTCGTCCACTCCTGTGGTCAGCCCTGCGAACTTTTGGATCGCTAGCCTAGAACTTGTTACTGCCCATTTATTATACGCTACACCGAGGTATAGTCCTAAACCTATGCAACCATGGAGATCGTCTTTAACATTAGCGACATGGAATAGAATATGCGTTCGGCCTGGCACATCCATCACTTCGAATGTATCCCCGAACTTGGGGCTTTGCACACGCTTGCACACGTACTTCCCTGGAGGGATACAAGAAACGAAAGGCTTATTACATTCCCAGGGTCGTTCTACGGTATATAGTGTTCTACCCTCGATAGTGAACTCACCGAAAGTACCGACTTCGCTATGCGAAGCAAATCGTTTTAATTGCACATCCATGTGCTTTCTCCTGTTTTAAGTAACGATTACTGCTACCCACAATACACCAATACCACCATCACGCCTTTTATGGAGGCGTAGGGAGCTGGGCTAATATTTCTGCAAACGTAGGCACTGGATCCCCCACAACATGGGCGTTTAATATAGACTGACCAGCTACCCAAACATTGCCTCTCCATAGTACATAGCTCTCCCCTTCTACTTGAAATGGGTTAACACTACCAGCATAAGAACAAGCAGATAAAATATTGTCGTACCCATTAGCCACAGCCGTATCATCTAAGTAGCTCTGAATAGCCGCAGTAAGTCTTGCCACCTCTACAGCTTCTTTAGCTACTACAGCTTCATCATAAGCCTCTTGGTTGCTCACTGCCCAAGCTAGGTCATAAGATAGAACACCACCACCTATCCATAGGTCTGGCGCATCAGCAGCCACTACTTCATGGGTAGTATCTTTAATATCCAAGGCTTTAGTTCTGCCCACCACCATTCTAGAAGCATCAATATCAATAGGCTCGAAGTCTGGGAACATGTAGATAGCTTTTTTAGAAGTTATTTCTCTTACAATTTGCATGGTAGTTATAACCTATCTATGTAAAGTTCAGTTGCTGAAAGTGCCTTACCAACGTACACACCCGCTAGACTATTCTCTGTCAGCGTACCAGTACCCGTCACGTAGTAGTCAGAGCCTATGGTTAAGTCTGTTTGATTTGCGTCAATGAAACCTTTAACACCCACTGATACTGTTTGGGCATCGGTTGCTGAGGCTTGGGCAATACCAATAGTGTTTGAGTTGTTTGAGGTGTCAGTTTGGTAAACTATTGCTGTGCCGAAACTAGAGTTGTCTACGTCAGCATAAGCTATAATATTTTTAGTAGTATCCCGTGATATAGAATAATAACTTGATGAGGCACTTGCAAACACTGTGGCAGTACCAAAACTTATTGAATTTCCAGAAATCGCACCAGTAACTAGTGTGCCAAAACCCCCATTAATCTCGTCCCTGTAGGTTATTAGTATTTTGCCAGCGGTTGTGTCATAGATTGTGTCTAGATGAGATATATTCACACTGGCGAAAACCACCGCCGTGCCAAAACTAATTGTAGTACCAGAAACTGTACCTACAATAGCTTTTCCGTAATCTACAGTAGCATCATCATCCCTGTAAGATATGGCTATTTTATTATTAGTCAGGTCGTGCATTGCGCTTGTGAGGGATGTAGCCGCACTGGAGAAAACCACTGGTGTACCAAAACTTATAGCAGTACCAGAAACAGTACCTACTACTGCGGTACCATAGCTAGAGTTACCTAGGTCTTGGTAAGTTATAACAACTTTGTTATTAGTTGAGTCATAGACTGCTGAGGTATAGGTAGCGGAAGCTCCAAACACCACGGCAGTACCGAAACTGATGGAGGTCCCAGAAACTGTTCCTACTATAGCAGTACCTTTGCCAGTATTGCCATTATCTCTATAAGCAATGACTACTTTATTGTTGGTGTTGTCGAAAGCTGTTGAGATGTAGGGAGCACTGGCACTTTCAAACACAGCCGCAGTACCAAAACTTATAGAGGTTCCAGAAACAGTACCAACAATGGCTGTACCAAAGCTAGAGTTACCAACATTTTGATAAGCTATAACAACTTTGTTATTAAGGCTATCATAAACTAATGTTATAGAGCCTTGAGTACTAGTATTGAATACTACTGCTGTACCAAAAGTTATACTAGTGCCACTTACTGTACCTACAATGGCTGTACCATAGTTAGAGTTACCTAGGTCTTGGTAAGCTATAACCACTTTGTCATTTAGGGTATCAAAGGCGGATGAAATATTACCACTGGAACCAGCACTCTCAAACACAGTAGCAGTACCAATGGCTTCACCACCACCAGTCTGACCCACCACACTTACTGTCCCGTCACCGTTCAAAGCAACAGCCAAACCAGCCGAAGCTATAGTACCAGTAGCAACGAAGTCTTTAGAACTACCACCACCTGTTGCGCCCCCACCTACGCTTCCCCATGAAGTACCGTTGTAACCTTCAAAGGCTGATAGTGTCCCGTTGTATCTGAAGTAACCTGCTGAGGGTGAACCATCACGTTGAGCTGTAGTTCCTGAAGGCAAACCTATTGAGCCTGTCTCGCTTGTTATTAGCCCTGATAGGTCTGCTAAGTCTCTTGCCTTACTCATTAGGCTACTCCAATTTCTTGCTGTGCTATGAAGTCCTTACGGTTCTGAATAACTTCAGGAGTCCAAGTGAGATTAGCTAAGTCAACAATACGCTGATTAGTTACATCACCTAAGCCACGAGCAGGGTCTAATACGTTACGATGGAAGGTTGAGGTTAATTCAACGCCATCCTCTAATATTGAAGTCTTTTCCTGTATCTGAATTTGACCATCTGCTAAGACTGTCATTTGAGATATTTCTACTTGTTTTGTAATTGCCATGATTTTATACCTTGTACGTTATTGAGAAAAAGAGCTTTGAGCCTGCTGCAACATCACTAGGTATTAGGGGTGTTGTTCCAGCTGTTGAGTCAAATAATTTTATTGATATAGTTGACGTATTGCCAACACCTCGCCCCATTAATGCAAATGTGCCTGACAGGGTTAACGATGTCCCTTCAACGGGGCAAACTACAAAGCTAACAGCTGTGCCCATCGTAAACGGCAACCCCCCAAAGAATAGCGCTCCTGCCATGCCAGATGTAGTGTTTATCTCTATGTATGCGTTGCAAGTCACGATGTCACCGCATTTAGTGTAATCGCCCTCCTGAGTAGTATAAGTATTCGTTCCCGCCGTGGAGATGCCGTAAAGTGTAGGAGTAAAAGTTCCCTCCTCGTAGTCGTCAAGGGTAGTAGCGTCTGCACTTGCATTTTGGGTTACTGGGAATTGAAGTTGTCCCTGAGTTACCTTTATAGAACCCGCCCGTGATACCCTGAGTATCTCAGTGTTTAACGTATTATCATCATTTAACGCCCTAACTAGTAAGTCTGACGTTGTTCCAGTTAGTGCCCATTTTTTAGCATCTACAGCTTGGTCAGTTTCTTCTAAAATTATCTGTGGTGCTGTTGTTGATATAAACTGAGCCGCTGTAAACGAATTAGGTAAGGCAAGCGCCGCCTTCTCAGTATCTAACTCATCTATAGCGGCTTGTACGTTTGTTGCTATTATGTTTCCTGTTGGCACGTTCACCACATTAGTGGCTGTCAATGCAGTAGAGGACAAGAAGTTAAATGAGACCATAGCTATCTCGTCATTCAGGTCTGCACCCACTGTTAGCGTGACGGTATTCGCTACATTATCTAAAGTGTAATCCACTGCGGGTAATAATTTAGCACCGTTTAGAAACACTAGTATTGACGCGTCAGTATCGTAGAGCAGTACAACACCATTATCATCAGCACCACTAAATAGGGTCTGACTTGCTGTTGCTGTGTAAACTAATTCCTGTGTGATTGTATCTAATACAGATGCTGAAGCACCGATCTCAACAATAGCGTCCGAGCCGTCGTTTTTCTTTGTATATAACCTACCGTCATACGTGTTTAACGCTAGCTCACCTAAATCTAAGTCAGCAACTAACGGAGCTTTCGAGGCGACCGCGCTACGTTTTAACTTTAATGTATTAGCCATATGGCTTCTCCTTAGTGCTTATATAAGCAGAGATTAGGTTTCTTAGAATGTACCGCCATCAATAACCCAAGCATTCAGCCTGAGGGGTGTAACGATACGTAGGTCATCTGAGCCTGCATCGACTTCAACTTGCGTAGCTAATTCAGCAATACCTGCTACTGTTTGCGTAGCTTGAACTTCATCACCAGAGTTAGTACCAGACGTATTACCAAGTTTGGTAACCGAGGCATCTGTTAATGCGTTAGTGTCAGCATTAGATTCATACTGCGTTTTGATGCTAGCAGGTGTTAAGTTAGCCTGAACAATAGTCCAGTCAGTTTCTGCTGCAGCATTGTCAACCTGAGAAATCAGCGTGTCACCTATCTCTACATCTGCTGTAAAGAAGGTACCTGCTACCGTTACGGTGTAGGTATCACCGGTAACCGTCGCTATTGGCGTGCTATCTAAGTTTGGAGTATCGGTTGACGCGTTGTAGTCGCCTTTGTACGCCATACCTGAAGTTACAGCTCCAGCAACCTGGGCGGTCACGTAGGCTTTTACAGATTGCTGAGTCGGTACTTTAGATGCCGAATCCGTAGCAAAGCTATCTTCATCGATTACAAAACCTACTGCAGCAGAGGATGTGTCGCTGTTCATCACAGCACCAGCAGCGTCGACCGAGGCCGCGTCTGTTACGTCAGCGCCTGCTTCAATACCGTTTAATTTAGCTACGTATTTCCAACCGCCGACTACTTCTTGCGACGCACCAGCAATACCGATGAATAGTTCACCGTCGCCTGTACCTGTACTTTCTGAATAAGCTAACTCACCTTGTGTGAGCCCCGTAGGAGCAGCAGAAGTACTACTGCGTTTGATCCGTATTGTATTTGCCATTATTAATTCCCTTAGAAATAGCCGCCATTAGTATCTAAGCCACCATTATCAGCAGCTAGCTCTGTCTTATAAACTATCGGTTCCCATATACCGGATGTATACACGGAGAGAACCTGTGTACTTGTTTGAAGCCATAGTTGTCCATTGTCTGCACCTGCCGGAGCGCTCTCACTGTCGATGACTTGCCCAGATCCATTATTACCCGCTGCACCAGCTGGACCTTGAATACCGAGCGTAACTATGTCTACCGACTTAGTCCCAGGCGATACCGTGGTTGTGTTGTTCCGTATCGTTACTGTAGTAGTCATTTGAACGCGTTGAAATCGAAGAGGCTAAGGAGCTTGGATTTGACATGCTCACCGAAGCTACCTGCTGTAACGTGATCCGAGGTGTTGGCGTCCCATACTGCGGTAGCGTTTTGTGCATCTGTTGGAATAGATAGAAGTTTAGCGTTCTCTGCTTCACTAAGCCCGCTGCCTGTAGAGATAACGATTACTTCTACTTGCGGTGGAATGTAGGCAATATCGACTGACGTTGCTAATGCAAGACTAGCTTTATCAAATACCGCAATACCTTCCTGTCCATCATCTGTAATTATTGTTCCGTTTATGGTCAGTACATGTGACGTATCAAACGGCACTATTCTTGTCCCACTTAGCAACACTGCATATCTTTCGGTGAACTTACCACCGCCTTTGCTTACGTTACCTTCTGCGTTCATAAACACATCGTAAATACGTAAGCCTTCATCTGTTCTTCTTAGCGTTCTCATCTCTTTGTAAATGTCGATTGGGTTTACAGTAGCCCCGACCGTGTCTGCGTGTAGGTATATTCTGCGGTTAGCGCCATCTATAGAAGCTATCAGCGTCATACATGTAACCTCCCGTTGCTATCCAATGTGGCATCATGTTCAATCGCCACCCATTTCAAGGCTACCGTTGCAATCATTGCGTAAAGTTCCATACCGTCGATCATTCCATCAGCAGCATAGTCATTGACAGGTTGCTTGTAGATGTCGCTCAATCTTCGGTATATTCTGTCGAAGCCACCGATAACCTGGATTTCTTTCCCCAAGTCATCGGTTATTACTTTCTCGACATGAATACTTATAAATGGCTCACCTACAGGTATAACATCAATACTAATTGTTCTAATTCGTAGGTAAGCCATAGCAGCTCCTATACGTTATTTTCTGCGGCTGGTGCGCATGTGAACGCTACGGTTGTTTGTTGCGTTATGCTGTAAAGCGTTTTAGCTTGGGTAGCCCCGCCATCACCTTCACATAAGAATACGCAATCTTTATCAGTCTCAGCAGTACCGCCGACCGTATCACCCGTATAATCGAACGGGAAGATGATCTTGTTATTACCATTGGCTGAAGAAGAAAGACCTTTAACTGCCACTGATGAAGAGTTTTCAACTGTAACTGCGCCAGCGGTGTTGTAAGCTGCAGCAAAGAAACTATGATACCAAGAGTTAACATCGCCTTTAGCAGTTGAACCGATATCCGCTTCTACTGAAACAGAGAATGAGTAAGCCTTGACAGTACCGCCATCATCGGTAAATACAACTCGTTGCTGATCGGCTGTTGGAATGTTCGTGATGTACATTCCTTCAGTAGTTGGATCAACACCAGATTTAGTTACGATTTGACCTTGAGCATTGTATGAATACCAAGTTTCAATGTCTTTACCTAAGCTACCTGTAGTTACACCAAGACCATCTGCTTCATCTGGTTGTGTTGCGAAAGCATCTAACCATGCTACACACTGGTTTAATGTAGCTGAGTTTGAGTTGATTAGTTCCCATGAGAACAATCTACTACCTGTTTCATCAGAGAACTCAGCAGACTTAGCAGAAGGCGCGGCAATGTTGTTTAATTCCATCGTCGCCCATACACCAGTGGGGGTCGTGTAAACATCTGCAAGAGGATGAGTAGTTGTGTTAGTTGTTAAATGCACAGACTCGTTCAATGCGAAACCTGTTGAGTAACCACCTAATTCTGTGATACCCAAATCGGTAGTAGTTGCTTTTCTATCGTAGTTGTTTCCGTATGTACGGACAGACACGGCTTCATAGGTACGACTATCGAAAGACCCGTTAGACACATCACCGAATACTTGAACCGCTTCATCTATCTGACCAACTTTAGCGAAATCCGTTGCTGTACCCTGAATGGCTAATTGATAGTAAGGTTGTGATCCAGCTTCGATGTTGGATAAACCTTTGTTACCGAAGTAGATCCGTGTAGCTACCGCGCTTGCATCAAGCTCGTTCCAGCCGGAGCCGCGAATACCCGCTCTATCAGCATCAGTCGATGGTGTTTTAGCATTAACAAAGTTATATGCACCACCGAACTTAAAGGTACCTGAAGTCCAACGATCATACTGACGAAGCACTTCATCTGAAGCACGTTCCTGATTTTCAAAAGCGTAGATAGCCTCGAATTTCAAGCCATCTGCACGAATCAATGGATTTGGATCTGACGCACCACCACCGACGCTGGTTAAATCAACCGTTGCCAATTCATCTGCGTAGATAAATTCAATCAGGTCATTCGCTTTGTCGAAGTAGATGTTGCCATCTGGTGTTCCGGCTCGCGAGTCTGTTGATTGGACGAGTGTTGTATTGTAGTTGGATAAATCTATAAGTGCCATGTGGCTACTCCTCTGGTAATAAGTTTTCTAAAATAGTTGCGAGTCGTACATTTTCAATACCCAACTCATTGTTCACGCCTGCCAACTCGTCTATCTGAGCCTTTAAATATTCGTTCTGCTTTTCTTTTTGGAAATTAATTCCCGCGTTGAAAGCGAGCAATTCGTACTTCTTTGCGAAGTTAAGAATATTGAACATAAGCGCATCGTTAATTACAGGAGGGAAACTATGAATAGCCTCGCCTGTCACGTTCTTTCTTACAGTCCAATCGCTCTTAACTGCACCATTCGTGTTCTGTGTAACGTGCGATGTTTGTAAGTCAATCAATTCAGGTTGCTCTGCCATTAGTTATTAATGTCCTTTTTTAAATTTATGATGACGTTTTGATCGCCAGCGGTTGCGGAGTAGTAAGTCACAGACTCTTCAAAGTCATTAGCTTTAGGTAATATCTGAATCGCATAGTTGGTACCATTGACAAAATCGTAAGCATAAGATTGAGATGCGTTTGTTGCGTTTTCATCCCCTTGAACTTCGTTAGCACCCGCCAAACTTCCTGTGTTGGTTACTTCATAGATGCGGTATTCGTAGTTCGTAATTGCGGGATTTAACGTGTAACCCAACGTAGACTTGTCTACCGAAACAATGAAACTTCCCAATCCTGAGTTAAATATTGTCGGAGTGGTTGCGCCAGCGACTACGTTGATGGTTAACGTAGCAGCGACTAGCATATTTATACGAATCGTTTCGTTACCTGTACTTCCGTTTATGCCTGCATAACCACTGTCATTACTGTTCCATGTGTAGGTTTCGTCTGTTCCTGTAGAGATGTTTAACTCTACTGCGTGACCGGTGCCTGTAGACTCAAATGTAGAAAACTTTATAAAATCCAAATCGGAAACAATAACTGCCGCAGAAGCAGGTGAGTTTCTAACCGTAGTTTTATTCAACTCGCCTGTTAGCGTGATAGCGCCGCAACCATTGAATGTACAAGAAGCCATAGTGTTAGCGATAGCCGCTGTACCACCTGAAGTGAATACAACACCTGATATTGCTTGACCTAACTTGGTAGCTACCGTTGCGTAGTTGGAAACTGCACCGCCTGACATTGTGAAAGCAGTAGCCGCTGTCGTATCAAAGTTGTAGTCAACTAAGCCGGATGCCGATATAGATGAGTTTGTTAGTGTTGCTGTGCCTGTAACATCGAAGCCATACGTGTAAGCACCACCTAGTGTGTCAGAGAATACTAGCGTTTCACCGTTGGAAGTCATAGCTGTACCGTCGAATGAAACACTACCTTGCGTAAACACGATACCTTCCTCTATTCGCATTACACCAATAGCGGCTGTATCATCTTGTGCTGTTGCCTCTGTGAATAACGCGTTTGAATCAGTTGTACCATTAAAAGATAATCCAGCGCCTACTTCCATAGCATCGACAACAAAGTTATCAAAACGTGTAGTATTACCACCTACGTCAGTAACAAATCCTATTTCGGTGATATCGCCTAATGTAGCATTTGTACCACTATTACCGCTCGGTGTAGATGCTGTGTTTACTGCCCATTTTATGAAACCACCTGAGTATGTGTCTGACCCTGCTACGTTCCAATAAGAGGTGTTTGCGCCATCGCCTAGCGCGATTTGCATACCACCGTTAGCTTTCAGTAATGCAGAACCAGCAGCTAAGAAAGCCGCCCAGATGTAGGCGTTGCCTAGAGGGACTTTTGTTAACCCAGTACCTGTGCCGCCTGACGTAAAGTCATAGCCTAGTGCGTTTGTATAGTAAATCTTTACTCGTTGCTTGTTAGTACGAGAGGCTCTTGCATCAGTACCCTCAGCCACTAAATCGATTGTACCTACTGAATTTAGAAGACCAGCACCACCACCAGAACCCGAGATTGTTAATGCCGCCCAACCTGTAGCGGTATCAGCATTGTCTACTCTAGTAGCTTTGTATGTGCCGCCTGTATTTATCGTTACTGGCATTAGTTACGCTCTATCAACCTGTCAAGCTTGTCGTTCATACGATTGAAATTAGAACTCATGCTCTCCATGGCTTTGATGCTACGTTCTTCGCTGTTGTTCATCATATTCGTGACGTTATCGATCTTGAGCTCATTAGCACTGATACGCTTATCTAACGTCGCAGCCCACGAAAACATGCTTGTAGCAAAAAGAGCCGTAATAATCAGATGGCCTACATTTAGACGTTTGTCCAAGTGCCAATGACTAGATAGCCCGTCTTCATCGCGATGATTGAGATGCTCATGCATAAGATATTCCTACTCGGTTATCCCAGACGTTATCAGCATTATCGTTGCCATCAGCTAGGGTTTCGGTGAACACGCCGGCCGGCGCTTCAATCCCACGTAAAATCATCCATGATGATGACGCGGTGTTATTAGAATCGCTCCAGCCTTTGTAGTAGGTGTTTCCAACTTGAGCGTACTCGCGGTAGGCGTATTCAGTAGCTACGCCGCCCGTTCCTGTTCCTGCTGGGCCTTGTACACCTACCGTTACGATGTTTACTTTCTGAACGATGGGAGTAACAGACATAGCTGTAGTAGAAGCTGTAACAGATATATTTGAATTTACGAGGGATACGGTGTTTTCGACAGGCGCTAAAGCTACTGTATGTTCCTTTGGAACAACAGTGATGCTAGTTTGTAACGCTGAAGAAGAGATAGCCATTATCTGGTTATCTCGGTATCTATTTTGACATTGCCTTTAAGCAGGCGGGTAACCACACCAGCAGCAGAAACCATTTCGAGATCGTAGTTACCAGCAGTCCACGAGATAGCAGCGGTGTCAGTAGCAGAAATGAACAGGCGAACTTCGCCAGGGGCTGTACCAAGAATCAAACCACCGTTTTCTGTAGTTAGTTCTAGTAAGGTAGATGCAGCATCTATTGAGTCACGGATGTGTAGTCGAGCTGTGTAGTTTTCAAGTCCTGCAACAGGTGAGTTAGACTCATCACTCCATGTAAGAGGCACGTCAAACGTAGCACCCTGTTCGATGACTACATTAAGTTTGCCCGCTACCGCTTTGATTGTATCTATCGCCATCCTTGGCTCCAGTATGCTGTACTATTTTATTGATGTGACTCAACCATTGATCTAGAGAAGCCACGCTTTTCATCTTGTTACACGTGCCGCAAGCTGGTGTTATATTACCTGCTCGGTATGCGTCGCTGCTGTCGATCCGGTCTATACCTATACCATCTATTTTATCATTACAGTAGGCACAATGCGAGTTCCACAGCTTGACAAAGTCCCCAATGGTCAGATCCCACTTTATATCTCGACTGCGCGCACTAGACCTGTACTCGGCAAAGCGGATCGTTATGTTACTAGAGCGTTCAGCCTTAGAGCAGCACGCCGTGCATATTTCATATTTAGTAGACTTTGGCATTACTAGAGCGCATTTCTTACAGCGAACTAAATGCGGAGACTTAATATTCAGCCGCCTAGCCCGCACACTATTTTCCGTACGATGTGGGAGTACTAGCTCAGCTATGTCGGTATTAGAATAGAAGCGGTGTTCTCGAATTAACTCTTCTTCCCACTCCTGCCACTCCACCCCTAGAGATCCGGCATTATTTGCTGGACAGGCATTGCCTTATTAAAGTCCGGATCTAAGAACTGTTCTATTGTAGGGCCGAGTAGTGATTTACCTGGGATACTACCGTACTGGTAATCTTTATACATATCGTACGCGGTCATACCTGGAACGCCTGGAAGACCGGCTCTGAATATACCGTTTACCGTGTAGTCGTATACGCCCCAGTTAGCTTTTCGTGCGTCTTCTTCGCCGCCATTCATCACCATATCTTTTAAGAAGTCAGCGGCGATCATCACAGGTACGATCATCATGAGATTAGCCACCGATGCTGTGTTACCGTTTTTAGCCTCGTGCCATGCACGTTTGAGAATACGATCATGGAATGAATACATGAATGATTTTAAATGGAACGCTAGCATCCAATGAGGATCTGAAGCCCACAGTGGACGTTGTGACGGATTAGGTCGTAGGATTGATTCATCCACGAATCTAACTATCGCGCTGCGTACTCTGTCGTCTCGTTGCATCTCCTCGTACGATGCTTTCTTCCGCTCGCCCCGAGTAAGTAGTTGCAAGCTACCATCTTTGGCAAGCTTGATATCAGCTGGCGCTACATTCAACTCTTCAAAGTATCTAGCAGAATGCTTATTAGGGTTGTTTTTGTGACGCGCCAGGAACTTAAGGGCTGATGACGTCGCCATTACCCGCGTCATCCGAGTCCAGGCTTGTAGACCGGTTAGTTTGAAGAAACCCTCATTGATTTTACGAGCTGTACCTCCTAGATACACGCCCCCGTATTCCCAACCGAGTGCTTCGTTCACCACGTTGTAATCGATGATACCTAGTGATTCCGCTATCTCATGAATCATAGTAGGTTCTGCACTTATCATGCTTTTGATTCCTGACTTGAAGCCTTGCCATGCAAGGCCAAGGTCACCAGATCTTACAGCGATACCCATCGGATCTATCAATGAAGAGAAGGTAGCACCTACTAATAGGCGTACATTCTGGTACACCATCATAGTACCCATACCTTTTTGAAGGTTGGTATTGATAGCTTTACCAGCAGCAGGAAGTGCTAGCCCTGTTTTATTAGATAACCACAAGGCGGTCTTACGACCATGCACACCCATCGTGGCATTAACGTAATCTGTTGCTAGCTCAATATCAGCTTCCGTAGCACCTTCTTTCTTCGCTTTAGCAAGCATAGCCGGTAACCACTGCGCGTCGTTATTCTCATTACCGAAGCGTGTTGTGTACTCTGCTTTCTTAACTGCTAGTCCGATATAGCTATTAAGTACTAACCCGAGATCGTCTGACATAAGGCTCGCCACGAATGCTTTATCTTTCGTACTACCCTCAGTACGAATGAAGTCAATTAACCGGCGATTCATAAATCGATTAACTGGCGTCGCATCTACTGGATTAGGATCATTCTCAATATTACCACCGAAAGCAGGCGTGTCAGCATAACCGTCATTCGCTACGATTCCCTCTACTATCTGGTCAGCAAATTTCTCAGGCGTAAGAGGCTTCACAGACTTAACGTCTGGGTATTTAGCAAAGATCCGCTCAGACCTAGCTTTGTTAACAATGTCTAGCTCTTTTTTTAGTGCTGCTGCAAACTTAGGCTGTAGTATCACAGTCCTTAGCTCTGCGGCATTAGCACCATCCATCTTGTCGATGTCAAATACCCACGGGAAGTATTGCTCGCCTCGATCACCTAACTCCACGCCTTTACCTACCATGTAGTCCCGAACCTCACGCATTATCTGGAATACACGTTTAGCGGTCCGCTGTATATCCGCTGGCGCGTTAGACAAGGTGTCTGGGTTATGTAGTACTTTAAGAACGGCTGCGCCGTGCGCTTGATCTTTATTATTAAAGATACGACGTACTTGAGCATCGAACCCACCACGTTTCATCGCTTTATCTTGATCCATCGTGTTAGCAACGTTACGTCTACCTGCTTTCACATGAAGCATGTCCGCTATTGCATTCAACGTTGGGATCTTAGTTGCTCTCAAACGTTCGTCGGAGATGAAGAAAGCACGCTTAGCCTTCCCAAGGATACCTTGAGCAGCACGTTCTTGTTTAGCGATCGCTGCGTCTACCCCTTCAAACTCTAAGGAACTCATAGCAGGTGTTTCTCTATTAAACTTCTCTCTAAGTATGCTGTCTACCACCTCGAAGCTTTTTAGATTATCGCGTTCTTTATTCTGCTTAAGTGCCGCGCCGTGCTTTCCATCCATCATAGCCTTATGAGCAGCATCTAGTATTGACTCAAAGCCCTTTTGTAGAGACTCGAAACTAGCTTGTAGTGTAGGGCCGACTTTGAGCTTACCCGCCTGCCACATTTGAAAAGCAAGCTCAGGCGTCACATCGCCTAGTTTAGAGACTTGGTTCTTGATAGCTGGACTATTCATAGCTTGGTCAATAGCCGCGCGTGTTTTCTTGTTCACGTACTGCAGCGAGCTACCGATACCATGCCGAGATAGTTCTCCGAGCTTACGCTCGATGTTAGCTCGAGCCGCCGCATACAGTGCGAAAGCATTCTCTTTTGTCACTTCAAATACAGTGTCAGCGTCCATGTTTTTTAGCGCTGCTTCTAAGCCTTGAAGCTTTTCAGAGAATACTGAAGTGAAATCAGCAGTACTAGAAACAAGGCTTTCCGTCATGCCATAGATATTAAATCCAGGAACGCCGAGTCTTGCTGCTAGCTTTTTAAACATTTGAACAGCCGCATGGAAGAACTTCTCGACCTCTGTACGAGGTGTCGCTGTTTTATCCATCACCCATTTAGATACGTTATCCGCGAAGTATTCTTCAAAATCTAATAGGTATTTACGCGAGGCTTCTGGAAGGTCTGCAACATTCAAACCATCAAGCCCATTGACAGCGGCAAGTAACGACGCATGTGCTGTCTTTTTAGACCTAAGAAGTGCACCGGCAGTGCTACGTCCATGCTTAGCAGACCACGCTTTAAAGTCATTCATGATAGCTGTAGCATCTAGCTTGGAAGCGCTAAGGGCTAGGCTACGGAATACAACATGGCCAAACTCATGGGCAATGATCTCGTTACGGAGCTTACCTGTTAGACCTGGGTGGATAAACACACGGATCTTACCATTGGTTACGCTGGTTACGAATCCGTGCAACGTGCCGTTCTGCATCTTGGCTAAGTAGTCAGTAAAGCCGTTTTGCTTAGCATAAGCCATCGCCTGCTCAACAGACATAGCTTCAACTACTGTATCGAGATTCAAGTTTTTAGCTAAGGTAGTGAGCGCTGTCTGTAGCTTATTTATTTTAGCTTTTGTATTAAGGTTCTTTAGCTGCTCAATAGTATTCGACGCTATTGCTTTGACCGCTTCGATAGAGGCAGACTGGGCTGGGGATTCTTTCGATGTGTAGCCGGCTCTAGCAGGCGCTTCCATCGCTGCTAATGCAGCTGCTGCGTGAGCGCGTTCACTTTCGATTATCTTAAAGAGCCCTGTGCCTTTAGCTTTCGCCGCGCGCGCAGTCTGTGTCTTAACTAACCGAACTAACCCACCGTCATCGCCCGCCTTTACTAGCGCAGCCACTTTTGCTTTAAACATGCTATTAACTTTATAACGGTCCAAAGCTTCCTCAGGCTGAACGTCGTCCTCTACTTTCCTAGCCTTCGCTAAATTAGCAGCTTTACTAGCAGCGGCAGTCTCGCCTTGTGCTTTTAGTCTCTCGTTATAAGCCTTGTCCTTCGCAGAGAGCGTTTTAGGCGCGTTGCCTTTAGCCACTGAGCGCTCAGTTTGCTCCGCTTTTAGCTGCTGTGCTGGCGTCTGAGGAGGGGTGGCTTTTCTTCTCGCGGCCACACTCTCTGGACTAAGATCAAGTTTACCCCTAGTTGACACTAAACGGGTTGCTTCGCGAGATGCATCTGCTGCTGCGTTAAGCTGCTCTAACTGCTCTTTGTTCTTAACTACATTAGTGGTGCCTTTATCAACCGCATTAAATAGAGGTTTGTTATACGCCTTGGTGAACTTATTCTGAAGGTTCTCAAGAGTCTGTACTTTAGTGGTTAAAGCTTTTATTTCTGTATAGCGCTGAGCGTTCTTATTAGCTGGTAAGGCTTCGTTTTTTTCTTCGAGCTTTCGAATTTTAGCTTTTAGAAACCGTAGTTCGCGTTTGTGCTTAGGAGACACCTGCTCTAAGCTGGCTTCTATTTTAGCCATCGCGTCTTTTCTTGATATAGGGCCTGTGTTGCCATGCACTTTTTTAAACATGGCGACAGCGTCAGCAGCAAAACCAGCTGGCACTGCAAGCATTTTCTTCCTCAAATCGAGGAGCTGAAACAAACGTTTAGAAGCCTTATTCTGCTTAAAAGGATCAGGAACATCCTCGAGAATGTCAATACTAGCTCTTCGTAGGTCTATCAGATCAGTGGCGCTCTGTTTGTATTTAGTTAGCACTTCACTAGCAGACATTTTTCTTATATCGGATAGCTCTTTCTTGATATTGGCTATAGCTACGGCAGACGCAGAGTATATAGGATCAGTCTCTTCGTGCTCGAACACGTTGGCCATATCTTCAGCCTGGGTTGGCGGAACACTGTAACCGTTAATTACTATCGGATTACGGCTTTTGATCTTAACATCTTGGTTATTATGCTCTAACCCCTCGCCTTGGATACCGTCAGGTTTGTTTCTAAGGGGCGTGTCTATAGCTTTTCTTTGCGAAGCAACGCGTATCTCTTCCTTGGATTTCTTAGGTCTTGCTGCCCGCTCTTTTGCCGCTTTGGCCGTTGCCGCTATACGCTTTTCTTGGTCAACTAGAAGAGAGCCTGTATCCGCGTTGGCTATCGCTGCTTGTGACTTAGCAGACTTTACACCGGCAACAGCTGTCTCATTCTGCGTAATCAACCGATCCATAACTTTACTTGAAGGGCGCTTCCCTAATTCCATACCTAGGGCTTTGTCTAATGCTTCGCGCGCTTCAATAGCCTTCTCTTCTGCAAACTGTAGTTTCACCAACGCTTGAGTGTACCCGTCAGACTCAAACAGCTCAGCGTAAGTTATATTCACGCCTTTGCCTCGATGATGGACAACAGTCGTCGGGCTAATGCTAGGTATCTTATAGCCTTGGTTTAAAAGCGTAGATAACCCTGTAAGTAGTGATACTTTCGTTTTATCGTATATATTTTTAGAGTCAAAACTAGACTCGTTCTGCATCATGCGGCGGACTAGCGCTGGCAAATAAAGGTTGAGCGTACTACCATCCTTATCCTGCACGTGAACCGATCTAGAGTTAGCCGTGTCGGTAGTAGCTGGCTTCAGGATAGCCTCTTTATCTAGGCTTGCATCTATCTCTCTGCTACGTTGCTCTAACGTTTTTGTACTGTAGTCCTTAAGCTTAAGCGCGCCTACTTCGTTTTTAAGCTGGTCTAATTGTTTTACGATGTCTCCCTGGTTTTCTCCGGCAGAACTGTATGCAGCATTCAGAAATCCAGCAAGGCTATCCTTAGCGGCGACTTCGTCGGCTGCGGCTTTTTTTTCATTTCCAAGATCGGTTATTGCAAACGACGTGCGTCTTTTAGCTCGTAGCTTCCTAGGATCAGGCGTAGCCCTAAGGTCTTCGCCTGTTAGGTCGTCTTGCTGTATCGGTGTCATAGCAGCAGGTATCTTGCCTGCTGACCGTAACATGTAAGTGCTCTGTAACCACGCGACTGGGTCGGCGGTTTCTACTCTACTCTGCTTGGCAAAGGAGGCGGCGATGCTTTGGATCTTACCTTGCAGCTGCTCACCTGAAAAACCCTGCGCTTGTAGCTCGAGTGTAGTAGCCTCAAGGCCATTTAACACGTTGTAGTCTATATCTGGATTTTGCTTACGTGCAGTACTTATAGCCGTCGTTAGAGATTTTTGGTCTTTTATAGGTAGACCCACGCTGCTTAGTACGTTCTTAGCCTCATGAGTTGTAACCTCTGGGACAGCGAAATTTATGTTCATCGCGTCGGCTACTGCTGCTTCATCTACTACTTCGTCTTGCAGGTCAATGTCTTTTACACGCTGCTCATCCTTAGCGTACGCTGATTTTAACTCTTCGCCGAATCCGCCGACGTACTCCTCTGACTCTGCTACCGAGTCATCTAGCTCTGCTTCATTAGGATCCTGCTTACTCGGTTTCGGCGAAGTGCGTACAGCTGTAGCCGCCTTAATTCTACGGAAGAGATCATCGTATACGTGAGGTTCAACCTCCCCCGTATACTTGCTACTTACTTCTACTATCGATTGATCGAGGTCGCCTCTAGTTATAAAACCTTGACTGTAATCCTCTATAGCTTGTGACAGTTCGACATTGATATCTGATTTAGCATCATCAGGGGTAAGTGAAGCTGCTGGAGATTCTCGGTTATACTCGTCAGGCGTTACTACAAATGGGTTTTCGGAAGGAGCTTCGGTAGAGCGGCGAGAAAAAGCACCGCCTGCGCCGCCCATAACACCACCACCTAGTGCACCTAATGCACCAGCTTCAACTAAGCGTCGAGTATTAGCATCTCTATTCTCAGGAGCAAGTGCGTCGTAGTTAGGATCAGCAAAGTCTCTAGCACCTAATGCGATAGACTCTTGGATAACTTCTGTTCCACCTTCAACAGCACTAGTCAATGCTGCTTTTTGTCCTATGTTAGATAGCCTTGTTCTACCACCTGTTTTACGTAGCAGGGATAAAGGACTTAATAAATCTATGCCACCTGCGGCAATACCAGCACCAAGCGCTGTACCAGGCGCTTCAATCCCACTTTCTTGTTCAATCTCTTTGAATATACCACCGGCCTGCATACCAGCATTAGGTATAGTTGCACCGACGCCAGCGCCTATTGCTAAGCCTCGTGATCTATTAGTTTGGGCAAAACCTCTACCGATTGCGCCACCCATGACGCCACCTGCTAACATCGTAGCCGCAGTAGGTACGAGCGAGCCTAAGCCGCCGAGGGCCCAATCCATTACGTCAGTTAGGTTATTGACATCGTAGATACTTTCTACGCGACCAGCTAGCTCAGGTGCGGCGGCTTCTTGATTGTTTCTGTCGTAGCCTTGATCACCGAATTGCTGGAGCTGTTCGTTACCTATCATGCTTCCAGCTAGGGAGGCGGCTCCATAGAGGTCAGCTTGCAATCCGTTACCGGCTCGCTGCACGCCTTTTTGGAACTCGTTAAGTGTTGGCCCTGCTGCATCCTCGCCGGCAGGCTGTAACCCATTTGGGTTAGAGTAATGTACTTGACGTAGTCCTTGCGCCATTTGAGACCGTCCTTGGTTTCTGTGTGCTTTGGTGGCTACCCACTAAGGGGCAGCCTTTAGAGTTAGCTACTGTCTAAGTGAGTTAAAACCCAACTGCCTACCTACATCGTATTCCTCAGGTGTCGTTTGGTCTTCATAGATGCGAGCACCTTTTCCATTAGTGAGGTTGTTCCCAAAAAACGCGTTTGGTCCCCACCATTGACGCCAGCTATCGTCTTCTCTAAGGCCTTTGTGAGAGTCCGGTCCTGCAGGTAAAGAGTCAGCACTCCCATTCCCGAATAGGCCACTGGTCCAATCTATAAGGTTACCTGAGTTTTGCATTACGCGGTTAAGTGAATGCCTACTATTACTAACATCCGCTGGCGTTTGTATTCCGGCTTCTAAATTCGCCGAAGTCGCAATCGCGTTTTGTTGTCGGCCTTCAGGCGTTCGCTGTCTTTCCGAGGTCTCATCAGAGCGTTTTATACTCTCCGCATCAGATTTCTGCTGTGCCTCGAACCCATACCGCGCCATCTCCATCTGCTGTTTCTGAGCAGCCGTTGCCGCGACTGATGCAGCGATAGACTTAGACGTGTTGTTGGTTTCGATACCTTGCAGTGCGTTTATTTGCTGCTGCGTAACGTTGTTCTTCTGTTTGTCACCTATGTTGCCTGAGCGCATAGTCTTAGCAAGCTTCATTATCTGTGCTTGCTCTGGGCTCATTCCTGTACGACCTGTGGCTACGCTTCTGCGTCCGTCTTGCATAGCGAGCTTAGATTCATAGTTCTGGCGGTTCTGCTCAGTAACGGCATCGATGCCTGCGACGTTAGAATCGATCTGCTGTTGTAATTCAGGTGTACGACCATACGGGTTAGATGCGCCTGGGCCAGTCGGGACAGCGTAGCCGCCAGAACCTTCGCCGTTAGATACCATATTAAAGTTAGGATTAGATGCTTCAGCTGACGAAGGTAAAGGTGTGCCATCAGCCCCGTTCATGTTGCCAGCTAAAATAGCTTCTGCGTTCGAACCAGGTTGTTGCCCTTCCGCAGGAGCCTGGTCACCACCACCAAACGTTGGAAGGTTCGCGCCTGGAGCGCCACTCATATCTTGTTGGGCTTGCTGTAAACCAGAAATACCAGCGATGTACTGCTCTTTGGTTATCGCACCATCGCCGAACTGTTGTTTCAAGCCTGATAAAGAGTCACGGAGTCCGCCAAGTTGCTCGTTATAGTCACTTAACCCTGTAACAGCTGACACGCCATCAACTATGTCTTCGCCATAGTTATCGTATATCTTATCGCCTAAGTACTCTCCGGCTTTGTACGCTCCGTATTGTAGTGCGGCCGCGCCGCCAAATCTAGCGGTACCTAACCCAGCCCGTCCTACTGCATTGACGTACTTGCCGCCAGGAACTCTAGCTACTTGTTTACCAGCACTATCTAATAGGCCCGCTATTTTTCCTGGGGGCTTAGTTGTTTTAGCCTGTTTTTTAGCCTCTTTCGCAGCTTGCTTTTTATCCTTCGCTATCTTCTTTTCTTCAGCGTCAAAAACAGCTTTAGCTTTCGGGTTGTCGGCAGTATTGATCCCTTTTACTGTCTCAGTAGGGTTTATCGCTTTGTTTGGGTTACCCTCGGCATTAAAAGAAGCCCTGCGTGTGACTCGCTCATTTGCTGCTTTTTTATCCTGTGCTGTTTTTACTACGCCCCGTAGAGCGGCGGTAGTTCCCTGACCCGCATCTTTAAGGACGCCTAAGCCTTTCTCTACTACAGGTTTGGCGAGATTGTACCCACCCTTAACTCTCTCGACTCCTTTCTCTACTACAGGTTTGGCGTTCTCCAGCGTCTGTTTCGCGGCTTTAATACCTTGATTGATATAAGGCGTAGCGGTCTTGATAGCTTTCTTAACCTGTAAATCAGCTTTAGCTGTTGCGTCTTTGACGTCGAGCACTGTACCTTTTGACAGGTTATCCATCTGCCCTTGCAACGTAATAGAGGCTTTGCCAAGACTCCTCATAGAAGCTTCCGCCGCCTTTCTGGCTTGGCCTTTCAAGTCTTTGCTGTCTAGTCTTTCACGCAGTTTACCCATAGCCTCGACGAGCGACTGTCTACTTCTTTCTAGTGAAATATCCATTTTTTATCCTGTGCTCTCAAGAGCTGCTGTAGTTATAGTGTTAGTCGCGCTAGCTGCTGAGCTAGCTAAGCCTGCCATAGCATTCGCTACGCCAACTGCTGTTGAGCCACCGGAAGCGATGCCTCGTTGCGCTATCTCTCTAATACCTATTTCTGATTGTAGTGTTGCGCTAAGACTTGCTTTAGCGGCATCTAGATCCAGAGCGCTATGTTTGTATTTAGCATTGAAGGTGTCTAACGTTATTGCTTGGTACGCTTTGTAGGCTTCTATCCGAGCGCGATAAGCTTCGCTATCAGCACCGAATGTTGTTTTCGCAGCGTCTAGTTCTGCGCCGTAGGCGGATAGTTCAGCGCGATACTCATCTATGATGTTTTTGTTATGGTCAGAGATGGCTCGTGAATGTGCTATCTCTACGTCTGCTATAGACTTAGCAGCGTTTACTTCTTGAGCGTAAGCTTGGACTTGTGTTGAGTAGGCTCTGACTTTAGCTTCGTCCCCTCCGATAGCGGCGGTATAGACGTCAAACTCGGCTTTCTTAGCTCCGACTTGGGCAACGTAGGCTCTGACTTGCTCTCCATAGATTTCAACCTTTAGTTTCTCTAAGTTAGCTGCTGTAGACACACCTTGTAACTCGGCTACGTAGTTATCTATCTTGGTAGATTCCGCTTTGATTAAAGCGCTGTAGACATCAACGTCGATCTTCTCAATGTTCTTACTAAGTTCTGCTGCACGTATTTCCGCCTCAAAGATAGTGATGTCAGCTAGTGCTGCTTTTAACTGCGACTCATAGATCTGTGTTTGGATCCCCGCCAACTGCAACTCTGCTTTATAGCGTTCTAATCTAGCGTTGTACTCAGTGACTAGGGATTCAGCTAGCTGCTTACTGTATTGCAGGGATTGGCCATTGATCTGAACTAACTGCTGTGCGTATTGCACAGCTGTACCAAGTAAACCCATATGTAATGTAGAGCTTAGGTTCATAATAAACTGTGCGTGCTCTTGCTCTAGCTTGGCTCTAGCGATAGCTGTTTCAGCAGCTGTACTCGCTAAGTTTTTAGCAGTAGCTTGTTGGATCTGATTAAGCCCAGCTGATATAGCGGATGGAGGAAGTTGGTATCCTCGCTTAGACATGCCTTCAAGGAGATCTTCACTAGCACGTTGTGCTTCTGCTTCTGTACGATCGCGGGCTCTGTCGTATATTTGTTGTTCTATAACGTCGGACATTGCTGTACCGCCGTTCATACCTGCGGCTATCTTAGCTTCAAGCTGTGACATCGCAGTTGAGTATTCAGGAGCGTATTTGCTCATCCACCCATTAACTACGTCGTCAAGAAATGCGCGCATTTGCGGAACTGCGTTGTCATATGTAGAGCGAGTTAGTGCTAGTACATCGCCTATTTCACCAGGATCAGTAGCATCAGTATCAACAGGTACGAAGTCAGGGATAGTTATATCCGGAGCATTTGGGATATTAACTTCTGATATGACAGGTGTAGCCGGTATGTTTAAGTCAGGAGCGGCAGGAATATCTAGCTCAGTATCTACCGTAGGCGCAGTTTCGCTAAAAGGCGATACATCAAAAACAGGGGTAGCTTGACTAAATAAACTCGACGTGTCTAGTGTGGCTGGCGCACTAGAAAACGTAGGTATAGTGGGGATGTAGAGCGATTCTAGGTCAGTCAGCGACGCGTTATTAGTTGGCGCATTATAGACAGCCGAGAACACAGGTGGTGGCGCAACAGCCCCAGGTATTGGCGTACTATTTGTGAATGAAAGGTTCGCCTCGATAGCATAAGGTATATAACCACCTTGTGCTCGACTTGCAGCACTAAGTGCTTGTGCTACCGCTGAGGCTGCATACGTCTGCTGGTTGGCTATTATGCTGTTGATCTGATCAGTAATCGCCATCCTTGGCTCCTAGTGTTTCATATTCTCTAATTATAACACGTAGAGATCGTGGGTAATATAGCCATCGGCCTTACTGTATCCCGTTTCCATAGCAATAGAGGGTGTAGGTGTTTGCACGATATTCGCATTACCGCCATTCTCCCTTCCGCCCCAAGTGCTAAGGTCCTCACTAGCGTCGGCCGTAAGGTTGTACACATCTTCGTGATTAGTTAGGGGAAGGGCCCCACCTACTACTACATCTAGCGCATACGTGGCATAATTATAAAACGGGTCAGCATAGTTAGTGTATTCCCCCGTGTTTAAATCAGGGTTAACACTTATAGCCGCCCCAGTATGATAAAACATCATCGTGTACCACTCGAACTGGTTATTATTCTCTGGTAGTAACGGGGATAGAATATTAGTAGGTGGCGTCGCGAATCCTGCAGCAGTCACCTCATAAGAGACGTGTACATTAGGGGACAAACTAAAGTTCCACATAAACGTACTAAGCGCATTATCTCCTGAAGCCGCATCATAGTTCCTTGCAGCTAAGACCGCTAAGCCGAACCGGAGGTCTAAGCCTCGAACCATCGCTATATAATCCGCTAACCAATAAGGTGTCGGAGACGCATAGTGTCCATTCCATATACCGCCATCGTGTCGAAGTAGGGTCTTTATGGCGTGGTCAGAACCGTCACGTCTTATAACTAGCTCAGAATATATATCAGCAACTGTTGGGGCTGGGTCGTCAGGATCATTACCTGTGTAGGTAGGAGAGTCGCCTTTAGTCGCAGGTCGGCCGTAGTTTCTAGTGCCAGCTACAACAATCTTGTCGAGCATCCCCTCGTTGTCATTCTCGGAACTATAAGAGAAATCCACACCTACTATTTTTACAGTGCTGTCCGTATATACTGTGTGCTGGGTAAAGTTAACTTTCTCTTCCTCAGCATCATAGTTAAACTTGATATAGCGATATTCATGAACGCCCTCTGAACCGATACCCGCGTCGGCCCTTCTAACAGAATCACGTATCTCGCCACCTACGATAGCATTACCCGCTAAGTTAAACCGCCACTCAAACTGAGCGCCAGAGGGCACATTAGGTATGGGGAACGTAAGGTGTGTGTCAGCTCCTACATTCCATACGACTATATTAGAGTCTATTGTAGCTATAAATAACTTGCTTTGTGCAGGATGGGCCGACGTCGGTGACACACCGTCTGGGAAAGGAATAGCTGCTTTGCCGGACGGTACTACGAATGCTAAAGACCACGCTTCTTTAAGTCTATCTAGTCCACCGCCGAAAAAACGCGCTTGGTAACCTTTATAGCGGGTATTAGGGAGAGAGATGTAACCCTTAGCGTACGGGATCATCTGCCCTGATTCTTCCTCAGTTCTCGGATGGATCTTAGTTACTTTAGGCGCGTTTTGCACACCATCCTCATCCTCACCGTACTGCATTTTGTCAGGTCGTAACTTGACTGCATACTTATAGTACGAAGCCTCATCGTCAATAGTTCCTACGAATATATACTCAGGCGGCGTTCCACCACTAAGCATTATGTAAGGTGTAGCTGCATTAACAGACGTAGCTGTGATACCCTGCGCTATTAAGGTCTTACGGGAATTGAGTATATTCCCATTACGTTTAAGCTGCTTGAGCTTGTTCTTAGCAAGCACACTAAAACGTAGTGCCCTAGCGCCACTACCGGTTTTTCTAATACCAGCCATTACACTTTCCTGCTAAGTGCTTCGACCTTATATTCTACCGCTTCTATATCAAGCGCATCACCTGCTGTATTCGAGATACTTAAACCCCAATACCGACCTCTAGCACCACGCGGTAAAACAACGCGACGCGTATGTGTACCTACTCTATCAATAGCGACAGCAATATGTGCCCCGCCACTCACTTCGTCTGCTTTAGGTTCTACGCTTATAGTCTGATTAGCACGCCCTGCAACATAGGCGTAAGGCACTCTTTTCAGCTGCGAGGAATTAAAATCAGTTGGCGCGAGTTCGGCCTTGGCGTTGATCTCAATCCCGTTATCCGTTTCGCCCTCTAACGAGAACAGCGTGTTATTCAATACACCGTAATAAACCCCGTTGAAACGGACAAGATGATCAAACTGGTAACTAACATACTTGGATATTGCCGAGTTAGCTATGTTCATAGCATAGGCTGTATACCCAGATGGAAGCTGGAATATTGACGCTTTAATAGCTATAGCTGGAACACCGAGCTGTGCAATACCGAATAGTGATGTTACGGCAGGTACTGCGAGTATCGCTGAGCCGTATACGCCTGGTGTTACTGTCGCTGTTAAACTAACAAGTGGTGCTGCAATAGTTGTCGTTGCTACCGCGCCGACGGTGGCTGAAGCTGTTATCGACGACTTCGGTAGTGCTAACCTAGCGTACCCACCTGAGTAGGAAACCAAAGATACGTTGAACGATATGCTTTGATCTACCTGTGCGACGCCGCCTACTAATCCTGATGCTGTGATTGAGCTAGCAGGGACAGACGCTTTGACGCGCGCTAGACTAGGTACTGTAGCAGACGCTGTTAATACGGTTGCTGGGGCTTTAAGCTTAGCACCATTTCCTGAGAATGCCGCTAAGGTTACGAGCGGTATATCAGCGACTACACCTTGCAGATCAGCGGGGTAGGCTGCGGCAGACATTCTGAAATCTGCTACAGGAAGTGTATGCTGGAATACGCCGTCAACTGCTACATACTCCCCGCCACGTGACGTAAAGCCAAACAACGAGGTACTTGATTCGCCGTAATTATGATCTGCGGAAATAGTATCTAGGGCTAATAAATCGCTAGCGCCTGTACCGATTTCACCAGTAAGGACATGCCCTTTAGAAACCAGACCTACAAGAGACGCGGTAGATGATGAGATAACAGGCGCAACAAAGCCACCGTTAGACTCTGAGATTAACGTTTCAAACGTCGAGTGTGATACGGCGGCTGGATAGTTTGTAGCCCAGGTATCGAGTGGTTGTAGTGAGACAGTCGCGCCATCATTATGAAGTGGCGACATTGTGCCGGTCATACTAGTGGCTGTGCTAAACGCACCACTGAATGATCTGCGTTTATTTGCTGTACCGGCTACTGATAGACTAGCTGGGAAGGCGCCACCTAAATGATGAACCCCGTCAACGGTTCCGTGGCTGGCCATTGTAAATGACATCGGAATAGCAGTGGCTAGTGTGTTGGTTACTGTCATCGGAGATACGACGACAGTAGGAGCCATTTTGAAAGTAGCTGCTAGCTTATACACATTATAGATAACTGCGTCAGCGATGTTATCCCCGCCTGCATAGAGCGACGAGTCAATTAGTAAAAACGAGGTGTCAGAAGGCGGCGCTATTAAGCTTGTATAAACCAGCACTTCGTCAACGTAATAGGTTATCTCAGAACCTATCCTAACTATTTTATATACTGTGGAGGTTGGAGCGGATATTACGGGTGCCGTTTTGTCGACCCCAGATTCCATAATCCGGTAACCACCATTGGAGATATAGAACCCCCACTGGATTTCTTGGTAGCTATACCCCGTATTAGCGGACGGGTCTGAAAGACCTGTTACTACCCCTACTGGCGTGCCGTCGACTTGGAACTTATATATAGCATCGCCGTCAAGCATGCCGATACTTATAGCACCTGCATTCCACCCAGCATTAGGATCGAGTATGTATGTATCCGGTAGCTGTACCGTCTCGTATACGTAAGCCATTAGCGGGTTGCCCCATCGGCAAAGGAATAATCAGATACCGGTAGTTTAGAGCTAGTTACTTGAGTAAAACTGCCGTTGCTTGTAGTGTTACTAAGTGAGCAGAAGCCAGCTACAGGTATGCCGCCGTATATTAGACACTCGTATACTGTAACAGACGCTTGTCCATCCCATGGCACTTGCCATTCATTTGCTGACGTAGAAGCAGCGTTCTGGCTATCCCCAACTATAGGATCAGGCACAAAGACGAGTACCTGCTCGGTTCCGCCAGGCACACGTTTTTGCACGAAGTCTTTAACTAATAGATTGATAGCAGCCACAGGCTACTCCTTATAACGAAGGTAAGGTAACGCTATAGTAATCCACGTTCTGATCAGCACTGGCTGTCAGAGTAGTATTAGTAAAGTTCATCTCCGCATTAGCAGTAGCGATAGCGCCTTGCAATCTAGCCTCAGTTGTACTAAGTGTGCCTGTATCACCCACGGCTGTGTGGCGGTAGAAACTCGCTAGCCCTGAAGCTGCATTAGTGCCTTTCCAGCTTTCACCTGGCGCTTTAGCTAATACGCCTGATGCCGCCGCAGTATCCATATTGATGCCTGTTCCTAGCCCGTCAATAGAGATGGTACATAGTAAGGTATTCGCACCCGCTGAACCGATAGCGTTATCCGCATTGGTAGGAGCAGTTCCTGAGTATATCTTGATAAAGCCAGCCGCTAGTGTTGAAGCTAGCGAACCAGTAGCAAGTAACTTGTTACGCATCCCTGCGCTTACTTTAAGAGCCATCTTAGTCTCCTGTGACTGTTACTGCGCCAGTAGCGAATGAAGCTACTTCTGCGGTGTTCAATGTGACGGTTGGAATACTAACCAAGAACAATAAGTTCCCAGCAGTAGCAGCATCGTAGATCCCTAGATACATGACGGCATAAGGAGCCGCGCCAGAGCCGTATACAACTGCTCCGTAAGTCTGGGCGTTAGTCGAAGTAGCTACGCCGCCTGAAGCTGCACCAAACGTAATTGACTGGCGGGCATAGGCTGTATCGTCGACTGTGGCACTGACTTCTGTTCCAGTATCAGCATCCGTTGGATCTGCTTTATGTAGCGATAGATAAAGCGTGGCGTTAGGTGATGTGTACCCCGTCGCTGTGAGAACGTGGTTTAGCGCCGCATTCTCTAGGTAATCACTCATCCCAGCCATTAGTTAGCAGCCATTGTTAATTGGAATACATCAACTGTGCTTGGCGCGCCTCCGACAATAGCGGTATTGCTCAATGTCATATCACCGCCCGTCTTCGCTACACTACCGTCAATACGTGACAAAGTTGTGCTAGAAGTACCGTCATCATTAGGGTTGCCTGCAAAACGGAACCAGCCGGCTGTGCCTGACGTTATCCCGTTAAACTTCCAGTTCTCTGATACTGCTTTGGCAATAGAACCTGCCGCTGCATTATCAAAGTTAATACCGTTAGTTGCTACGCCGTGTGTAAAGGCCAACGCGTCTACGGTAACCTGGCCAAGCAGAACGCCTGCCGCAGCAGAGTCAGCAGTAGCGGGTTGCGCGCCTGAGTAGATGTAGATCGTGCCGTTAGCTAAGGCGGCGTCTAAACCCGTGCTGCCTAACATAGCGTCCCGTAATCCTGTTGAAAATCGAACTGCCATAATTATATCCCTATATATTTATTATTTACTGTCCCACTATCCGTAGTGGAGACTAGAAACCTGTTATACCCGTCTTGCTCTATAAAAGCGGTGACACATCTGCCACCAGGTGCCACGCTCGCACGCGTTTGCGTAAGATTTTCAAACTCAGGTACTCTGCATACCCCTCGATTTGTCCAGAAATAGAGCACGCCATTTGGATCTTGAGATGCTTGATTCCCTTCTGGTACGCCGTAATCCGCGAGTTTCACTAACCCGTTGCTCATGGAGTACGAGAGTATTGTCTTATCTGTGGCGATTAATACGCCGCCTGTATACGCCTCTAGCATCCTGACCTGTCCAGACACTGCTTCGTATGATCCGAAGAGGTCAAACAACCCTAGCCAAAAAGGCTCAGAGTGGAAGATATAAGTGGCGTCTTGAGGCTGTGAATAATCTGCAACATACATCCGCCCGTCTTGGTAGGTGAGCTTAGTGGCTGACATCGGTACTGGGTAACGTTGGTGTTGCTCCTTAGCTAGCGGAACGATTAAGTTCTCTAATGCGCCATCAAGGAGAAACGATATATTGGTTGTAGTGACCGCTTTGTATAGCGTCTCACCATTAGTAGCCGAGATATAGATAACCGTCTCGTGGTCAGCTAGTTGGGGTACTTCGATCTGAAGTCCTGAGTTAGCTGATGTATTTACAACGACAGGTGTGGGCGCAGCGCCTTCTTCTCCGAAACTATTACGGTGTGTGCACGTGACTTGGTATTGACCTGGCGGTATTGAGCCTGCGGCTAACGTAATACTAGGTTGCATAGCGGTTGCTACGCCCCACGGTTTAAATACGTCCGAGTCTATTACGCCTGTCTTAGGACCAAGGATGTAGATCTTATTTCCAACTTCTTCCCATTCATATACGCCTTCTGGAAAACCAGTAGCTAGAACCGTCGAGGTGAAGTCAGCTTCAATCGCGATAAGCGATCCGTCGTCGATGGCGTACATATGTTTCTGGTCGTCTGTCGAGAACATCCCGTAGACATCCGATAGCGATAAGCGGGAGGTATATCCGTCGCGCCTATGGATAGAATCCTCGTTGTCTATATTTATATTGTCGGCAACAAGTAGTGCCCCTTTCGGAGCTTGTAGCGGGTCGAGCGTGTTTACTAAACCCAGAAACGAGTTTACTTTGAGTGGGTCTTGTTTAGGTAGGGTCATAATCCACCATACTTAACCGTACCAACACGGCGTTGCTTTCTAGTCTGGCGACCCTTCACGATCTTGCAGTATTGATAAAACTGCATTTTATATCGATCGGCTAACTGCATATTACCGGAGTCAGAGTCTTGCTTCTCATAGGCCATGGCTTTACAGAACATCAACAAAGAGCGTTGGTGGGCTGACTCAGCTAGCTCTAGAACACTGCCGTCGTCAACAATATCGTTTACGGGTAACCGAATTACTGAGAACTGAATAGTGTCACTTGCACTAGGTATTGGAACGAGCCGTGCTTTGTTAGTCTGCTCATCAGTGACAAGAAGTCTGGGTGTACCTTTAGCCGTATCCCAGTTACCTGACAACTGCTCGCCGTATCCACCTGTGGTGTATTCTTTGTCAAGTTCATTGAAGTTAACAATCCTCAGTGGACGAGAGCGCGAGCCTAATCTAGCACGTCGGATCTCGATGATCCGTGGATCAATATCAATCCACGGGCTGTCGATCGTAATAGCAGGCTGAGTTACAGCCGGTGTAGAGGAATCTTTAAAGTAATCGGTAAGACGTGCAAATTCTTTCTGGGCTTCATCTAGATACCAGAAGAACTCCTGGTCAGACCAGAAATACTCTTGTACTGTATCTTCCACTTCTGTGCGGAATATACCAAGGAGATCCTCTACTAGATAAGCCACTATACTACTCTACTGCTTCTTCGCCGATTGTAAGCCGAACGTCGGCCCACACTTCATCGCGTTCCCCAGCAAAGACTTGGAATCCTAAATCTTTTGACATGACGACTGCGTCTGGTTTACCAGACCCTGTGAAGTCACCACGCTTGTTGCGAGCGACCATAGAGCGGATCTGTTTTGCTAAGGCTGTTGTACGTTCTGGCCCTTCAAGTTGTACAGCAATTTTTGTCTCTTCAGCATCAAGGACTTCGCCTTGTACTAAATGAGCTCCGGCAGCTAGACAATCTTTAACGGCGGCAGCAGGTACATCAACTGGGGTGTTCTTTTTAAACTCGAAAGTGTAACCAACTAGGGTTACAACGAGCTTATCTACAGGCATTTGTAGTTTCATTATTTATTTCCTAAAGTGAGTGGTGTCCCCGAAGGGGGAAGGGAGTGACTAAACTCCCTTCCTAGTCAACCACTGCCGGTGGTTAAACTGGTTGTACTTCGTTTGCACGTCCACCTACGATGTACGAAACAAGCACGTAACCATCACCGACTGTAGGCGTACCAGTGTTCGTGATGTTCAAAACAAGTGCATCTGTTACAGAGAAAGCCGCGCCTGCAGGTACTAGGTTTGTTCCACCTGCAACTTTAGCGTCAACGTTTGCTGCATACTTATCACCAGTAGTCTTGTCACCTAAGTCAAGTACAGCTGATGAAGCAGAGTCAAATGCATTTACGATTACGACTGCGCCGCCAGTTACGACTGCGCCGCCAGGGATATCAATTAACTCTACGCTTACGCCATCAGCGTCTGCGAAGGTAAAATTGACCTTAGCTGTTAGTGGCCATTGACGACCACCATCTTTTACGATTGCCATGATTTATTTCCTCTTAAGCAATATGATGGGGCGGCGAACCGCCCCGTCGGATTAGATAGCAGTATCGATAGCGATAACACCGAAATCTTGTTCAGTACCAGAGATCTGACTATGGAACACAGGTTTCTTCATACCGATGATTTTGCCGGTAGAAATAGCTTGTTGATTGTCATAATCGAACATCTTCTCGATCCACTCAGGTGAACCAATATCAGCGAATGCCATAGCTTGAGCACCACACATTAGGACACGTTGGCCGTCGACGTTAGAACCTGCACCCCATTTAGATCCAGCTAGTGCACCTTTAGTGTTGTACACGTGACGGTATTCGTAGATCGCTAAGCCATCAACATAGATAACCGAAGCGCCTTTGAATAACGGGTTAGATGAGCTACGTGGTAACGCGTCTTTCCATGCAGCCATAAAGTCTGGGTCAGCTTTAAGCTTCGCAATACCTTGAGGAGTCATGAATACGTTGTACACTTCCATACCATCACCACCACGGATTGGGCGGATGAAGTTGTCTTTAGCGTACGCTTTGGCTTCTACCAACATACGCCATGAAGGAGTATCAGTAGAGACTAACGATGCGTTAGAGGCATGGCTGAAATCTTTAGCAGTGTTGTTCCATGTAAGAACGCGATCTGTAGTTGGAGCAGATACATCACCAGAGAAATCTAAGTTTACGAAATCAGAACCAACACGATCACGACCGTTAGTGTGCTTGCTATAAGCAACACCAGACATTGTCAAGAACGCTAATTGGTCGCAACGATCAGCAAGCCAGTAAGACAAGTTGTCGCGTGAAGTTTCGCGGAAGTTGATGATTGAACGTTGGTCAGCCATACGGCCTTCGTGGCGTGTAGCGTGACGTAGTTGATCAAGCTGAACAACCATGTCGTATGATTTACCAGCTTCTTCATTACCTTCTAATGTGCGATCCCCTGCGATACCATCGCCTTCAAGATCTGCTACTAGGGTAATTACTGCACGAGCGCCTTTTTCGGACTTAGTCAACTCAGTGATTCGTTGAATCATTGCGTTGTTACCAGTACCCATAAAGCGGTTCATGAAAGAGTTGTTACGCGCTGCTTTCCAAAGATCTTTAGACCAGACGGTCTTTTCTTCGTTTGTAAGCAGGGCAAAGTTACTTAATGCCATGTCGAATATTCCTTTATTCGTCGTATTAAAATCCCAAAACTATGGGAATGATTGGTCAAACGTTCTGAACCTATCGCGTCAGATAACTTTCGCTTAATACGGTTATTTATCGAGGGTGGCGATCCTCGCTCTATCTATCGCTATAGAGGTCGAAGTATGGATCTAGCGCATCCTTGCGCATTTGATACATCCTTGTATCGCAGAACCATGTGAGCATGGTACCACAATACAAGGATTATAGTCAACTAGTTGACGTCACCACGCATTTTCCGCTTGGTTGATTCTGGTAACGCGTCGAACTCTTCCTCAGTCAGATCATTAACATCAGGGAGTACATCTTTTTTACCTGAGTTATCACTATCAAACCCTACCTTATCTAAACCAGGTGGTTGCTTATTAGCGGTATCTACGTTCTTCTTCACGTCCGTTTTTCGCTTCTGGGCTGGCTCTGCAGGTTCTGCAGCTGCTACACCTTTAGGCATGACGTAACGTACCGCATCTTGTAGTGCTGTAGAAGGTGCTGTACCTGACGAGACAAACGCGCGTTGTAGACGAAGTACTTCGTCTACCGAGTCTTGGTCATAGGTATCGGAGTCAGGGTCAAGATTAGGGTACTGGGTATTCAATGCTTCGATAGTAGAATCAAGACGGATAGACTCGCGAGTAGACTCGCTCGTACGTTGCGAACGTTGTTCGTGCTCTGCATCACGTTCTGCTCGTTCCATCTGACGGATCTGCTTATTGTAGCCAGCCGCAGCTGCTGTATCACCATCTGCTCTAGCTTGCTCTAGCTTAAGGTCTAAGTCTGCATAAGGATCAGCTTCTTCTTTCTGCTCTTCCTTAGGTGACATGCTAGCACGCAACTCAGCCAGTTCACGCTCCGCTTCTCTTGCACGGTTTGCTGCTGAGTCGTAACGATGCTTTGGGATCATCCCATTAGATCGGGGTGCTTCCTCTTCTTCCTCTTCAGGCGCTTCAGCTTCTTCCTCTTCAGGCGCTTCCGCTTCTTCTAAGCCTTCTTCCTCTTCTTCTTCGACCGCTTGATCTTCAGGCAACAAGATGTCATCTTCGTCTTCCATGGCAGTGTTTGACATTGTAAATCCTCCTAGGATTCTTTAGTTTTAGTTTTGGCTTTTTCTTTATCAGCTCGCTCTGCTTGTTCTCGCTTCGCTTCGCCGTCTTGGATGGTAGCCAGCATCTTTATCTTTTGCTGGCCGACTGCTTTTTCTCGTTCTAGCTGAAGCTGCATGGCTTGTTTTTCTCTCGCCATCCACAACTCTGCATCTTGCTTCTCACGTGCCATTTCCAACTCCGCTGCTATCTTAGCGTGTTGTAATCTTAGCTCGCCTTGCCCGTCATCTTGCTGGTCTTTTTGCACTTCGGCCATTTCTTTACGGGCTCTTACTGCGTTGAGCGCTGCAGTAGATGATTTAACCTGGGTATCCGCTTCTTTGTCTTTATTTTCAAGTTCGAGTTTCTGCATCTCAAGCTGCTGCATTTTTTGCTCGGCTTCAGTTGCTTCACCGCCGCCTTGTAGTTCTTTAATGCGTGCTGCTATTTCTGTTTTACGAGACAGATGACTATTCTCAATTAACACATCGTCAGGAATAGCGATGCCTAGTTGACGTAGCTCAAGTGCTTCTTGGAACTGCGTAGTCTCGAAGTCATCTCTTGCAGGAACGTTCGTAACAACAATGCCGTATTCACCTAGCGTTAGATCATTAATTAGCTGACCTTCTGGTGTCATCTGGTTTACAGCCATCTGCTCAGTCTGTGCTGTTAAGTCACGACCGACGACTTGGATAACACGTTCTTCTGTGTAATAAGTCTGAACTAAATTTAAGATCCGCTTAGCCAACATGTGGCGTGTTTTGGTTAGGTTATCTAGTGGTTTCGCTAAGTTGACAGCGCCAGCAGATTGTTTTGCTTTAATCGCTTTTGCTGCTACGTCGGCTCTATCCATGCCGCGCTGTGAATCAGAGATACCTGATATTTCTTTAATGAACTCATCTGACTTATACGTTACACGATCGAGGCCAGTTGGCACTTGGTTCGGGCTGATCTTCTCTAGATCGTTTACATCTGTTAGCTCAAACACAACACCTGTTTCAGCGCCGCGTTCTTCCAGATCTTCTACATCCATGTTCTGTAGTGAGCCGGCTTTAACTTTGTAACCACTGTTTGCTGTGGTGTTGATAATGTGTAGTTCTTGACTTGACGCTTTGTTGAGCTGGTCTTGTGGAGAAAGGAGATTCTCGACTAAGCCAATCGTCCGTCCGTTACGAAGGTATGGGAAGTAAGGCACGATAGTAAAGTAGGTGTAAGGACTCCACTCGTCGAACAGCACAATGTCATCAGCTGTTACCGTCCAGCGGATAGATTCCGCTAAGCGCTTAACCATTGACAAGCCTGCTTTGTTAGCAACATCTTGGCGTTTTGCACTGTCCCAGTTATCTGGAACCATACGCATGTCGCCTGCTTCGATGTCTACGAACCACCACGCATTTCGGATCTTACGGTATTGTCTTTCGATAATACGCACTTTACGGCGTGTATTATCATTCTCTCTGTCACCTTCTGGAACTTGAAACGAGCCAGCAAACGTACCGTGGTAGCGTTCGGCTGAGTCGTACCCAAACTGGAACTCGCTAGCCACTTTGGTCTTTAGGGTATCGGCGTGCTTTTTACTATAGAGTAGCTCGATGTCATTTATCGTTAGCCACTTAGTGATGAACACTTCTTTCCAGGTATCGGGATCGTACTCGTCTGCATCAGGATCTATAACGACATTACGGGGGTTTATACGCTTAAGGCGTACCTCGCCTTGCATGTGATCGTCAAAAGCAGCACGTACATCGAAGAAGCCACGACTTGTTATGAACCCATCGTTGGAGACTTCTGATTCAATATCATCGAGCTTGTTACTGTTGGTGATCTGAATGTAAACTTTAGTGAGCGCGTCGGCGACTTCTTGTGTGCCATCTTTCAAGGGGCGAAAGGATACGTCTGCTCTATTACGCAGTTGCTCGCCCATAACCACAGCCATAGTAGACATGATTTTATTTATGGTGAGTACTGGCTTGCCTTGCGATTCTAGTTTCTGGCGGACAGCTTCGTCCCACTGCTCTCCAGCAAAATACTTATCGCACAGGTCAGCCTTCTTGACGAAGTCAAGGTGGCCGTTGTCTCTCGCGTATGAGTATCGTTCGAACTGTTCGCTAGCTATTTCATAATCGGTCGGCATCCTTGCCATCCTTGGTAAGGTTTATTAATGGGTATGATACAGTATTTTACGTGACTGTACTATCAGAACTTATATATAGTGACGCCGTGCGTCTCAGTCCAGAAATCACTAGCGGGCGCTAATACGGAGGTTAAAAAAACATTATTGCTGAAACCATACGAAACGATACCATAAACCTCATTGCCTACTGCTTTGGCGCCAGGGTCATAAGAGGGGACGTTGTCAAGCCCTGTTGACTCTATTAACCAGGATACGCCATTATCAATCGAGCTCACAATATCGTTCGTTGCTTCTCCGAATAAATAAATAGTACCATTCTCAAGTGCGACGCCATTGGAATAACTCTTGTTAGGTGCGCCGCTTTGGCTTATCCAGGCGAGGCCATCTGTGCTGGTCAACACGACGCCTTCGTAGGAGACCAAACAAAAAACCGCACCATTATGGACAACGCAGGGCCAGTAGTCCTCGACGGGTAGGGCCGCGGCAGTCCAGCTTTTTCCATCTGTGCTGTGTATATATGACCCATAACCGGCGGCGATATAGCGCGTTCCACTATCCGCTACGGTGTAGTAGTCACCCGTGGGGTAATTGATGGTACTACGTGTTGTACCGTCTGTTGTCCATAAGCCGCTGGAAGAGCCTATGATAAAAGCAAAGTCGTTGGTTCGGGCTAAATGTAAGGCGTACCAATTCGGGCCTGATGGAAGTGAAGTCGTCTGCACCCAATTTATGCCGTCGCTACTGATATCAACATTGAGGTCCAGACTGCTCCCCGCTGTAGTGGACAAATAGGTCGTGGGTAGTTTAACTACCGCACTGCCTGAGGCCGAGGTATATTCCCAAATACCAACGGGGAAATCCGAGAGCGGCATATATGAGTTCTGATCCCCACCTGTTAGGGCATATATGTAATCGCCGGCAATCGATACGCCTAAGTAGTTCCCATTATAGAGCCCGAAACCATCTGTCCCCTGGACTTCGTGTAATTCTAATATATCCATTAGCAGTTCCATGCTGAAGTATTACCTAATCCTGTCCAGAATATACAACTCATAATTTTATCTCGTGTACTACGACTTGAGCATAGTAGTTCCCGTCAGGGTGGTATTCATCCCCTTCAAAGGCTATGTATGTTGTGTTACCGAAACTAGTTACTTTAGGGTTCGCTATATATTCATACTCTCCAATAGAGTAAGGCGCTTCAAATATCTGCGTTTGTCGGTTAAAAAGAGATACTTTCAAACTGTATTTACTACCATTAAACTCACTGTATAACACTACGTAACTATTTCCACATGGGAAGATGCCGCTTTCCCACCCATCCATGTAGGATATATGAGGAAAGTCAGTTAGTGTTTGGATTACGCCGTCTTTCTTCCATATGTATCGTGTTACAGTTGGGTTCCCACTTAAACGTTTAGAGTTTTCTAAAGCCATCATTTCTTTATCAGTATGACTAGCTACTCCAGAAGGAAACCACTTATTGAGATTAAATTCGGTTGGAAACATCTGGGTCTTAGTCCACGTAGAACCGTTGTCATCAGAAATATATTCTTGGGATGCTGAATCGTCATTGAAGTTATTAGTAGGCTCGTTAGTATACAAGCGAATCTTGTTATATGGCAAAGTCTGCATACTTATTACTCTGGGGTATAAGTTACCCGCAGAAACTGGATACGGCGTAGATTTCAGCGCCCATCCTACACCGACAGTATGTTCCCATACTTCTATCCGGTGATCCGCACTAGAATCAGGAGTATAACTTACAGCAACTAGCGCTTTCCCTGCACTGTTTTGGCACCCGGATAACTGAGACCCGACATTTATGGCAGCCCCAACTATAGTTTCGGCAGCGCTCCATGTATCACCATTGTCGCTTGATCGCCAGAACGCACTAAGTTTTCCGGCAATCGCAGTGACTGCCGTAATATATAGATCATTCCCTACAGGAAATATAAATCGATCGAAAATGCTACCATTATTATTATTTTCTATTTCTACTGGTGTAGACCATCCACTTCCTACTTCTTTTTTAGCGTACCAAAGATCGTAGTTCTCTTCGAATATAAGATGAAGCGTTCCATCAGGAGTAGTGGTTATATCAATATAATCATCCCATGCAGTTTCAGACGGGTTAATTATATATTTCTTGCCTAAATCGTATTGTGCTTCAGTGACAGCCTTTTCTGCTCGCCAAAAACCACCATTCTGATTTGCCCAACACCCACTCATCAGCTTGCCCTCGTTCCGTCGCAGCGGAGAGTCTGCGTGTTTGATCCATCGGTGACTGTGTACGTACCGTCGCTGTTAGCTGTCCAGACTAAGCCGCTAGTAAACGTAATAGTGCTCTGTCCATCTTTTAAACTCTGTGGAGCATCAGGATCATCGCTAGCAGCGTAAAACTTACCGCCACTCATTATGATGTCGTAGTGTCCGTCTGAGGGCCAGCTTTCTTCGGTTGGTGCCGTGGCTACACAGCCTTCCTCAACTCCATGATATTCTGGGTTACATAGGTAGGCATTCGCGTTCTCTTCACCGATAGTTATATCGTCTGGTTGAGCCCCGTCGTATATATGGGTACGGGTACGCTGTACGACAGCAACGAACTCACTAGCTAACCTTATAAATACGCAATCGTAGTATCGTGTGTACCACCCATATGCGTCGATATGTCTCGACCCGCCTTCTGGGGTCCATACTGCATAATATTCTCTAACTGCGGCTGCAGGAGTAGAGGCCTGCCCTTGTTTTAAATATGTCCCCGACGCCCGACTCCAAAACCTACCTGGAATCCAGTTAGGAATTAGTGGAGCTCCGTTCTCCCAGCCTGCCGGTACAGCTATAGTGCCGTCACAGCCTTTGAATGTAACTGTATCGCCTGACGTAGCATCAATCATTCCAGTTACGGAGCCTACTCCACCGCTGCTTGGTAATCCTGGTGAAGCGCCGTCGGATGCTTCAGCGAAGTCATTCTCACCGAAGGGTTCTGTTACCGGTAGCGGTTCGTTGTTTAGTAAATCATTAATATCATACGACGTTCCTGTCTCGTCCGTGCAGGACGTTGACGCGCCGAAGAGTGATGCGCCTCTCCAAAAGCAACTAGATACGCCGTTCACGATAAGATTACCGTCAGCATCATAGGCCGCAGTCGTTCCGCCCTGGTCTATTGAGTACCCGTCGTCAGTGGCGGTTAACGTCTCTCCGCCGCCAAGCGCTAGTGATGAATCACTCGAGCCAGGACTTGGAGCGTCAGGGTCATATTGATTAGTTTCAAAGTTGCCATTAATTAGTGCTACGTCATAGCATGTATCTGAAGTCCACCCAGATGTATCAGTTGGTGCTACTGATGGACAGAAGGTGTCTACGTCTACGGTGCACAGTACAGTAGTAATCAGCCTGCTAGTGAGCGGCTGCCAGCCGCCAGAGAAATACTCAACCTGCACTTGTTGTCCCGAATCAACAACTCTGAATGAGTAGCCGCCAGATGCGTTCGCTTGGATATACTCCTTGCAATCAGCCATCATTTGATGCGCATCAGCATAAGCTAGCGCTTCAGTGTGAAAATAGCTCTGCACATTAGGTGCGACCCATGTTGCGCCATTAAATGACGCATCAGGGAACCCACTGCTAGACCCTCGCTCGCCCTGTACCCAACCATCGATGGCAGGAGGAGTGTCAGCATCTACCCAACCTTCAGGGACTGGATAAGTTCCGTCGGTATGTAGAATAAAGCAGTTGCCATCTGCATCTTGCATAGGGATACTAGCCATTAGACTGACATCGGGTCTTTAGAACCCGCGCCTTGTGTGAATGCTTTTAGTTTGTCTTTCCAGCTGGCGTGCTCTTGCGCTTTAGGCGCGCGAGGTGCAGGGAAGCGCATCGCCATACGGACGACCCATGACAACGCATCGACGATATCGTCGTGGACACCACCAGGGAACCGCATTAACTCAAACACCGCTTGCTCAACCCACGGTTGATTGCTGGGGAAGAAGACCATGCCTTGCTGCATACGGCCTTGTAACGGGCGAGCGCGTACTGACTTATCGTTAATAGGTGTAAGTGCATCCTTGCCCTCTGCCAACGTAAAGAACGCTTTTCGTTCTTGCATACGCCGAGCCAATATAGGTTTAATAGCCATCTCGAGATGTCCTTTCTCGATACCGACTAACTGGGGTTTGTAACGCATGGCGGTATCAATGATTGTTTCAACAATACCAAGCGCATCCCATCGTCCTCTTATTATATCAAGAACATGGATCTGGTCCAAGTAATCAACACCGATGACAGCGCCTACCGTGTAATCGTTGGTCTGTTTCTCACCGATAGCCAAATCCCAGGCGATGTATACATTGTACTTGTGACCGACAGGCGTATACGGCTCCATCCTAAACATACCTTTAGTGAAGTACACACCTTCGTCAGGGACAGGATTTTGCTGGTATAACGCAGACCAATGTCGTGGCTGCATTGAGCGCCGCATATTAAGCAGTCGTGAATAAGGGAAGCGACTCTCATGGAGTGGCTCGTCCTTCTCACGTAGCAATCGATAGCCGTCCTCAAGGTCAATGATATCTTTACCCTGAATAATTTGATGCGTCTCTAAATCTTCATACTCGTCATCAGTAGCAATCGCAGGGTAAGAAACAATCTCCCATTTATCAATAGAATCCATCTCAAATTGATATGACTTTATTTCGCCCTGTATGTTCGCCCGCTCTAGGTCGTTAGATGCAGCAGCTATCCGATCTCGTGCTTCTGCGATGAGTTCTTCCAGCTCGGCTGTCTGCTCCTGCATCTGCAGTATCATACGACCACTCAAATCATCATCGTGCCAGCGGGTCTGGATTACAAGTGTCCCACCACCAGGCGCAAGACGCGTCTTCGCAGTAGAGCCCCACCAATCCCACGTTTTTTCGCGCATAGTTTCCGAATCAGCTTCCTCTGCATCCTTAACCGGATCGTCAATGATGAAGACGTGCGCACCTTTACCTGTGATACCACCCCCGACGCCCGCTGCAACATACCCACCTCCTGCTGTAGTAGCCCACGCTTCTGCGGCTTGGCTAGATTTAGATAAGGTCGCTTTAGGAAAGATAGCTTTGTACGTCGGCGTCTGCATCATGTCCCGCACCTTGCGAGAGAACCCCATCGGCAGTGACACGTTGTACGAGCTTGCTATAATCTCAAACGTAGGGTGATGCCCTAATATATACGCAGGGAAGTTCTTTGACGCTATCTCACTCTTGCCGTGACGGGGTGGCATGGCTAAGATCAACCTGGGGCTTTTCTTGTCGACCACATCTTGTAAGAACCGTTCTAACCGGTCACATATATCTTCGTGCACCCAGCCTGGTTCATAATCCGGCTTAAACTTCTGAATAAAGTGCAGTAGCCTACGGCGTGCTAACACCCGCGACGCTAACTCTCTATCCGCCATGGTAGCGGCGGTCACCGCTTTTTTCTTCACTTCCTTCTCTTTCAGAGCAAGCCGCGCCATCCGTTTCTGGTCGTACACCTTCTGATTACGTACGCCTTGCACGACTTTACGGTGTGACTCACGCTCAGCTGCAGCGGTCGCTATCTTCTCATTCCGTCGCTTAGCGACATCCGCTGCTAGCTTATCCGTGCTCGTCGTGTCACAACTCGTACACGTTGTACTATAGGTCGCTGGGTTACGGGTGAGCTGCTGAAAGCTCTTAACCGTTCTATCCTTACTACAGACCTCACACTTCATCTTCATCAAACTCCGCGTCGATAATCCCATTCAAATGAGATTCCTCAACTTCCAGCTCTTGTGCGGGGTTAATCTGTCCTTGTGCTTCTGTCATCGCCAACAGCTCGTCATCACTGAGCTCATTCAACCGATTAACAAAATCCTTCTGACTATTACTAAGCTCAATCTGTGCACGCTCTATCTCATAGAAGCCACACATCTTATTAATCTCACTAGCGGCGCGTACCATCGCGTTGGCGTCGTCTGTCAGCTTTGCAACATCAAACGCCTCCATCACCATGGCCTGTACTTTATCTCGGGTCATCTTCATTGCGGATTGATTCCTTTCAAGGCGCACATTCATCTCCGACCGCATCTTAGGATCTGCAGTCTGAAGCTCAACGTATTTACGGGGGTTTTGCGAGCCAGCTTTCTTAGCGGCTTGGGTCTTGGACATACCGAGCTCACAAAATTGCAGGTATCGCCACTGCATATCTGAGAACTGGCTTTTGTAACCCACTAAATCCTGGGGCATGGCTACTCATCCTTGAGTAATTGACTTAGAGCATAGTATAGCAGCTTTGTAAAGCCTGTCCATGTAACGACGTGTGGACGACCATGTAGCGGCGTTGCTAAGAAACCGTGTACGAGTTCCCCTTTGCTGTGTTGTCAGCGTGGGATAGCGCTTGTAGGTTACTAGGTACGTGCAAGCCGCAAACTAAGAGGCCTCGTAGCGGGATAATGTGATCCATATCTTGTCCTGATACTAGCTTTGAGTACGCTTCATAGAAGTCAGGGCCAGATACCCAACGAGGTATAACCGTCCGCTTCTTCAGCTTCTTCCAGGCGTCTTTCGCCCGAGCTCTCCCAAGACGGAGTAAACATACGTCCTGCTTCTTACTCACGCGATGTCGCTTTGAATAGCTCGAATTACGTACGGCGCGTCGACAACTTATGCACGAGGCATCTAGGCCGTCCTTGCTTTTCACCCTGTTACCGAACTCTGCTTTGCTGAGCGTACGCTCACACTGGCTGCATTTCTTCATCTGCTACTTCCTTATAGCTTGCTAAGTCGGATTCATTATAGCAGCGCTGGCTATTTTTAAAAAATTTTTTTCGGCAAAAATGGGTATCTCAGGGGCTCAGCCTACCCTACCCCCTTACGTAGTGAGCGGGGTCGGTTCGGATTCCGATTCTCAGACTTCGGTCTGGAGTCCCACGCTCTGTGTACAGAGAAACAACTTCGTTGCTTCTCATCCTCAGCCCCTCAGCGTAGCGCAGGTTCAGTATCAAAAACAACGGCACGTTGTATTGTGAGACTAGAACCTGCGCAAGCTAGCTTAGTATACCACGCACAGCGACACGCAACCGCCTCTCCCCTCGTACCACATCACGCTATAGCTACGTCTACGTGCTATAGACAACTCTGTTGGCATGTGCTAGGAGACCGGGAGCGGAGGGACAACACACTCGTAGAGAATCAGGTATGTCAATACATCATTGTATACACAGGAGTTGTTGTTTTAATACCACACACGTGCCAGCAGAGCATGGCACTACATTGGTTTACCTATGTGTACTAGGCATCTTCGCCTCATTCATTAGGAGTACATCTCATGTCAACTAACAAAGAAAACTTGGTTTCTATCGCTCGCGATTCTGTTCAAATCTCACGCACACTTGCAGGCATAACCGTTCAGCTTGCGGGTGCAGGCGTGGTCGTAGCAGGCGTAGCCATTGCGGCCGCTGGTGCTAGCGTGTCAATGGCTGGCGTTAAGATTGAAGGCGAAATGAACTTCGTTCGTCGCATGAGTAACAAGATGGAACGCATGATGGCTAAAGAAGCTCGCTAACGTTTCGGTCGCTAGTCTCTCAGCCTCAACACTTCGGTGTTGGGGCTATTTTGGTTTACCTATGTATAAGCACTTTCGCTTAATACTAGGAGTTCTACCATGTTTTCATATCGTCAGTACAAAAAACAGCAAGCTAAGAACGAAGCAGTCTTCCGCATGGAAATATGCTTCATCTGTTTCATGGCGGGCTTGTTCGCCATGGATGCCTACTTGGGCAACTTCTACCTACTTGGAGGTGTGTAATGGATATGTTTCTCCCTGGTATCATCAGCGGCATGGGCATACTCGTTGTGCTTATGCAGTTTGACTTTCGTAAGGTCCTTGGGTACTCGCTACTCATAGATATAGCAAGCACTGGTGGCTTGGCTTGGATCTTCTTGGGAACGTTCTCAGGAATGATGAGCGGCATCTTCGGTGGGCTCACCGTGTCGCTTGTCCTTGCCTTTAGCAAAAAGCTTCTTGGTTACAAAAAGCTCACTCGTGGTGGTTGGGTCTCACATCCGGCCACTTGGTAATCAGCGTTTAGCCTCAGCACTCAGTGTTGGGGCTAAAAACGTGTCAGCAGAGCATGACACTACATTGGTTTACCTATGTGTACCAACTTCGGTACTTACTATCTAAAGGATGGATTATGAGCTCTCTCATACAAAGAACACACGAAGCTGTAAACAGCTACTACCGCACTCGCATGGTGGGTCTTTCAATCACACACCGTGCGCCTATTGAACAACTCCGTGTTCAAGCTTGCTTGAATCTAGGCGTTGACCCGTACTTCCAACCTGTCTTTGACGACCTAGCACTAGGCGTCCCAGCAACTATCTCAGGAGCACACTCATGAGTAATCAACTATTCATCGCTCGTTCTGACGACGGTTTACAAGACACGTTCATCGATGGCGAAGAAATCGCCTCTGATGACCTTATGGACAACCCAGAGTTCATGTACTTCTACTCAGAAGTAGAAGACAACGATGAGCTGTCTCTTGAAGACGTCATCAAACTGTATCTCCTATAACAAAAACACTAGTGCCTAGCATTTCGCTAAGCACTCATATCTAAAAGGTAACTAAAAATGGCTAATTCAACTAAAACAAACAGCGTAGCTCAAGTTCAAAACTCAACGGGTAACATCCTTGATATTGAACGTATCATCGACAGCGTAGAAGGTGGTCACAATGACTTCCTTTGGGATCGCATCGCGAGCAATGGCATGCATGCATTCTCATATGCTTTCATGACAATTGAGGACATTAGCAAAGCGGCTGTACTCTCAGATGCACAGTCTACGTTCATCACTGCGCTAGAAGCTCAGCAGGCGGACGCTGTGGACTTAATAGCTTGGGCTTACCCCAACACCACAGGGTTACGTAATGCACGCACTACGCCTGAATCACAAGCCGCCTACGAAGTAGGTGCTGTGAACAAGAAACTAGTCACTCAAGCAGATCAAGATCTGCAGTTAATCACTCAAATGATTGACGGCGACTTAAAGAACAAGTTCATTAAGGCGGACGAGGCAGAGCTTCGTAAAATATCAGCTCAGGCTGACTATGAAGAACAAATCGCTGGCATCAGCGAAGCGCTTACTAAGTCATCTGGCTTACAAGCTCGCCTTGCTAAGGCACTCACAGTAGCAACACAGGCTAAACAGTCAGCATTCGAGGTAACGAATGATACGCAAGCCTTCTTCATCATTGATAGCATGTACAACATCATCCGTGATGGTGCTGACTTTAACAAAGTCAAAGAGCTTCTTAAGAAGCAATCATCATCGTTCGTACGCGAACGCATCATGGTTAACCGTGTTATCTACCAAGGTGCTGTAGACTCAGTCAAAGCTATCTGGTCTAAACACAAATCAAACTACGAAGGCGCAGGTTACGCGCCTAGTAACAACATGCACTAGATCCTACAGCCCTAGCACTTCGGTGTTAGGGCTTTTTCTATGTCGGTCTTACGTTGGTGGCTCCGACGAGTTAGAGAGCGTTACACGCCCTCTAAGACTAATAGACAAACTAACAGCGCTTAGGCGCTGTTAGTTTAAAAAACACTGACTTACATGGGGTTTACTCGATGCCCATAGCTTAAGCGTTGGTACATATAGCTTTAGTGCTATAATGGGCAGTAAATCTCGTACTTCGACGTTTACTCCTCCCATAGGGAACTATCACTCTTTTATTTTCTCTCTCCCTTCTTATATAGAAACTCTCTTAAATGTAGTGCCCTTAGTGCCCAGTAGTGTTTATATAATAATAATATAGAGAGGTAACAAGCACTTAACTAAGAAATAAGGCGGGCAATGAAGCGGGCATTGGTCTGGGCATGCATTTTAGTGGACAGTGATATTTGCCCCTATTTAGCACCCGACAGGTTTACCCTGTTTCCACAACCCCCTTTATAACCCTACTCTAAGTAAGGGTGCTAAGCTTAAATCACTGCCCTGGACACAACTGGCCAGTTGCCAATGACCACTCTTTGGAGCATAAAATGATCACTCAAGAGAAGCTAAAAGAACTCATCTATTACAAACCTAGTCATGGGACTGTCACCTTTCTCACTAAAAGAGCACCGATGAAGCCTAACGCCTACGCTATAAACATAGTGGGGGTGTCTTACCCTATAAAGAAGCTGATACACCTATATATGACAGGCGAGATGCCTAAGCACCCTGTCACGCCTCTAAATGGTATCGAATCAGACAACCGCTGGGTAAACTTAGCACAGCTACCGCTTCGTTAAGAAACGTGATACTGTACTCCTCACTTTATAACCAAGGACGGGAAATGAAAGCAACAATCAAACGACTTCCCCGAATCCATCCCAGCGAGCATCTTGATGCGGTGAAGGTAAGCGTCATGTACTTCCGTTGTAGGATGGCGTTCAATAAAACGTGCGTCTCAAACAGCCGCTACCGCGAGTTTAGGGAGCTAATCAAAGATGCTTAAAGCAAAACTTAAACGCCAACCAGCCTACAACGACGACGGCATCCCGCTCCGTAAGTTCAGATTCTGGAAAGAGCAATACTACTTTGACAAAAGGATGATAAGCGTTGGAGACAGCGTCACAGAATACTGGAGGATCCTGCAATGAAGCAACACCGTTCGCCCTCACGCCGCATAAAAAGTAAGCTCCTTAAAGCTACAATTAAACGTATTCCACTAGACACAAGTAACAAACCAAAAGCTAAGGAGCCGTTGACTACGTATGCACGCTTCCAGTTCAGCATTCTCGACTACCCGCCATACATAACAGTCAGCAATCAGTCGATGGTGTATAACTACACAGGAGTAATCAGAGATGCTTAAAGCTATAATTAAACGTATTCCATTACAAGAGCTCTTGCCTGATCAACCCAGAAGTGTAGGCCTAACAACATTCAAGCTATGTATACCTAGAACCAGACAGATGAGCATTATATGGTCCCCAGTTGCGTCCGATTTCATGTATGAAGACTCAATAGAAATACGACTGTGGAGGATACTCAGAGATGCTTAAAGCCACGATCAAACGCGTCCCTGATGACACCGCCTGGATGAACCGCTATTACCCGGGTAATAGCGGCAGTTCCCTAGGAACAACCAGATTCAGATTGACTGTATTCGCTAGCGATTACAAAGCCGTGGTATACCCCACCCACGGGTTCTCAACTCAGCGAGCGCTAAAGGATATCCTCAAAGAGGCTTAAAACACACAACCATATTAAAGGAATAATATGTCAAGCAATATGTCAACAAGGACGAGCACTAGCGCTACACAAGGCTACGGACATGCAACGAATTACGAGTCATCAGGGTTAGTCTTTAGAACTATCTGCCCTGCATGCAAGACAGCGAAGAAACCGGGCACAAGCCACCCGCGCTGCTCACCGATACTAAAACGAATGCGAACCGACGGAGAGCTAGGATGAAAGCAGTCATCAAACGATTCCCCCAAGACAGCAACTGGATGGCAGATCGCGAAAAAGATAACTCTTCCGTGTTTATGTACGGAGTCGCACGGAAAGATAACTCTTCCGTGTTTATGTACGGAGTCGCACAGGAAGAAAGCGGCGAGTATATAAGACTATTCATAACCGACACTACGTACCGAGTACATCACCACAGACTTGCTTTAATAATTAACCCCCCTGCTGTACGCAGATAACACGACGCCCAATACTGGGCCGTTTAGGAGAACAGCCATGCTAGTATTAACTCGAAAAGAAGGCGAAACCATCCATATTGGTAGCGATATTGTGGTAAATGTATTACAATTACGCGGTAATCAAGTCAAGATAGGTATCGAAGCACCCAAGATAGTCGACGTGCACCGAGGCGAGATTTATGCGGCTATAAAGGCACAACTCCTAAACACACACTAACACCAACATGCAAGGATGCGTAATGGTAAAAACACCCTCTATCAATTCTCTAGCTCAGGCTAACGGCATCTCAAGACAAGTCTTGGCATACCGCCGAAAACTGAATCCTGACGCACCGATGAACGAGCTTGTTTACCCACCACGCAGTAGAAGCGTACGTAGCTTTAACTTCATTGGGGACAAAGAGCAGTACACTGTCACTGAGCTGGCCAGAGCGTATAACGTGCCAAGACGCACACTTGACACACGCATTACTCGCAACCCCGATGCACTCATAGAAGACTTACTCTATCCACCTTGTGCAACACCGCACCGAGTCCTCAAGCGGTATATAGCTAAAGACCTACAACCTGAGGTAGTCAAGCCTAAAAAGCCAAGACGTAAGCCTAACCCACGACCCGATCCGCCACCCTTCTCAGAAGACTACGAGACACTCAACAGGATTCGATCGTATAGAAAAGCAGGAATGAGCGAAGACGAAATCATGTTCAAACTCAAAATGATAAGCCGCTGGGACAAAACACCCTCGCCTTATGCCGACTACTTATTCTAAGGAGAATACAAATGATACCCGCACCTAAAGACTATAGAGCGAAAGTAGAAGCCCTTAAACTAAAACCCGAGTACAAAGAACCCATAGCTATTAAAACGACACCCACCAATATCCCAGGCCTACATCGTGTTGACCTAGACGACCTACTCCGATAATGACACATCAACTCGATCCCTCACCCTGTTGCGAGGCTATCATGATGGTTTATCCATCCGGCGGCTCACCTTTATTCCCCGCAATCAAGGGCTCGTACACCCAGTGCATCGAATGCATGCAGCAGTACGAGATGGATTACCAAACCGGTATATTAGCCGAATGAAACATAGTTCACAGACCGCACAGACCGCACTAAGCCAAACATGCTAGAGGTGTGAACTAAAGCTTACACTGTTTTTGGAGCAGCACTTAACGTATAACCCCCAAAATAAAACCTAGTATAAGCATACAGAGTGTGTTTAGCTAAATCCCTCAAACCTCTGGCCCAGGATGGTCAGTTTACTCGTCAAGGAAGACCTTTATGACTTTAAACGTCACATTCTTAGAACCCACAGCTCATAATGCTAAAGCCTCAAAACGTTTCTTCCTTGATACGACAGGCAAGATAGACTCAGACTACATTACGGGCGCGTTCTTCACATCCCATCAAGAAACCCATTTATCTTTAAAGGACTTCTATGTCTCAATTAAAGAGCACGCCTCCACCTTCCACGCCTTGCTTAAAGGCAACGTTACACGGCAGATCACAAATGATCGCCGACGTGGTACGACACGTACCACAGACGAAACCAACTGGATCGTCTTTGACGTGGATGGCCTTGCTGATGTGTCTTCAGCCGAAGAATTTATGAAGGACCTAGGTTATGGCGACGTTGAATACATCATCCAATACTCCGCTTCAAGTGGCGTTAACCCAGACAAAGGGCTCAGTTGCCATATTATGGCGAAGCTCGACCAGTATTACCCCGCGCCTCTTCTTAAAGAGTGGCTTAAGGACATCAATCTGTCACAGAGATCTCTACGAGCTCAAATCTCTCTTACGAAAACAAATGCTTCGCTGTCTTGGCCACTAGACATCACCACCTGTCAGAACGATAAGCTAATATTTATATCACCCCCGGAGGTAACTGAAGGTGTTGAAGACAACTTTAAAGGGCAAAGAATCATTTATCACGAGGGCACTATTCCTTTCATTACACCCGTTATCAAAGACGGGCTTACTGAACTTAATAAGTTCGCCACAGAGAAAACTATCTCCGAATTACGCGAAGGTATGGGCCTCCCGAAAAAGAGATTTAGCACTACGCTCCACTCCTCAGGTGTTGAGGTTCTCAAAGGCGTCTCAAACGCGCAGATAACAGGGGTCAAGTTCGATGGCGAATACGTACGTATTAACCTCAACGGCGGGGACTCATGGGCCTATTACCATCCAGTTACCGACTCTTCCATACTTTTTAACTTCAAAGGCGAGGCAAACTACCTCATTAAAGAACTTGATCCGGATTATTTTACAGCCTCTCAAGCGGCGTGCTCAGAGGCAAAAAAGTCCGAGGCCATAGAGAGGCAAGACGCCTATCTCAGGGATGCCAAGCTTGGCGTAGTGCATACAGCAGTACGCGACGCGGTTACGGACAAGTACTACGCAGTCACTTGGGATCATGGCACCAAAACTTTAGAAGCTAATAAGATACTGACTAAAGATAGGATCAATGACTTTCTCCACGACCATGAACTACCAGAAATGGAGCACGTACCGACGTGGGATATTTCGCATAATCTACAATCCGACATCCAATTTGATATTGAAAGTAGACAAGTTAACCTGTATGCGGCTCCAAAACTCTTGGTACGGGGGAACAGGCCTTTGGTCACCGCACCTCCGCCGGCGATCCACACCTTAATAAGTCACCTTATGGCGGAAGACAAAGAATCTGTTGCTCATTTCTATAACTGGATAGCGTCAATCGTTCAGTTCCGAACCACTCCTAAAACATCATGGGTATTACATGGCACACAAGGCACTGGTAAAGGTTTATTGTTCACAGAAATCCTTGCACCTCTATTTGGTAAAGCTGCCATTAAGAAACCCTATCTTGACTTCGAAGACAAGTTCAATTCCCAGCTCGCATCCGCGCTTCTCGTCTTTGTGGATGAAGTGTCTAATGAACCGGGCTCTCGAAAAATCCTCCAGAAGCTAAAAACATACATCACCGACGAAGAGCTTTCATCGCGTGCAATGGGTATTGAATCTACGTATGCAGCAATGCATGCAGCGTTCATCTTCACGTCGAACAACTTAGACATCATGCTCTTAGAAGAAGGCGATCGCCGCTTTAATATACCGCCTAGACAAGAACGACAGCTTCAGGCGGTGTTACCAGGCAACGATACGTTTAAGTTTGTAGAACAAATCCAGCTCGAGCTTGAAGACTTCGCTAACTTCTTACACGCATATGAAGTCGATGAGCTTAAAGCCGCGCGTCCTATGGACAACGAAGCGAAAGCGACCTTAATGAGCATCAACGAGACGACGATAAGCGCTTATTGCAATGCCATTAAGAGTGGAGATTTACCGTATCTAGCAGCCGCTATACCTATCTCCATTACAGACAGCACTAAGAATAGTGTGCACTTTGTGGACCCATTAGAAACCAAGTATTTAAACGTAATCGAAGCCATTATGGATAGATTACCAACAACAGGATTCGATGCAGCAGGTAACAATCTTGCTGCAGTGAAGCTAGAAAGTGATGACTTACAAAGTCTTTATAACTTTATAGCAGGCGGTAAACGCCAAACGCAAGCGAAGTTCAACAAGATGTTGGAACACCAACAGCTGTTCGTTAATCGCATGCGTATCAATGGCCCTAAACGTACGGGCCTGGAGATCAACTTTAAGTATAACGAGTTAGATATGATATCTATCAGAAAGATGCTGCTAGGCGACTCCCAAATCAGCACGACTTATCATCGAGGACAACACTCGGCTTCGAGCCATTAACTATATATATAGGATGTATTTTATGACAACTGTAACTTTCACCGTGACAACTAAGCTTGACACTCGTAGCGAATTCACGGAGATAGCGCAATTACAACTAGCGTCAGACCTTATTGCTAAAAACTTAGCCGGATTTGACGGCGATGTTGAATTTAAAATAGAACAAGCACAGTTTAACTAAGGAGAATACCTCATGGCACAATCAGTTACTAAAGTATCAGACGAAGAGTTTCACTTAGAAATAACCGATAGAGACTTAGCTATCTTTTTCCGAGTGTTCGCCCAAGAGCCGAAAGAGGCAGTACGTATTGCCGCTTTATTCAACGAAGAACCTCTCTCGTTTGCTGCTATGTCAGCAGATAACCGCACTCAAATCTTAGAGCAAGTGAACAACAAAGAATTGTTCGCCTTAGTAAAAGAGACTGAGGAACAAGCACTTGCTGAATTAGCAGACTAGTGGTAAAATTGAGCTCCGCTCAAAACTAGTTTGCAAGGATGCAAAAAACATGGCTACACAAATCAATGCCGGTTCCTTCTCACGCATGTCTGTCTATGCAGAATGCCCTCAACGTGCAAAATTACAGTATGTAGATAAGATCAAGGAGATGGAGCGACCTGCTCCACCTCCTGGTCAAGAGCATGCTAACGATAGAGGATCACGAGTTCATGACGAAGCAGAAAAATATGTCAAAGACGAACGCGACGACCTTGTCATGGAATTGCTCAATTTCAAAGACGAACTGGAACACCTTAAATCCCTTTATACAGATGGAGTGGTCGAAACCGAACAACTATGGACGTTCGACGATACTTGGACGCCGTCTGATCCAGATGATTATCCCAACATCTGGCTACGAGTCATCTGCGACGGGTTGGTATTTCTCGATGATGAAACAGCTGTGGTTATTGATTATAAGACAGGCAAAAGAGTCAGAAACGAAGTAAAGCACGCACAACAAGGGCAGCTCTACATGCTGTCCACCTTCATTCGTTATCCAAAGTTACAAACAATCACCGTTGAGTTCTGGTATTTAGACCAGGATGAAATGTATCAAATGACCTATACCCGAGAACAAGGTATGCGGTTCTTCAAATTATGGAACGACAAGATGTTAAAAATGACATCTGACGTGACCTTTGAAGCTAAACCTTCTACGTATACCTGTAGATTCTGCCCTTTCCAAGATGGCAAGAACAAGTGGCTCACCGGTACAGGTGACTGCACCAGAAACCCGACGTGAGTTAGACAGCACACGTCACCTTTGACCCACTTGCGCTACGTAGGTGGGTATTTTTTCGCATAAAATATAGGAAGTATTATGCTTACCGAAAATGAAGAACACGCCCTAGCACAACACAAAGCCGACGTACTACGCCGCTTCACAACCACTATGGCCTCATACTCTGATGACGGTGAAAAACCAGAAGAGAACACCGAAAGTGTTTACGCCATTGATGGATTTTCCGATACCTACTTTTCTATCGACGCAGCCGTGAAAGAAGCCAGCGACAGTGCCGAAGCACACGTGGCGCATACAGGTCAATCACACACCTTCACAGTATGGCGCAAGGTAAAAACAGTCACCGCAATACCTAAATCGCTCGCAGATATAAAGGTGGAATCCCATGGCTAAAAATGCAGCAAAACAAGTTTTACAAGCGAAGATGAAACGCCTCTTGGAAGCTGAATCGCCCCGTGAACTAGCTCATACATTAGGCGTCCATGAGCGCACGATTATCAACTGGACACAAGGGCGCGTGCTACCACAGCAACACTCACAACGACGTATAGACGAAGCGCTAATAAAGAGCTTCAACAAAGAGCGAACGTTCTTCGCATTACATGCACCCGCACTTCTCTTATCACTCTTAGGTCTAGCCATCGTGCTAGGCGCTTATTTACATAACAACACAACACTACAACTGTTTTAGTACTAGGTGGGGGCAATCTGCTCCCACTCTTTTAATAAATAAAGGAAGTTTATTATGAAAGCATCACACCTTATCGAGTCAATCAAATTATTACTAGAGTACAACCTCGTACCCTACGTTCAAGGTCAACCAGGTTTAGGCAAATCCTCTGTCTTCAAGCAAGTAGCTGAAGATTTAGGCGTAGAAATTATAGATTTCCGCCCTGCATTACATGGCGTAGAAGATCTCATTGGCCTACCTAACTTCTCATCTGACAAATTATTCAGCTCATTCGCAACCCCTAATTGGTTACCAAAAAGCGGCAAAGGTATCTTCTTCATCGATGAGTTACCACAAGCAATGCCAGGTATGATGGCTGCGTTGTCACAGTTCATCTTAGATAGAAAGATTGGTAACTACACATTGCCTAAAGGCTGGATGATTGCCTCAGCAGGTAACCGTACCTCCGATCGCGCAGCCACACATAAACGTCCATCACACATCAATGACCGCCTAGTCATACTCGATATGGAATTCTCGTCTGTTGATTTTGATGAGTTCTGTCGAGTCAATGACGTACCGACAGTCGTTCGTGCTTTTGCTAAGTTCAACCCTAAAGCATTGCAATCATTCGATGCGTCTTTAGAAATCAACTGCACACCACGTTCAATGATAATGGCAGGCAAATTGATTGATGCCCCTGCCCATCTAATGCATGAACTATTAACCGGTACGATTGGCGAAGGCGTCGCTGCTGAGTTTCGTGGTTACATGAAAATCTGGAACGAGCTTCCTGATTTAGACTTAATCTTAAAATCACCTACGTCAGTCGCAGTCTCTGATAAGCCTGATATCCAATATGGGGTATCAACGTTGTTATCAGCGAACGCATCGGTTGAGAACTTTGGCAAAATGCTGCAGTACATGTCTCGCATGCCTGGTGAGTTCACAGCAGCGTTTGTGAAAGACGCACTACGAACAGATCCAGAAATCTTAGACACCCCTGAACTAGAAAGCTACTTGAAGGTCAACGCATCAATATTAGTATAAGGAGCATCACATGTCAGAAGCACTAATACGAGCACGTACCAAGCTTGTCTTAACACACCCGTTCTTCGGGTGTTTGCTTTTGAGCTGCAAAATGACCGAGGACAATTCAGTCCCGACAGCAGCTACAGATGGCAAAGACTTATTTTACAACGCGAAGTTTATCGCATCACTTAAACACGAAGAACTCATGGGCCTACTCGCACATGAAGTGGGACATAAAATGTTTATGCATATGTCTCGCAAAGGGCAACGTGACATGCGGATCTGGAACGTAGCCGCCGATTACGCCATCAATATTATCATTAAAGAAGCAGGCCTCATCCTACCGGCTGGCGCACGGTTTGATGCGCAATATGCCAATATGACGACGGAAGCTATTTATGACATCATCAAGCAGAAAGTTGACGACCAACGAGCTAAGAACGACGCTGGAGGTAATTCAGACGCACTCAGCCAAGCTCTTGATGACGGCGAAGACATACCCGATCATCTTAAGGAAGGCCAACAGCTCTCTGCTGCCGAGCAGTCAGAGCTTGAGGCTGATATCAAGACGCAAATCGCCCAAGCAGCTTCTATTGCAAAGCAAGCAGGCAAGCTCCCTGATTCTATTGCTCGTCTTGTCGCCAGCGTTTTAGAACCTAAAGTCGATTGGCGTAAACAGCTTCGTGAATTCGTTCTTGAAACAGCAAAGAGCGACTACACGTTTAGACGCCCTAGCCGTCGCCTAATGGCCCACGATTTATACATGCCTTCACTTACTGGTACAGAGATGCCTCCGTTCGCGTTGGCGTTTGATACCTCAGGAAGTATTTATGAAGACCAAAAAACCCTCGAAATCTTTGTCGCTGAAATTAACGGTGTCATCCAAGATTGTAGTCCTGCTTCGGTCACTGTCGTCTATGCAGACTCGAAAGTTGCTGGCTTCCAAGAACTTGAGCAAGACGAGGAGTTTGTCCCCGCGCTCAAAGGCGGCGGCGGAACTGCATTTAGCGCGACGTTCGATTGGTTGGAAGAGCACGAGACTGACTTCGCTGGGATCATATACTTTACCGACCTTGAAGTATCGGATTTCGGCTTCACCGACACACCGACCATGTGGGCCGTTCACGGTAACAGCTCACCACAAGACCCGCCATTCGGCACTGTAATTATACTGGAGGATTAATATGCTAGCTAACGGGTACACAATAGAGGATGAGATCTTAACGGTCACCGATACGCTGGATTTCCACCTGGCAAAACAAACTTATTTTTACTCCCAACCAGAAAAGCGGCTTGACCAGGATGCGTTCTTCGATATACAAGCAACCTTCGAGGACACCTCAGCCGAAAACATTATGAGACTGATCATAGCCTACGACAGCAGATCTTGGCGAGACCAGCGAAACGGCGTGAAGATAACAGCTTACAAAAACGTAGATAAAGCACTGACCAAAGCCATCAATGATTACCGAGACAGCTGGCTAGACGACCGTAATGGTTTTGAACTTAAGGAGATACCATGAAATTAACAAACCAAATGAAACAAGCCTGGATGAACAACTGCGCCGAGCGCTTGTTACCTTCTGCAGACGAAGCACCTAAAGCTATCAAGACGTTTCTACGAGAAATATACGATTCGTGGTACGCCAAAGAAATACAGCCCTTTAAACACCAAAATATTGTCGACCTCGTACCTGAAGCGCAAGTGATCTCCGTCGAATTAAAAAGTAACGGCGAAACCCTAGCCGATCTCAAGTATATCTGCGCACAAAAAGCCGGTGAACATCCAGGTAACTGGTACAGCGCCAGTAGTTTCTATAATCAGACAAGAGAAACCAATCCTGCGCGCCAACACGGCGACCTGTTTAAGTACGCCCCTGCTGATAATCGATACAGCACCAGTGTCAAAGTAGATCTAACTGATGACCAACGCGTCAAGTACGAAGCCCTAAAAGAAACCGCACGCGCAGACGCTCTAAAATACATTGAACTCGTTAGCGCTGTCTGGCGAGCATTAGATACCACGAATACGGATACGGCGTTGAAAACAGACTACCCTGCTATCTACGCTAACATGCCTTCGCACGTACGCATTATGATCAATGCTGATATTGAAAAGAAAAGCGCCAATAAACGTAGACGCGACATAGCAAGAGCCGAAGCTAAATTAAACCAGACACCGTATGTAGCACCACCTACTGGTGACGCAAACGTGATGGACGCTTTTAAAGTCGCTGAGCTAGCCCTACAAAAAGCAGCCTTTGTAAATTCATAACTATAGGAAACACTCGCCATGGATGGAGAGAAATTTGACGCAGGTAAACCAAGCTGGTCCCTACTACCTTTAAATATTACACGCGAAGTCGTCAATGTATTGACCTTCGGCGCTGCTAAATATTCCCGCGAGAACTGGCGCAAAGTACCGTATCTACAAGATCGGTATTACGACGCGCTGCTACGACACCTCGATGCCTATCGCGGTGGAGAAACCCATGACAAAGAATCCGGCTACCACCATTTAGCACACGCCGTATGCTGCATCATGTTTATGGCCGAAGACAATATCTTATCGTCCAAACAACCCAAGAAGAAAAAGCCAAGCTGCCCTACTTTCTGGGACAACCTCATAGCGCGTAGACAGCTAGAGCAATTCGAAAGGGAGAGCGACGATGTCAAATGAAGATCAAAGCCTAGATAACTACGCCGTGATGATGGAACTACAACTTAAATCACGCCAAGTTGATGTCACCCCTACAGCCGCTATTGAGTGCGACGAATGCGGCGATGCAATCCCAAAAGCAAGGAAAGCAGCCGCGCCCTGGGCGATACGCTGTATTGACTGCGAGACAGAGCATGCACGTCGTATTAAACATAAAGGAGGTAAGTGATGAAGTTATGGGATCACCAACTTAAAACCTTAGATATTATGGAACGTGAGGAGCGAACACTCGATGCATCAGACCCAGGTACTGGTAAAACACTCGTCGCGCTTAAAGCTTTCGCAGACCGCCTACCAGACAATCGGAAAAGCATGCTCGTCATTGCACCAAAGTCTCTATTGGAGCCCGCATGGGGTAACGACATTAGAAAGTTTTTCCCGAACCTTCGTATATCAATCGCAGAAGCGGCAAATCGGATTAAAGCCTTTGAGGCTAGCGCTGATATCTATATCACAAATACGGACGCTACTACGTGGCTAGCCAAGCAAAAGCCAGCGTTCTTCGAGAAGTTTGACACGATATGTGTTGATGAAATTGCGTACTTTAAGCATAAGACCTCAGCCAGATCTAAAGCCCTTATCAAAATAGCCAAGTATTTTAAATACCGCCATGGCATGACCGGCACGCCGAACTCTAATTCTATTACCGATATATGGAATCAGATGTACTTTCTCGACGACGGCCAGCGCCTAGGTGCCTCGTTCTTTCATTTCAGGAGTCAAGTCTGTGAACCCAAACAAGTGGGCCCGTCACCACGGATGGTCAAATGGGCCGACAAGCAAGGCGCAGAAGAAGCCGTCGCTAGTCTCATTAGTGATATTACGTCACGCAATCTGTTCGAAAATTGTATGGACATACCGCCCAATCACACCTACCGAGTTCCGTACACTCTTACCAAATCAAATATGCAACAGTACCAACAGCTACTGGATACCGCCATTCTAGAGCTGACCAACGACACCGTTACTGCCGTTAACCAAGCAGTCCTAAGAACTAAACTACTACAAGTAGCAGCAGGCGTAGTGTATGCCGACGGCGGAACTCAAGTGCTCGATACAGGTCGCGCCGAGCTCATTATCGATCTTGTTGAGAAACGCACCCATTCAGTAGTGTTTTTCAACTGGAGTCACCAAAAAATACAACTGGCTGCTGAAGCGGATAAACGAGGAGTAACATATGAAATTATTGATGGATCTGTTCCTAACAGAAGACGAGCGGAGATTGTGGAAGCTTACCAAGCAGGCTTTTTCCAAACACTCTTCTTACACCCAAAAACAGGAGCCCACGGTCTCACCCTCACCAAGGGCACGGCTACGATCTGGGCGTCACCTATATACGAGCCAGATTACCTCAAGCAAGGAAAACATAGGATTTATCGTGGAGGACAAACCGAATCCACGGAAACGATCTTAGTCGAAGCAGTCGATACTGTCGAGCAACGTGTGTTCGATATATTAGATGGCAAGCAGATAGGGATGGAATCCCTTTTATCCCTACTTGAGTAACGACTATGAAACTAAAAACATTCCACTGGGAAATACTCCTGCTTGCGCTACCACTATTGTTCATAAGTGAAAGCTTTTTCGCACTCGCGGTCTATATAAGCTTAGGACTAGCCATAGGTAAATCCATAATACGACGTGTACTAATCAGCGCATTGTTGAAAGATATGGCACGCATGCACACCGCTCTTAAACGATTAGAGGAACTTCAAGATGCTAGATTCACTAGTGAAAGGGACTATAGGAACGCTGAGCCTCCTAGTACTTAGTTACGCATTGCTGCACGTTGCGGCAGCTCTGGTTATCCCTTTAATTATCGCCTGGCTCATATGGTTGGCATTCAAATGATAATCCAAAAAATAATTATTACACTATCCGTCTTGCACCGAGTAGCAATACTAGCGCATAATCTCCACTCCATGTTTAAGGATAAGCATGCGACAACGTCACCTAAGTCGACGTTCAAACAAAGGAATGTAAATGAAAATACCCCATTTTCTAGCCGCAAAAGGTATAAAACAAATCGTAGGTCTCGATTTTGAAACGTTTTATTCTGCCAAGTACTCACTCACCAAGATATCTACCACGGATTATATCCGTGACGATCAGTTCCATACGCAAGGCGTTGGGCTTAGGATTGACAGCGAAACTGACACTACGTGGGTCAAGCCGAGTGATGTTCGTAAGGCCCTTCAAAATATACGGTGGGATGAGTCCGCGTTACTCTGTCACAACACCTACTTTGACGGCTTTATCCTCAGTCACCACTATGCCAGCGTCCCAAAATACTATCTCGATACAAGAGCTATGGCACGAGGCATGTTGCCGCATAACGTATCTGCCTCTCTCGACGCTGTTGGTGAGCGGCTGGGCCTTGGACGTAAAGTCGCGGGAACACTTGCTAGCCTCAAAGGGAAGCGAACTCTCACTGGCGTCGAAACATATCTACTTGGCATTTATTGCAGACAAGACGTAGATTTAATGTGGGCGGTCTTCGAAGACCTACTGCCTGACTTTCCTGAAGAAGAACTCGACTTAATAGATATTACAGTGAGGTTATATGCCGATCCTATACTCGAAGGTGATATTGAGATCGCCAGCCGTGAGTACGAGTCTGAAGTTGCAAGAAAACATGCCCGCTTTAGTCAACTTACAGACCTACTGGGGGTTAATGATGAAGCAAGTGTTAAGAAAGCCCTAGGCTCTAACAAACAATTCCCACTCATCCTCGCTTCTTTTGGCGCACCTTGCCCTATGAAATGGAGTGTCAAACAAGAAAAAGAAGTCCCTGCGCTAGCCAAAGGTGACTTAGATTTTCAAGCCCTACTGGAGCATCCTGATGCCACTATCCGAGAACTCGTTGAAACTAGACTTGCTGTCAAATCAAACATTGCCGAATCAAGGGCTGAGCGCTTCATTCGTTATTCGAAAGGCGGCAAGCTTCCGATTATGCTCAATATGTATGGGGCTCACACGCAAAGGTGGTCAGGTGGTGATAAATTCAATCCTCAGAACTTCCCCCGCAATTCTAACCTCAAGACTGCAATCCGCGCTCCGGCGGGTTATAAGGTCATCGTTATCGACTCCGCCCAAATCGAAGCCAGATGCCTGGCGTACTTGGCCGGCCAAGAGGACTTATTAGATGAGTTTAGAAGTGAAACTGGTGATCCCTATAAAACGATGGCCGCTACTATTTATAACAAGCTTTTGGAGGAGATCAACAAAAACGAGCGTTTTGTTGGGAAAGTCGCCGTACTGGGACTTGGATTTGGTATGGGTGGTGAAAAATTCAAATACACTCTCGCTTCAGGCGCTATGGGACTTAAAGTCGACATGTCATCCGCAGAGGCCGAGAGAACGAAGGCTCTGTATAGAGCCAAAAACAATAAAATCGTGGCATTTTGGCGAGACCTAGAAAACATCCTATCTAGAATGAGTAATGGTCTCACCACTGAAGCCTACGGCATGACGTTCTACCCCGACGCCGTGATGATGCCGAATGGCTTATGCGTCCATTACCCAGACTTACAAGGTGAATACAATGTCCAAACCGACAGCTTCGGCAATTTCAGCTACCAAGCCCGCTATGGCCGCACGAATCTCTATGGCGGCAAGTTCGCAGAGAATATTGTACAAAGCTACGCTAGATGTGTCGTGGCATGGCAGATATTACAAATTGCAAAACGATATCGCGTGGTACTTGCTGTGCATGATGAGTGCGTCTTTCTGGTCCCGGATGAGGAAGTCGACGTAGCCTCAACATTCTGTCTGGATATCTTCCGTACCGCACCCGACTGGGCTGGAACTATACCACTAGATGGCGAATTAGCCATCGCTGATTACTACTCTAAATAGGAGAACCACCATGCCTGAATACACAGCAAAAATAGAGAGAACTGAGACACACGAGCTAGTAGTAAAAATAATAGCTGATAGCCCTGAACAAGCAGAAGAACTTATTTATGAAGCCGAAACTGCTGGCGACTACGACCCAGTATTATCTGACACTGTTAAATGGAAGTACGTAACAGGGCAAGTCGACGGTGTTTATGTGGAGAATTAAATGAGAGAAGACACGATAGAGGTTATTAGAAACAGTCTTCAAGATTCCCAGTATCTGCTGGGTCTAGATTTAGATTCTTGTAACCACGCAACAAGTGGCACGCCCTATTTTAATTCAGAAGAAGAGCGTGTTGACTATATAAGGCGAACACAAAAAGCGATTGATGATTTTGAAGAGGAAAACAAGAATGACACCCATAACCATTGAGATACTAAAAGAAGAAATAGAAGTACTTCAAAACGCCTTGGAATTTCACCAAGATATCGTGAATGACTACGACGACTGGGGTGGCGACGAAGCAGAAGCCATCGAGTCTCAATCACACGTTATAGAACTGACTGCAGAGCTCCATAAATCACGAAGTGATTTACAAGATATGCTAGCTAAATC
>Ga0208544_10000096_pt1:0-15000 | contig 67463 bp, 72 predicted proteins | sample DEB08_DNA_9_FD_184526 | JGI IMG/M metagenome (GOLD analysis project Ga0208544, IMG submission 184526) | Aqueous microbial communities from the Delaware River and Bay under freshwater to marine salinity gradient to study organic matter... | ecosystem: Environmental > Aquatic > Marine >...
AAGAAGTTCCATTTGTAAAGTATATAAATAATTAAAAAATTTATTCAAAATTTAACTTTTAAAGCGTATAATTAGAAATTGAAAACTCATAGTTAAAAATTTTTTATATATTTTATTTTTTATTCCAAGGAAAAATGTACCTATCTAAACCAAAAACGCTAAAGTTAAAAACATCTAATAAATTAAAATTATAAATTAATATATCGAATTAATTTTGTTATTTGATAAAGACTAACCTGATTAATACTATATATTGGAATATTTTTTTGTCGAGCTAAACTTTTTAATTTATAATTTTGTCTTAAATGTTTCTTCAATCCAATAATTAAACTTGCTTTTTTAATTTCATTTGTTAAAACAAATTGTATTCCCATCTTTAAAAGCACTTCTTTAAGTAAATTATTGGATAATGAGTAAGGATAAATAACTAATTTTTTAGAATATAATTTAAAAAAATTTTCTTGTCGTGGTTGATTTATGAAAACCCAATTTGAATTTGTAACAAGACTTGAATCTTGTAAATGAGTAGTATTACGACGAAACAAAGTAGATTCCATCTGCATATGTTGACACTTTATATTAATTTTGTCTGTTAAAGCAAATTGACGAACTTGGTTAAGACAAAAATTTCCTCGTAACAATAAATCAACAGAATTTTTGACATTTTCATGAATCGTCCAAGAATTTTGTTCATTAATTTCAATTATTATTTCAAATGCTGGATATGCTTTTCGTTCCAAAATACTTTTTTGTGTTCCACGTCTTTTTGCTTCATCATCACTTAATGTTACATATTGAATTCCACCGATTAAGTCAGCGAGAGGTGGGTTTTTAATTAAATTTTCTAGACAATTACCGTGAGTTGTACCGACTAATTGAACACCTTTTTCAGCTATAGTTCTCGCTGCAACTACTTCAAGTTCAGTACCAATTTCATCTATAATAATAACTTGAGGCATATGATTTTCTACAGCTTCAATCATTATTTGATGTTGTAATTCTGTCTTCGCAACTTGCATACGTCTTGCACGGCCAATACCAGAATGCGGGATATCACTATCTCCAGCAATCTCATTTGATGTATCAATAATAATCACTCGTTTTTCCATTTCATCGGCAAGTACTCGAGCAATTTCACGAATAATTGTTGTTTTTCCAACTCCAGGTTTTCCTAAAATAAGAATAGATTGTTCAGTTTCTAGTAAATCTCGAATTACCGAAATAGTTCCAAAAACTGCTCGACCAATCCGACATGTCAGCCCATTGATTAAAAACTGGCGATTTCGAATACAACTTATTCGATGAAGCGTCCTTTCAATTCCTGCTCGATTCTCATTGCTAAATTTACTAACTCGTTTAGTTATATAATCTAGGTCTTGCCAAGAAACAATTTTTTGAGATAAATATTCTGGTCCGGTAATAAACCGCGCTTCAGGTCGACGTCCTAAATCCAATACAATTTCAATTAATTTTTCTTTATGTTTATGATGATTTAAAGTTTCCTGTAGAAAAAAAGGTAAATTTTCAATTAATTTTTCTAAATCGTCAGTATCTGTCATAAATAATATAAGTATTTATAATTTTTAATAAAATTATATTTCGAAATTCAATAAATAAATGAATGAAAATTCCCTTATTTATTGAATTTGATTACGTCTTATTTCCTAATTGACTATAATTTTTGAAAATTAAGCACAATAAAACAATAAAAGATCGGAATAAGGTTTAAGTAGCGTCAATAAGTTGCTTAAAAGTTGCACTATCTAAAATGGCGATTTGCGACAACATTTTACGATTTAAATCGATATTAGATTTTTTAAGTTGATTCATTAATCGACTATACGATAATCCATTTAAGCGTGAAGCCGCATTGATTCTAGTAATCCAAAGTTTTCTAAAGATTCGTTTCTTTTGTTTTCTACCAATATATGAATATCGTAATGCTTTCATAACCTGTTGATTTGCAACACGGAAAAGAACAGAATGAGCACCACGATAACCACTAGCCATAGATAAGATTTTCTTGCGTCGTTTACGCGCAACATTTCCACGTTTAATTCTAACCATTTTTGTTTAATAAGGTAACATTAATTTAATAGGTTTACTATCACTAGTACTAACACAAATAATTTGCGATAACTTTCGTTTTTGTCGATTTGATTTCTTTCTTAAAAGGTGACCTTTATAAGCATGACGTCTTAAGAAATTTCCTTTCCCCGTTACTTTGTAACGTTTAGCCGCTGCTTTTCGCGTTTTTAACTTTACCATAAAATATTAATTCTTTATTGAGAATGTAAGCTTTGTAAATAATGTTTCGATTTTTAAGGGTGTAAACATAAATTCATTATCTTAAAGTAATTTCAAAAAATGAAAAGGATTTTGAAAAATAATTTAATAAAAATTGTAATGAAGTTAAACTACACTTTGACCGTATCCATAAATTATTAATCGTTATCGTATTAAATTCTTAAAGTTTTGTCAATTAAAACCGCGGCTCTTGATTCCGATTAATTAAGTTAAAAAAAACGGCTAGTAATGATAAAAGAAAAAAAATTGTGAAAAATTAGAGTGATTGTCTATAAATTATATAAATATAACAAGTAAAGTCATTACTTACAAAAAAAATTTAATGATAAAAAGGCTACAAACCTTTTTATCCTAAATAATACATGGTACTAATCTTCTGAAGTTTCTTCTTTAACTTCAACTAGCTCGTTAAGCGCAAAATTATTTGAGTTTACCCCACTGTAATTAACACTATCAAATCTTACAATGACAGGATAACGAATTCCACTTTGATCCACTGCTGCTACTGTTCCTGTTTTATTAAACCAGTAAGATTCTGGTCGAAGAATACGAACTTTTGAATTACGATCTACCATAATTTATTCTTAATAATTGATTATATTATTAATTTTATATAACTAATATTTATTTATAACAATAAAATTTTAAAATAATTACTAGACATTAATAAAATACTAAAACATAGGAGAATAGTTTATACAAATAGAAACATTTTTACTTTATTTAATAAATCTAGTCATGGTCGATTTTGGAATAAAAATAGTAATAAGAGAAATTGTAGGTTCATCTATCTGAGCGGAAACCGTAGATACTGTAGTGATTCAATTAACAATATTAATTAATTTCTACTCGTAGCTTAATTAAAAATTGAAATTCATAAGTTTATTGAAAAACTGTTGGTTCGAATATGTAAAGTATGTTAACATTCATTTAAGAATAAATTTATATACAATTAATTAAATAAAATTCAAATGAATAGAAATCTATTACAAAAAATTCTTATTGGATTATTTTTTACTGCTTGTATTTTAATTGGTGTTAAACAATTTAACATTGTTGAATTTGATACGCCACAAACAACAGTAAATAACAAAGTAGAATTAAACTCGAACGTAAGTAGTTCAAGAATGACTTATGGACGATTTTTAGAATATTTAGAAATGGGTTGGGTAAAACAAGTTGATTTATATGATAATAGCCGAAATGCAATTGTCCAAGCCTCAAGCCCAGAACTTGGAAATCGACCACAAACAATTCGTGTTGAAATTCCAGTAGGTGCATCTCAACTTATTCAAAAATTAAAAGAATATAACATTGATTTTGATGCGCATCCAGTTGGACAAAAAAATATCTTTGTAACACTAGCAAGTAATTTATTATTACCGATAATTTTTATAAGTGGTTTAATATTCTTTTTCCAAAATTCGGAAAACTTTTCTCAAAATGGTGGTTCATCACCGATGAATCTAGGAAAATCACCAGCACGTTATGATCAAAATCCAGATACTGGCGTTTCATTTAAAGATATCGCAGGAATTGATGAAGCAAAAGCAGAATTCGAAGAAATTGTTTCATTCTTAAAAGAACCAGATAAATATACTATAGTTGGCGCCAAAATTCCTAAAGGTGTTTTACTGGTAGGACCTCCTGGGACAGGAAAAACATTATTAGCTAAAGCCATTGCTAATGAAGCAAATGTTCCATTTTATAGTGTTGCAGGTTCAGAGTTTGTTGAAATGTTTATTGGTATTGGTGCGGCAAGAATTCGGGATTTATTTAAGAAAGCTGCTGAAAATACACCATGTATTGTATTCATTGATGAAATTGATGCAGTTGGTCGGGAACGTGGTGCTGGTGTTGGTGGTGGTAATGATGAACGAGAACAAACTTTAAACCAATTATTAACAGAAATGGATGGTTTTAAAGAAAATAAAGGTGTTATTGTAGTTGGTGCTACTAACCGAGTAGATATTTTAGATGCAGCTTTATTAAGACCTGGACGTTTTGATCGTCAAATTACTGTTGGTTTACCTGATCGATTAGGACGAATTGGTATTTTAAAAGTTCATGCTCGAAATAAACCATTTGATGAAGATGTTTCAATTGTTCAATTAGCTAATCGAACACCCGGTTTCTCTGGAGCAGATTTAGCAAATTTATTAAATGAATCAGCAATTTTAGCTACTCGTTATAAAAAGTCAACGATTACAAAAAACGAAGTTAACGAAGCTGCAGATAGAATTATTGGTGGTATTGCCGGATCAACAATGGAAGATACCAAAAATAAAAAACTAATTGCATACCATGAAGTTGGTCATGCTATCGTCGGATCAGTTTTAAAGAACCACGATAATGTTGAAAAGATTACCTTAGTTCCACGTGGTGGTGCAAAAGGATTAACTTGGTTTGCACCGACTGAAGATCAAGGGTTAGTATCAAGATCACAATTATTAGCTCGAATTATTTCAACGTTAGGTGGTCGAGTTGCAGAACAAGTTGTATTTGGAGATCCAGAAGTAACTACTGGTGCAAGTAATGATTTACAACAAGTGACAAATATTGCTCGTCAAATGGTAACACGTTATGGAATGTCAAATATTGGTCCAATTGCACTTGAAAATGATAATAATGAACAAATGTTCGTTGGAACAAACTCAGATTCTGAAACACCAGAAAATATTTCAGATCGTATTGACAATGAAGTTTGTAAAATTATTAACCATTGTGAGAAAAAAGCAACTGAGATTGTCTTAGATAACCGAGTTGTTATTGATTTAGTTGTAGAACGTTTACTTGATGCGGAAACAATTGATGGTGAAGAGTTCCGAGAATTAGTTGAAAAATATACGATTTTACCAAGTAAAGTTTAACCTAAATAATTTTACTTAGTATAGTAAAGACAATTAACATTTTCTAATGAAAGTAAACAGATAAAAAAATGTATCGCTTAATGTTTTTGTTATCAAAACATTAAGCGATAAAAAGTTCAACTAACAATCAATATTTAATATTGAAACTAATCTAAAGCCTAGAAGTATAACCCTAACATATCAGGGAAGAAACGATTTATTTCAATAATAAATCCAGCAGTAAATGTCATCCAAATTGTTAAAAGAACAGGAGCGGTTGATAAATATTTTTGAAGATTTTCCATAGGATTTTTACCTTAATTACTTTATAAATAAAATTAGCGAGGTGAAACTGTTACTTCATTATCTGGAGCAACTAATTCATTACTAATTAATTCTTGCCAAGCAGAAATCGGCCAAATATATCCAGTAGACATAATTTTTAATGCTAATGGAACATTAATAATAATCTCATTTTCACTTGGGTTTTTAGTTGTACTTACTGCACGTAAGTATTTTCGGCCAACCCAACCAATCCAGCCAGAAATATAAATAAACCCAAAGCCAGGAAGAATAAACTCTGCAGCATGACTCCAACGACCATCTGCGATTAAATGCGGTAAACCATCAGTTCCACATAACAACTCTGAACGACTGTATTTATCAAAGCGTGCATTTGTTCGTTCAACTTGTTGTTTTAAAGCTAATGCAGGAGGTGAATCAGCTTCATAGTTAGCTAAACGTGCCTCTAACTTTCTCACGCTAGCCTTTTGTCTTTTTGCAAAAGCAGGAGAATCACTACATTTTGTTAATCCTCCAATTTCTGCTGAAGCTGTAGCGGGAAGAAAAGTCAAGAATCCTATAAAAAGTAAACTTAGTAAATTTAAGTTAAAACGTTTCATTATCAAAATATAAAATTTAGATTGTTTAATTTGGTAAAAAACTTTAAGTGAATAAAACTATTATTACTTATATATATTAATATAGTTTTTAAGAAAAAAAATATTTTTTATTTAAAGTTATAATAATTTTTTACAGATTTAAATAAATTAAGTAAAAAATAATAATTTTATGTGGAATTTTTAAGATTTTTTTTTAATACAATTTCTATTTTTAAACAAACCTATTTAAATTAATTTAAATAGGTTTGTTTAAAAATAGAAATTATTCAAGATCTTTACGGTTTGGATTTCGTGATGGATCACTTGAAAGGAATCCAAAAATAAATAAAGAAACAAAGAAGATAATTGTTGTATAAACTAAAATTTTTAAAGTTAACATTTAATTTTTCCTAGGAACTATTTTTAATAATATTAATTATACTAAAATTTAATAATTCTGAATTATTTAATTCAAAATAAATATTGTTGATTTGGTTATTTATCGATTGAAGCGTTATTGAAACCGAATACAAACGGATAAATTTTGTATACAGATAGTTCAACGCGAGGAAAAGATTTTAGTGATATTTCACTTAACTGATCACTTTGGATTGATAAATAACCTTCAACGATAACATAATCATTAATATGATAATATTGAGTAATATCATAACCTAATTTTCCCCATATACATAAACGAATGTATGTTTCGCTACTATTATTTCGTACTTGAGGAATTTGCACGGTCATCTTTGTCAAAGGTATTTGATTTTCTACAAAAGTTTGACAGGGTTTCTCAATAATCTTAACTATAAGACTAGTATAATTCATGAAAACTGTTATTGATTATATAATTAAATTTTTCTGTTTTTGAACATCCTCAAAATTAATATCGCGTAAGCGTTTTAATAAACGGATGAAATATTCTAAGAAATAATCATCTAATTGAATAATTTCTGATGGATCAATTTTAAACATTTTATATAAATCGAATGTTGATTTTGAAAAATTATTTTCTACATTCAAAATTTCAGCAAATGCTAACCGATCACTAATATTTTGACCCCATTCAAAGAAACCAAAGAAACCACTAACTAATTTTAAAACAATTAATGGTACTCGTTGTACTTTTGCGGATTGACCTGCTAATTGTTCACATAAATTAATGATTTCTGAAGAAACCCAACCTTTTAATCCACCCAAGAAAAATGTTTGGTTTGCTGTTTGTGGAAGCTGTAAAGAACGTAAACAAAATTTGGCAATATCTTGAGTATCCATGTATGAAACCGATGTATTTTCATTTGTCACCCAAATTGGTAAATTTTCTAAAATTGGAATCGCATATTGTTCAATTAAACCTTGATAAAAACCAGTTAATCTAAAAATTGTATAAGGAATTTCTGATTTCTTTAATTTAGTTTCAATACCTTGCTTTAATTTCATTAATGGAATATTTGAGAATTGTTCCACATTTTGCGCTGAAAAGAAAATAAAACGTTGAATATTAGCTGCTTTTGCAGCCTCAATTAAACTTAATTTCCCTGTCCAGTCAACTTTTTTTAATGAATCCAATTCATTTGGTCGCCCTGTTGATGCATCAATAATTGCTGTAATTCCTTTTAGACAAGGAGGAATTGTTTCCGGTTGACTTAGATCACCATAGACTAATTCAACGCCCCATTCTTTTAAAAAATTAGCTTTTCGGAAATTTCTTACCATGCATCGAACTGGGTATCCTTTCGTTAAAGCCTGTAAAACAATTTGTCGTCCTAATGTTCCTGTTCCGCCGATAATAAGTAAACTCATAATATATTCAAATTAAACAAATTTTACTCAAAAATTGTACTTTGTAAAATATCATCAGCCTCTAAATTTACTAAATCTTTTTTCGTTAACACAGTACCACGACTATCGAAAATACGATTTGCTTGACGCATTCGTGCACGATCAAGAGCGTTTTTTACACTTCTTGCATTCGCAAATAAAGGTCGTTGTTTACGTCTTATAATATATTGAGTTAATGCAACTTCTGCATCAGGTGTTAATCGATATTGTTGTTCAGCTAACATCATTTTTGCAATTTGTATTAATTCGTCAGTTGTATAATCTGGAAAATCAATATGATTAGCAATACGTGATGATAAACCAGGGTTTGAAGCATAGAATTTGTCCATTGGTTCTTTATAACCTGCTAAAATTACAACTAAATCATCCCGTTGATTTTCCATAACTTGTAACAAGATTTCAATGGCTTCTGAACCATAATCTCGTTCGTTATCAGGTTTATATAAATAATAAGCTTCATCAATAAAGAGTACACCGCCCATTGCCTTCTTAAGAACTTCTTTTGTTTTAGGAGCTGTATGACCAATATATTGTCCAACTAAATCATCACGGGTAACTGTTAAAAGATGCCCTTTTTGAACATAACCTAATTGATATAAAATATCTGCCATTTTTAAACCAACTACGGTTTTACCAGTACCAGGACTACCTGTAAATGACATATGTAAACCAGGACTTCCTGCTGTAATTCCTAAATTTCTTCTTAATTTATCGATTAATAGTAAAGCGGCAATTTCTCGAATTCGAGATTTTACAGGAGCTAAACCTACTAACTCTTCATTTAATAAATTTAAAATTTTTGCTATTTCAGTTTTTGCATACTCTTCTTGTAAATTAATTGGACTTGTATTCATAAGAATTAAATTATTTAATTTCAGTTAAAAATGTTATTTTAATTTTATATAATAAACCGGTTAAAGTATAACCGATTTAAAATGTTCAATTCAATTTAAGTAATTGTAAAGGTTGGAATACTTGATAAACAAATAAATGCAAACCCTGCACTTCCACATGCACCTACAAAAAAGCCACCTTTAAATTGATCCCAAGCTTTTCGGGTTTGTAAATCAGTTTCATTATCAGAACTTTTTGAATTATCTTGCCCAAAAACCGCTATACCGTAGATTGTTAAACCTAATGTTAAGATTAAAATTAAACCAATAGTTGAAAAGAAACCAGCTAGTAAACCAATATCAGAGTTGCGTAATGGTCCAAGTTTTACAAATGGCCCCATTAAAAAGTATCCATGCGCTAACCCAATTTCTAACCCACGTAATAACGGAGTTAAGCCAAATCGGTATGCCGGTAAATTTTTTAAAATTGCACGTGTTACTGCTGATGATGTTATTGGAGTTGCTAAATGACCAACAAATGGATCATCATTATACGGTTTAATAAAATTAGCCATAAATTTAATTTAAAAATTAATGAAATTAATAATAAAATTTTTTGATTAATATAAGGTTATTAAAAATTAATGAAAATTTTTCCCAACCAAAATTTTTATATAGATTACTATATAATATATACTAATATAGAGAAAAATTTTTATAAACTTCATTTCGATAAAATAACAAAAGATTTTATGACAATTGCTATTGATTACTTTTTATTAGTAGGATTTTGCTTTGCAGTTACTTCTGGTTTATTCTTAGGATTAAAATCAATTAAATTAATTTAATATTATTACTAAATCGCAACAAATGCAAGAAGAAATTCGTCAAGATAAAATTGTTGGATCACGACGTTTTAGTAACTATTTTTGGGCATTTTTTCTTTTTGTCGGCGGAATAAGTTTTTTATTAGCTGGAATGTCAAGTTATTTTAAAATTAACTTATTACCATTTGCAAATACCACTGACTTAGTATTCATTCCTCAAGGTTTAGTTATGATGTTTTACGGAACATTAAGCTTTGGGATTAGTATTTATACACTTATTACCATTTTACTAGATATTGGAAGTGGCTATAACGAATACAATAAAGTAGAAAATCTTATTAAAATCGTGCGGAAAGGATTTCCAGGAAAAAATCGTGAAATTCTTTTAACATATCCATTAGCAAATATTCGAGCAATTGGGATTAAAATTACTGAAGGTTTAAACCCAACTCGAAGTATTTATTTATGTTTAAAAGACGAAAGAAATATTCCTTTAACGCCCGTTCAAGAACCAACTTCAATCTCAAACTTAGAAGAAGAAGCGGCTGATTTAGCTAAATTTCTTGATTTAAAATTAGAAAATTTATAAGATATTATTGCTTTTTATGCCCATATAATTCTATAATAGAATTATGCGGGCATAGTTTAGTGGTAAAACCTTAGCCTTCCAAGCTAATGATGGGGGTTCGATTCCCCCTGCCCGCTCTTAATAAACTATTAAAATGTCGAATGAGCAACAATCATTTTTTATAGGAGAATAAATAATTATGTCTGGTGGATCTACGGGTGAACGTCCGTTTTCGGATATTATTACAAGTGTACGTTATTGGATTATTCACAGTATCACAATTCCATCCCTTTTTGTATCAGGGTGGTTATTCGTTAGTACTGGTTTAGCATACGATGTGTTTGGTACTCCACGTCCAAATGAGTACTTTACACAAGATCGTCAACAAGTACCACTAGTAAATGATCGATTCAGTGCAAAACAAGAATTAGAAGATTTAACTAAAGGTTTATAATTGAGGTAATAACAATGACAAAAAATATTAATCAACCTGTAGCATATCCTATTTTTACTTTCCGTTGGCTTGCAATTCATGGTTTAGCTGTTCCAACTGTTTTCTTTTTAGGTGGAATTACAGCAATGCAATTTATTCAACGATAAATTAATATTTATATATAGGAGGTAAATTTTTATGACAGGTCCAAATCCGAATAAACAAGCAGTAGAATTAAATCGAACTTCTCTTTATTGGGGACTTCTATTAATCTTCGTTTTAGCGGTATTATTTTCGAGTTATTTCTTCAACTAATATTTAAACAATAGGAGTTTTTTTATGGCAAATACTGGTCGAATTCCTTTATGGCTTGTAGGTCTAGTAGGTGGTTTAGCAGTAATTACTATGCTTTCTTTATTTATTTATGGAGCATACTCTGGGTTAGGTTCATCATTATAAAATTTATTTTTTAAAGAAAAAAATAAATTTAAAATTAGTTGAATATTAAAACCTATAACATTTCAATTATTTATCAACTTTTGATAAATAATTGAAATAAATAAGTTTAATTGTTAAACAATTTCCGGAAAACTTTTCTTGTAAATTTTTTTAATTTATTTCCAATCTGCCATCGGTTTTGGCTATCTGTACCTCGACCAAACCAACCATACCATGGAATTAAACCGCGTTTAATATCTGCTGGGTCCCGATCTTGCCAAGATGTGTATCCACCACTATAAACTGTTTTTGGACGTTTACCTATATGAAGTTCAGCATTCTCTGTTAAAAATGGAAAGTAAAAATATTGTCCACAAAGAGCATGTAATAAAGCAAATAAAATAATTACAAGATGAGTTAATGCTAATGAAGCAACAAATATGTTTAAAAATTCAATTTCAGTATTTAAATATGTTGGAACATTAATTCCTTCCTTTAATTGTGGAATAAGTACTAATGTAACATAATAATTTGCTCTAAATCCAATGTTCATGAAAACACGTTCAAGGAAACCAAAAATTAAGATAAATGTCCAATGCCAACGGACAAAATAAGGACAATATCTTTTACCAATCCGAGTCACAAATGTATAGGCAGCAAGGGATGAAATATCACGAGCTAGATCCCGTACTAGTTTTATTGCTTGAGGGCCATAATCACGGTAAATTGCATAGTAAAAAGGATCTGTAGTTTCGCGGAAACGTTCTGGGATATTTGCAAACAGCATCGAAACCGGATCAATCATCGAATTAGTTGATTGTGATTGTGATCCTCGAACAAGAGCTGTCCAAATAATCCCGAAAGGATTACTCCATCGTAATGGAACTGAATTATTTGCAGCTTTAATAGCTTGGATTTGCATTATATCCATTGCTAATTTTTGCGTAACTGGGATTCTAAATAAAATAGTTTGATAAACAGAAATCATTTCGATAAAATGACGATACCATAAATAGGCAGCAACGATTCCAATGCATGTAATATAAAACGACGTTTTTAAATTGTATCGTATTGCAAGAATTATAAATCGAATGAATGCAATAAAGAATAGAATCGTTTCAATATCGGTTAAAACTAAACCTGTTTGAAGTTTTAGCCATAAAGCATCTACTATAATTCGAAAAGTTTCTAATGAAATATCTGATGTAGATGTAGAAGCTGCAATGTCACTGCCATAACCATATTCAAGAGCTGAAAGATTTTGCACGTTTGGATCGGCAATACCTAACCAATTTAATACAGTTTCTTGATTAATGTTGATTAAAAGAAATAGAAGTTTAAAAATATATAACATAAATTAAGATTATTTATATTAATAATCGACTGAAGTTTCATTAGTGCCAATAAAACGTACTGTTGACACATAGTATACTATAGTACAGATGTTAAAAATAATCAAGCATTAATTAATAAATTAAAAGTAGTAATAAAACTACCCCCAAGGGAATTCGAATCCCTGTCTGCTCCGTGAAAGGGAGCTGTCCTAGGCCTCTAGACGATGGGGGCATATAAAAAGTTATTTAAAAATTAGCTAAAGCGAGTGACGCGATTCGAACGCGCGACATCGACCTTGGCAAGGTCGCGCTCTACCACTGAGCTACACTCGCTGTAGTAATATATCTAAAAAAGATAATCTAATTCATATGATATAAATTACAATAATTAGATTCTTCTGTCAAGACTTTAATAAAAAAATTAGAAATTATAGTTTAAACTATAATTTCTAATTTTTTAAATTGACGATGAGATACCATCTGCAGCAGCAATTACAAGAACAAGTCCAACCCAAGCTTGAAAAGCTTTAGTAAAGTTATCCTTAGACTCTTCCCATTCTCCTGGAGTTGCTAATGCAACAGGAACCGTTACAACTAAACCTAATGAAATTAAAACTAATAAAGCTGTTAAAGCAGTTATCATAAATATTCTTTAAAAATTTTTATATTGATGACCAAATTTGGACTAACTTAAAGATTACCTTTCTTTAAAGCTAATAATACAATTACTGCTGGACCTGATAACATAATAGCACCTGTAGCTACTATCTGACCAATAACTTGCCAATTAATCATTTCTAAAATCCTTATTTATCAATTTTTAATGAAATTTTAAATAATAAAATAACCAATAATGTTACTTCTCATTTTACTTTAAAATTAGTAAAACTAAAATATTATTTAAATATAATTTTTTAGTTTTTATAAGAAAATTATATATAAAAAAATTTGTAATAAATACTTTAACATTTTTCTACTTTCATGTTAATATATTTATACTAGGGTTGCTAACTCAATGGTAGAGTACTCGGCTTTTAACCGAATAGTTCTGGGTTCGAGTCCCAGGCAGCCCATTTTATCTAAAGTAAAAACTTCGAAGAAGTTATTGAAATTAACCCCGTTTTGGACAAGTTTAAAAATTTTTATAAAATAAAAACTAAATAAAACTGATATTTAGTTTTTATCAGTTAATTGAAATTTAATTTTATTAAAATTAAATTTCAAATTGATTACCACGTCGATATTGTAAAAACGCTGCGACAAAAAGACCAAAGGCACTTACAGTGATCATGCCTAATACGATTCCAGATAATAAAGGTTCTACCATTTACTCTTAATTTATTAAATATAACTGTAAATATATAACATATATTACTATGCAGTTATTATACGATTATAATCTAAATTTTTTAGATTATAATCAGATAATCTTATCTAAATCCAATTGCAGCTTGCCAAACAAACGCTAATAATAAGAAGAAAACTGGAATAATAGGTAATACATCCACAATTGGACTAAAAATAACGTATGCTTCTGGTAAACGAGCTAATAGTAAAGTTTCCATAAATAAAATATCTATATATATAAAATTTAATAATATTAATTTTACTATAAAAATATCTAAAATTTTGATTTTATATTAATGTTTAATTTTCACTTCTTTTTATATATAATTAATATTATCATTATTGTTAGGGATCTGAAAATGAATAGGAATAAGAAAAACAATGTTATTTCGATAAATTTTTATTCACAAGTTAAGACTCTTTCAATTATTAATGATTACCTAAAAACTTTAATAATTTTAAATACAAATATGGCAGCTGCATTTTTACCTGCAATCCTAGTTCCCATTGTTGGTTTAATTTTCCCAGCTTTTAGTATGGCATTATTCTTTATCTACATCTCAATTGATGATATTGATTAATTTTTAAGTATATAAACGGAGGAGTGTTCTTCGTTTATATGTTTAAAAATTAATCAATAAATTTTTTATATTTTGATTAAATATTCTATAGAAATAATATAACTTAGTTCGATTAAAGTCCTAAAACGAATTAATATATTAAAATTTATTGAGAGAATAACATATAATGCTAAGTACAAGTTGATAAGATTAGAGTAAAAAATTGAAAAATGGTTTACTCCTTAAAAAATTTGATTAAAGGATTTTAAAAATATGACCATTGCTATTGGACAAAACCAAGAACGTGGCTTATTTGACCTTATTGATGACTGGTTAAAGAAAGATAGATTCGTCTTTGTTGGTTGGTCAGGTTTATTATTATTCCCAACAGCTTACTTAGCAACAGGTGGTTGGTTGACTGGAACAACTTTTGTTACATCATGGTACACACATGGTTTAGCAACATCATATCTTGAAGGATGTAACTTCTTAACAGCTGCAGTTTCAACTCCAGCTAATAGTATGGGACACTCTTTATTATTATTATGGGGTCCAGAAGCACAAGGTGACTTTACACGTTGGTGTCAAGTTGGTGGTCTTTGGACATTCGTTGCTTTACACGGTGCATTTGGTTTAATTGGATTCTGTTTACGACAATTTGAAATTGCTCGTTTAGTAGGTATCCGTCCTTATAACGCAATTGCGTTCTCAGGTCCCATTGCTGTATTCGTTTCAGTATTCTTATTATACCCATTAGGACAAGCAAGTTGGTTCTTCG
>Ga0208544_10000096_pt1:20000-67463 | contig 67463 bp, 72 predicted proteins | sample DEB08_DNA_9_FD_184526 | JGI IMG/M metagenome (GOLD analysis project Ga0208544, IMG submission 184526) | Aqueous microbial communities from the Delaware River and Bay under freshwater to marine salinity gradient to study organic matter... | ecosystem: Environmental > Aquatic > Marine...
ATCTACAGTAACACCCACTTGTTCAATACTATATTTTGATTCTGCACGACGGAATGGGATATCCGCACGGATAATTCCATCTTTATCAACTAAAATAACAGGGAATGTTTCAAAGAAAGCTGGCATTCTTCGAACTGTTAATTCACGACCTTCTTTGTCTCGGAAAATCGGGTGTCCTAACCAAGCTTCAGCAATACCATCACCTTTGTCCATTGGACCGGCACGGAATAAACCACCCTTAGCTGGGTTATTACCAATGTAATCGTAGAATGCTAATTTATCTGGAATTCGTGACCATGCTTGACTTTCTGATAAACCTTCACTTACAGATGCTTCAACTTGACGTTCAATCTCTTGTTGGAAATAACCACTATCCCATTGGTAACGAGTTGGACCAAATAATTCGATAGGAGTAGCTGCGGCACCATACCACATTGTACCTGATGTTACGAATGCTGCGAAGAACACAGCAGAGATACTACTAGATAATACTGTTTCAATATTACCCATACGTAAAGCACGGTATAAACGTTGTGGTGGACGAACTGTTAAATGGAAGATACCGGCGAAGATACCAAAAATTCCTGCAGCAATATGGTGTGCTGCAATACCACCTGGGTTAAATGGATTAAAACCATCTGCGCCCCAAGAAGGTGCAACGGGTTGTACTTTTCCAGTAATTCCGTATGCATCTGAAACCCAAATACCAGGTCCAAATAAACCTGTTACGTGGAATGCACCAAATCCAAAACATAATAAACCTGATAAGAATAAGTGAATACCAAAGATTTTTGGTAAATCTAAAGCAGGTTCTCCTGTTCTTGGATCACGGAATAATTCTAAATCCCAATAAACCCAGTGCCAAATAGCAGCTAAGAAACACATACCAGATAAAATAATATGTGTAATTGCTACACCTTCAAAACTCCAGATACCAGGGTTTGAAACACTCTCACCTGTAATGCTCCAACCACCCCAAGAATCTGTAATACCTAAACGAGTCATAAACGGCATAACAAACATACCTTGACGCCACATTGGATTTAAAACTGGATCTGATGGATCAAAGATTGCTAATTCATATAATGCCATTGATCCGGCCCAACCGGCAACTAGACCAGTATGCATAATATGTACAGCAATTAATCTTCCAGGATCATTTAAAACAACAGTATGAACACGATACCATGGTAAAGCCATAGTAATTCATTCCTCAATATAAATAATGGTTTTTGACTTTCTTACAACTAAACTAGAAAAAAAGTTAGCCATTATAATATTATAAGCCAAGATAAAAAAAATTACGTAATTTAATTTTAAGCCCTATTAAACAGAAAATTAATAGTATAGAAATTCAACACAAAAAATTATAGCTTTACTTGTATAAATCTAAAAGTTACAATAACCTTAATTAAAAAAAGTAATTATTTTCTTTTTTCCTTTAAATTATTTTACAAAACTTTATATTTATTTTAATTCATTGAAAATTTCCTTATGGCAAAAAAAAGTATGATTGAACGAGAAAAAAAGCGAATTAGATTACATAACAAATACGCAACAAGACGAGCGAATTTATTAAAGCAGTATCAGAGTGCAGACAATTTCAATTTAAAAATGGAATTACATTCAAAGATTCAAAAATTACCTCGCAATAGCGCCAAAAATCGAATTCGAAACCGTTGTTGGAAAACTGGTCGTCCACGTGGAGTCTTTAGAGATTTTGGATTATCACGTCATGTTGTTCGAGAAATGGCTCACCAATGTTTATTACCAGGGGTTACAAAATCAAGTTGGTAATAAAAAATTATTATTATTATTAAATTAGATCATTTTTGTTAATTTAATCTACAATTATACATAAATAGAATTTAAAGACTTATTTAATATTTTTGTTATATCTTAACATCCTATTTTTCTTTAGAATCAAAACCATTTACATAAATTAGATAATATTTAGGAGTATACTATGATCTTAGATTCACAAGTTTATACAGCATTATTTATTGCTTTAGTCGCAAGTGTTTTAGCAGTTCGTTTAGGTTCTACACTTTACGAATAATAAAATTGACAGCACATTTAAACTTACAATAATTCAATTTCGAAATTATAATTTAAAAATAATATGGTTACACAAGATTTAAAAAAATTTTCTAGCCCCGTTTTTCCATTTACTGCAATTGTTGGACAGGAAGAAATGAAATTAGCATTACAATTGAATGTTATCGATCCAAAAATTGGTGGTGTAATGATTATGGGAGATCGTGGGACAGGAAAATCAACTACAATTCGAGCAATTGCTGATTTACTTCCACAAATTGAAATCGTAAAAGATGATCCGTTTAACTCTCATAAGTCTGATTTAGATTTAATGGGAAATGACGTAAAATTAGCAGTTCAAAATGGTGATACTATTGAAACTGAATTTATTAAAATTCCAATGGTAGATTTACCATTAGGTGCAACTGAAGATCGCGTTTGTGGAACAATTGATATTGAAAAAGCTTTAACCGAAGGTGTAAAAGCTTTTGAACCTGGTTTATTAGCTAAAGCAAACCGTGGATTATTATATGTTGATGAAGTTAATTTATTAGATGATCATTTAGTAGATATTTTATTAGATTCGGCAGCTTCTGGTTGGAATACAGTTGAACGTGAAGGTATTTCAATCCGCCATCCAGCTCGATTTGTATTAGTTGGTTCGGGAAACCCAGAAGAGGGAGAATTACGACCACAGTTATTAGATAGATTCGGGATGCATGCTGAAATTCGAACTGTTAAAGATCCAATTTTACGAGTAAAAGTTGTAGAAGAAAGAACTTCTTTTGATCAAACTCCAATGGTTTGGATTGAAAATTACGAAGCTCAACAACAAGAATTACGAGATAAAATTGTAACAGCACAACAGTTATTACCAAGTGTTGAACTTGAGTATGATTTACGTGTTAAAATTTCTGAAGTTTGTAGTCGTTTAGATGTTGATGGGTTACGAGGTGATATTGTTACCAACCGTGCTGCGAAAGCTTATGCATCTTACAATGGACGTGATAAAGTAACGGTTGATGATATTGCAAAAATCATCACATTATGTTTACGTCATCGTTTACGAAAAGATCCATTAGAATCAATTGACTCAGGTGATAAAGTAAGTAAAGTTTTCAAAGAAATCTTTGAAATTGAAGATTAATTTTTTACTAGAATTAATTGGAAAAATTAAATAATTTATTCATATAAGTATTAGATTTATGTTACAGCAACTTTGGGTTTCAACTAGTCTTTTTATAATTTTTATTATTTTTTGGCGTATGCCACAACAAAATGTTGGACTATCAAGTTTTGCTAATAAAAGTGATATATTAGGTTCACCTACGTCGGCACAACGTTCTTTAAATTTAATAACTGGTTTTGCCATAATAATTTATTTTGTATGTGCAACATTATTTAATTTTGCATAAAAGTTTATTTATTAAACTTTTATGTAAAATTAAATTAGAAAACTATACCTTATCTTTTTTTACCATTATTTATTCTTTTGTAAATAAAGTTTTATAAATAAGTTAGCGCCTAGGATTTTTATTGATTAGCTATAAATTAATTATTCTTAATATTAACTACTAGCGTAACTGATGCAAAAAACAGGATTAAAGAGCATTATAGTTAATAAATAATTTAACTGTCGCGGGGTAGAGCAGTCTGGTAGCTCGTTGGGCTCATAACCCGAAGGTCAGTGGTTCAAATCCGCTCCCCGCTAGAAAACTTTATAATTTTAATATTTAATAAAAAAAAAGTTTTTTTATTAAAATTATATATTGAACGTTAAATAATATTAACTAAGGTTTTACCTATGACATTAAATTTACAAACACCTTTTCCTACTTTCGGTGGAAGTACTGGCGGATGGTTACGTGCTGCTGAAGTTGAAGAGAAATATGCTATTACTTGGACGAGTAATAAAGAACAGATCTTTGAAATGCCTACTGGTGGTGCTGCTATTATGCGTAATGGCGAAAATTTATTATATTTAGCACGGAAAGAACAGTGTTTAGCATTAGCAACTCAGTTGTTAACTTTTAAAATCAAAGATTGTAAAATTTATCGAATTTTCCCTAGTGGTGAGGTACAATATTTACATCCAAAAGACGGGGTTGCACCTGAAAAGGTTAATCCAGGTCGTACTTCGGTTAATAGTCGTGATTTTTCAATTGGAAAAAATCCAAATCCAGCTTCAATTAAATTTAGTGGAGTTGCTACTTACGAAAGTTAATCCATATTTAAGATTAGCGTTGTAGCTAATCTTTTGGCGAGATGGCAGAGTTGGTCGATTGCGTCTGATTTGAAATCAGATGAATCTTTACGGATTCCGTGGGTTCGAATCCCACTCTCGCCTTATAATAAAAAAAATTCTCAAACTCTTGCTTAACCGTGTTTGAATTTTTTTATAAATATCTTATGGGTAAAGTTTATGATTGGTTTGAAGAACGATTAGAAGTTCAAGCCATTGCTGATGATATCTCAAGTAAATATGTACCACCTCATGTTAATATCTTCTATTGTTTTGGTGGTATTGTTTTTACATGTTTCTTAGTACAGGTTGCAACAGGATTTGCAATGACTTTCTATTACCGTCCTAGTGTTGTTGACGCTTTTGCTTCAGTTGAATACATTATGACAAGTGTTAACTTTGGTTGGTTAATTCGTTCTATTCACCGTTGGTCTGCTAGTATGATGGTGATGATGATGGTATTACACGTTTTCCGTGTTTATTTAACAGGTGGTTTTAAGAAACCTCGTGAATTAACTTGGGTAACAGGTGTAATTTTAGCTGTTGTTACTGTTTCATTTGGTGTAACAGGTTATTCTTTACCATGGGATCAAGTAGGTTTCTGGGCATGTAAGATTGTAACAGGTGTACCTGCAGCAGTTCCAATTGTTGGACCACCTTTAGTTTTAGTTTTACGTGGTGGAGAAAGCGTAGGTCAAAGTACGCTTACGCGTTTCTATAGTGCACATACTTTTGTTTTACCATTAGCTGCAGCTGTATTAATGTTAACTCACTTCTTAATGATTCGTAAGCAAGGTATTTCAGGACCTTTATAATCGAATTCTTAAAGACGTCTATTAAATAAACATTTATTATCATATAACTATAATTATGTCAGTAATTAAAAAACCAGATTTGACCGACCCGAAGTTACGAGCAAAACTTGCTAAAGGTATGGGTCATAACTACTATGGAGAGCCTGCGTGGCCAAATGATCTTTTATATGTTTTCCCTGTTTGTATTTTAGGGACATTTGCATGTTGTATTGGATTAGGAGTTATGGCTCCTACACAGATGGGTGAACCCGCTGATCCATTTAATACTCCTTTAGAAATTTTACCAGAATGGTATTTCTTCCCAACTTTCAATTTATTACGAGTATTACCTAATAAATTATTGGGCGTATTAGCAATGGCAGCAGTTCCTGCTGGTTTAATCACGGTACCATTTATTGAAAACGTGAATAAATTCCAAAACCCATTCCGTCGTCCTATTGCTAGTTTAGTATTTATCACTGGCTTTATTTTTGCAGTTTGGTTCGGAGTAGGTGCATGTTTACCAATTGATAAAGCAGTATCATTAGGATACTGGTAAACACAAAATATTATTATTACTAACACAATATGTTAGTAATAATAATAATATTTTTTCATTATATTTTAAAGTTTCAAATCAAGCTCTATGTAAGAGATGCTTTACCACCCGCATCTTCGATTTGTTTTTTACCATCTTCTGCAGCATCTTTAGCTAATGCTTCTTGAACTTGCTTTGGTGCAGATTCTACTAATTCTTTTGCTTCTTTTAATCCTAAACCAGTTAAACCACGAACTACTTTTAGAACAGCAATCTTCTTATCTGCTGGAACTTCATCTAACATTAAGTTAAATTCCGTTTTTTCTTCTACTTCTTCTGCTGGTCCAGCAGCAGCCATTACCATAGTTCCACCAGCGCTAGCTGAGGCATCCACACCAAATGTTTCTTCAATCGCAGTTACTAATTCTGAAGCTTCTAATAATGTTAACGTTTTTAACTCTTCAACGATTTGATCAATTTTTTCTGACATAATAATTTCTTGTTATTAATTATTTATATATTTGTATTTTTTGTTATATTAATCGAAAATTTCTACATCTAATTGAATTGATGGACCCATAGTTGTGCAAATATATAAACTTTTAAAATATTTACCTTTTACACCTGAAGGTCGATTTTGTTCAATTGAGCGGTATAGTGCTTCTAAATTTTCAACTAATTGAGTTGAACTAAAATCAGCTTTACCAAAGCTAACATGAACGACTCCACTTTTATCTGCTTTATATTCAAACTTTCCTTTTTTGAATTCTGTTAATGTACTTTCTAATGTAGTACTAACAGTACCAGATTTTGGCGATGGCATTAAACCTTTTGGCCCTAATACTCGACCAAGTTTAGCTAACTTTGGCATCATATTAGGTGTAGCTATTAATAAATCAAATTCTAGGTTACCTTGATTAATTTCTCCAATTAAATCATCATTACCAACAATGTCGGCGCCTGCTGATTTAGCTTCTTCAAAATTTTCTTCATTTGTTAAAACAGCAATACGGACTTGTTTACCTACACCATTAGGTAATGTAACTGTTGTACGTAATTGTTGATCTGCATATTTTGGATCAATATTTAAATTAGCATGTAATTCAACAGTTTCAATAAATTTTGTTGTTGCTGTCTCCTGAAGAACCGTTATAGCTTCTTCTATATTTGAATATAGAACATTTTTAGTTTTTTTGATATTTTCTTTTTGACGACGCGAGATTTTTCGCATATACTTTCTCCATTAAAAACTTATAAAATTCTAGATCAATCTACAATGGAGATACCCATATTACGGGCAGTTCCTTCAACAATTTTTAATGCACTACTGATTTTTGTAGTATTTAAATCAGGTAGTTTGATATTCGCAATTTCTTCTAATTGCGACTTCGTAATAGATCCAACACTTACTCGGTTTGGAGTAGATGAACCTTTTTTAATTTTTGCTGCATTTGCCAATAAAACTGATGCTGGCGGTGTTTTTAGGATAAATGTATAACTTCTATCTTCATAAACAGAAATTTCTACAGGAATAATAAGTCCAGGTTTATCGCTAGTTTTCGCATTATATTCTTTACAAAACGCCGCAATATTTACACCGTGTTGCCCTAATGCCGGTCCAACAGGGGGTGCTGGTGTTGCTTTACCAGCTGGTAAAGCTAATTTTATTAACGCTGTTATTTTTTTAGGCATGGCAATTGATTTTTATATTATGTTAAAAGATATTTAAATAATTTTAACTTTACTAATTTGAAAATAAAAATTTCTTTTGTTTGTAATTATTACAGTTATAAACAAATTTTTTTTAACCTTTTACAAAATAAATTAGTTACAGAATATATAGTTTATTAAAATTCTATTTGGAAAAAAACCTCTTATTGAAGAGAAACGCGCCCTGAAGGACTTGAACCCTCGACATCTAATTTTGGAGACTAGCGTTCTACCAACTGAACTAAGGACGCATGGAAATTATATTTCTAATATAATCTTTTTATACGAGAAATACAAGATTTAAAAACTTAAGTAATTTGTTATCTTTCAAAATGCAAAAATTTTCTGAAACAAAAGAACAGTTACTACTTAAAAATTATTTACCACATAATTTTTTAGCTGAAAAAATGATTTTAAGTTGTTTAGTAATTAGTTCCGAAGCAATCGAAATAACTTTACAAACTTTATCAATAGAAGCTTTTTATTTTAATAATCATAGAGAGATTTATAGTGCAATAAGCTCTATGTATAAAAATAAAACTCCAATTGATATTTTAACTCTAAATTCATTTTTACAAGATAGCGGAATGTTAGAAACCATTGGTGGGGTTAAAGTTCTAATTGAACTTTTGAATCAAATCCCAAACTTAGTTTATTTAGAAGAATATATTCGATTAGTAAATGATAAATTTTTACGGCGTTCTTTAATTAAATTAGGATACGAAGCGATGAATTCGGGGTACATAACAAATATTCCTTTAGAAAATATTTTGAATGACTTAGAAAATCAATTATTCAGTTTAACAAATGAAATTAAAGCTCAAAAAGTTTCAAATAGTCCAGAATTACTGAAAGATATTTTTTTAGAATTAAAAGAGAAATCGTTAAAACCGACACTTCCAGGTCTTTCTTCAGGATTTTATGATTTGGATTCTTTAACACAGGGTTTTCAAAAATCTGATTTGATTATTATTGCTGGACGTCCCTCTATGGGAAAGACTGCGCTAGGTTTAAATATTGCTTTAAATGTAATTAAAACTTCAAAATTGCCAGTCTTATTTTTTAGTCTAGAAATGTCAAAAAAACAAATAATGTATAGAATTTTATCTATGGAAACCAGTATAAATCAAACAAGATTACGAAGTGGTAAATTGTATCAAAATGATTGGATAAAATTAAATAAAATTATTAAGATAATTTCTCGACTACCACTTTTTTTAGATGATATGCCTGATTTATCAATCCAAGATATTCGTTCAAAAATAAAAACAATCCTTTTTGAACAGACTGAAGTTGGAGTGATTATTATTGATTATTTACAATTGATGCAAAATTCTAATTTAAAAAGTAATAATAGAGTCCAAGAATTAGCTCAAATTACTCGATCATTAAAAAATATTGCGCGAGAATTTAATATTCCAATTATCGCTCTGTCTCAATTAAGTCGGAGTGTAGAAGCACGAGTAGATAAACGGCCTATTCTTTCGGATTTACGTGAAAGTGGCTCTATTGAACAGGATGCTGATCTAGTTTTAATGTTATATCGGAATAAATATTATAATTCAAATATAGATGAACAATCTGACTTAACTGAATTAAATATTGCAAAACAACGAAACGGGCCGATAGGACGTATTAATCTAAGGTTTGATGAAAAACTAACAAAATTTTTAAATTGCCCAGAACCAGATTCGAACTGGTGACACGAGGATCTTCAATCCACTGCTCTACCAACTGAGCTATCCGGGCTTGTATTAGATACTATACATGAAAGAGCTTAAAATCACAAGACTATAAATAATCAACTTTTAAGCTAACTTAAAAGTTGATTATTTATGAAAGTTTTAGTATACTGTAAATTGGATATAGTATTTAATATAACTTGTAAAAATATTTAATATGTCAGGATTGTAAGATAGCAGCATAAAATATCTATTCAATGTTAGTATTAAAACTATATCTATTATTTTTTATTTTAAATTTCGAGTTATTTTTAAATTTCCACGTTTTAGATGTTGAAAATATGTTATAAGTAAATTAAGACGTAAAATAAAAATTAAATTTTTTAAAATATTATTATTTTTTTTTAAAAGCTGATACAATAAATAATGTAGTCAATCTTACTATCTTTAACTTTTTATTTAAAATAACAGGAAATTAGAAATGACACCTTCATTAGCAAGTTTTATGTCTAGTTTATCAGCAGGCCTTTTGGTTGTAATAGCTATTGGAATTGCTTTAATTATCATTAGTAAAAGTGATCGAGTTACACGTTCTTAATAACGTATTAATTTTTCAAATTTATAGTTAACATATACTTAAAAACGTTTAATTACATTAAATTATGATAAATTTTAGTTTTGGTCCTAATATTCTATTAGGTTTAATTTTAGGTTTTGGAGTATTAATTTTGTATTTTCTTCGAATTGTAAAACCAGAAGTTGCAAGAGATGAAGATATTTTCTTTGCAACTATTGGACTATTATATAGTTGTATATTAATGGTTCATGGTTGGAGATTAGATCCAATTTTATTATTCAGTCAAGTATTAATTATTACCGCGGTTTTAGTTGCTGGATGGGAAAATATTAGATTACGTGGTTTATTAGCAAGTATGGCAAAATTAAAAAAAAAAGGTAATTAATTGAGCTTTTTTTCATTTCTTGGTTTCAAGTTCATAAACAATTTTTTTAAATTATGTTTAAAAATTATTCAAAATTTTGTAGTATAGTTGTATTTTGTATTTTTAGCGTTTTAGTAACGACTGCATCAGCAATTGATTTAGATGAAGCAACTCGAACAGTTGTAGCAGATGGGTCTGGAAAAACTGTAGTTTTAACTCCAGAACAAGTTAAACGTGGTAAACGATTATTTAATGCTACATGTGGTGCATGCCACGTAGGTGGGATTTCAAAAACAAATCCAAACGTTGGTTTAGATCCAGAAGGTTTAAGTTTAGCAACACCACGTCGTGATAATATTGCTGCATTAATTGATTATTTAAAAAACCCACTATCATATGATGGTTTAGAATCAATTGCAGAAGTTCATCCAAGTATTAAGAGTGCTGATATTTACCCACGTATGCGTTCTCTTACAGATGAAGATTTATATTCTATTGCTGGTCATATTATGTTACAACCTAAGATTGTTACAGAAAAATGGGGTGGCGGAAAAATTTACTACTAAAAAACTATTTTAAAATATTCGTTATTTAATAACGAATATTTTATTACTAAAAATTTATTAAATTATCTTTTCCTAACATTTTAAAGTAATCTATTTCTAAAGACTAACAAAGCATGTAGCTCAGTGGATAGAGCATCAGATTCCGATTCTGAAAGTCAAGGGTTCGATTCCCTTCATGCTTATTGATGTATTTTAATTATTTAATAAATTAAATTCATTGTTGGGGCTGAGTTGGTTTCGACATTTAAAATTTAGTAAAGTATGAGGCAGGTCGAAGCATGTATTCTTCGTAAAAATCTACAAAATTAACAATAAATGCTAATAATATAATCCCTTTTAACTTTAGAACTGCGCAAAACTATTCAAATTCTGTAAGCTTTGCTGTTTAATTTCTAAAAAAATTCTATTAGATAAATTTGTTCGCTAATCTCTGGACGTTTCTGTCCTTAATAGTTTAGAATAATATATAAATCGTTCATTAATTATGAACTAAACCTGTGAATGAGTATTTTATTAACGTTTAAATGGACATGGGTTCAATTCCCATCAGCTCCATATTAGCATTCGTGGCCGAGTGGTTGAAGGCACCGGACTCATAATCCGTTTTCCTATGGAACGTCACTGGTTCGAACCCAGTCGGATGCAGATTTGATTATTTTTAATGTTGTTTTTTTCAACATCTAATTGTAATATTATAAATAAGAAATTATTATATTTAATATTTAGAATCCATGGTTAAATTAAATACACAGAAAACCATCAATGATTTAGAGACAAGCTTTCTTAAAACCGATTTACCTGTTTTACGTATTGGTGATAATGTTAAAGTTGGTGTTAAAATTATTGAAGGAGATAAAGAGCGTGTTCAATTTTATGAAGGTACAATTATTGCGAGAAAGAATAGTTCAATTAATACTACAATAACTGTTCGTAAAGTATTACAAGGAATTGGTGTTGAAAGAATCTTTTTAATTCATTCACCAAAAATTGATTCGATTACTGTTTTACGTTCATCAAAAATTCGTCGTTCAAAACTTTATTATTTACGAAATTTAAAAGGAAAGGCAAGTCGTTTAAAACAGTCTTTTAAATAAATTTTAAAAGATTAAAAAAAATTTCATTTGTATTAACTTTCGTAGTATAATACTAAATAGTAAAGTATCTTATTGATTTTAATTAAAACTTTCAGTATTAACTTTATACTTATTTTTATTAAGGAGCTATGTTATGACTGGTTTTTCAGTAACATTTATCAGCGAAGAACACGAACTTAACGCAACAGTTACTTGTGCTGGCGATGAGTACCTTTTAGACGCAGCAGAAGGAGCAAGTGTTGATTTACCATATTCTTGTCGTGCAGGTGCATGTTCATCATGTGCTGGTAAAGTAGAGTCAGGTGAGATCGATCAAAGTGAACAAACATTTTTAGATGAAGATCAAATGGCTGAAGGTTTTATTTTAACTTGTGTTACATATCCAAAGTCAGATTGTACAATTTTAGTACACGAAGAAGATAGCTTATATTAAGTTATTGCATTAAAAACTAAAAGAGAAAAGATTAATTATTTTCTCTTTTAGTTTGAAATATTTTTTATTAAAAATTTACTCATTAGCGGATTGTCTATTTTGAATTAAAAGATAAAACAATCTCACTGTTTTCTTAGAGTATTATGAAAAATTACGTAGATTGTATATTGTTCTAATTTGTTTATTCTAATTTTTACAAGAAGGAAATGTTAATCTAGTGGTTTAAATAATTTTTTAAGGGTAAGTTAAAGTGATTTTAATGGTTTATAAATCTTCAAGTTAAATAATTTTTTTAACATTTTTTGATCATAATAACAAACTAATGTTTGTTATTATGATTGAGCCTTTCCAGTTAAAATACTATCAGTTAAATTTTTCAAAATTAATTTAATCGAACGAACTGCGTCGTCATTTCCAGGAATTGGAATATCAATTAAATCTGGGTCACAATTTGTGTCTAAAATAGAAACAATAGGAATACCTAATTTTCGACATTCTCGAATCGCAGTAATTTCACGTTTCTGATCAACAATGATTGCTACATCAGGTAAGTTATTCATATTTTTAATACCATCTAAATGACGGCGTAATTTATCTAACTCTTTGCGACGTAATGCACCTTCTTTTTTACTTAATAAATTAAAAGTTTCATTTGCTTCTTGCTGTTCAAGATCTTTTAATCGTTTGATTCGACCTTTTAATGTTACCCAGTTAGTTAACATACCACCTAACCATCTATGGTTTACATAATATGAATCACATCTTTTTGCTTCTTGAGCAATTAATGTACTTGCTTGGCGTTTTGTTCCAATAAATAAAAATGTTTTTCCTTGGCTTGCTGCAGACTCTAAATATCCATTAGCTTCTTTTAATAAACTTGCTGATTGAACTAGGTCTAAAATATGAATGTTATTTACTTCACTATAAATATACGGAAACATTTTAGGATTCCAGCGATATGCCTTATGTCCAAAATGAACACCTGCTTCTAATAATTGTGATAAACTTATATCAGACATAAAAATTTTAAATTACTTAAGTTATTATTTACCTTTCTAAAATAAACTTTATCAAACATTAAAACCATTGTCTAGTTGTTTGATTTAACATTTTGTAACTCTTCAAATTCAGAATTTAATTCTTTTCTTTGGAACAAAGATTTTCGGAAACAATTTCTATAGTTTTGTGAACCTGTTCCAGCAGGAATTAAGTGTCCAATAATAATATTTTCTTTTAATCCTCGTAACCAATCAATCCGTCCTTCAATTGCCGCTGTTGTTAAAACACGAGTTGTTTCTTGGAAACTTGCAGCCGAAATAAAGCTTGGGTTATTTAAAGATGCTTTTGTAATTCCAAGTAATAATGGAACATAACAAGCCAATTGTTTTTGTTGACTGCTAATAATTTCATTAATATATTGTATATGGTATAAATCAATTACTTCACGTCTTAAAAGAGGTGTTTCTCCTTCATAAGTAATTAAAACTTTTGTCGTCATTTGTTTAATAATGACTTCTAAATGTTTATCATTAATTGTAACTCCTTGTGATTGATAGACAGATTGGACCGAGTTTAAAATAAATGATTGAACTTTTTTAAAGCTTTTATAACTTCCTTCATAATTATTAATTAGTCGACTTGACTTGACAGACTCGGTCCGGTCACATAAAAAGAATTTTCTTAAACCATAGTAATTAAAATAAACTTTTAACAATTTATGAGGGTTTATTTTTTCATTTTCTTTTACTGGGGTCGCTAATTTTCTAAACTCAAAATTAGGATCTAATGTTGTTTTTTGTACTAACAAACCTTTTTTCTGATTTGTAGGAATTCGTTTAATGATTGTATTCTTTTTTCTTGCTTCTAAGATTTCTTCAATTCTTGGTAAACCTTGAACAATATCTCCAGTAATTTCTTTCTCAAAATTTAATAAGCCAATTGTCTCACTTTCTTCAATAAATTCACCATTTTTACAAAATACACTATTTACATCTTGTTCAAAATAATCTTCAGTGATTGAATATAGTCCAATTGATTTAGTTGACTTTGGAAACGGGTATTCTAAGAATTTCACTAAAGTTAATTGAGCATTTGATTCTAAGCCTTCTTTAATATTATTTTGCACGATTTCTGAACTTTGGAAAAGTAACGTTCGATCCATTTTTCGTAAAAATGGGTCTTCGGTTTTAGTTGGCCGTAATATTTTGTCAAACTTTAATTTTGATAGTTTATTACTGATTGTAAACTTTTTAAAGAACCGAGGAATTAGACAACTATATAATTTAGCATTCTTTTTTAAAAAGAATTTTGAGAATTCAACCTTAATATTAATCTTTGTATCTAAAGATTGTTCTAAATTATGATGTCGTTTCACTGAAAGTTTTGTCATATCATAATAATTCAATGATATTTCTCGTTCAACTTTTGTACATTTCGAAATTCGATCAGGTGATATTAATTTATATTGTAAATTTGTTTTTTTAAGCCCTTCTTCATTTTTACAATTTGGAAAAAAATACGGTCGACCTTTTTGAATTGTAAAAAAGTCATCGTTTTCGATTATAATTTTTCCGATTTCATTTATATTTGTACTATCTAAAATTAAATCATTTGTAGCTTTATCTTTTTGAATAATTTTATCCGATTCGTTTCGGAATTGTTGTTTTTTAATAGTTAAACAATCATTATTTGAAATTAACAGAATTTGTTTACTTTCTTGTTGTTTAACTTTAAATTTTACAATTTCTAAAGAACTAGACGTAAGTGATTCTAAATATCCTAATGTTGTATATCTATCAACAAATTGATCTTTTTTAATTAAAAAACAAGACTTAATGTTTTTATATTTTAAATCTGGCGGAATATAATTATTTAAAGAAAGTTTCTCTTGAATTCGAAAATTTAACGAAAGATTAGAAAAATTATTCCTTAACTCAATGCTTACATCATTTAATGAGATAGGAATATTTTTCAATCTTAATGTATTTAAAATTAAATTTAAATTCTGTGTGCTTTTAATAGTTTGGTTTGATTTATAGACATAGTTTAATTTGTTTTCAAGTTTAAGTATTGATTCTAGATCAGAATTATTCCCAAAAATTTTATTAATTGATTTTGCGTAAGGAAATTCGTATAATTCGATCGGTCGAATTAATAATTGATCAATATTATTCCCAATAATATGTTCACAAAACGAAGGTTTTGTGATTGTTATATTTGAAAAAATAATTTCTCCTGGGTAATAAACTTTTTTTGAACTTCCCTTAAATTTTTTCCCTTCATAAACCGAACCAGATTTAATGGTAATTGTTTGGATAAGATTACTTTTCTTTGTTATAAACACAATACCCGAAGTCTTTGAAAATAGCCCAGGAATAATTTCAAAAGCTTCGGAGATAAAGTCTCCATGTTCTACTAGTAATATATTTTGTTCACAATTAACTTTATGAGTTTCTTCTCCTAACCAAATCAACGTGCGATGTGAGTGTGTTTGTGGGTGTTTATGAAATTGTTGAGAATTATTATAATAAGAAATTCGTTTATTAATTTCACTAGACTTATATAGATTACGTCGATCATAATAACAAGTTCCTCCGGTTAAAGTTTGAAAATAATTTGTTATTAAAATTCCAAATTGCTTATTCCGGGAAATTTGAAGATATGTTTTCTCATTTTTTATTTTTACTGTCAGAAGATATTTTAAATTTTTAAAATTTAAAATATAATTTTTATTTTTTATTGTAGATGATAATTTTTGAATTTTTGATGCGTCTAAAGAATATTTATCATTAATAACTTGAACAATTCTTTGATATAAATCTTTTTTTTTATTTATAAATTTAATTTGTCCGGGATAATGATTTACTAACTTAGTTCGAAAAATAAAACTATTTTTATTAAGTTTATAATCAGGATAAAAATTTATAAATGAATTTAAAGGGCTATTATAAAGTTGACCTGATAAAATCCAAATTAATTTATTATTATTTAATAAATTAACTTTATTCTTTAACCGTGGAATAAAAATTTCACCGGACGTTGAACTTAATATTGGCTTTATTTCTGTTTTGATTTGTTTGTTTGTGTTAATTAATTCTCCAATAACAGTCTCTTTTTGAACATATTGATTATTTTTTGGAAATAAAATTGTATTCCGTAATACTTCCATTTGTATCAATTTTTCTGTCTTACTGTCGGGTAAAATAATTAGCGATCCTGAATTTTTTGTTACTAGAACATCTTCACCTCGGTTTGTACGTAATATAACTGTTTTTAAAGTTTTTGAAAATTTTATAATCCCATTCATAGGACTAATTATTTGTTGTCGAGCCCCTGAAGTAAAAATTCCTCCGGTATGAAATGTTCGCATGGTTAGTTGAGTACCAGGTTCTCCAATAGATTGACCGGCTAAAATACCAATTGCTTCCCCAATATCAACTAAATTTTCATTGGATAGATCCCACCCATAACATTTTTGACAAACGGCTCGGTATAAATTACACGTTAACGGTGATCGAATATAAAAGTCAGTAATTTTTTTTTGTTTAAATACTTCAATTAATTTTGGTGTTATTTGAGTATTAGTTTTAGCAATAATATTTTTTGTTTTTGCGTCAATAATCGGTTTATTTAAAATTCGACCAAGAATTTTTTCATAAATCAGATTAGAATTTCCAAACCCATGAGTACTTGGTGAAAGAAAAAATGAATGAGTTGTTAAACAATCTTTTTCACGTATTAAAATATCTTGTGACACATCAATCAATCGACGTGTTAAGTATCCTGAGTTTGCTGTTTTTAAGGCTGTATCAACAATTCCTTTTCGTGCCCCATACCCTGACATTAAATAGTCTGTAATTGTTAATCCTTCGCGGAAATTTTTTTTAATTGGAATTTTCATAATTTCACCACTTGGATCTGACATTAATCCTCGCATTCCAACTAATTGTCTAACTTGCGATAAATTTCCTCGGGCTCCTGAAAAAGCCATAATATAAACGGAATTCAACGGATCATAATTTTTAAAATAATAAATGACTTGTTCTTTTAAAGCTTCACTTGTTAAATTCCAAGTATCGATAATTTTTTGAAATCTTTCAACATCAGTTAATTTACCTTTCAAATAGATTTTTTCTGAATTTAAAATCTCTAAGTTTGCTTTCTCAATCATTAAATTTTTAATGAACGGAACTTTTAAATCTTCGATACTAATTGATATTCCAGCTTGACTAGCATATTTGAACCCAAGGTACTTTAATTCATCAGCTAATGAACATGCTTGCATGGAATCATAATTTGTAAAACTCCATGCTAAAAGTTGTCGTAGTTGTTTTTTACTTATTAAAGTATTTTGATAAGTATAATCTTTCATAAAACTAATAAATTATTGAGCTTAAATTTTTTATAAAAAGTTTAATGTCTTTTGAATTGTATAATTTAAGATAACACGACCTGTTGTAGTTTTTAAATATTGAACAATTACGTCGCCTTCATTTGTTTTCCGAATTTGGCGATCTTCGTAATATTCAATAACGGTTTTATCTTTCAACTCACATTTCTTTAGTAAATTTAACGGTTCACTTTCGTCTTTACCCATATATCGAAGCCAAATTGAACTATGAATTTCTAGTTGATTTTGGTTATAAGCTAATAATACGTCTTCTAAATTTGAAAAATAATGATTTGATCCTAACAATCTTTTAATGTTATTTACTGTTAAATAATAACAACCTAATACCATATCTTGACTGGGCATAATAATAGGCTCTCCATTTGCGGGTGATAGAAAATTATATGGTGCTAACATTAACATATAACATTCTGCCTGTGCTTCTACAGATAATGGAATATGAACTGCCATTTGATCTCCATCAAAATCTGCGTTAAAAGCAGAACAAACTAAAGGATGTAATTTAATTGCTCGGCCTTGAACAAGAATTGGTTCAAAAGCTTGAATACCTAATCGATGTAATGTTGGAGCACGGTTTAAGAAGATTGGATGATTCGTTAAAACCTTTTCTAAAACTGGATCAATAATCGGTTCATTCTGTTGAATTAAATTTTTTGCTATTTTCATATTACTAGCAAGTCCCTGATTAATCAACTCACGAATAATAAATGGCTGGAATAATTCAACTGCCATTTCATACGGTAAGCCACATTGATTTAATTTTAAACTTGGTCCCACTACAATAACGGATCGACCTGAATAATCGACACGTTTTCCTAATAAGTTCTGACGAAAACGACCATGTTTACCTTTAATAATGTCCGATAATGACTTTAATGGCCTATTATTTGCACTAAGCGCAATTTTACCCCGTTTTCCGTTGTCAATTAATGTATCGACAGCTTCTTGTAACATTCGTTTTTCGTTTCGGATAATTAGTTGTGGGGCATCAATTTCTAATAATCGTAATAATCTATTATTTCTTGTAATTATCCGACGATATAGCTCATTTAGATCTGAAGTAGCAAAACGACCACCTTCTAATTGAATCATTGGTCGTAAAGCTGGAGGTATAACAGGTAAAACTGTTAAAATCATCCACGAAGGACTTGAGCCTGTTCCAACTAAATTTTCTAATATTCGAATTCGTTTAATTGCTTGTTCTCGGATTTTATAAATTCGTTGTTGTTCCCATTTTCTGAACCATTTTGATTCATCATATAACGGGCTTTCCTTATTTAAAACTTTGGTACAAACCAAAATAAAACATCGAGTTCTAAAAATTTCTGAATTTAAATCTAGTTTTTCTAATTCGCGTTTAATTAATGGTGCACCAATTAAAAAATTGGGCGTGGCTCTTAATAAATATGTCGGAGTATTGTAACGACGGTTTTGTGGTTTTGGATAAGGTTTTAAAGGGTATCCACTAAACCCTAATTCACGACTTCTTCGATACTGTTGAAGGTCCCAATGTAATCCATAAAATGAAATTTCATCTTCCGCAATAAAATAGGCTAAGGAAGCTAATTTTATACGTTTAATTCGTTCATCCCATAATTCAACAATTGTTGAAGTAGTTAATTTTAACCCACTACATTTTTTACATTCTTCTGAATGCGATGTATAGGTTGTATCTAATTGTTTTTCACATTCTTCAACTTCTAATAATATTGCCATATAGTTTGGTCGACTATTTATATACCAAACATGAGTAACCGGATAAATTAAATTTATATAACCCATTCGATGTCTTCGAACGCGCGATTCTGTTAATTCAACACCACACCGCTCACAAATTAAACCTTCATAACGAACACGTTTATATTTTCCACATGCACATTCTAAACTTTTACTTGGACCAAAAATTCTTTCACAAAATAACCCGTCCATTTCAGGTTTGAAAGTTCGATAGTTAATAGTTTCAGATTTTTGAACCTCTCCAATAAATTGACCATTCGGTAATTTACGATTTGCCCATTGAAGGATACGATGTGGGGAGGCTAATTTAATTTTGATATAATCGAATTCTTTTGAAAATTGTACCATTTGGTTTTAATTAAAATGAAATATCATTTATGTTTGAAGTCGGAGAAAATGTTTTTGATAAAGCATTATACTTTTCAATTAAATTAACCTCAGCTTCATATTTTTTATTTGAACTAAATTTTTCAATCTTGTATGTACTCATATCTAACCCAATTGACCGAAGTTCTTGTAATAAAACTTTAAATGATTCAGGTATACCAAATTTCGGAATTTGTTGTCCTTTAACAATTGCATTTAATGTTTCATTTCGACCTTGCATATCATCTGATTTGATTGTTAACAATTCTTTTAATGTAAATGCTGCACCAAAACCTTCTAATGCCCAAACTTCCATTTCACCAAATCTTTGTCCACCATGTTGTGCTTTTCCACGTAATGGTTGTTGAGTAATAAGCGAATATGGACCAGTAGCACGTGCATGCATTTTATCATCAACTAAATGAATCAATTTAAGCATATAAGCATTTCCAACTGTTATAGGATTTTCAAATTCTTTACCTGTTCGACCGTCAATTAAAACCATTTTTCCAGGTGCATATGGGTTAAATAACCAACTTTCATTATTAATTAATGAAGCTTGTCGTAGTTTTTTGTTAATTAATATTCTTGACATTTCAACTCCATACATCTCATCAAAAGGCAAAATTTTAAATCGACAGTTTAATTTATCTCCTGCTAAACCTAATAAACATTCATAAAGTTGTCCTACATTCATTCGAGATGGTACACCTAATGGATTTAAAATAATATCAATCGGTGTTCCATCAGGTAAAAAAGGCATATCTTGACGTGGTAATATGCGTGAAATAATTCCTTTATTTCCATGTCGGCCAGCGATCTTATCCCCAACTTGAATTTTTCGAATTTGTGCTATAAAAACATAAATTTTTTCGAACTTATAAGTTAATTTTGTTCGACGATTAAAGGTTACAGTTTCAATAACACGACCATATTCTCCATCAGGCATTCTAAAAGAATTATCTTTTACACCTTTCGCTTTTGCTCCAAAAATCGCTCGTAATAATTTTGATTCGGGTAGTTGTTCTGAGCTGTCATTTGAAATAACTTTTCCAACTAAAATATCTCCAGGTTTAACAAAGGTACCTACAGTAACAATACCATCATCATTTAAATGTTGTATTTCAGAAAAACTTAAATTTGGGATGTTTTTTGTTGTCTGTTCTAATGTTTCGGAAGTCCGATCAATTTCAATTTTATATCGCTCTATATGAATTGAAGTAAAAATATCATCATACACTAACCGTTCGCTGATTAAAATTGCATCTTCGAAATTATATCCTTGCCATGGCATGTAACCAACTAAAACATTTTGTCCTAAGGCTAACTCACTTGTTGCGATAGCAGGTCCATCGGTAAGGACTTGTCCTGATTTAACTTTTTCGCCTTTCCAAACAATTGGTCGATGATTAATACAAGTCTGTTGATTCGAACGTAAATACTTTTGTAATTTATAGCTAGTTTTCTTTCCTGTTTGATCTTTAATAACAATTTTATTTGCTGTTACTAAATTAACAATCCCTGAATTTTTTGCATTTAAAGTCATTCCGGAATCAATGGCAATCTGATTTTCTAAGCCAGTACCAACAATCGGTTTTTGTGGTAAAATTAATGGAACTGATTGTCGTTGCATATTTGAGCCCATTAATGCCCGGTTTGCATCATCATGTTCAAAAAATGGAATTAGAGATGCTGCAACTGACACCACTTGAATTGGAGAAATAGCAATAAAATCAACGTCGGATGGTGGAACATTAACGAAATCTTGTTTATAACGAACTGGGATTACATTTCTAATTAAATAATTGTCGTTATTTGTTGCAATATCGGCTGGTGCGATTTTATATAAATCTTCGACATCAGCGGTTAGATAAATAGGGTTCCCTGTCTTAATAACTTTTCCATTTAATACACGCCAAAAAGGTGTTTCTAAAAACCCAGCTTTATTTACTCGAGCACATGTTGTTAATGAGGCGATTAAGCCAACATTCTGTCCTTCTGGAGTCTCAATTGGACAAATTCGTCCATAATGACTCGGATGGATATCCCGAACAGCAAAACTAATTCGATCACGATCAAAACCGCCGGGTCCTAAACCACTAATTCGACGTCTATGTGTTAAAGAAGATAATGGATTAGTTTGGTCTAAATATTGTGATAACTGACTAGAGCCAAAAAATTCTCTAACAGTCGCGTTAACAACATTGAAACTTAATAATTGTCCAGAATCTATTTTATTTGTTTGATTTCGTAATTTTCTAACTAACCGTTGGAAACCTATTCGGAATAAGTTTTGTAATAATTCCCCGACAGATCGTACGCGTCTATTTTTTAAATGATCAATATCATCTTCAACGGTTTTTGTAATTGTTAGTGTGATTAATTTATCTAAAATTGCGAATATATCTTCGTACGTAATTGTTTGTGAACGTTGGCTTAAATTTAAATTTAAACGATTTGTTATTTTTAATCTCCCGACTTTACCTAATCGATAGTATGCCGGGTCAAAAATCCGGGAAAACTCTGAAATATTATTGAAATAATCAGATTTTAAATCAAATCGCGGTAATGGTTGTTCTAGACGGTTTGAATTTATCAAAAGTGGTTTATTAAAGTAGAAAAAATCGGAATGTTGTAAGTTTCGATAAATCTCCAAATCAGTTAGTCCCATTTCTTTTAATAATGAGAGAATAGGTTTATGATTAATTTTATCTAATTGAATAACAATCTCATCTTCTTGGTTTTTTAGTGGATATTTATACAAATTAATTTTTGTATTTTTTTGAAAACCTATTCGAATCCATGACCCATATTCAGGTATTAAAAGGGCAGTATATAAATCTTTTTCCTCATATTTTTTATGATAATTAGTTTTAATTTCATGATCATCTTTATATAAAAGAAATTGAGTCTTTGTTTTTAGATATTTATGTCGTTCTGATTTATGTTGTAATTTATTTTTTCCAAAAATATATTTTAATTGCTCTTTTAAACTGGTTGAAAAATATATTGTTGGTTTTAACTCTTTAAATTCTAATAAATTGTTTGTTTCTATTATTTGTTGTGTGAGTTGTTTAATATTACGTTTTAAATATTTAAAATTTCCTAATTCCTGTAATAAGTAGAACGGTTGGGTTGTGCTTAATATTAAATCTGCATTTAACTCGATTTGCGCCACACGTTGGGAATTTATTAATGTTTTATCATATGATTCCCCTAATTTTATTAATTGGGATTGACTTATGGATGGATTTTCTTGAAGTATTTCCAGATTTAAATTTTCAAGGATATTTTCTAACCATTTTTTTTTATTAATAGAAGTAAGACCTTGTTTTCTATTTTTAGTGCTTAAATTTTCTTGAAAAATTGCATATTTTGTTAGAGATTTAATTACTAGATTAAAGTAATGAAGTAAATAAGAAATTTTTTCAGTATTTACTAAATCTCGAGAATTAATTGATTTATTTTTTAATGTTAACCATTTTAAAAATAATTTAATTAATTTTGTTTTTTCATTTGCATTTTTACTCTGTAAAATTGTTCGATAAAGTTTAAAACATTGTAAAAAATAAAAAGAACTATTTTTTTCTTTTTGTTGCAAGTAACTAATTGAATATTTATAAATTGAGTTATTTTTCCAATGTGGTAGAATTTTTTTTTCTCGTGTGACTAAATCATAACTTGTTTTTGGAATTGGAAAAAACAAATCAAATTCAGAAATAAAAGCTTCGCCAGAAGGTAAAAAAGATCTTAATTTATTAATATCAGTAGAAAGTTTTCGTTTAAATTGTTTTCGTTTTTTTTGATTTTTGTTTTTTTCAAAATAGACTCCAGGACTACGAATAATTTGACTCACAATAACCCGTTCACACCCATTAATAATAAATGTTGCGGCCGTAGTCATTAAAGGTAATGTGATAATTGGAAATTGATTATGGTAACGAATACTATTGACTTTTTTATTTCTAACTTCTAGAGGAATAACTAATTGTGCGCGATAATTACCGCTATATTTTCTTGCGATTAATGGACTACAAGGAGGTTTAATTAAACTATATTCTTCTCCAAATAAAACATATTCTGTGTTGTGACTAAAGTCATGAATTCTTGAAAAAAGAGCTAATTCTTCATTTAATCCTTGAGTGAGAAACCAACAAAAACTGATTCTTTGCATTGCAATAAAATCAGGTAGAGCTGTAATATAATTCATATATTGTTTCATAATCTTTGTTGTTAACTCGAATAACTAATTAATTTTGATATAATATAAAATAATGTTGAATTGTTATTTATGTTAAGGGAATTGTAAATTCCGTTAACATAAATACTGATTTTAAATAATAATATTTAGATTTGAGAATTACTTATACTGATTTCAAATAGCCTGCTAATTGCGATTTCTTTTTAGCCGCTGTATTTTTGTGGAATACATTTTTTTTCGTACCTTTATCAATTAAACTATAAATTGAATTTAATACTTTTTGTGCTTTTTCTTTATCTTCAATATTTTGTGAAGATTTATAAATATCTAAATCTTTTAAAAATACTTTTATTAATGTACGTACTGAACTTTTATAAAAACGATTGCGTAAACGATTACGTTGCGCGATTTCAATACGTTTCTTTGCAGATTTATTATTAGCCATATATAATATTATTTTAATTAATTTGAAAGGGAGGTTTTAGGATTTTCGATATTGTCTAAGTTTTAATTTTTATTAACTAAATAAGTTCTCAATAAGACGAGGTTGTATACTTTAGGTAAATTTATTCCACTTCCCCGAATTATTCAGAGTTATTTAATGTGTTATTAAGATTATTTTTGGAGAACTTAAACTTTTTGATCAGTTTTTTTAACTTTTGTTCATATAAAATCTTAAAATAATTAAATAGTTAGAGAAAAACGTAAAATCGTTACGCTTGCTAAACAATTTAATTTTTTCTATTTTAATGTTATAACTTATTTATTAAAAAATTAGAAGTTTTTATACTAATTTTACCTAAAAATTTTTATCTCATTTAACATTCTTTATTTAACCCTTGATAAGATAAAAATTTTTAGGCAATATATTGATTGGGTTAAAACTATTATTATAAATTTATTATTTTAAGAAATTTTTTATGGCAAAAAATAAAGGAACTCGAATATTAATTACATTAGAATGCACTGAGTGTCGTTCAAATGTAAATAAACGATCACCAGGTGTTTCAAGATATACAACACAAAAAAATCGTCGAAACAATCCAGAAAGATTAGAATTAAAAAAATATTGTCCACATTGTAATAAACCAACAATACATAAAGAAATCAAATAAATTATGGCAGTAAAAAAGCAAAAAACCTCTCCGATTAGTATTAATCAAAAAATTGATTATAAAGATATTGATTTATTAACATTATTTGTTACAGAGCAAGGCAAAATTTTACCACGTCGTGCAACAGGAGTTACAGTTCAGCAACAACGAAAATTAGCAAAAGCAATTAAACGGGCACGAATCTTATCATTATTTCCCTTTGTTGCCTCAAATTCTATTTAAAAAAATTTAGAGTTGTTATAAATATATATTATAATAACTCTAAACATTCAAATTGTTAACTTAAGGAGTTTTTTATGGGTAACTTTATTGATAAAACATTTACAGTAATTGCAGATATTCTTTTAAAAGTTTTACCAGCTAGTAAACAAGAAAAACAAGCTTTTTCTTATTACCGAGCTGGGATGGCTGCACAATCCCGAGGGCGTTATGCAGAAGCCTTAGAAAATTATTATGAAGCACTTCAAGTTGAAGAAGATCCATATGATCGCAGTTATACTCTTTATAATATTGGATTAATTTATGGAAATAATGGAAAATATATTTATCATTCACAAGCATTACGTGCCCAAACTTTTGATGATGAGGAATATGTTGAGCTTTCAAAGGAATTATTTGATAAAGCAGCTGAATATTGGAGACAAGCTTTAAAATTAGCACCTGATAATTATCCTGGAGCACGAAATTGGTTAAAAATAACGGGAAGATTAACTGATCTAAACTAATAAGTTAGTTATCTATGATCATTTCTTAAAAGATTCTATTCAAGAATTCCCGTCATTTTGTTGTACAATAATAGATAATTAGTAGATTTCAAATCAGTTCTAACTTCGAATATTCCATTAAATTATGAAAGTATATTTATTCTCAAATATTTTAATATGTTAAATCAAAATGGTAAAAACTACTGATACAACAAATAATGTAGGTTACGTTACTCAAATTATTGGTCCTGTACTAGATATTGCATTTCCAGGCGGAGACTTACCTGCTATTTATTCGGCACTTGAAATTACATTAGAAGATGGTTCTGTTAATATTGTAGAAGTACAACAATTATTAGGTGATAATAAAGTACGAGCAGTATCAATGCGTTCAACAGACGGTTTAAAACGTGGTGTTGAAGCAAAAGATTTAGCGGGACCGATTAGTGTACCAGTTGGAACACCAACATTAGGTCGTATTTTCAACGTAATTGGTGAACCTGTAGATGAGCAAGGTGAGGTTACCTGCGATGAAACTTTACCAATTCACCGTGAAGCTCCAGCTTTCACAGAATTAGAAACAAAACCGTCAATCTTTGAAACAGGTATTAAGGTTGTTGATTTATTAGCACCATATCGTCGTGGTGGTAAAATTGGTTTATTCGGTGGTGCTGGTGTAGGTAAAACTGTATTAATTATGGAATTAATTAATAATATTGCCAAAGCTCACGGTGGTGTATCTGTTTTCGGTGGTGTAGGTGAACGTACACGTGAAGGTAATGATTTATACGAAGAAATGAAAGAATCTGGTGTAATTAACGAAAGTAATTTCGCAGAATCTAAAGTAGCTTTAGTTTATGGTCAAATGAATGAACCACCAGGTGCACGTATGCGTGTAGGTTTAACAGCATTAACTATGGCTGAATATTTCCGAGATGTAAATAAACAAGATGTATTATTATTCATCGATAATATTTTCCGTTTCACGCAAGCGGGTTCTGAAGTATCAGCTTTATTAGGACGTATGCCATCAGCTGTAGGTTACCAACCTACATTAGCTACTGAAATGGGTGCTCTACAAGAACGTATTACTTCGACAACACAAGGTTCGATTACATCAATTCAAGCTGTATATGTACCAGCTGATGATTTAACAGATCCAGCTCCGGCGACTACATTTGCTCATTTAGATGCAACAACAGTATTATCACGTAACTTAGCAGCTAAAGGTATTTACCCTGCAGTAGATCCATTAGATTCAACTTCAACAATGTTACAACCAGGAATTGTTAGTGAAATTCACTATGAAATTGCTGAAACTGTAAAAGAAACATTACAACGATACAAAGAATTACAAGATATTATTGCCATTTTAGGTATTGATGAATTATCTGACGAAGATCGTTTAACAGTTGAACGAGCACGTAAGGTAGAAAGATTCTTATCACAACCATTCTTCGTAGCAGAAATCTTTACAGGTTCTCCAGGGAAGTATGTATCATTAGAAGACACAATTAAAGGTTTCACAATGGTATTAGAAGGTGAATTAGATGATTTACCTGAACAAGCATTCTACCTTGTAGGTAACATTGATGAAGCAATCGAAAAAGCAGAAACTCTAAAATAAGGAGTAAAAAATATGGTTATGAACATTCGCGTTCTTACCCCTGACAGAGTTATTTGCTCAACAACAGCAGATGAAGTTGTCTTACCTGGTTTAACTGGTCAGGTAGGGGTACTAGACGGTCATGCTGCGTTAATAACAGCTTTAGATACAGGCTTATTACGAATTAAATTAGATGAAAAATGGACACCCATTATTTTATGTGGTGGATTAGCTGAAATTGATCGTAATCGAGTAACAGTTTTAGTGAATGATGTAGAAGAACTTGTTAGTGTTGAATTAAGTGAAGCTACACAAGAATTAGAAAAAGCAACGTTAGCTATTGAAAAGGCTGAATCAAGTAAAGATCGTCTTGATGCTTCCGTTGAATTAAAAAAAGCAACAGCTCGTCTTGAAGCGATTAATTATTTATCGTAGAGAAAAGCTTTTTAACTACTAAAAAGTTTACTTTTTAGATAGTTAAACATATTTCTAACTCTTATTTGAAATTTACTAATATTTCAATCTATTCAATTTAACAAATTAAAATAATTCTTACATTATTTTAATTTGTTAAGATAGTTTAACTTAATAGTATTATTCGATTTTTTATTCCACTAAAAAACTAGAAAAAATACCAAATTTAGATTTATGGTAACTAATTCTAATTTTAATTTTACAAATAATACAATTATAACTTTAGAATTACCGTTCTCAGAGCATATCGAAGAATTACGGCAACGAATTTTTCATTTATTTTGGATAATTTTATTGTTAACTTGTGTCGCGTTTTTTGAAGTCAAAATTTTAGTTAAAATTTTAGAATTTCCTGTCAGTAATGTAAAATTTTTTCAACTATCTCCTGGTGAATATTTTATTTCAACGATAAAAATCTCTTTTTATACAGGGTTACTTTTTTCCAGTCCGTTTGTAATAAGTCAATTAATTTTATTTTTATTACCGGGATTAACGAAAAAAGAAACAAAAATTATTTTACCTTTACTGTTAAGTTCATTAATTTTATTTGGATTAGGATTAGCCTTTTCTTACTATACATTAATACCAGCAGCTTTAACATTCTTTTTAAATTATAGTGAAGAAGTACTTGAACCTTTTTGGTCATTTGATCAATATTTCGAGTTTATTTTGGTTCTTTTTTATAGTACAGGGATCGCTTTTCAAATTCCAATTATTCAAATTTTACTAGGTTTATTAAATTTAGTGTCAGCCAAACAAATGTTAGGTGCTTGGCGCTATATTATACTTGTTTCAACAATTCTTGGAGCAATTTTAACACCCTCTACCGATCCGCTTACACAATTATTGCTATCATTAGCTATATTAATGTTATATGTTTCAGGGGTAGGTATCTTGTTTTTAATAAAAAATTAATATAAATATAATATCCATACTTAAAAAGTAGTTAATCCATGGCAACTAACAAGTTTTTTAAAAGTCTTTTATTTACTTTAACGCTTGCTATAAGTTTATTTGGTTTTGGTATTGAAGATTCTTCAGCTTACCCAGTTTTTGCACAACAGAATTATTCTAATCCACGTGCAGCAAATGGTAAATTAGCTTGTGCAAATTGTCATTTGAATCAAAAAGCAATTGAAATTGAAGCACCTCAAGCGGTTCTTCCAAATTCTGTCTTTGAAGTAGAAATCAAAGTACCTTATGATACAACAAAACAACAAATCGGTGCAAATGGGAAACCTGCTGATTTAAATGTTGGGGGAATTTTAATTTTACCAAAGGGCTTTAAATTAGCACCGAAAAATCAAATACCTGCTGAAGTTAAAGCAAAAAATAAAGGAATTTTCATTTCACCTTACAGCACAGAATTTGATAACATTTTAGTTGTTGGACCAATTGCTGGGAAAACACATCAGGAATTAATTTTCCCAGTAGTATCACCTGATCCTGAAAAGGACTCAGATGTTAAATACTTATCATATCCTTTCTATGGCGGTGGAAACCGTGGACGTGGTCAAGTGTATCCAACAGGTGAAAAGAGTAATGTTAACGTTTTTACTGCAACACAAGCTGGTCAGATTACTGAAATTTCAGTATCAGAAAAAGGTGAATCAAATGTTGTAATTATCAATTCTGATGGTACAAAAACTTCTCAAACAGTACCTGCGGGATTAAGTTTAATTGTTAAACAAGGTGAAGTTGTAAAAACTGAACAAGCATTAAACGTTGATCCAAATGCTGGTGGTTTTGGTCAAGAAGAGTCAGAAATTGTTTTACAAAACCCTGCACGAATTGTAGGTTACTTAGCATTCTGTTTCTGTGCTTTATTGACTCAAGTCTTCTTAATTATAAAGAAAAAACAATTCGAAAAAGTTCAAGCTGCCGAATTAAACTTCTAATTATGAGAAATATAAATAATGACAATGTTGTCATTATTTATATTTTAATATTTTTTATTTTAACCATTCATACCCTTTGCTTTCTAATTCTTTTGCTAATTCTGCTGTCCCGGTTTTAATAATTTTTCCATTCTGCATTACATGAACGTAGGTAGGAGTAATATAATCTAATAATCTTTGGTAATGGGTAATTAAAATAATTGATTTATCTTCATCCATAAATTTATTAATACCGTCTGAAATAATTCTTAACGCATCAATGTCTAATCCTGAATCTGTTTCATCTAAAATAGATAACTCTGAATCTAATAAGATCATTTGTAAAATTTCATTACGTTTCTTTTCGCCGCCTGAAAATCCTTCATTTACATTTCTACTTAAAAATAAAGGAGACATATTAACTAATTGCAATTTCTCGTTAATAATACCTAAAAATTCAAGAGGATCAACTTCTGGTTTATTATAAAATTTTTGTTTTGAATTATATGCAAGTCTTAAGAAATCTTCATTACTAACACCTGGAATTTCAATGGGGTATTGGAAAGCAAGAAAAATACCTAAATGTGATCTTTCTTCTGGTTCAATATCTAAAATATTTAATCCTTTAAATCGAATTTCACCATCTAAAACAGAATAAGCGGGATGACCTGCAAGAACTTTAGAAAAAGTACTTTTTCCTGAACCATTCGGCCCCATTATTGCATGTATTTCACCCTTATTAATTGTTAAATTTAAATTCTTTAAAATTTCATTTTCATTAATTGAAACTTGTAAATCTTTGATTTCTAAAAGAGGAGATTTTAAATCCATTATCCAACACTTCCTTCTAATTTTAACGTTAATAAGCGGTCTGCTTCAGCAGCAAATTCTAAAGGTAATTCTGTAAATACTTCACGACAAAATCCACTAATCATTAATTCAACAGCTTTTTCCAAACAAATCCCACGTTGTAAAAAATAAAAAATTTGTTCTTCGCCAATTTTTGAAGTTGACGCTTCATGCTCAATCTTCGTCGTAGAATTTTGAACCGAGATAAATGGAAACGTATTCGCATTAGACATATTACCAATTAATAATGAATCACATTGAGAATAATTTCTTGCACCTAATGCTTTATTACTTATATTGATTAAACCACGATAACTATTTTTAGATTTCCCTGCTGAAATTCCTTTGGAAATTACCCGACTTCGTGTATTCTTACCAATATGAATCATTTTTGTTCCAGTATCAGCTTGTTGATAATTATTGGTTAATGCAACTGAATAAAATTCTCCTTGTGAATTTTCACCAATTAATAAACAACTTGGGTATTTCCAAGTGATTGCGGATCCTGTTTCAACTTGTGTCCAAGAAATTTTCGAATTTTTCCCTGCACATAATCCACGTTTAGTTACAAAATTATAAATTCCCCCAGCGCCAACTTCATTTCCAGCATACCAATTTTGAACGGTAGAATATTTAATATTCGCATCTTCTAAGGCAATAAGTTCAACAATCGCTGCATGTAATTGATTTGTATCATATTGTGGGGCAGTACAACCTTCAAGGTAATTAACTTTACTATTTTTTTCTGAAATAATTAAGGTTCTTTCAAATTGACCTGATTTTGCATCATTTATTCGGAAATATGTTGATAAATCTAAAGGACAAGTTACATTTTTAGGAATATAACAAAAAGAACCATCTGTAAATACTGCAGAGTTTAAAGCTGAAAAGTAATTATCTCCAATCGGAACTACCGAGCCAAGGTATTTTTCAATAAGGTCAGGGTAATCATGAACTGCTTCAGACATTGAAGAAAAGATTACGCCGAATTCATTTAATTCTTCTTGGAATGTTGTTGCTATAGAAACACTATCAAATACTGCATCGACAGCCACATTTGTTAAACGTTTTTGTTCAGTTAATGAAATTCCGAGTTTTTCAAATGTTTCTAGTAATTCAGGATCAACGTCATCTAAACTTTTTAATTTTTTTTGTGCTTTAGGAGCTGAATAGTAAATAATATCTTGATAATTAATTTGTGGAAATTTTAAATATGCCCAAGTAGGTTCTTGCATATCTTTCCACTTTTTGTATGCTTTTAATCGAAATTTCAATAAAAATTCTGGCTCAGTTTTCTTTTTTGATATTAACCGAATAGTTTGTTCATTCAAACCTTTTTCGATGATGTCTTTTTCAATATTTGTTGAAAATCCATACTGGTAAGGCTTATTTACCAGTTTGGTTATATTTGTATTCAATACTTTATTTGATTGATTAATCATAAATTATTAATAAATTAATATATTTAATAGATATAGAATTATTATGAATTTTAAATTTATAAATAATTAACTAGCATTTGAGTTAGAATATTTGATATTTTACTCAATTTTATTTTTATTATTTTGTAGAAAATTATATTTTGACTTAATTTTAATTCAGAATTTATATGTAAATTATATTTGATTCAATTATTTGAGGACCTTATCTTTTCAATAATTAAAAAGGGTTTTGAAGGTTTTATTTAAAAACATATATTGAAAAACCTTACAATTCTGGATAATGATATAAATTTTCAATATTAATTCATTTGATATTTTTTATTATAGAAGAATTAACAAATGAATTAAAGTAATAAGAAGCTTTTATAATAAGTATTCTAAAAAGCTATAGTGTTAATAAATAATATAAATATTTTTATATCCTCTAACCGTAGTATAATAATCATCAAGGTTGTTCTTCAACATTCAACCGATAGAACTAATTAAATTTTGATTAGTTAAATATCTATTATATATATTGCCTTTTATTTTAAGGAGAAATCAATGTCTCAATCTGTATCAGAACGGACTCGAATTAAAAGTGACCGTTACGAATCTGGTGTAATTCCTTACGCTAAAATGGGTTATTGGGATGCTTCATACGCAGTACAAAGTACTGATGTTTTAGCTTTATTCCGTATTACACCACAACCAGGTGTAGATCCAGTAGAAGCAGCAGCAGCTGTAGCTGGTGAGTCTTCAACTGCAACATGGACTGTTGTTTGGACAGATTTATTAACAGCTTGTGAGCGTTACCGTGCTAAAGCTTACCGTGTAGATCCAGTTCCAAACGCTACAGATCAATACTTCGCTTTCATCGCATACGAATGTGATTTATTCGAAGAAGGTTCTTTAGCTAACTTAACAGCATCTATCATTGGTAACGTATTTGGTTTCAAAGCAGTAGCTGCTTTACGTTTAGAAGATATGCGTATTCCTCACTCATACTTAAAGACATTCCAAGGTCCAGCTACTGGTATCGTTGTAGAACGTGAACGTTTAAACAAGTATGGTACTCCTTTATTAGGTGCTACAGTAAAACCTAAGTTAGGTTTATCTGGTAAGAACTACGGTCGTGTAGTATACGAAGGTTTAAAAGGTGGTTTAGACTTCTTAAAAGATGATGAGAACATTAACTCTCAACCATTCATGCGTTGGAGAGAACGTTTCTTAAACTGTATGGAAGGTATTAACCGTGCTGCAGCAGCTACAGGTGAAGTTAAAGGTTCTTACCTAAACATCACAGCAGCTACTATGGAAGAAGTATACAAGCGTGCTGAATATGCTAAGAACGTTGGTTCTGTAGTTGTTATGATCGATTTAGTAATGGGTTATACTGCTATTCAAAGTATTTCTATCTGGGCTCGTGAAAACGATATGCTTTTACACTTACATCGTGCTGGTAACTCTACATACGCTCGTCAAAAGAACCACGGTATTAACTTCCGTGTTATCTGTAAGTGGATGCGTATGTCTGGTGTAGATCATATCCACGCTGGTACAGTAGTAGGTAAGTTAGAAGGTGATCCTTTAATGATTAAAGGTTTCTACGATACTTTACGTTTAATGGAAATGGAAGTTAATTTACCTTACGGTATTTTCTTCGAAATGGATTGGGCTAGTTTACGTAAGTGTATGCCAGTTGCTTCAGGTGGTATTCACTGTGGTCAAATGCACCAATTAGTTCACTACTTAGGTGATGATGTTGTATTACAATTCGGTGGTGGTACTATTGGTCACCCTGATGGTATCCAAGCCGGTGCTACAGCTAACCGTGTTGCTTTAGAAGCAATGATCATGGCTCGTAACGAAGGTTTAGACTACTTCAACAACGAAGTTGGTCCAGTTGTATTACGTGATGCTGCTAAAACATGTGGTCCATTACAAACAGCTTTAGATTTATGGAAAGATATTTCTTTCAACTATACTTCTACAGATACAGCTGATTTCGCTGAAACACCAACAGCGAGCAACTAATCCTAAAAACGTATAATAAAGTTACTTTTAAAAAAAATTAAAGGAGTATTTGAATAGTGAGACTTACACAAGGTTGCTTCTCGTTCTTACCTGATTTAACTGATGAACAAATTGAAAAGCAAGTTGCTTACGCAATGAGCCGTGGTTTAGCAATGAACGTAGAGTGGACAGATGATCCGCACCCTCGTAATAACTACTGGGAATTATGGGGTTTACCTTTATTCGATATTAAAGATCCTGCATCTGTAATGTTCGAATTAGCAGAAGCTCGTAAATCATGTGCTGCTGGTTACATCCGTGTTAACGCTTTTGACGCAAGTTTCGGTACTGAAAGTTGTGTTATGTCGTTCATCGTAAACCGTCCAGCTAATGAGCCAGGTTTCTACTTAGAACGTCAAGAAGGCGCTGGTCGTCAAATCGTTTACACTATTAAGAGCTATAGTGTTCAAGCTAACGCTGAAGGCGCACGTTACTAATTTTAATTAGTAATTTTATGCTTTAATTTTTCATCTTAGATATTTTTAATATCTAAGGTGAAAAATTTATTGAAATCTATAAAAAGATAAAAAATGTTTATACGGTAACTTTTTAAAATATCTAAAGAAGAACAACTGTTCTGGTTTAAATATTTTAAATATTGTTTTTAAGACAATTATCCGATTTTAACGTATCAAAAATTAATTCATTCGTAAAAGTTTATTTAAATAGAGCTTTTAAATAAAAGTATACCTAAACGATTTACAAAATTCGTATAATTATTAGTGTTCCTGTATATTTTTTAATATTGGGTAATTTACTAAATTAGTTAGATTTTATGTACCCAGAAACTTTTTATTCAAATACGTTTACATTATTAGCGGAGGCAGAAGTTGGAAAGCATTTTTACTGGAATATTGCTGGATTTTTAGTACACGGACAAGTCTTAGTTGTTATCTGGTTGGTAGTATTAATTTTATTAGTATTTTCATTCCTAGGTACAAAAGATGCAGATCGTATTCCTACTAGTTGGCAAAACTTTATGGAATCAGCGGTTGACTTTGTTACCGATATTGCTAGAGATCAATTAGGTGAAAGTTTTTATAAAGAATGGATTCCATTTATTGGAACATTATTCTTATTTATCTTCGGATCTAATTGGGCTGGTGCCGTTATCCCGTGGAAATTAATTGAATTACCTGAAGGAGAATTTGCAGCTCCTACTAATGATATTAATACCACAGTAGCGTTAGCTTTATTAACATCATTTGCCTACTTCTACGCAGGTTTAAGTAAAAAAGGTTTAGGATATTTTAAACGATATATTGAGCCAATTCCACTTCTTCTACCAATTAATATCTTAGAAGATTTTACGAAACCATTATCGTTAAGTTTCCGATTATTCGGGAATGTTTTAGCTGATGAATTAACAATTTCTGTATTAACATCGTTAGTTCCATTGGTAATTCCATTACCAATTATGTTATTAGGGATTTTTGCGGGTTCAGTACAAGCTTTAATTTTCTCAACTTTAGCTGCTGCATATATTGCAGAAGCTCTTGAATAATTTACTATTAAAATTATATTTACATTTATTAATTAAGATTTATTATGGATTCTATCATTTCTGCTGCTTCTGTTATAGCTGCTGGTTTATCGATTGGTTTAGCTGCTATCGGGCCTGGTATTGGTCAAGGTAACGCTGCTGGTCAAGCTGTTGAAGGTATTGCTCGTCAACCGGAAGCAGAAAACAAAATTCGTGGTACTCTATTATTAAGTTTAGCTTTCATGGAAGCTTTAACAATTTACGGTTTAGTAGTAGCTTTAGCATTATTATTTGCTAACCCATTCGCCGGTTAATTTAAAGCGTTTAAAAAATTAAAAACAGTTTTTAGTGCGATTTGAATTTTTTTCAAATTCACGCTAGAAACTTTTTTTAATCTTTTATAACACTATTTTTAATCATACTTCTCCACCTTGGTATTATACTAACGAATTATAATATTAATAATTATCGTCTAACTATTCTACCATAAAATAATTTTGATATTAGTTTGTTTTATAACTAATCATCATTATTTTTTCATAAAAAACTTTAATCCTATAGTATAGAATATAAATTTTATATGATTAATCTTTCAATATTAATTTCAAGTTCAGAAATCAGTGGTCCAGGTGGGCTGTTTGATATTAACGCAACTTTACCATTAGTTGCAATTCAATTTGTGTTATTATCGGTTATTTTGAATGTTATTCTTTTCAGCCCATTATTAACAATTATTGAAGAGCGTAAAGAATATATTTTAACTAATCTTGGTAAGGCGTCAGAACTATTAGCTGAAGCTAATAAACTGACTACAGAATATGAACTAGAATTAGCTAGCGTCCGTAAAGAAGCACAATTAGAAATTACAAATTCACAAAAAATTCATAAAGAAATTTTAGAAATTGAATTAAACATTTCTCAAAAATATATTGATAATTTATTAGATACTATTACAAACGATCTTCTTGATAAAAAGAATACAGCCCTTAATAGTTTAGATGAAATCGTTCAATCTTTATGTATTGATATTGAAACGAGATTATCAATCTAAATTTTTTGTTACCCGTAATTTTCCTTTTTATAAGTGAACAGTTTACATAAAAACTCTAAAACATGGAAAATTTTGATCAAATTTTTACATTACTTGCCGAAGAAGAAGGTATTGGTTTAAATCTGGATATTCTTGAAACTGGTGTTCTAAACATTATTGCTTTAGTTGCCATTTTAGTATATACAGGCCGCGACTTTTTAGGATCTTTATTAGAAGAACGAAAAGCAACTATCGTAAAAGGCGTTCAAGATGCAGAAGACAGATTATCTGAAGCAGAAAGACGTTTAAGCGAAGCGCAAAAACAATTAAATCAAGCAAACGTTGTAATTAGTGAAATTAAAGAAGAAACTATTGCAACTAAAAAAGTTTTACTTGAAGCAGATGCATATCAAGCGAAAAAAGATTTAAAAACTCGTTTTGAACGTGCTTTATCAGCTTTCCGTTCAAAAGAACGTCAAATCTTTATTGAGATCAAGCAACAAATTATTGTACTTGTTTTAAAACGTACTGTTGCGCGTGTTCAAGAAACATTTGGTCCAAAAGACCGTGCAACAGCATTAATTGATGAGACGATTGATAAATTACAAGGAGATTTATTATGAATAATCCGTTAGCATCAAAAATTGCATCTCCTTATGCACGTGCTTTATATTCTTTCTCTGTTGAGAAGAATATCATGCATCAAATTACAGCTGATTTTCAAAACTTAGAAATCTTTTTAGATAAGACTCCTGAATTCGCATCTTATTTAAACAACCCAGTTGTTAGTAAAGAAGCAAAAAAACAAATTATAACTAGAGCACTACAAGATCAAATTAATACGGAAACGTTTAAATTCTTAATGGTTTTAGTTAAAAGAGACAGAATTACTGTATTAGACGCAATCATTACTAATTACTTAGAATTAGTATACGAAACGGCGTCTATTAAAATGATTGAAGTTTCAACAGCTTTTGCCTTTACTAACTTACAAAAGAATACTTTAATTAAAAAACTTAAAGAATTAACTAACGCACGTGAAATTCGCTTAGTTATTACTGTGGATCCAAGTTTAATTGGTGGTTTTTTAATTAAAACTAATTCAAAAGTAATTGATTTTAGTATTAAAAACCAATTACAAAAATTAGCAAAACATTTAGATAGTGTTTTAGAATTATAAATAAAATCTTTTATTAACTTTTTATCTTAAAAATAATACAATGATAAATATTCGTCCAGACGAAATTAGTAGTATTATCCGCGAACAAATTGAACAATATGATCAAGATGTTAAAGTAGATAATATTGGTACGGTTTTACAAGTTGGTGATGGTATCGCTCGTGTTTATGGTCTTGACCAAGTAATGAGTGGTGAACTTTTAGAATTTGAAGATAAAACAATCGGTATCGCTTTAAATTTAGAAAACGATAACGTTGGTGTTGTTTTAATGGGTAATGGTCGTCAAATTTTAGAAGGCGGTACAGTAAAATCAACAGGTAAGATTGCTCAAATTCCTACCGGTACAGCTTTCTTAGGACGTGTTGTTGATGCATTAGGTAGACCTATTGATGGAAAAGGTGATATTGAAAATAGTGATAGTCAATTACTAGAAGCAATGGCGCCTGGTATTATTAGTCGTAAATCAGTTTGTGAGCCTTTACAAACAGGTATTACATCAATTGATGCTATGATTCCTATCGGACGAGGACAACGAGAATTAATCATTGGAGATCGTCAAACAGGTAAAACTTCAATTGCCGTTGATACAATCATTAACCAAAAAACAGAAGATGTTGTTTGTGTTTATGTAGGTGTTGGTCAAAAGGCTTCTACTGTTGCTCAAGTAGTAAATGTATTAGAAGAAAAAGGTGCTCTTGCATATACAATTATTGTTTGTGCTAGTGCAAATGACCCAGCAACATTACAATATATTGCTCCATATGCGGGTGCTGCTTTAGCTGAGTACTTCATGTACAACGGAAAAGCAACATTAGTTATCTATGATGATTTAACTAAGCAAGCAATGGCATATCGTCAAATGTCGTTATTATTACGTCGTCCTCCAGGACGTGAGGCGTACCCTGGTGACGTATTCTACTTACACTCGCGTTTATTAGAACGTGCAGCGAAATTAAGTGATTCATTAGGCGGTGGTAGTATGACTGCACTTCCAATTATTGAAACACAAGCTAGTGATGTATCAGCGTATATTCCAACAAACGTAATTTCGATTACTGATGGACAAATCTTCTTATCGAACGATTTATTTAACTCTGGTGTTCGTCCTGCTATTAACGTTGGTATCTCAGTATCACGTGTAGGATCTGCAGCACAAACTAAAGCAATGAAAAAAGTTGCTGGTAAGTTAAAATTAGAATTAGCTCAATTCGCTGAATTAGAAGCTTTCTCTCAATTTGCTTCGGATTTAGATGAAGCTACACAAAAACAATTAGCTCGTGGTACACGATTACGTGAAGTTTTAAAACAACCACAAAACTCACCATTATCAGTTGCTGAGCAAGTTGCTTTAATTTATACAGGTATTAATGGTCACTTAGATGATATCGAAGTAAACCGTGTTAAGAAATACTGTGCTAGTTTATTAGCGTACTTAGGTACATCACCAGAGTATATTGATATTGTTACTTCAACACTTCAATTTACTGATGAAGCTGAAACAGCTTTACTTGCTGCTATTGAGAAATCAAAAGACGCATTTGCAAACGCATAATTTACTTAATTTGATTAAAAAATATTGAGTTTTTTTCAATATTTTTTAATCAAATTAAATTATTTTCTATTTTTTCTGTTACAGACTTAACATTTTTAGTATGTTCTATTTTCTTAAAGAAGATAAGCCCCTAATTACACTACTCAATATGGGTATATTTGAGATCATAATTAAATTTACTTAGTAAAAGTATGAGATATTATAATATTAATTAAATATATTTCAAGTAGCCAAAGTATCTATCACGATCTTGCCAACTGAATTTTTTATCCTTTATTTAGCATTTTTGTGATATGGAGTCCACTCATCGATCATATAATTAGCGTCTAGTATTGTTTAAAATATTTATAGAGAATTTACTTTTCGACAAGTTTTTTCAAATTACAAGATTTATTTGAATTGTATTTTCAATAATATCAAGGCTTTTGATAATAATTACTGGAAGTTAAATTGAAATCTTTGATTTAATTAATACTGAGGCTACTCATCTATTTTTTGATGACTAAGCGTTAAAAAATCAGACCTATATTTAACCCATCATAATTTTTAAAATTTCCCTTAATATAAAAAATAGTCTTAGTAAGATACAAACTAATAGTTTTTATATCATTGATTTAAAATGAAATCAATGATATAAAAATTAGTTTGTATTTTAAGTTTTTAAGCAAATTTACCTGAAGTAGATGCAATAACAAATGCTGCATAAGTTAAAATATAACCAACAGAGAAATGCACTAATCCAACTAATCGAGCTTGTACAATTGAAAGAGCTACTGGTTTATCTCTCCAACGGATTAAGTTTGCAAGTGGTGTACGTTCATGTGCCCAAACTAATGTTTCAATTAGTTCTTGCCAGTAACCACGCCATGAGATTAAGAACATAAAACCTGTGGCCCAAATTAAATGACCGAATAAGAACATCCAAGACCAAACAGATAAGTTGTTCATACCAAATGGGTTATAACCATTGATTAATGGTGATGAGTTTAACCATAAATAATCACGTAACCAACCCATAATGTAGTTTGATGATTCGTTAAATTGTCCTGGGTTACCACCCCAAATTGTCATATGTTTCCAATGCCAATAGAATGTTACCCAACCAATTGTATTTAACATCCAGAACATTGCTAAATAGAACGCATCCCAAGCTGAGATATCACAAGTACCACCACGACCTGGACCATCACAAGGGAAACTATAACCAAAATCTTTTTTATCTGGCATTAATTTTGAACCACGTGCATCTAAAGCACCTTTAACAAGAATTAATGCTGTAACATGTAAACCTAATGCAATAGCATGGTGAACTAAGAAATCACCAGGTCCAATTGTTAAGAATAAATCGTTTTTGTTATTATTAATTGCTTCTAACCAACCTGGTAGCCAAACTTGATTACCAGCAATTGTAGCCGGATTTGTTTCAGATGATAGTAAAACATTAAATTGATAAACAGCTTTACCTGAAGCAGCTTGAATATATTCTGCAAATAAAGGCTCAAATAAAATTTGTTTTTCTGGTTGACCAAATGCTACTACTGTATCATTGTGGATATATAAACCTAATGTATGGAAACCTAAGAATAATGAAGCCCAACTTAAATGTGAAATGATTGCTTCTTTATGTTCTAACATTCGGGCTAAAACGTTATTCTTATTTAACTCTGGATCATAATCACGAACGAAGAAAATTGCTCCGTGCGCAAAAGCTCCAACCATTAAGAATCCAGCAATATATTGGTGATGTGTATATAATGCTGCTTCCGTTGTAAAATCTTTTGATAAATATGCATATGGTGTTAATGCATACATATGCTGAGCTGTTAAAGATGTAGCTACACCTAATGATGCTAAAGCTAAACCTAATTGCATGTGTAAAGAATTAGTAATTGTTTCAAACAATCCTACGTGACCTGCTCCTAATCGGCCTCCTGGAGGACGGTGAGCATCTAAAATTTCTTTCATGTTATGACCGATACCAAAATTAGTACGGTACATATGTCCAGCTACGATAAATACAACTGCAATCGCTAATTGGTGATGTGCGATATCACTTAACCATAATGCTTGACTTTGCGGATGGAAACCACCTAAGAATGTTAAGATAGCTGTACCTGCCCCTTCGCTAGTCCCATATACATGAGCTGCACTGTCAGGATTTTCAGCATAAACAGTCCAATTACCAGTAAAGAATGGTGTTAAACCTTCTGGATGCGGTGGAGTTGTTAAGAAATTATCCCAACCAACATGTACACCACGTGAAGCTGGAATAGCAACGTGAACAAGATGTCCTGTCCATGCTAACGAGCTTACACCAAATAAACCTGATAAGTGATGGTTTAATCGTGATTCATTATTTTTGAACCATGATAAACTCGGACGGAATTTCGGTTGTAAGTGTAACCAACCTGCGAATAATAATGCACATGAGAATAATAATAATCCAATGGCACCTGCATATAATTCTTGGTTTGTTCTAAATCCAATAGTGTACCACCATTGGTAAACGCCTGAGTATGCTATATTAACAGGATATGTATTACCTTTACTAAATGCTTTTAGTGCTGATTCACCAAAATGAGGATCCCAAATTGCGTGAGCAATTGGTTTCGTCTTTAATGGATTACTTACCCATTTTTCAAAATTTCCTTGCCAAGCAACATGGAATAAATTCCCTGAAGTCCATAAGAAAATTACTGCTAAATGACCGAAATGTGATGCGAAGATTTTTTGGTATAAATTTTCTTCTGTCATTCCGTCATGTGCTTCTAAATCATGAGCTGTAGCGATACCATACCAAATTCGTCGCGTTGCTGGATCTTGTGCAAGGGCTTGGCTAAACTTTGGAAATTTAGTTGCCATAATTGTTAGACGCCTTTTTATATAATTTTTAGTTAGGAATAAAAATAAGTTTATATTATCTTAAATTTCGTTAAGACTTGTGTTATCACGATTTTTGAAATTATTCAAATATCTGAAAAATAAATGTTGATTTTTTAATACAGTCAATTTTTAACGGTTTATTTTAATATTTAATATCAAAATAGTTAACTTCTAGCTAATTGCAATTGAACGTGCTAAGAAGAATGACCAAGTAGTACCGATTCCACCTAATAAATAGTGTGCTAACCCAACAGCACGACCTTGTGTAATACTTAATGCTCTTGGTTGAATCGTTGGCGCAAAGTTTAGTTTATTGTGTGCCCAAACGATTGACTCAATTAATTCTTGCCAATAACCACGTCCACTGAATAAGAACATTAAACTAAATGCCCAAATAAAGTGTGCACCTAAGAAAATTAGACCGTATGCTGATGATGGTGAACCGTATGATTGAATTACTTGAGATGCTTGTGACCATAAGAAATCACGTAACCATCCATTGATAGTAATCGAACTTTGAGCAAAGTTTCCACCTGTAATATGTGAAATACTGCCATCAGGAGTAATTGTACCCCAAACATCTGATTGCATCTTCCAACTGAAGTGGAAAATTACTACGGAGATTGAATTGTACATCCAGAATAATCCTAAGAATACATGATCCCAACTTGAACTTTGACATGTACCACCACGACCAGGTCCATCACATGGGAAACGGAAGCCTAAATTTGCTTTATCTGGAATTAATTTAGAACTACGTGCATATAATACACCTTTTAATAAAATTAAAACCGTTACGTGAATTGTGAATGCATGAATATGGTGAACCATAAAATCTGCTGTTCCTAATTTAATAGGCATCATTGCGATTTTACCACCAACTTCTACAACTTCTCCACCAAAAGCATAACTTGTTGTTGCTAATGCATTAGGTGCAGTTGTACCAGGTGCTAATAAATGAATATTTTGAATCCATTGTGCAAAAATTGGTTGTAATTGGATTGCTTTATCTGAGAACATATCTTGTGGACGTCCTAATGCTCGCATTGTATCGTTATGGATATAGAATCCAAACGCATGACATCCTAAGAAAATACAAACCCAATTTAAGTGAGAAATAATTGAATCACGATGACGTAATACACGATCTAATAAATTATTATAATTATTAGCCGGTGTGTAATCACGAACCATAAAGATTGCTCCATGAGCAGCACCACCAACTACACAGAATCCACCAATCCACATGTGATGAGTAAATAAAGAAAGTTGGGTTGCGTAATCAGTCGCGATATACGGATATGGAGGCATTGCATACATATGGTGTGCAACAATTATACTTAAAGAACCCATCATAGCTAAGTTAATTGCTAATTGAGCATGCCATGATGTTGTTAAAATTTCGTATAATCCTTTGTGACCTTCACCTGTAAATGGTCCTTTATGCGCTTCTAAAATTTCTTTCATGCTGTGTCCAATACCCCAGTTTGTACGGTACTGATGACCAGCAATAATAAATAGAACTGCTAATGCTAAGTGGTGGTGTGCAATATCACTTAACCATAAACCACCGGTGATTGGGTTTAATCCACCTTTAAATGTTAAGAAATCAGAATATTCACCCCAATGACCGCTAAAGAAAGGAGCTAATCCTTTACTGAAGCTTGGGTATAATTGACTCATTAATTCACGGTTAATTAAAAATTCGTGAGGTAACGGAATTTCTTGTGGTGCAACACCCGCATCCAATAATTTATTAATTGGTAAAGCGATATGAATTTGGTGCCCTGACCAAGATAAACAGCCTAACCCTAATAAACCAGCTAAATGATGGTTCATCATTGATTCGGCATTTTGGAACCATTCTAGTTTTGGCGCCGCTTTATGGTAGTGGAACCAACCAGCAAATAACATAATTGCTGACATTGCTAAACCACCGATAGCAATCCAATATAATTCAACTTCGCTAGTAATTCCTTCTGCTCTCCACATTTGGAACCAACCAGATGTTGTTTGAACACCTTGGAAATTACCACCAACATCTCCATTTAAAATTTCTTGACCAACAATCGGCCAAACAACTTGTGAACTTTGTTTAATTCCAATCGGATCAGTTAACCAAGCTGAATAATTAGAAAAATAAGCACCATGGAAATGCATTCCACTTATCCATAAAAAGATTACTGCTAATTGTCCAAAATGCGCACTAAAAATCTTACGAGAAACTTCTTCTAAAGAATTCGTTTGACTATCAAAATCATGAGCATCAGCGTGTAAATTCCAGATCCAAGTTGTTGTTTTCGGACCTTTCGCTAATGTTCGTGAAAAATGACCGGGTTGTGCCCATTTTGCAAAACTAGTTTCGACAGCGTCTTTTTCAACAAAAATTTGTACATTTTTTTCACGACGGTCAGTTGAGCTTATTGCCATTACTTTTCTCCTTACAGGGAGACAAAAATTTATGAAACTCTCATAAAAAATAAAATATATAAAAAATTTTTAACTATGAGTTTTCAATTTCTAATTATACGCTTTAAAAGTTAAATTTTGAATAAATTTTTTAATTATTTATATACTTTACAAATGGAACTTCTTTTTCAAAGAGTTCGAGAAATTTTACATACACAATTTAGTTTTCATTATGATCAAATCCAACCAGAAACACACTTTGAATTAGAATTAGGAACCGATTCAAGAGAGATGCTTGAATTAATTTATGTATTTGAATCAGAGTTTGAAATTAATATAGATTTGGATGATGTAGTGGATATTATTACTGTTCAAGATTCTGTTGATTATATTAAGAGAAAATTAAAGTACTAGACTAAAATAGAAAAGTGTCGAACTAACTCGAAAATTCAATTGTTAAATTAAAAAATAATAATAAACCTTGTATTATCGAGAAACATTCGGTAATATAGTTCATGTCTAAGGTTTATACTTTATAACTAAATAGTTCGATTCGGGATATAGCTCAGCTTGGTAGAGCACCTGCTTTGGGAGTAGGGTGTCGTAGGTTCAAATCCTACTATCCCGAACGTTCTTTATTTAGTGAATTAAACTAATTTATAGTATAATAAGCCTTACTATTAGAACAAAAAAATAATTTAATCAGATAGTAATTCTAAATACATTAAAGTAATCTTATGGCTACTAGTTCTTTTTTTAATGATGACAATAAGGATACACTTATTAAAGGTATGATGAATATTGTGCAATCTATTGCACGTCTTCTAGGTTATCCTAATGTCGAAGGTATGGCATATAAAGATCCGGATGTAACACTCGATATGAGTCGATGGAATTTACTTGAAACACACAAAACACAATTTCCTCCTCAAGACATCCCAAACAATTTAATAGAAACAGTATTAGGTACAGTACCTAAAGTGTCTGAAATAACTAGAGTTATCTACGAAAGTATAGATGACGGGTTTTATAATTTTTATGTTCAAAATTATAAAAATACATATTTTTTACCTGATTGGTTGTCACAATTTATCCAAATACGTTTTAATCAGTGTCTAGATATCCAAGTTTTAGAGACTTTTCGAGATGTCTTATTTTTATGTTTCTTTGTTTTTTATCAATTAGTTTCATTACGAATTGCACTGTTTTGGTTCTTAAGTATAAATCCCTATACATTTCCGTGGATTTATGTTGTTGCGCTAGTTGATTGGACAGATGATGTATTACAAGGATTAGTACCGGTTGTAGCGGGTATTAATTTAACCGCAACTGTTACCATGGGTATAGTTGGTAGTATTGGTGATAGTTTAAATCATTTAGTCTTTACAATGCCATTTTTACCAAGTGAAGGTGAAGAAGTACAGATGATGATTAAAGGTAGGATGCGAGAAGTTGTTATTTTCCGTTATTTACCTATATTATGGTATAGATACCCTATTCCAAATGATATTAGAGAATTTTGGTATTATGAAAGGCCTGACATATTAAAATTTATGCAAGAATCCTATAAAGATCTTGATATTCAATTTTTACCGGATCAAATCGTTGAACAATTAAATGCGACCAAACAATTATCAAATGCAGTTCCAGCAACTCCATCTGATATAACAACTCATGTTTCTACTCAACTTCTTTCGACAGAAACTTTAATTCATAATTCTAATGAATTAACTAATGGGCTACTATATATTCCCGAGTTAGTACATAATAATATCTTAACTTATTTAGATCGATTAATCTAATGTTAGTTTTGAGGATATGAAGAAATGTAATTTTTATGAAAAAATAAAGTTTACATTTCTCCATGTCAGTATTTTTATCTTTTAATAATAGTAGTAATGTTAATACATTTTAATGACTCAGATATGATTTCATTTATTTAATAAAGAATCCTTTTACTGTTTCACCGTTCAAAATATAGACATTACTTCAACTCTCTTTTTTAATTTAAAACTAATAGTATATTTATTATTAGTTAATTTTAAAAGTAAAAAATATTAATTTTAATTAAATTATTTAAAGTATGTTTTAATAAGTAACTTATTTTTCAACTTTAATAAGTAAATTTTGAACAAAACTTGTCAAAAACAAAAATTCATGGAAATTTTAAGAGAGTTTGATCCTGGCTCAGGATGAACGCTGGCGGTATGCCTAACACATGCAAGTCGTACGAGAGTTTTTAACTTTAGTGGCGGACGGGTGAGTAACACGTAAGAATTTACCTTTAGGAGGGGGACAACAATTGGAAACGATTGCTAATACCCCATATGCTTTCGAGTGAAACGGATTTATCCGCCTATTGAGAAGCTTGCGGCTGATTAGCTTGTTGGTAAGGTAATGGCTTACCAAGGCGACGATCAGTATCTGGTTTGAGAGGATGATCAGACACACTGGAACTGAGACACGGTCCAGACTCCTACGGGAGGCAGCAGTGGGGAATTTTCCGCAATGGGCGCAAGCCTGACGGAGCAATACCGCGTGAGGGATGAAGGCCTATGGGTTGTAAACCTCTTTTTTCAGGGAGGAAACAATTGACGTGTACCTGAAGAATAAGCATCGGCTAACTCCGTGCCAGCAGCCGCGGTAAGACGGAGGATGCAAGTGTTATCCGGAATCACTGGGCGTAAAGCGTCTGTAGGTGGTTTACATAAGTCAACTGTTAAATCTTGAGGCTCAACTTCAAAATCGCAGTCGAAACTATTAAACTAGAGTATAGTAGGGGTAAAGGGAATTTCCAGTGGAGCGGTGAAATGCGTAGAGATTGGAAAGAACACCGATGGCGAAGGCACTTTACTGGGCTATTACTAACACTCAGAGACGAAAGCTAGGGTAGCAAATGGGATTAGATACCCCAGTAGTCCTAGCTGTAAACAATGGATACTAGATGTTGAACAGATCGACCTGTGCAGTATCAAAGCTAACGCGTTAAGTATCCCGCCTGGGAAGTATGCTCGCAAGAGTGAAACTCAAAGGAATTGACGGGGGCCCGCACA